>MKWU01004038.1_pt1 | contig 18007 bp, 13 predicted proteins | sample 809101 | NCBI WGS metagenome assembly MKWU01 (sample SAMN05860141, study PRJNA318959) | sponge metagenome | host: Aplysina aerophoba | place: Slovenia: Piran, Adriatic Sea, Gulf of Piran | collected 2013-05-07
AATACGTATTCTTGACATTTTAAACATGAAACTTTTGGGCAATCACCCACCACTACACTTGTCATTGTACCTGCCATTATACCTGCCATTATACCTGAATGAGCTCAACCATACTAGTTATTTAGATTCTCAGTATAGGAGGAGCAACAAGAATGGTACAAAGCTAGTCGTATAACCTTATTCGGCTTAGTATACTTACAGTAGAGAAAATTTCTATATAGTCAATAAACATCCGAGGACCTATAAGCTCAGGTTTTTATATAAACACCAATGACACAAAAAATGGCACTATCCGATTTTATCCTACGTTTCCACCCATCTGCACGTAACACCAATCATCATCATAGCTAGAAAATTTCGCTATGTTATGCATTCACAAGTAGCTACTATCTTTCATTTACACCAGCCACAGCTTTTTGATAGCACTGCGTTGCTGCCACTATACCCACTTCTAAGGCGTAGCACATAAGATGATGCCCAACACTGAGTTCTTTAATATCACAGGCGACAGCCTCTAGTAGCGGAGGAATATTAGTATAAGTCAAATCATGTCCAGCATTAACCTCTATACCACACGATATTGCTCGTTGTACTGTCTGCTTGATCTTTTCTAGCTCTGCTGTGTAATCTCCTTGCAAAAAGCTTCGTGCATAAGGCTCTGTGTAAATCTCCACACGATGACAGCCCAGCTTAGCTGCTGTCTCAACACTTGCAAGATCACCACTTTCCACAAACACACTCACCCGAATGCTCTGGCTACGTAGATAAGAGATAATAGGAGCTATCAAATACTCTGAAGCTGCCATATCATAACCACGATGAGAGGTGAGTTCAGCAAAACTTACCGGCACCAGAGTGCATTGATGAGGAGGGTATTCCTTAACAAGATCAAGAAAACCATGACGAATATCACCTTCCCAGTTCATCTCTACGTTATCAGCCTTATCCTTACTATGATTATGGGCAGATATATAAGCGTGCAAGTCACGAATATCACTGCCTTTAATATGACGTTCGTCGCCACGAGGGTGAGCCGTAATACTCTTAATGCCACAAGCTAAGATCAGATCCACAAACCTCAAAAGGTTCGGATCAGAGCCACCTCGCGCATTACGCAACGTAGCAATTTTATTGACATTTACACTCAATGTGGTCACTATGCTTCTCACTATGCATGAAAAAAAACATCAAAAAAAATCACCAGCGCCACAAAACAATGCTTTTGCAGATGTTTGACTCATGGCTCATTCTGTATTATATGCTATGTGTGATGTGTGTACGATGTATTCCATGATGACATATAAAAATGACATATAAAAACTAACAAAGATATACAACACAAGTTCAAACTCACAGACTACTCACTCTAACTTAATCTTATATACACTTTAAGTACACTCAAAGCAGAGTACATAAGCAGAGTACATAAGCAGAGTACATAAACCGATATGATCGCCCTTATTTTACCTTGAATCTATACCATTATGCTATCTTTTCTTATGTATAAACACCACCGATCATAACTGTTACATATCAATATATTAGTGGTTTTGGATCTAAAAACCATTATAAGTCCGTCTGATTTTTTCGCGTTCTTTAAAATTTATACTTTACCAACACTCTCATCTGGACTAAACCAATGAACTAGCAGTACTCAAAAACACTATGTATAGCTCTATAGCCATACTTTCCACATAAGACACACACATTTTATACGTGTTCACAATCTCCATACTCATGAAAGTCATTCTATGTTGTCCATGTCATATCAACAATTTTGCAAGTTTTTTAAGGCCCAAAGCCAAATCTGGATGTTAGCTATCATCGTAGTGGCTGCTCTTAAAGGAAGCTCTAGCCATGCTTCTGAACAGCTCGATTATCCTCCTGATGATCCTCGATACATTTGGCAACGTATCCCATCTTATGACTTTGATGCAGACACAAGCGATATCATCATACGTTTCGATGAAAACTTTTTGTTTGGTTTAGCCACAGCACCTAGTCATGTGGAAGATAACCTCGATGATTCATGGCTTGCACTTGCTCGTGCTGGAGGGGTAAATGCGTACTCAAATGTTGTGGAACCAGAACGTAGAGTGGATTTTTTCTCTAACCCAGAGGTCGATATTGATCTGGCTTATAAAGCCGGCGTGAAGGTGTTTCGTTTAGGAGTGAGTTGGCAACGACTCGTACCACGTAAGCCCTCACATAATCTTATTTGCGTACCACCTCTCTGTAAAAGAGGGATTCAAAACAAAGCAGCTTTACAACGCTACAAAGAGATCATCTCCATGATCAAAGACCGTGGCATGAAAGTCATGCTAACCTTATTCCATCACGACCTTCCTAAATGGGCTATCCCCTACTATTCCAGATACACTCAAGGTAAGCTGGGCTGGCTGGATCCTCATATGCCCACATACTTCAATAGCTTTGCCCGTGATCTGATCCAAGAACTAGGTGATGATATAGATTATGTGGTCACGTTTAACGAACCCACCTTATTTTCCTTTCTCACTTACGTGGAAAATCATTGGCCACCAGGTCACCAAAATAAGCATTGTCAAAGCTTGCCTGGCCTCAATGCCATTATGTGCAGCAATAGTTATTTTGCTGCCATGGATGCCATCAAAAAAGCCCATAAGATGGCTTATGAAACCATCAAAAAAAGCCATCCCCACATACCTGTAGGAATAGCTCATTTAGCCCCTCATATCAAAGATTTTGACAATCAAATCCAAAACCTCATCTTTAAAGGCATCCATAATCGTCTCAAAAATACTTTCATCAATGACTTTCCTGATAGCATCATTAGTCATCTCGATTTTTTAGGGATTAACTATTACAGTGAAGAGCGAGGGTCTATATTCAATTTCTCTTTACCCAGTCCTCTCAACAACACCTACTCTGATGCTGGAAGACAGCTCAATGCTCAAGGATTATGGACCCTACTTAACCATTTTCATCAACGCTACAAAGACACACATCCTCATCTCACATATTTTGTCACAGAAAATGGAATCGCTGATGAAACCGATCTTCTTCGGATGCCTTTTATCATCGAGCATCTCAAAGCGGTTTCTTATGCTATTGAGCAGGGCATTCCTGTGGAAGGATTTATCTTCTGGACCATTTCTGATAATTGGGAATGGGCAGATGGTTATTGTCCCAAATTTGGACTTGTTCACGTCGATCGTAACAACAACCTCAAACGTACCCCCAAACCTTCTTATTATCTCTTGCAGAACATCGTCCAGCATCAACTCATCACCAAAGATATGAACCAGTACGCCCATAGCATTTTAGATGTAGCCCAATCCCTTCGCAGTGAAGATACGACATTTGCTCAACAATGGGATGGCAACCGTGGTTTTTGTCGCAATGAAGATGGCATCCATGGACTAGATGAAGCCATTCGATTGCCCTTTAACCATTTCAAAGAATGGTTCTTTATACCTTGAAAAATCTCAAGTATCATCTTTAAGTACTCAGAGTCACATCCACACAGAACATCTGTGTTATTATTTGAGTCTGGGTACCTTTTCGTGTACACTCGTTTCAATACACCATTTTCATTCACTGATGCCAATCATACACAAAAACTTGCTTGAACTGGCTTGAACTGGCTTGAACTCACTGAATACAAACTATCAAAGCTGTAAACTAAACACGGCAAACACCAACCATAAAACATCATACAAAGGACAAGATCTTTATGCAAAAATTATTAAGACGTATTCTAAGAGGCATATGGAACCTTGTCAAAATATACTTTTTCATTATTGGTGTAGCTGTCTTTACGCTCTTTGTAGCTGTTTCTATGATCTTTTCTTTCAGCTCTCAAAAAGGCTTGGATTTTTTGCTCACAAGCAAAAAAAATGATACACCAAAAACCCTCGCACCTAAAGAAGACAATATGGTGGTGGTAGATTTAGAAGGATCGGTTTATGAACAAGTCATTCCTTCTGTTAAAAAAAAAGACAGTACTTCATCATTGCAAAAACTCTTTCGAAAAAATCGTACTTATATCAGTACCGATGAACTCAACAATCAAATTGAACATTTAAAAAATCATAAACACATTAAAGGAGTGCTATTTAATATCACTCCTACTTTCAGCGTACCTATTCAATATTTAAACGATATTTTACCAGCATTCACATCTCTTGAAGAAAAAAAACCTATCTATTTTTTTGCAAACCGATACGACAAAAGCACTTATGCTCTTGCTAAAACCTCCAAATATATCGCCATCGCCCCTGCATCAGAAATATCTTTCAATGCAGGATCTCTTTGGATACCTCATCTTTATAATGTACTTCAGCATTTCGGTATAAAATTAGAAATTTTTCGAGCTGGAAAATGGAAAGGCTATACCAGCGGTTTTGATGCAAACATTCCCGATTATGCAGCAGATCATCTGAATAGCTATATAAACTCTAGTCTAGATTATGCAGTGAATACTTTGCATAACATCAAAAATCTATCAAAGAGCAAAGAAGAAATTCGTGGCTGGTTTGAAAAAGAAGAGATTTCATCTTATCAAGCTATAAAAGAAGGACTGGTTTGGGGTGTTTTTGTGCTTGATGAATGGAAAGAACAATTGCTAGCCAAATCATCATTATCTTTTATAGATTACCATAAATACTCATGGAGCCATGAAACAAGCACACCTTCCAAAACATCCAAGAAATTAAAAGTTGCATCCGAGGAATCAAATGGATGGCAAGAATGGCTTCAAAAAGACACCAAAGAAAGCACTACCAAAGAGCCAGCTATAGGCTTTCTTTCTTATCGGGGCACTATATCTTTATTTAACAATTCTTCTTATTCCAATCAATTTTCCTACAAACGTGTCAAAAAAGATGTGGAATGGATGCTCGAACAAGATCACATCAAAGCTGTCATCCTCGAAATCAACTCTCCTGGTGGAGGTTTTTATGACTCAGAAGTACTCTGGCAAGAATTGAAGCGACTTAATGATCAAAAACCCATTGTGACCTATGTCACTAATATGGCAGCAAGTGGAGGCTACTACCTCGCATCTGCTACCAGTTATTTGATAGCTCGTCCTATGGCCGTTATTGGATCCATTGGTGTTATTAGTATACGACCAAACACTAAAGAAATTTCTCAAAAGTATGGTCTTTCTGTAAGCTATTTTGGCCCTTCATCGGCAATGGCAAACCTCTTAGATTTCAACTCTGATCTTCAACCAGCCACGCTAGAAAGGGTCAATGACACCCTCCAAACAGCATATCAACATTTCCTCAGGCGTGTGGCAGACTTTCGCGGCATGGAAACAGACAAAGTGGATAAAAATCTTGCTGGTGGCAGACTTTGGACAGGTGTTCAAGCCAAAGAAATCGGTCTAGTGGATGAAATAGGAGATATATCCACAGCTTTTATAGCAGCTGCACGTTTAGGAAAAATGGGTAAAATGAAAAGGTTTTCCATTATCAGACCCAATAAACCTTCAGCTCTTCAGGAATGCCTCAAAGACCCCTATGCCTGCCTTATGGCTTTCCGATCTGCTGAATCCTCATCATCATTCATCTTAAACATACTCTCAAGTAGGTATCTCCAAAACAACGTTGATGCCTTCTCACTCCATTCTATGGATACGTATCTCAAACAGCTACTGAAAAATCCGCAATCAGCTAGAGATATTCAGGCTCTTTTATGGCTACATTTCCAACGCTAATAGAAATCTGTCTCGTTCTTATATTTAAAGTTTGCCTCAATCTTCATCAAGACGCTTAAGAGCTTCAGCAAGATGTTCAAGAAGTTTACGGGTTTTTAGGGAACTCAAAACCCACTGCCTGACCTCTCTTCTTTCCGGGGTGCGTTCTCGATGGTCCATAATGGAGATATAACATTCTTCATAGCGTTTACTGCTGGCATACTTTCTTCCTTCAATCAAAATGCCTCCAGGATCATCTAGAGTTTTATACTTATAAAACTCTATACGCTCACCTCGACGTCTTCTATTGTCATTAAAACTATCAAATGGGCTATGACCACGCCTCCTAACATTATCAAGACATTGCCTTAAGTGCTCTGTAAATGCATTCAGCTTTTCTTTAGTGGAAAAAAAAATCATTTGATAGCCATCGTTTTGATGATAGGACATCAACCATACAGATGTATCATCGATGACTGTCAAAAGTTTTGCTGAATCATAAGTCTTGTTCCAAACCACCAGCTCTATCTGTAAGCTCTTAATGACTTCAAATCTTTTGGCAAAATCAGGATCATCATAGCGATTCCTAGCATTAAACTCCTCTACAAACTCTACCTCTTCTTGGGCATCCTCTGAACAACTCATAACCATAAGACATGCCACAACCATTATCACAACATACACAATAACGTGCAGATGACCTTGTACTCTCTGCTTTATGGATGATAATGGTTCTTTAACTCGCTTCACATGAATCCGTCGTTTGGTTATGATTCACTATGGGCTTTGCTGCTGTTTCATCTATACCAGCTACACTATCCACATGATCTGCCAAGTGATCTGCTTTAACTAACAGTGAAGCTTGTCGGTGATTCTTTGTAAGTGATGAGTCAGAAGTGTCTGAAGGAACTTTTAACAGTGTTTCATCACTGCGTAACATCTTTGAGATAGATCCCACAGAAAGTTGCATCTTAGCAGCAATATGACGAATGGTTTGTCCTTCTTGTCGCATGCGACGACTCTCTAAAATAGCTGCATCCGTGATTTTTCGTGGTGGTCCAAGTTTAACACCGCGCTTTCGAGCAGCACTTAAACCAGCTTTCACACGTGCTGAAATGGTTTCACGTTCGATTTCAGCGATTTCAGCAAAAGCAGCTAACATGGTACGGCGAAAAGGATTTTCATGGCCAAGATTCAGTACAGGTTGAGAAATACTAATAAATGCGACACCCACATCATCGAGATCCAGTATCATCCGAATAGCTGTAGAAGCATTACGTGACAGTCTATCTAAACGATAAACCACAATGGTATCGACTTTGCCTTTATAAGCAGCTCTCAACATCGCCTGTAAACCAGGACGTCTCACTGTCTTACCTGATATGCCTTCATCTTCAAAAGTCAGTATCACTGGTGGCATGCTTTTAAGATTATTCAGCCATCTATTCACAGAAAATCGTTGACTCTCAAGGTCCTGAGTATCTGTAGATACACGGTAATATATGGCGATCTTATCCATCATCTATCCTTACACACATATCCACACACATATCCACACACATATCCACAAATGACTGATTTTTTACAACTCTTATGGCCTCACCGATATAATATATCGTAGAGTTAGCATATAGTTATAGAAAGTTAATAAGGTAAGTTAAGGTGGTGCAAAATATGTAAACAGCCTTATATTACATATTGATATGAGATATGAATCTTCTCTTATGCTCTCTTGTCACAATCAGAGAATAAACACATACACACTTCTATGCACATCTATCTCTAAAACCCAACATGATGATGTGATGATATTTTAACCGATTATCCCATGCAAGAAACCCTCCATTTAACCATAAAAATTGCCGGTGATTCCGGCGATGGCATCCAACTCACAGGAAGCCGTCTTGCTATGATCAATGCATTATTTGGCAATAATGTAGCCACATATGCTGATTTTCCAGCAGAGATTCGTGCTCCTAAAGGGAGTTTATTTGGAGTTTCTGCCTACCAACTCCAAGTGGGCAGTCAAGAAATCTTTACTCCAGGAGATGCACCCGATCTCCTGGTTGCCTTTAATCCAGCAGCCTTAGAAGTCTGTTTTCATCAGCTTAAAGAAGGGGCCATGATCATCGTTGATGAAGATGCATTTGTAGCAAAAAACTTAGAAAAAATAGGCCTTAAAGATGATCCTTTAGAATCATCTCAGCTCTCATCTTATACTGTGGTTAAAGTAGCCATAACAACAAGCTTAGAAAAGCTGTTTAGCGATAGTGAGTACACAAAAAAAGAAATTCATCGCTGTAAAAACTTCTTTGCTTTAGGCATGCTTTGCTGGCTACTCAATAGAAGTATTGAAGATACCAGTCAATGGATGGAAACAAAATTTCGTGAAAATCCTGCACTGGCAAAAGCCAATATCAAAGCCCTCAACGAAGGTTACACTCAAGCATTTGTCAGAGAGTTACTCCCTCTACCTTATCAGATTCATCCAGCTACGTCTTGTTACGATCCTAACACTCAATACCGTTTTATTACCGGCAATACGGGTATTGCCTTAGGACTGTTATCAGCTGCTGAAACCAGTCAAAAGCAGCTCTTTTTTGCCACCTATCCCATCACTCCTGCGAGCACTATCATCAATGACTTGGTAGCATCCCCTTACCCTCATTTGATGGCTTTTCAAGCAGAAGATGAAATGGCTGCCATAGGCAGCGCCATCGGTGCTGCCTATGGCGGAAACTTAGGTGTTGTTGCCACTTCTGGACCTGGTTTTATACTGATGAGTGAGTTTATCAATTTAGCTGTCATGAGCGAACTTCCTTGTGTGGTGATCAATGTACAACGTGCCGGACCTTCCACTGGCATGCCCACAAAAACCGAGCAATCCGATCTACTAGCTGCACTGTACGGCCGTAACGGTGAATCTGCAGTGGTAGTACTGGCTCCTCACACTCCCGTACACTGTTTTAGTGTTACAGCTCTGGCATGTAAAATTGCCATTGAAAGAAACTGTGTGGTTATACTCCTTTCAGATGCTTATCTAGCCGGAGGCCATCAGATATGGCAGATTCCTGAAATCTCATCTCTACCTACCATTTGCCCAGCTAAGTTACCTGACAGCAAAGATTATGCTCCCTACAATCGCGACCCAAACACCTTAGCTCGTTATCTCGCACCTGCTGGCACCAAAGGCTACACCCATCGCATCGGCGGATTAGAAAAAAAAGATGGAACAGGAGAGATCTCCTATGATGGCAATAATCACCAGCGTATGATCGCATTACGCGACCAAAAAATCCAAAAGGTGATAGACCTGCTACCTCCCCTAGAAGTAGAAGGTGCGTCTTCTGCTGAAACTCTTATTATCAGCTGGGGCTCGACTTATGGGCCTCTTAAACGCTTTGTGAAAAAACACCTCACAGCCTGTCAAAAACACGAACGTCTCGCTCATCTGCAACTGCTCTCACTGAATCCTTGGCAAAAAGAACTTGCCGGTATTTTATCAAACTACACGAACATCATCGTCATAGAACATAACCGCTCTCAAGCCTGTAAACTGCTTATTCATTCGTTTCCCCAATACACTTTTCTTTCTTTAACAAAGTATGATGGCAGACCTTGGCGACAAGGTGAACTACGTGAAGGCATCACCAAGCTCATGCAAACATCGACAACACATAACACTTAAGAGGTTTGATTGATAACGCCGCCAAAATCGAAAAAAGCTGATTATCTTTCCACTAACCAGGTACGCTGGTGTTCAGGATGTGGAGATTATCACGTCCTTTCAGCTCTAACCTCTGCTTGGGCTGCACTGGAACTCCCACGACATCAAATCGCACTGATTTCTGGAATCGGCTGCAGTTCAAGGCTACCTTACTACACCGATGTCTTTGGCTTTCATACCATCCATGGCCGTGCTCCTACTGTGGCATTAGGACTGAAACTTGCTAAACCTGATCTCTCTGTATGGGTGATAACAGGAGATGGAGATGGTTTATCCATTGGTGCTAATCACCTCATCCATCTTTGTCGGCGTAACCCCAATATCACCGTTCTTTTGTTTAATAATGAAATCTATGGCCTCACCAAAGGACAGGTCTCTCCCACCTCTCCTCAAGGACTGAAAACCCGTTCAAATCCCACAGGATCTGTGGATACTCCTCTTAATGCTTTAGCCTTAGCTATCAGCTCAGGAGCTACCTTTGTGGCTCGTGTTGCTGACACAGATCTTGCTATGATGCGTGATATCTTTCAAAAAGCTCATCAACACCAAGGGGTGAGTTTTATAGAAATCTACACCAATTGTGTGATCTTCAATGATGGAGCTTTTCTAGACACCCAGAAACGCCAAAGACGTGCTCAAACATGTGTCATTCTCAAAGAAGGAGAACCTTTGATATTTGGCACAAACAAAGAAAAAGCTCTCCACTTTCAAGACTTCTTGCCAACCATCAGGTCCTTAAAAACAGATAAAAAAGACAGCAAAGAAGAAAGCTCTTTACTGATCCATCAACCAAACAGAGAAGACACCACTTATGCCTACGCTCTTGCAAAGCTAAGGCCTCCACACTTTCCTCTCGCTTTAGGCATTTTAAGACAAGTCCAAAAACCCGTCTACACGCATCCTCAATCTCAAGCTGCTCATCCATCAACAAGTCAACAAGCACACACTCCCACCCGTTCTGCTAAGGCCCTTGAAGAGACTTTTCTTAAAGGTAGCTTTTATCGCAAGCCTCAAAAAAAAGCCTCCAAAAACTCTCCTTATTGAGCCACTTCATAAACCACACGTAACGGCTCACCAGGTAATAAAGCTTCACCATCAATGGTGATTGTGCGTTCTTGAACACGCACGTGATCAAGAGCGATGGGTTGCTGGGCCATAGTGACAGAAGTGATCGATTGAATATCTTTTGAAAGCTCAAAGCTATTTTGCACACCTCTAACCCTGACATCCTTCATCAGTTCCACCATAGAACTTTCAGCACTTTTGGTGTTGTGAATATGAAATAAGCGACCATCAAATCTTTCGATCATGAGCTTATAGGCTTCATGCACATCTGCAAAATCCACATCTTTTCCACCATACATCCCTGCATAATAGAAATTCTGATATGGCAAAAAATGTTGATTGATATAACGCACTGTGGAGGCCCAATAAGAAGGCTCGTAAGCTCCTGCTGTGGTGATCACCACATTCAGAGGATCCGGTGCCCACTCTTTATCAGATTCTTTTCTCTTTACTGTAGCTGATAGAGCAAAGAGATCTGCTAACATCCCTCCAGCGAGAAGGTCTGTGATCATAGTTTGTAAAGCATCTCCCACATCAATATGACGTGCAAACAGATCCACATCACCATCAAAAGCTTTTTCTAACCACTCAGTGGGACGACAAGACACAAACGCCACACGATATTCACTCATGTGATGTGTTAATAAGCCAACAAACATCTTAAGATGCTCTGAGAGGATTTGCATGTGTTCCTCGCTCAGACACTCACTATTCCAATACACATTCACAGCACGACGCTGTACCACAAAACGATCTTCTTCATAATCCACCAACTGAGTGGTTGCAGGATGAATGCGCTGATTCTTTGATGGTGGTAACTTTTGATGAGGTGATGACACCTTAGTGCTACTTTCTGTCTCACCACGATCCGAAGGTGAAGACACATAAGAGTTTCCTACAGATCGTTGAGGAGCTACACTACGACAACTCCATAGACCAAACACCACACACCACATTCCTATGGCTACACAGCTTATCGCTACACTTCTCACAACCTCTACCTCTCTTCTAGCTAATCAACTAAGCGATTTCTTACTCACTATTCCATTTATCCCATTCACCACTGGACATAAGCTATAAATAAACTCACAGCATCCAAAAAACCACAGCCTCAGCTAAGCCTCAGCTAAGCCTCAACTAAGCCTCAACTAGGGGGGCTCTTGTTTTGCTGCCCTCATCACTGCCTTTGGCCTTTGGCTTTTGTCATCGCAACAGGCAGTCATAAACTTTAAACATCACATAAAGTTAACTACAGTAGCAAAGAGTCACATATATAGGTGGGAGTTAAGGATGGATCAGAAGAAGATGGAGCATCAAACACACAACTGACCCCTGTTTTCATCAAAACAGTGGACATACCATGCTCATTACCTCCTTTGATATCTGTTGCTATCTGATCACCTATCATCACCATTTTATGAGGCTTATGACCGTGATGATGATTGAGCGCAAAATCATGGGCTTTTTGAAAAATAGGAGAGTAAGGTTTGCCAAAAGCTATTAAAGGAGGGGCTTTATGAGCTAAAGTGACACTCAAAGCTTCTTGAAGTATGGAAGCTAATGAACCACTGGTTATGCCATAGCTAGCAGCAGAAATGGGATAAACCCTATCAGGATTAGCTAATAGAATCACCACATCTTCACCATCCAAAATCTTATGGGTGATTTCTGTAATGAGTGCATTGATATCACAAGGAAATTGCAATCCCTCTTGATCACCAATCACCACAGCTGCATAATCACTACCTTCACAGATCTTAGCACCACACGTGCGCAAATAACCTTTTGATAAAGATCCTCCAAGCAATTTGATCCGTTGATGCTCGGCATGATTGGTTAGATAATCGCTAAGGATCCCTGCTGCTGTAATGACACAGCCTTCTTGAATGTCTAGGCCTTTTTGTCTATAAAACATCCAACTTTGATGAGCTGAAATATAGCTACTGTTGGATAACACACAATAACGTTTTCCTTCACTATTGAGAGTTTGAATAAACTCACAAGCATGCTCAAGAGCACCCTCGGTATCAACCAATACCCCATAAGCATCAAGAAAGATCACATCATAGTTTTTAATGATCTCAGCAGCAGAAATCTCAGGAGATATCATCGCACATCATTTCCGCTTAAGAGATAAAGTCAATTGAAAGGAAGCCACAGGTGTTTGGATATCTTCTCCTGTATACGCATTAACACATACAGAACGCTCACAACGCTCTCCTGTTATCAAAGCTCTTTGTACACAAGCGCGAATGGCCTCACCTTCAGAACAAGTAAAGAAGGTTCGCCCTTGAGCACGTTTAAGAAAATCGGCCTGAAAATCTTTAAACACCAAACTTACATCATGACCTGTCTCTTTTTTGCTGTCACGAATATGCTTTAAAGCTAATAAGCCACAGGCAAGATCAGCACCCACACATAAAGAACCAAGGTACATGCTTGCCAAATGATTTTTACTACGAACACTCAAAGGGATGGCTACTCTACATTTATACTCAGTTAACTCCATCACCCTTGGAGTTAGCCATATGGTCATAGGAATTTTGATAAAAGCACCCAAATACACCCCCATATTGAGATGTATATCCTCATAAACACTCTGCATATTCTTTTTCAGCCTACTTTTCAGTCGCGTATGGATTGAAGACTTGATGATGTCCTCAATGGACTCTTTGATATTGTATTTGAAATTGTGATTCATATATGTTTAAAAAACCCCATCCATCAGCCAAATAACCTCAAATACTCTTTAGATAGTAAAACTCACCCAAAGCTGCAAAAGCATTCCTGATCAAACTTTAACCCTAAAGCACCTTCCACCAAAAACTAACACACTCCACCAAAAACTAACACACTCCACCAAAAACTAACACACTAGCCTAATACGGTAACAGTGGGTTTAACATTGATACATACATTCTCTCTGCATCCTTTAATATCTCACTCAACTCACAAACTAACAACTACAAATATAGCACCCCTAAGAGCAAGAGCATAAAAGAGACTTGAAGTTAACCAAAGAACCAAAGAATACAGGCATTGATGTATCGGCAACCTTTCTTCAATGAAAAGCACTCCTTTAAATTCACTCTTCAAATCCACCTCACTCATGTGTATAAGTTGTCTTTAATATCTTGCTTACTTCTCAAAACGCACCTATGAGCCCTCTACCTTCTTTAACCTTTAACGTCTGATTGTAGTCAATAATCAAGGGAATGGAGTTTTTGTATTTGGCTGCTAACTTTTTTTAAAGAGTCATTGTGATAGGCACTAAACCACATCTCTATACCACAACAAACAAGTTCACATCTCTTCTTCTCTGACACATCTCACCAAGCCTAGCTTGAGATACTACAAGACCTTTCAAACATATTACACATAAGCAGACAAGCAAAAGAGTGAAGTCACACTTTTAGTCAATCTTTTAATGAACTTACCTGCAACAAAGATGAGATGATAACTGCGCTCAACATCAAAGACATCCACATACCCAATGGACTTAACAAGCAACAATTGAGTATAGTCAAAAAAATACATGATGACGCTCTGGATAAGGTGAGTTAACTGTCAATTTTTCAAATATAGCTCAAACCTCATCTCGAACCGATGTATATGCTTTATGGGCAAAACAGTCAACCTGTGCATTCCTACCGGAGTAACCCTATGAGCTTGAACATCACTCACACGTTAAGAAAACCTCCCATATCACCCCCAAAAGACAATCTTAACAACACAGCAAACATATTGAATCTTTCTGTCTATGCCACTACCTCTATGCTCATAGTAATGGTAAGCAAAAGAATCAAGCTCATGGGCAAGCCATCCATCCCTCCATGCTTTACTTAGCTATGAATAGATTGTTCTGCTAAGAACTCAACACCTCAAAATCTCGAACTGATCAAAGATAGATCATCACACAAAGCTATCCAGCCATTTCATTATTCGACTCATTCTTGCAATATCACACACTGATAACATCACATATCACCGTCTTCAAAGCCTCTAATCAACTCATTACTTAAGGCTATACGTAAGGAAGAGACTGAGATTTTTCGTATTACTTTTTCTATAATCCAAAAAAAAATTGATTTTTATTACTCAAAGTCCGATAACAAGTTGAGTAGATACTTATTAACATTTTTTTAGAGAAAATACTGTGCCCTTATTTAGAGTTTACATCACAAAACTAGTAGTCGTTAATTTATTTTGAATCTTAACAAGTTATAATACCTTAGGATTTCTTGATCTATCAAATCAAGATTCAGAATCAATACATCAATGAACGTTTTTACTCTTAAAGAAAAATGCATAGATGTTGAACAAGTGAGATGAAATAAAAGCAATCTATATCCTTCTTTATTTTTTGCTCAGGAAACAAAATAAATATGAACAAGAAACCATCCAAAACGGCAATAAAATGACTATCAAGTACCTTACAGGAGAATCTTAATGGCAACTACCTCAACTAAATCATTACTCCTTTCATATGGAAAAGCTATATTTTCTGTTATATTGCCTTGTCTACTATTAAGCTGCCAGGATAATCAATTTAAAAAAGCACAGCCTGTTGAAAAAACAATAATAGTAGAAAAGAATAACAGCGATGCGGAGAGATTGGGAATTAACCAATCAGATGCAGATACCACGGAAGAAGCAGAAAAGGAAGTTGAAGCAAAGAAGGAAGCAAAGAAGAAAGAAGACCCTAAACCACCCAAAGAAACAACAACACCAGAAAAAGAAACAACAACACCAGAAAAAGAAACAACAACACCAGAAAAAGAAACAACACAGCCAGAAGAAGAAACAACACAACCAGAAGAAGAAACAACACAACCAGAAGAAGAAACAACACAACCAGAAGAAGAAACAACACAGCCAGAAGAAGAAACAACACAACCAGAAGAAGAAACAACACAACCAGAAGAAGAAACAACACAACCAGAAGAAGAAACAACACAACCAGAAGAAGAAACAACACAACCAGAAGAAGAAACAACACAACCAGAAGAAGAAACAACACAGCCAGAAAAAGAAACAATAACACCAGAACACACCGAAGTACTTAGTATAAGCGATGCTGATACAGAGAAAATGCCTGTAAAGATACTGTGGTTCATTGAAAAAATGAAGAATTTCTACTTACACGAAAATAGCAAAAATCAAAATATTTTAGATATTCAAAAAAGAATTGGTCCTTTTATCAATAAGCTTAAGCGCGATGACCAAATAGATGTAACAGTTACTTTTGTAGGACCTGTAAAACATGGTTTCTTAAGCACATTAACGGAAAGTATACCTGGCATCAATCCACATGTGGATTTACAAATCTACAGAGACGGGGACATAGACTACAATAAACGTTACACAGAGTATAGTGATTATCAACATTCTGAGTTTTTGCTCAATACTATACTGCTACTTAGTAAAGATCATCTATTTACCAATGCCGGTATAACTCGCGAATCAATAGGCGTTAGCAGTAACTCTGCCGATGATAGGACAAATTTAACAAATAAGATTAAAAAACTCTTTACACCATTTCTCTTAACAAAAAGAAGACACCTTGAAAAGAAACATATCGATTATTTAATAAACGGAAGAACATATAGTCGTACATCCTCAACAATTCAGGTTAAATCTGAATGTACAAATAGTTCTTATAAGCCATATAGAGCAAGATCTATTAATACATATCAAAAATGTCGATATTACAATTATAATAATAATAAATCCGTACGTACCTATTCTAGTTATTATTATTATTACAGACCTTCTGGTTATTATAATCGAAATGTTAATTACATTCACCAATCTCATCAAAAATTCATTCTTTACAATTTTCCAGTATATTATAGTCAATACAATAGTCAATACAATAGAGAAGAAGTTAACAATAGCAAATATATCTCGCATCTAAAAGATTACTTTGATCCTCAAACACACCTCAATGTTATTGTCAACCATATACATAATCATACTTTTGACTCTTATGAACCTAGTAAAAGCTATATAAGTTCTGATGAAAGGATTAGTAATGAAACTTTTGTTAACTTTTTAAAAAGCAACTATAATGGAAGAAATCTATCTAGTTTTAGAAACTATGCTTATACCTCTAATAGTCCATTGAACAACATACAAATGAACAACAATCCTTTCTATGACCTTACTGCAAAACTAAGCGGTAATGAAAATGCCCAATATCTTCATACTGGAACTAGCGAAAGTGATTTTGATTCATTTTTTACAGATTTAACAAATAGTATTAAAAGAGATACGACTTTCAAAGTCTTTACTCTAGAATCAGAATGTAAACAAATAGAACATGTAAAATTTAATAGTATTAAACTTAATCATTCTTTATTCTCATGTAATGGCAGAAAATTCAAGGTAAATGCAAAGGCAATAGAAGTGGGACCTCAAAACATCATCATAAAATACTATAGAAAAACCAGCTGAAAAAATGCAAATATTTATTAAAAAATATATCTATCTTTTTTACAATATTTCTTATATTAGCTTTCTTCTGAGGTTTCGCAAATTTTGTAATAACAGTAACTATAACCGATTGAAAATACAAGGGTTTTTGAAGTATGTAAGATTGAGTCATCAAAAAAAATATGGAGCATTATCACACTAATGTATCGGCAACCTTTCTTCAGCTAATAATACTACTTAAACGAACTACTTTAATTCACTCTTCAAACCCACTTCATAACACTCGCAGTATGCGTTGTCTTTGATATCTTGCTTACTTTAGAACGCTGAGGTAAGCTGATGATCGCTACTAACGACTTGTTCCATCTGACTATCAAGAGGATGGAGTTCTTTCTGTTTCTGACTGCTAAATCTCTTTGAAGAGTAGTGAGGTTCTCGGCATTATAACGGAGTTTGGTAGTCAAGAGAAGAGTGGATTCTCTGGCGATTGTACCGCACTTTAATATACTCAAATAATTGCAATTGCATCTTTTGTTGACAATCCGTTTTATGCCTGTATATATGTTCTTTTTTGAGTGTGCTGAAGAAGCTTTCCACAGTAAGTGTCCTATTATATCCTACGCCCCACCTATTACAGATTATGCCCCACCTGTAAGTATGTATCGACTTACTCATAACATACGGAACAGGTCGTGGTGGATTTCTGTAATGGAATCGACATCTATTAACTGAAGTTTCGCAAAACTTATAGCAATATAACACATAACCCATTGATATCACAATGATTTTTGATTATTGAGCTAAAAATTTACTGGCTAGGATTTCCGGTTAAGTTTAACTTTTAGTTGTTTAAATACTTCTTTTTGCACAGGTGTAGGAAGGGCAGTCGCTGTGATTAAAGATTTGTGATCTTCGAATTTCATCCAGCACATAGATATTGTTGCTAAATCTTTTATCAAAGAAGAAAATGTCTGAACACGAAAACCTTCCCGGTTACAACGAATGCTCGCTTTACGCTTAGCTGAATCAGATTTTTCCTTGCTGGTAACTGAATACTCTGGTGAAAGATCCTCATCATCAAAAAGTAAAGGTTTGAG
>MKWU01004039.1_pt1 | contig 18000 bp, 15 predicted proteins | sample 809101 | NCBI WGS metagenome assembly MKWU01 (sample SAMN05860141, study PRJNA318959) | sponge metagenome | host: Aplysina aerophoba | place: Slovenia: Piran, Adriatic Sea, Gulf of Piran | collected 2013-05-07
CCTGGAGGTGTGTTCATTGTAGTCTGGCTATCCACAAACGTTTTGACATGGCCCAGAATTACCTTACAAAGCACATACATACGTAGTGACACGGCATTGGTTGGGGGTTGTGTACTTCTCCTGCTTGCTCCACTCAGCCAGGGCTGCCACTGCCCCTGGCTCTCTGGCGGGGTGACACTTGGTAGGTGGGAATGGCATATATCCGGACAGGTGGCGTCCCATACAAGGAGCCTACCACTCCTCCAGGGTACTAGTGAGACTCCATTGGGGCGTTTGCCATTGGAGCAGGAGAGACCAGTTGGTTCCAGTCTGGAAGGCAAATGGGCTGCAGACATTGTGCAGTGGATGATGTCGTTGACAGCAGCATGATGTTGGCGATGGGCCTCACTCCATTTGTAGCTAAGGCCGTGCGTGGCAGTGCCATCAATGTGCACACCACAGTGGTGACATGTGTGGGCGTGGCAAAGGGGTGATCCTAGGCGAAGGCCAACTACAACAGGAACAGTGTTGTTGTCCATGCACAATCAGATGAAACAGGAAGGGCATTCAGCCATACACCAGACTCTTTCATTGAGGCTGCCGAAAGGCGGGGTGGGATGGGCACAGCATCTGGAGCTTGCTTCAGCAGTGTGTCGGCTGTAGCAGAAACTTTGGGGGCGTTCCAGGCCTTCTGACGGTGGGACCAGACAGGGTGTGTGTATAGGTCAAAACCTGTTGATCACATCTTGGTGGCTTGTTCAACGTAGGGCAACTCTGTGGGGAGCCCAGTAAGGTGGCACTTGCTGGGTCTAATACCTGACACCTGGGATAGCTGACGAAATGGGACCAGCTGTTGCAGGGTTGATGCTGATCACTTCAGACTTCTGACAGTTCAAATGCAGACCCAATTCCGACCCCCACACACTACACAGGTCATGGCTAATGTCCTCCAGTGCGCCTCCAACAGAGCCGTCATCCAGGTACCATACATTGTAACCATCAACTGGGAGCAGAGATCGTGTATGGACAGACAGAAAGGAAGAGACCCAGCGGATCCCTCTGTTGTACTCCCTCTGCAGACTGAAGTACGCTGTCATGCCAAAACAGGGAGGAAGGTGAGGGATAGGAAGAGTGGACAAAGGGTTACAAGGCTGGAGCCAACTCACGCATGGCCAGCAGCATCTTGTCCCTGCGCAAAGAGTTGAAATCGTTCTTGAAGTTCAACTTCGTGATCCAGTGGTTGTCATCAAGGTCACCGGCATACATCCGAGCGGCATGCACTGCTGTTTCTGCACCCACCTTGATGTCAAACCCGAGCTGCCGTGGTGCCAGGAGGGAGGTCAGCTCTTCCCTCACCTTGCTCGCAGCAATCTTAGCAACAAGACGGCGGAGGGTGCAACTGACACGGAAATTAGAGAGGCAGGAAATTTGTCACAATTAGAATGCACTTAAGCAAATATATATTTCCTGACTAAATTTGAATAACAAGCCTTTAGAGCGAATACAGTATCTCAGATGAAAGCTCATGTTGGTGTACATGTTTTAAAATTCAGTGACTTAGGACAATATTGGACTTTACTACAGTTCTGACCTTAAATGTTGTAGATAGTACTGCTAGCTGGGATTTTAATAATGGGACATTGAAGTCAGAGCCGTAGAAGCGGTTCACAAACTCAAACTCCATTTCACAGTTTGCATTATTGACAGTTCCTGAGCATTCTGGTATGGTTTAAATCTGGTTGATCAAATCTACTGGTGATGCATGTGATGATCATCTCCAGTGCCTTAAAGTAAATACGCCTAATAATGATCTTCTGGGGCTGCTGAAAAGGTTGAAGTTTGTACTGTCATTATCAAATCATCTAGGAAACGTGTGGTATGCCAAACATGGTTTAGAAACTTCTAGCTTTTCTGCCATGCTGGTGACTTTCGTCTAGAAGAGCTTAAAGTTGGCATCTGATCATATAGATTTGAGGGTTTGTACAGTCATACTTGCTACCTCCTGCCTTACAGCTGCAGACATGTCTGCCTTTTGTAAAGTATGGCTTAGGTTATCACTGTGCTGAAGAATTCTCCAAGGATATTCAATGAAAGTAGTCAAAGGTCTTCATCTGTGATGCAACACCTTGAATGTGAGCCTTCCTTTCAGTGTTTGTAGCAGCATCAAGTGATTCAACCCAAACGTTCTGAAGGATTTCATAACTGTTAAACATACTTTGCAATGTTTCAGCTCTAACTGTCCATCTGGTCTGACATAGCACTCTAATTCCTGTTGTGTCTGGTGCCATCTCAGCTTTGAGGCGTTCACACTGCACTTGGAGATTTCGTGATGAGCTTAGTGATTTCATATGTAGTATCAAGTGCATATTTCATTACTTTGCATTGTATAATGGTTTCCCCACATGCTGCAAGGTTTAGAGTGTGTATTAAGGCCTTGGCTCTTCTTGTAGCAGTTGAGTTGCCACTCCAGCCCTATAGCCACTCCTAGCTAGCTGTACAATTGTAACACTGCCCCCTATCTTCCATCGTCATCATGTTGCTCACAATTAGAAATGTCAGTTGTCTCCTTTACCATTATTGTATAGTATGCTGTTTTTTGAAGAAAAGTTGTTGCTACCGCACAGACGACTTGCATTGCCATAACAATAACCGTTTCATTTTGCATGTTTGCTGCATTGTATTTGTCTGTCTTTCTGAGCCAGACAAACACCCTAGCACCATCTTCATCACCATGGAGTTTGAAGAGTTGAACGTACGTAATTGGATTCCAATTCATCCTCATCACCACGAATGGGCAGGGCTTGCCCTAGCTAAGAATCTAATATTAGGTCACAGCTTTAGAAAACACTGGTGTCAATCAAGCCTTCCTGTGCAACCTGTACTTTGAGGCTCTCAGCAATGTTACGAGTTGTGACTGGGATTGTAACCACTTTCAGTACAGCTTCATTCTGGCACCTACTAGCTTCGTGGGCTGCAAATTTTACGGAAGTGTCTTTCCAGTTGATATACCCACTGGAAATGTAAGTAGACTCAAGGCTACTCACTGAAACTACGTAGCTGGTTTCTGAGTATGCTTTCACACAGGTGAAACCAAAAGGTGCATCACCATCTTCAACGTAATGGAGCCATTTTCAACGAGAAACCACTGGGGCCAAAGGATCACTGCACAATGGTCTTCCTTCCAAATGATCTTTTTGCAAGTGTGCAAGTAAGGGGTTGGTGAGGTTTCCCACCAACTGCAGGAGTCTGCAACTTATCACACTTTGGCTTCGATAGAGGCATACCTACAAATGCTGTACATGTCTGCACGCAGCACGACAGCAAAATGGTACCTGCACAACAGGGTAATGCCCTCTATACGATGTTCAGCCATGCTTTGATGACATCATTATTATGTATGTTGCACTTGCAACATGGCTTAGTAGTACAGGGTACCATAGAATCTGATAAAGGAATATGCCACATTTGCTTTACCCATTTTCAAGACTTCAAGAACAGTTCAAAAGAAAATTTTCAAGTGGTGAGCTCAAAATGTGGTGAGGCCAAACCCTCACCAGTGGCACCAGTTCCAACTGCCATGTGAGGAGGCGGTAAGTTTACTGCAGCTGCCATCATCTAATTTGGCATCTTCTCACTCCAGGCTTCTATGATCTGGCATACTGTCTAGAATGTTTGCTGGGCAAGTTGTAGGCCTGGTGCCATTGTCAAGTTCCGCCATGAACTCCCTTACTGTCTTTCCATGTTCACTTCTACTGTTCTCATCCTTCATCCTCTTATACTTCAAGGTCAATTTTTTCACTTTCTCACAACATTGCTTTTCATCTCGCTGGTATCCCATCTCCATCATTTTCTTTGTTATCTTTTAAAAAAGAGTATTTCTCTGCCCTCGTTCCAACTGTAGCTGGATATGGTCATCAGACCATATGGTAATGAGAGACAGTACTTCTTCTTCACTCCAGATCTGACCTCTCGCCGTCATTTTGACTCGCAACTAGCAGTGTACGTGCCTTGTTCAACTACGTTTGAAACTTCATCATTTGGCGCTCACATTACACATGACGAGATTACAGACTCCATTTTACCTTTAATTGGATTGCACCATTTGCACTTGCAACTGGATGACTTAATTCAGCTTTGAATCTGGTCAAATCCACCTCGGGAGTTTAATTTGTTAATCCTGCTAATTACTGGTGATTGTATGGGTCATGTCCTGCTGGGTGCATAGGGATCACCTTGCCGGGAGGTGGATTAGCTAATCCAGATTAGCTTGTTCAGGATTCCTATTCAGTTTTACATGCAGTTTAAGTGGGGCTTATGAGAACAAACTTCTATCACTGCACTGTATTGTACTTGCCATCCCTCACTGTGACAGAGGCTAGATTATTGTTTTCTGTTCTTGTTTACGCAGGAACATGGCAGACTGGTGGTGTATTCCATGCTGATGATTGGGTCAAGATTGCCAGAGATCTTCCTTTAAACCTGGCAGCGACCCTTCTAGTTAACCCTTGTACAGCATACCGAATGCTCAAAGACTTTATGCCACTTTATGAAGGTAACTAGTCTTTAAAACACAGTTCATTAGTAAATTGTTTCACATCACATGTGCACTTGGTGATGACTACTCTTGCACTGTATACCACCACAATCTCCCAGGTCAAGACCACTTGATGTGTTTAGAGTAAGGTGCATTGATTTTTTTTTACTTGCTAAACAAATCGTTTTTTCCCACTGTAACTAACCTCACTGATTTTGTTAATTCGAAGTTTGCTTAATTATGAGGGTCTTGGTTTGATTACTGATGAGTGTATGGGCCATGTCTTGCTGGGTGCATAGGGATCACCTTACCAGTAGCAGAGATGGCAGATTCAGGCCCTCTACTAGTGTAATAACCATTACTTTGTGCGCTGTACAACTAAACAGAGAGTTTTGCATCTCCCTGGGCAAGGAGCAGCAGCTTTCCTGTGCAGCTTCATCACTTTGTGGTGACTGCATTATGTAATGTTACCACTCCAGTGTAACGACATTGACCTGTATGCCCAATTCTCTGCTACCCTGTGCCCTGCACCTCGTTTCCTGTTGCAGGTGACACCATCATACAAAATGGTGCCAACAGTGGAGTAGGTCAAGCAGTAATTCAACTTGCGGCAAAGAGGGACATTAGAACCATCAACATTGTTCGCGACAGGTATATTTCTTGCCATTCTAGCTACATGATAGGTTCTTTCATTATGTTGTGGTATGCAGCACAAATGATAAAGTTTTGTTTGATGTATTTGCTGAGTCTAGATACGTACGTAGAGATGTGTGTCTCCTGATGTCAGGTGACTGTCAGTACACGTTATTTTTTACACAAATGAGTAAGTGGCACTCCCTTTTGATTTTGATTTTGTCTCTGAAGTCCTCATGTCTTTCCTCTCATTAGCAAGAACACGAACACTATCATGTTCTGCTATGTACATACAGTGTTTCTGTGCATATATATATATATATATACACACACACAGGCCCAGTATTTCGTCTTTGCGGCACTACTTAATCAGTGAACTAAAAGCCACTGAGGTTGTGACAGAAGAGCAACTCTGTTCCAGAGAAATGCAGAGCATTGTTAAGGTTGGTTTAGCCCACTTTGGAACACGTTAAATGCAGTAGTTCACTTCTCATTGATATGTATACATTCCCTCAGGAACATGGGAGACCAAAGCTAGCCCTCAATTGTGTAGGTGGAAGAAATGCTACCGAAATGTTGAGATATCTGGCGTGAGTGATATTCTTCTTAGTGTACTAGTGTCTGTGTGCACAGTTTGTACATGCGTATCTACCAAATGGACACTGGGTCTCATTTAGAAGCCACGGGGCCAGTGAGTCTGTCTTTAATTAATAATAAACCATCGCCACAGCATCATGGACAAAACATCAATAGTGATTAATGTGGAAACACGTCTTGGGATTTGAGAAACTATCACTACAATAACTAGGCACTGAAGTGCAAACCCTTGGACCTAAAACTTTGGTTGAGATCAACGTCCAGTGATTAAGATATGTCCGTGTGCTATACTGCGAAGCACAAACACAATGGCAAAGCAAATAAAACTCCACATGGTCAAAAGCAATGTCACGTGATTAGAATATGCTCGTGCGCTCGCAAAGGTAAACAAAATGGCCGACAGCTGTGCTAGTGACTTTGACACTAATTCTGTAACTGCGAAGAGGCTGTTTTACGATAAACACTACCTTTTAAATAAATCTGTTGCAACGCTGAGGTGATCCATAGGTTTTCGTGGCCAATTCACTGTATGGAAAAGGAATTGCTTGCCACACAGTTGAATGCATGTTGCGTCACTTTGTAGATAGATGTGCCAGAGTTTCCACCCACTGACCTTTTGAACTAGTAGACTCTGCCATACAGCTGAGGATGAGTGTATTAAAGAGTGAGACTACAGAGTTGCATGTGGCCATTCCCTCCAGTCCATAACATGGATGAGAGTGAAAGAGCCCCAAACAGAGTGTTGCAACTTACAATCAGGAGGGTTATGTCGTATTGCTCTAGGAATGTTTGCATGAATTAGGGTCAGTGCTCCTCTTCATGATGCAGGACTGGAGGAACCATGGTGACTTATGGTGGGATGGCTAGAAAGCCACTAACTATTCCGGTGGTATGTTACTGCTATGGTCTATGCAGGCACTCTGTGTGTCATTCTTTTTCACTGCTCTGTGTATTTAGGCATTCAATGATATATATCTCTTTTTGTGCACCTCTGTGTGTGCAAACTTTTGTGTGCGTTTTTGTGTGTGTGTAGATCTCTGTGTGTATCTGTAGACCTTGTCTCTGTGCTGTCTGTGTGGAACTCTGTGCTTGCAGACCTTGATAGAGTGTCATACACATTATTTTACATTGCATGCATATTTGTATAATGCTACTCGTGCATTGCTGTTTTTCATGCTGGTACTGGCTACTAAGAATAGAATTTGTTTTAACGACTGAGTTTAGGCATAAAATTATACTCAGAAATGAAACCTACACATTCATTTGTTTGTGTGTGGTAAAGGGTATTGTGTTGCTTGATGTTGTAGGTGACAAAGAGTTGTGCTAAAGTGGCTGCTGCAATCCTATAGTGAAGTTTGCACAATTCCTTTCATCGAACAATGCCTAAGTACATACATACATACATCAGGCGCCTTATAGTGGAAAACTTTGCAAGCAATATATTTGACGCATACCCCTATTCTAGTATTTGGTGAGTTTTACATTTGGCGGAATACCCAAAACTATGATGCACTTACTGATTTAATTGCTTTTGGACAAGGCTTGAAATGGCTAACTGCACTTTTGGCTATCAGGCTTGCAGAGTGATTGAATGCCCTCTGGTGTTGAGCACCTCAGGTGTGCCCTCTGGTGTTGAGCACCTCAGCTGTGATCAGAAGGTGGTCAGTATAGAGGACCCATACACAGTGGTGTGCAACTGTTGTGGATTCTTCTAGTACACTTCGCATATCCCTGCCTGTTACATCAACGTTCTCCCTGGGTAAAAGATGTTGAGTGTTTAGGCATCCTTATGTGGCCTAATGACATCATGCATCTACAGACCTGGTTCAAAGCCACACAAGTTGATGTTGTATGAGGCTGGTCTGACATCTACGCCATTCTCTACTACCCGGACCACATGGTATGGTCCATGGTATGGCCTTGTCAGTTTGTGTGCCATGCCAGACTTGGCAGCAGGCATATAAATACAACACTGCTGTGATAGGCAAATAGGGCAAATGGTAAACAGCTGTCCCAGTCCTTCCCTTTCTTTTTGGCCATCTTTGATAGTTGGTGCCAATTGTTAAATGCAATTTGTGTGCCTTGGTTTTCCTTTCTTTTGGATTAGTATTACTGCTAATGCTTGCATGTGGTGTTGTAAAAGGCTACCTCCAGCCCTGGAGATCATGAACAGTAAAGGGTTCTTCTTAACTTACTAGAAATGGGCTAAAAACCTTGCCGAGATCATGCCGTCGGAAGAATTCGTTCATTCATCCATTCATCTTTGATAGCTTGTCAAGCAAAGTGTGATTGAAACATTCCGTGAACCAGTCGGTCTGTGGATGATATGCAGTTGTGTTCACTTTCTTCATGCCCATTGAATGGTACAGTTCAGCCAGCAACTTCAACAGGAAGGCTGGTCCATTGTCTGACAAGTGTCATATAAGAATGGGGAACCTTTATCCCCATTCTCATGTGGAATAGGGGAACTTTAATAAATATGGGGAAGCTTAATAGCTGGCATGAATAGATGTACCACTTTAAAAGGGAATATAAAAGATATGTAAAGTATTGGAATGCTACAAAGGTCAGCTATAATGTACAGGCACGACAGGTCCATAGTACACTACTAGATTTCACACTGTTGTGGCACAGCAACACAGGAGTCATGTACCATATTTGTTGCAAGTATCACAGCAAACCATTCTGTTTTTCCATTAGCCTGCAGTTGCAGAAGACAGCCTGATGTCGTTTGCTGTCCCTGTTCTTGATGCTTCGCTTCTTTGCGAGGAAAGGCTTCATTGATATGATAAGGGTTCATCGCTGTGTGAGGTATGATGATAACGGGGATTATTGAGCAGAACCTCAGCAGTCACTTCCTTGAAAGGTTAGGACATTTCGATCCGTAGATCTTCTTCAACTATTACAAAACTTAGCATGCACGACTCAATTAAATAATAGGAGGGTGTGTCACTAGCTGTTAGGTGTAAGGATGGCGGGAAATGAGGAAATAATAAGTAATTAAGGCTGTAATGGTGACAGGAATGTTGTAATGTTGTAATGTGGTGAGTGCAATAAAATTAAGGGGGCGAGGGTTGGTTCAGTACAGGCAGCCAGGAGGGATTGATGGCCAACCCACAGTCCAAGTTGGATGTTTGCTGTTGTTAGTGGATGTGCAGGGCTTCTAATACTCGCCTCCTCCAGTAGTTTCCTTCCACTTCACTTGTTTTGGCTACCTCCCACTCCACCTGGTGTTGTTTGGTCCGGGAGTGGACTGAAATGCCATTCTTAGTGTCATGCTTCTTCACTGCATTCTTGTGTTCACTCAGTCGCTTCTCAAGGGTTCTGCCTGTTTTTCTAATGTAAACACACTCACAATCTTTGCATGGAGCTTCGTAAATGAAACCTTCCTTCCTCTTGTCTTCTTTGGGCTGGTATACCGGTATGTTTAATCTAAATCCAAAAAAGGGTCTGCTACATCATCTGTAGGTGAAGTAGAATAGATGTTCTAGGGATTAGCGATTGCCTCGGTTATTCTGGCCTTCACAAACACATTCTTGCATATCTCAAGATGACCCTGAAAGTAGTCCAGCCATTGTGCTCCAACCTCTTTCATCACTGTCAGCTTCATGTCCACTAAAAATTCATCAGGAGCCTTTCCAGCATTAATTTGATCTGTCATATTCTCAGCATACCACTAGTGGAACGTCTGCTTCAGGTAATCTTTCTCTGGCATGTTCACTGACAAGAAGTCTTAGGGCTGCAGCTCGTCAGTGCAATTGCTAGGAATCAGAACAACTGAGATGAGTGGACCTCATTTACAGTCTGACCACAAAGGACATCAAAACATGGCCAAAGCTTGGTGAGTGGGTGACAATCCTTTCTCGGCTCATGTCTTTTGGACCTAGGGCATGTGATGCTGCTGCCAGAACTAGGCTAAAACTGACTGGCGACCTTGCTAACCGAAGCGCACATACATACGTACGTATGTACTGCTGCACTTGGGCATTCAGACTTTCATCTAACGCAAGTGGTCGTCCTTGCTTCTTCAGTAGAAGGGCAATGATGTTGCTAGAATGGTCACTTTTAGCATGCACAGAAACCTCCTTTTTGTTCAGTTGCTTGTACTTATGAACAGTACATTTCAGAAAGATCTCCTAGCTACATTTTGAAGTGCCTCCTTGTTGAAGCTGTTCCACTCGTCAAAGCGTACTACCCAGTCTTTGCCCAAGCCTCCTCTGAGTGCACTGTAGCCATACACTTACATGTGGATTGACCTAGCCGCTGCCAGTAGAGGCCACACATTTGTTGGCCTGTACTGTAGGTTTCTCCACGATTCCTGACGCCTAAGGGTCATTACCACCTTCGCCTTCGCATAATATCACAGCCAGCTCATGGGGGCATACTCTCTACTCCTTTCCCACTTAACACTGTAGCAAATACTCAATACGTGCAAACACTCGCGTTGCAGGGTTTAGTATGTGAGGTTATCGCATGATGACATCATAGATCAAAGGCACTGCCTAGGTGGTAAATCGTGTACCAACTCTGCGTTTAGGGCAGGTAAGGTGACAAGCACCATTCCAACAGGCAAACCCAAGAACAGTACAGCGCACTAACAAAAAAGGAAGGCAAAGATCTGGCACAGATGCTTACAAATAATGAAGCACTAAAGTGCAGAACCCTCGGCGCGTGTTATTCAACGAACTTTGCTCGCTAAATTAACATGGTTGTAGATTCTTGTATCCACTATATAAGAGTCTAGTGTAGAAGCTCAACATATGCATGTGAATTCACAGGACAGTTTTCTTGTCCTCTTCCAATGTTTTTTACATAGTCCACATAGGAAGTGACATCATAAAGTTATTTTATACACGAGGCAGGCGTAGTCACAATACGGCAAAGTACGCAATAATAAATGATTCCAATCCGATACGTAGTGAAGAGTAGCTATGGTGGAGCTGGACGGTTATAGGTTCAAATCGTATATACCCACACTGCCCCGTGCTACCACCAGACGCCGCAGCGAGGGCTCGCACCGCCAGAGTAGAACGCTGGACTCGGCACCTATCGATGACATCCTGCCATTGAGCACGATTTAGTCGTTCTCGGAAAGAGTAAGCCGCATATTGGCTATCGCTTTTTCACGCCATATCTCTCGAACGCAGTCATTTCGAGACAATCACCTCTTGTAAACTTCCTACTTTGTCGTTCTGAAACCACTGGTATCGCTCATAAGTCGCCTCGTAGCCTGCAGTGCCAGATTAGACTTGGACACACACACACACACACACACACACACACACACAGACCATTTAACGCGCCGCCGAGGGTTAACAAAGGCAGTGGAGCAGTATAGGCTAGCACAGATGCCATAAAAGCTACTGAAAGAATTTCTGGATGTTAATTTTGGAGAGATAATCTACTTCAGCCTGAAAGGCAGCTTGTATGTGTGGCTGAAAGTTGGCTTGTACAGGTGTAGCAACTTGGAAAGTTCAGTTGTTGAATGACACACCCACTAAAACATGGCAGACTCGGAGGACCTGCTACAGGCTGAGCAACAACTGGCGCTTTCTCAGTGCCTTCCTTTTGGCTTTGGAGTGCATTGCACACTTGCAATTCTTGCAGTGCACTGGTTCTGTCATACTGCCGCAAACCATTAATGGAACGATGCCCACTTTTTCCAAACATATTTGCCACTCCATAGGTGCAAAGGCTGTGTTTTGTCACAGGCTTATCCAATTTGCCTTCTTGAGCCATTGTTTTCACCATCTTTGACAGCTTGTTCTTGCCTATCAGAACTGTTGTGTAAACCATGGAGTGCAGGGATCCTTTGGTTGTACAGTTTTGGGCTTTGTATAGAAAATGTCCTTTGCTTTAGCTTCAGCTGGCAATTTGGCAATGTATTTGTCCAACAGCAGAACATGGCACCTCGGAATGTCTTCACTTTCATACTGATGGACGTTTTTGTTGGGCTTATGCAATTGCTTTAGCCCACCACTTCTGTTCTTAGATCCACATTCTGTGTAAGTGTAGTGCACAAGCTTTTTCCCATTGACAGTAACCACCTCCCTGGTGAACTGAGACAGCTTCAATTCACAATGCCTGATGCCTCCTTTAAGGCAGAAGTTATTGCCATTTAAAGAAGACACAGTTCAGCAGACCTTGAAGGGTGTCGGGGTTGAGTACTCCACTGGCCCAGAGCTTCTCCTCATCTTCATCATTAAGCACTTCAGTTTTCTTGACAGAAGTGCCTATGCCCGCAGAGTGTAGCTTTTGATACAGGCAATCAAGAAGATTCCTAAGTGGAAGAAACTCAGGATTGCTCATGAGGTTAATGTTCGACTGTTTCTGCAGGCGTATATGTCTCTGAATGCCCATCAAGTAATGCTTAATTGTCTTGGGAGGGTAGTGCGTGCCGTCTTTCTTTCTGACTTCAATGCTGAATTTGCACAGCCACTTACACACGCACCCTTACTGGCGAATAGAACTCCTTCAGGCACTTTGTCCATGGGGAATAAAGAGTTCTGTTCCCTCTTCCAGTCCTCGAATAACTTTATGCACTTCTGAGTGTCGGCAGCAGTGGTAGCCGGTGCAAATCAGCGGGTGTGTTCCTCAAAGTCGTCACCATCAAGCAAGAAGTCAAATCACTTGCTGTTCTCTTTGCCCGTGGACAGCGGGGGACGTTTAGCCATTCTTTGCTCAGAACAGGACGCAACAATTTGAATCCGACTGCGCTTCGGGGCGACTATTCTTGCGATAAAATAGTTACTACAGGGGTTCTATATAGCGTAACGTGTTTATTGTACTCGCCCTCAGGTGCTTTGCGCCCGAGGGTCTCGCACAATAAACACATTACGCCCTAGAAGCCGTGTAGTAACTATTACTTACGGTAAATACATAATGGGATTATGCCATATGATATAATTTGTGCGCGATGAGTACCCTTCGCACGAATACACACGAACTAGATGATGCTTGCATGAATTTCTTGATTTACAGTACTTTTTCCCGTGCTCTTTTCTCATTTGCTGGTAAGGCACTCTCTTCCAAGTACAGGATTACTTGAATACGCTCAGGATCCTTTCACTACCTCTAGTCCAGGATGTCATCCCTGACCTCTGCGGACTTCTCTTCCATCCGAACATTAGCCAATTGCACAATCAGTTTACCAACATCAGAGATGTAGTCAGGAACAAATGTGCAGATCCTGTTCTAGAATAGCCAACCCCCTAACAAGCACATTTGCCAGATAGCTGAGGAGTATTCAACAGGGACTTCAGTGCTTCGTGGTCAGGGCAGACATCACACCGATGGCCATAAAGATTGAACCAAGACATCACACCAGGACCAACACTTCAAGATCGGTAACTACATAGTTGCACTTATGCTTCTTGCATAGGCCAATGGACAAACAGAACAATCCCAGATGCATCAGTTTCCAGCAGAAACGGGTCATCAAAAAAGGGTAAAGCAAGCACAGGAGCTCCAATCAAGCACTATGTGAGATTTATTGACATCTTGAGTCCCTCAGGAAAGGTGTGTCCTTGCATGTGAGAGCATGCAGAGGGTTGACATCTAGGAAAAGTTAGGTATGAACCTCCTGTAATAGGAAGCCAACGCTAGGAATGATTTGAGGTGTTTCAAATTGGTAGGCGTGGGATATGAACAGCTTCAATCTTTTGTGGGCCAGCTGCCAACCCATTTTCCAGACACAACAAATCCCAATATGTGATCTCCTTCTGGGTAAGGTAGCACTTGGTTGGTTTCAGCCAAAATCCTGTTTTCCTAAGACAACCAAACACCTGAGCTAGGTTCTGTAAGTGCTTGTAAGTGCTTGTCCAATGTGTCTCCCAGCACTAAGATGTAATCAGGGTATATCATACACAGGGCAAATCCGGCCAGTACCGTTTCCATAATCCAAATGGCATCGTGGCAAACTGTAGAGTCCGGAAGGTGTAGCAAATGCAGGCTTCTCCACCAATTCTGGTAACATACTCACCTGCCAGTAACCAGACCCAAGATCCAAAGTAGAAAAGTATTTGACTTGGCAAACATACGTAAATCAGTCATTGACTTAGGGAGGGGGTTAGACAGTGAGTCTTAGGTAATCTGCACAAGCTTGTGTTGTCCCATCTTTCTTCACGACCAAGACAATGGTTCTAGCCCAAGGACTCTGCAAGAGTTTGACGATACATTGTGCCAGCATCTCCTCAGTCATGTTGTTAACCTTACAGTGCAAAGCAAAAGGGATCCGACAGGCTGGCTGTTGATGGTGTGCTGCACCACCACAATAACGTTGCTTACCCCAAGCTCAGAGGGGTCCAGTGCAAACAGATCTACATTCTGCTACAGAAGTTCCTTAAGCCCATGTTTCTGTTCCTTGGTCAGCACTAGAGAATCCCAGTTGAGTTTTTCCAGAAGTCGTGTCATCCAGTCTGCATCACCTTCACAATCCACATTCTGGTCTAGCTCAGGTGGTCTACTGTCAGCAAAAGATGGTGTTGGTAGTATGATAGCTCCCTGGAGGCGTCCAAGGATGTGACCCTTCTCCAACCTGGTGGTCTGAAGACTATATACAGTTGTGAATTGCCAGGGTGATGTACCTGCTCTCATCGGGCTCCATCACAGCATCCTTGATCACTGATCCCTTATCCTTCAAGGCTTCGTTCTCAGATTCAAACACTGTGGCACCCCTTGCCTGAAGATCAACATAACTGGGTGGAAGTATGGCTGCCTTAATCAAGTGCACCACCAATGAAACTGAATCCTCCACAGTAGAGTCACCGGCATAAAAAATTGCCTTCTTCAGTTTCGCAGTCTTTGCTTGAAGTGACACATGTTCTTCCTCTGGTTCATAATATGACTTGGTAATGATCCACTTCTTTGATTGGAGTAAGTCTACAGCACTTGCGAAATGTATGGGTGGGTGCACCTTGTTAGGTCATATGTATTATGATGTTTATAATTTGGAGGTCACAGCACTGCTCATACAAAGGATACAGCTTGTAAACTAAGGCCTGATTCAAATCTTTCCACTTCAGCCCAGACCATATACATTTGTGGATTTCCCTGCATATGACATACCCTTTAATTGTCAAACCGTCCAATATAATTGCCGTCAAATTTTCTGGCTATACAGTACCTCACAAGACCACATCATCGTCTGACTGCTCTATTATATCAATGCATGTGTGCTTGTAAGTGTCAATTATTCACTGAAGATGGCAGCCGTAAGTTGCCGAAACATCTGAATTACTGTTTCAGTGTTGTGGCTAGTGCAACGGACTATTATCTTCATTAGGTTCATTATGCGTAATGTTAACACTATAGAACTTGCACTGTGCTGACAACTTTAACTGTATCAATCTCGTAATGATGAAAGCCCATTCTAGCACAGAACACAAGAAGAAAACTATCTGTTTCATTTTTCCACGTAGGCACAAAAAATAAAAGAATATGACTTTCTATTCGTGCACAAAACTCAAGAAATACCTGTTGTTGCATGTTAAATGGTGTAGGTCAAATATGGGATACAATGCCTAATCCAACTGCGGCAGCAATTCCAGCAAGCATATAATACTTGAAGGTTTCGAAGGTCTCATAGGAAGTGGGAAGAAAGATCTCATTGGTGCAAGTACATACCCTTGGGTCATCCTTCCTCATCTGCGGTCTGGAATGCCACCTATCTTCTCCTCCAATCCCAGAACTTCTACTTTGTTTCCTGCACTGCCTTCTGGCTCCGGAGACTCTCTGTTGTCTCCTCCAGTAAATGTCTGCTGTCTTCCTTCCTCCAGATGTTACGTACCTACACGTACAACTCTTTCAGTCGTTGCAACTCACTAGACACTCTGCCTCTGCTGCTTGCTCCAGATGAGTCACCCACAGCCTCCAATTCTCAGCCTCCTGATGTTGTATCTGCCCGTTGGCATTGTCAAACGACAGGTGAAGGGGCTCGATAGCAGACATGACGGTCTCTTGGGGTTGAGGCATTGTGGCTGCTTCCCTGGCTCCCAAAAGTAATAGTCTGTCTGCAATCCAAGCACTTCATGCGTAGCTTCCTGAAGGTAGTAGCCTCAACATCATTACTTAACACAGTGACAGCAAGTACAGTGTGTATTAGTGTCAAGTCAAGTAACAGGTGATCTACCACCACTTACCAACCTACCTACTTCAAGGCTACAGAGTTACTAAGGTTTTTTATATACGTACATGTGTTAGTATGTAGCTATCTTTGCTGAGGGTGTATAGCGTAGATTGGTATTCTCTTATTCATTCATAATACCATATATCGTTTGATTCAGAGTGCCTTTATATTCAAGGACTTCAAGGCTGTTGGATATTGGAACAGTCAGTGGCTCAAAGATAATTTGCGAAGTGTGTGAGATTGATGCCTCCTCCATTTGTACCTACCTACGTATCATGTGTCCACACTCTGGCCACAGTTGCATGCCAGCCATGCTATTACTACTTGTGCTTTATGTTTGACCTTGTTTCATGGTGAAAAATAATGTGGGGTACTGTTTTCAATGCATTCAGTGCAGAAATTGTAGATATGCACTAGTTGACTTTTTGTCTGTGGAATATGGCGGCATGAATCAGTTGCTGTTCAATATGTATGGGTTCAGTCAACCACCCACCACAGCACATGTTTTATTGTCTGTGCATTGTTCACTCATGTCATGCACACACATAGGACCACTGCTGGCTGGGAGTCAGTTTAACCTAAGCTGATGCAGTGCTGTATTTGAAAATGTCTTCAAGAACAGCAATGTTGTGGTTGTACAGTACTGTTAGTTTCTCAAAGTCTAACAAATGCTTTCACATTAATCATTATTACTGATGTTTTGACCATGAGGCTGTGGCCTTCATCAGAGTATACACTGTAACAAAGCACCACTACGACTATGAACTATAACACACAACTACACTGATTGGCTATACTGCAAAAGTATTGTCTTGTGACGTCATAAACTACATGTATCATCAAATAACGTCACTCTGTGCTGTCCTCTGTTCTCGTGTTCTGCTGCCTGCATGATAGTTCTTCCTAGTCGGATTCTTCCAGCAGTAGTTGATGGCAAGACTCTGGCCACTGTTCCAGAGTTTCTTTCAGTGCCTGAGGGAGATGTGCATGGTCTCCTTGAACAACAAAGTTGTGGTGCAGTCAAGGATTCTTGTCGCCTTCAGGAAAAGCTGGTGGTGTTTGAACCAGGCATGCTCTGCAACTGCTGATATCGTTGAATTATGCCTTTGAACAATGTACTTCACCTTTGTTTTTAGTCTGTAGTCTTAGTGGTGCTTTGTATATTCTGTTGAAGGCCACAGCATTGTAATCGAAACGTCAGTAATCATGACTACTGTGAAAGCGTTTGTTGGATTTTGAGAAACTAACACTACAATGTTTAAATTACCAAAAAGCATTGGGTGGTTTCTCTGATTGATAGCATGCAAGAGTTTAGCCATGCAAAAGTCTCACAGTTATGTGATAGCTTTAGCAGTGACAGTGGATTTTAATAATGTGCTGTAACTCCATTATTGCGCAGGTGTAGAACATGATTGGATGCTGAAGGAGCTTTCAGATCTTGCTTTGGAAGGACATCTGAAGGCACCCAAGTGTACTGAGGTTAGCCTGCAAGACTACAAAGAAGTTCTCTCACAGGCTATGAAACCATTCATCAGCTCGAAGTTCATTTTTGTTTTTCGTCAGTGACATTGGAACAGATCATGTGCATGAGACACGAAATCTGCATGTATGTTCTGCTGTACACTCTCTTTAACACACTTTGAAGCTTAGTATTGACAATGTACTTCCATTGTACTGCACCAATCAAACAGCCCTTGGTGTGTTGCTAATTCCATTGCATTTCTGGTGAAGAATGTGTCGTACACAGAAGTCGTGCACAGTAGCACTGTTTATGGTGCCGAAGACGGATAGTGATGCAAGATGTAAGTGTATAACAATTGGTCCCTTCTGATAAAAATTTGTTGCAGGTAATCCTTTCCAAGTTTTGAGCGGTGCGTAGAAGTTACTTTTTGTTGCTCTCTGATCAGGAACAGGCTAATATTAATCAGCTGTTGACTTGCAAATGACAGTTGTAATATGGCCTTTCTGTTTGCATATACTATGGTCCATTGTGTTTTCTATGATGCAATATAGTCAACAAAGTTCAATGCTGGTGTAGGTGCTATATGGGCATGCCATATGAGCAAAACTTGCAATTGTTGCACAAAATGATATACGTAAGACATACTAACTTGCACTAAACTGTTATCGG
>MKWU01004040.1_pt1 | contig 17999 bp, 17 predicted proteins | sample 809101 | NCBI WGS metagenome assembly MKWU01 (sample SAMN05860141, study PRJNA318959) | sponge metagenome | host: Aplysina aerophoba | place: Slovenia: Piran, Adriatic Sea, Gulf of Piran | collected 2013-05-07
CGCGGCGGGTGGAGACTCCCTCCACGTAGGCCTGCTGCACGACCGACAGGAGGGCGCGCTCCGCGCGGCGCCGGGGCTCGAGCAGCGCCGGGAAGTAGGTGCCCTGGCGGAGCTTGGGGATCTGGAGCCCGATCGTGCCGACGCGCGTGTCCCAGCGCCTCGGCCGGTAGCCGTTGCGCCGGGTGGTGCGCGCCTCGCTGCGCTCGCCGTAGCCGGCCCCCACCTGCTCGGTGACCTCGGCGTCCATCACCGCCCCGGCGAGTGCCGCGACGGCTTCACGCAGGAAGTCGAGGTCGCCCTCCTCCACCTGCTTGCGAAGCAACTCCAATACGTCCACGCTCTCTCTTGCCACCGTCGTCCTCCTCCACGTGATTCCACACTTCGTGAAGGATGGCGCGGTGGCTCTTTACGGCCATCTGCATGGGCACCGTGGTCGGTAGTAGAACCCCCTGCAGGGACCGTCTTGCTTCTGTGACACCATGTCTCTGGACGCTACTGACGCCTGGTTGCTTGAGGAGCTCCGAAGCGAGTTTGCGAAACGCACGGCGGCGAACGGCGGCGGCGCGCCCGACCCCTACTGTTACATCGTCGGGGCAGGCAGGTTCCGGGGCGGCGCCTTTGCCTACGGCCAGGTGTTCCACAGCAAGCCCGACAAGAACGGTGATTGCGCCAGCACGCCCCTCTACTGGGGCTCCTGGAACGACGCGATCGCCTTCGCCGATGCCAGCTCCAAGTGCGCATCCGTGTCCCGCGCTCCGAGCCCCGTACCGGTCGACACCACCCAGGCCTCCCCGTCGGTGCCTGAGGGGGCCGTACTCACCCAGAAGAATGTGGTCACCATCACCTTCAGCGCCGAGCTGGACGCGACGTCGACGCCGGCGGCCCACAGTTTCGGAGTCAGGTACCACAGCAACGGCCTCAGCTGGCCCGCGAACGGCGTCACGATCCAGGGAGCGCAGGTCGCCCTGAACTTCGGGGTCGACCTGAGCGCCGGCACGCTGCAGGTCTACTTCGTCAAGCCAGCTGCCGATCCGCTCACTGACACGGACGGCCACGCCGTTCAAGCCTTCGATCACTATTCCGTGACCAAGAGCGCAGGCGCGCAGTCAGGGCAGCAGTTGAAGTCGGTGCCGGGGACGAAGTCGGTGCCGGGGCCCAGGTCGGCGCAGCGGTCTACGCGGCAGTCGACGACACCGGCGACACCCACGCCAGCGCCTCAGTCCTCCTCCTCCTACGCCTCCACCGAAACCCCATCGAGACCCGCCGACGAGGCGCCTGGCTACTACGAGGCGACCGCTTCCGACCCGTGTGATCAGCCATGGCAGGTGCCGGGCTCCTGGAATCGACTGACGGGCTGCAAGGAGCGCTGAAGCAGGCGCCGACGAGCAGGCGCGCGGGCGCCCGGTCTCCGGAACATCCGCGATCACCGTGGGGCCCGGCCGCCGCCCGGCGCCGTGCTTCTCGAGCGGATCGGGAGCCTCTAGCGGGCGCGCTCTGCGATCGTCCACGGCTCGTCCGCCGTGCGCAGCATCGACCTGTACGGGGCGGGCGCCACCGGGCTCGAGGTCGGGCGCGGCTCCGGTCGCACCGACCAGGACCCTGGCGATGGCGACGCGCCGCAGATGACGGGGTTTGCGCGGCCGTTCATCAACCAGCTGTTCGGTGTGCACTTTCCCAATTCCCAGAACGCGATGATGAAGCTGCCCGTCGGCGCCGACGAGGCCTGGCGCCGGGTAGTCGGCTACATCCATTCGATCGGACTGTGGCCAGCCGTCACGATCGATCTGCCCGAGGGCGTGGCGGCGGCCCGCCGGGGGGGGGGGGGGGCGGGGGGGGGGGCGGGCGCGCCCGCCCGCTCCCCCGCCGGTCCTCGTGTCTGCCTGCCACCGGGCGTGTCGCGCCGGGAGCACGGGACGTCACCGAGGGACCGACGAATCGCCGTGGGCGCCCCCTCAGGGGTGACAGCGCTGGCACTCGTGGACGTCGCGGCCGACGTCACGGGCAACCCTCAGCGCCCCCTCCTTCGATCGAAACGGTCCGTGCCACTGGCCGTCGCGCGCCCGCTTGCGCTGGGGGACGGGGCAGGGGCCGCCCGCCTGGTGGACCGTCGCCGAGCGGGTCGGCCGGTCTTCGTTGACGTAGAAGGCACCGGTCATGCTCCTGCCTTCCGTTCTCGTCCCCTCGGGCGCGCCACGCTCTGCGCGGGCGACGCGCGGAGCGCTATGCGTTCGGTGCACGGCCCGCAGCCCGCAGCGCGCGGCAAGCAGCGACGTGCGTGGCGCCGCACCGCAACGCCGGTGCGGAGTGCCGCCCCCGCGGCGCGATCCGCCGGGGGCCCCCCGGCGCCCCCGGCGCCGCCTCAGCGCGTGCCGACCCTCTTCCAGACGAGCACGCGCTGCCGGTCATCCGTCCACGAGGAGCGGATGCGGACGTTCGCCCGGCGCGCCGCCTCCTGGAGCATCCGCTTCACGGTCGCCGGCTTCTCGCCGCGCTCGAGCGTGATGCTGCCGGCGTCGCCCGCACATTCCTCCGGCAGCAGCCGAGGTGCACTCCGTCCGCCCATGCGCGTCCTCCGGTCTTGCGGGTGTGCTTCCCGGCATCGGTCGCGCACCACGCACCGGGGAACGTAGGAAGGGGGCCCGTTCCTGTCGGAACGGACCCCCTCGTAGTCCGGGCGCACCACCACTGCACGGTCGCGATGGGAGTGGGAAATCGTCCGTGCAGCGGCGTCGAGCGCCGTCGAGTCTACTGAACGATGAATTCTACCCGCATGCCCTCCAAGTAGTGACTCTCCCACTCGCCTTCTTCAAGCTCGACGATGTTGCAGATCAGTATGTATCTGCCCGGGGTGAGGTCGAAGACCCCGGAAGCCGAACTCCCTGGCGTGAAGGCCTCGACCTCGCCGATGAAGTCCACCTGGTCTTCGGGTACGAAGCCGGTATCGTCGACCGGCAGCTGGTCGATCGGGAGGTCCGAACGGATGATGACGAGCTCGTGAGGGTCCACTGGGCCGAGGTTGTCCACGAGGAAGTAGATCTGCCCCGCGTCCACCGTGCCCGAGGCCGGCTCGACCGTCCACTCAGCGAGTGAGACGCGAAGCTCGGTCGCTCCCGCGGGCTTCGGCTCAACCACGCCGGGTCCGGCATCGTCGGCCTCTGAGGCCGCGCCAGCCTCCTCAACAATGAACTCGACCCGCATGCCCTCCAGGTAGTGGCTCTCCCATTCTCCCTCTTCGAGTTCGACGATGTTGCAAAGCAGGATGTACCTGCCGGCCGTCAGGTTGAAGAGGCCCGAAGCGGACGTCCCCGGCGCAAACTCCTCGACCTCGCCGACGAAGTCGACCTGGTCCTCAGGTACGAAACCGGTATCGTCGACCGGCAGCTGGTCGATCGGGAGGTCCGAACGGATGATGACGAGCTCGTGCGGGTCCGCCGGCCCGAGGTTGTCCACGAGGAAGTAGATCTCCCCGGCCTCGACCGAGCGCACCGAGGGCTCGACCGCCCACTCAGCGAGCGAGATCCGGACCTCGGTAGCGCCCGCAGGCCTGGCCAGCACCACCCCCGCCGCCACCGCCTCCTCTTCCTCCTCGTCGTCGCCTGAGACGTATACGACGATCGCAATCGCCGCGATGACCGCGAGGATGGCGACGATTGCGAGCGACCGCCGGCCCCCTATCCTTGCGACAATGTCTGTCATGGCGCCTCCTCCCCGGAGCTAGAGTGAAGCCCGCATCCTAACGGAATGGCTAACGGCTTGGGAACCCCCCTGTACCTGCGCTCGCCGAGCGTGTCGGCACTCTCGAGACCCAGTGCGCCTGCGGCTGCCGGAGTGCTGTTCGGCAGGCGGCACGGCACCGACCCCTCGAGGCACCCGTACGAGACAGAATCAGCCAGCGTCGATCGCGGCGAGGAGCGCCTCTCGCACCTCATCGAGAGAGGCAACGCCCTCGAACTTCGCGGTGATAGTGCCGCCGCTGCGGGCAACGAAGAGCCACGGCTCCGTCTGCAGCTGCCAGTCGCGCATCAGAGGAATGGGGACGAGCTGCCCGGCGGTCCGCGCCGCTTCCACGATGAAGGGCTCGATGTGCACGAATTGCACGTCGCTCCCGAACTCCTCCCACAGTGGCACGACGACCGCATCCATCAGCGGGCCGCAGAAGCGGGACTGGCAGTAGGCGGGTGTCGCGAGCGCGACGAGGATCGGCCTTCCGGTCGCGACCGCCTCACTGACGGTGAGTTCGTTCATTTCGGAGATGGGTTCCGTCATGGTGCTGACAAGCGAGATGTCGTCGGTATGGCTCAGCGTCAGGTGCGGGCTCGCCGGCAGCGGGTCGCCGATCTGCGGCTCCGGCGTTCGATTGAGGACGGAGAACGGCTGAGCCCGGATCCGTCTGGCCTCCCCTTCGATCACCAGGTCGAAGGCCGCAGCCCAGTCACCTGCGCGGTCCAGTTCGACGCTGGCGTAGAAGACCGCCACCAACTCCTCCTCATGGGAGTGCTGCGAGCCCCCTTCTTGCCCGGCTTCCATGGCGTGGCTAAGAGCGGCGCGCTGCAGCTGGTGCTGGGCGACAGGCGTTCCCCGGCGATTCTCGTCGAGCCGGTAGAGCCGGACCGTGCCGCTGCCATCGAGGATCAGCGATGCGTCCGAGCGGAAGAAGCCGAAGGCCAGGCGGTTGTGCCCCACGCCTAGGGCCGAGTTCAAGAGAACGGGTTGAGCCTCCGGATCGAAGTCCTCCGCCACTGCCCGCGCCGAGAAGTCGACGGTCGACGCCTCATCTCCCGCATCTCCGCCGCAGGCGGCCGCGGCGACCGCGGCGGCGAGCAGAAGGGCGATCAGGAGCGCGACGAGGACGCGCGGAGTACCGCGTGTCCCGTTCGAGGGTCTCTGTAGCGGACTCAGAGGCGTCCCCGGTCGCGAGGGCCGCGGACTAGGGAGCTGCGCCGTCGTGGTACCTCTCATCGGATGCCCCCGCTCGCTGCCGGGCAGACGCACGCAGCCCCTGTAGGCGAGCGTACCAGCGCCCCCGGCTGCACGCGTCCGGTGGGACCGCGTGCCATTTTCGATACGTTCCTGCGCCGCGTCCACCCTCCGGCAGGCACCGGGAAGCTCGTCAAGCGCGGCGCTGGCAGGGCTGTCCGCATCCGTGTTAGCGTCCGCCGCTCACCGATGCCCTCAGCTGGGGGCTAGCGTTCGAGGCACGGCATGATGGGCCGCAACAGGTCTCCAGTGATCAGGGTGTCCCGAGACCGTGCGCCGACGGCCCTCTCGTCCATGGACTCGCCCGGCCGTGCGCCCGCCTCCCGGGACCACGGGCCATGCCGCGGCCGGTCGCCGCTCGCTCCCTCCCCGACGAACTTGTGCGCCGTGCGCCGCCGGTGCCTAACGGTGCCCGCACCGAGTCTCGCCACGCGCTGGCGGGCAAGCGGCGGAATTGAGAGTCGGGCCGGCGAGTGAGAAATCTCCAACGGTGCCTGCGTCTCGGCTACGTCGCTTCCCTGCTGCTGCTCGCGGGGTGCAGCGCGCCCCAGACCACGATCGAACCCCGGTCGGACTTTGCCGGGGATATTCACTCCGTCTACGTCATAGTCTTCTGGCTGGGCATGGCGGTGTTCGTCGCCATTCTCGCGCTCACGGTTGGGATCGGTTTCTGGTATCGGGAGCGCGAGGGCCGCGTCGCGAAGCAGATTCACGGCAACACCAAGCTGGAGGTGTTCTGGACACTGGTCCCCGTCGTCCTCGTCGCCGCCATCCTCGTCCCGACGTGGCAGGTGGTCGCGGAGAGCAGCGGGCCCGCTCCCGACGATGCCCTGCACATCGACGCCGTCGGGCGCCAGTGGTGGTTCGAGTTCCGCTACGATCTGGACGGCGACGGATCCTCCGACGACCTCGTGACGGCGAACGAGCTCCACGTCCCGGCCGGCCGCGCGGTCTCCATCAGCCTCTACTCGGGAGACGTGATCCACTCGTTCTGGGTGCCGCAACTCGCCGGCAAGGTCGACATGGTGCCGGGACACGAGAACGACCTCTGGTTCACGCCCGACGCCGACGCGGCGCGTGCGGAGCCCTATCTCGGCCAGTGCGCCGAGTTCTGCGGCACTGCGCACGCCGACATGCGCTTCCGCGTCTTCGTCGACACGCCGGAGGACTTCGCGGCCTGGGTCGAGCGAGAGACCGGCGACGGAGCGGCGCCTGCCAGCGCGGAGGCGCAGGCGGGGCAGGAGCTGTTCCTGAAACGCATCTGGGCCGTTGCCGACGGCCCGGCAGTGCTCGGCTGCGCGACCTGCCACACCGTATCCGGCACGGATGCGCGAGCCGTCGTCGGTCCCAACCTCACGCACGTCGGCTCGCGCAGCACGATCGCGGCGGGCCTGATCGAGAACGACCTGGACAACCTGGTGGCCTGGATCAGCAACCCGCACCGCATCAAGCCGGGTGTCGATTCCTTCGACGACGCCGCGCGCTTCATGCCCGCCTTCGAGCGCGTCCTCACGCCCGGGCAGATCCGGGCGATCGCGGCCTACCTGCTCGAGCTGAGGTAAGGGGGAACCGCCGGTGCCGATGCGGAGAGGAGCACGACGATCGCCACGCTAGCCGGAACACTGCCTCCGCCGGCCATCGCCTGGAGCGTGGCGTGGTCGTGGCTCACGACCGTCGATCACAAGCGGATCGGCGTGCTCTACGGCGTGACGGCGTTCCTGTTCTTCCTGCTGGGCGGCCTGGAGGCACTCGTCATCCGGGCGCAGCTGGCCGTCCCGAATGGCGGCGTCGTCGACCCGGACGTGTACAACCAGCTCTTCACGATGCACGCGCTGACGATGATCTTCCTCGCGGTGATGCCGCTCGGAGCGGCCTTCTTCAACTACCTCATCCCGCTGATGATCGGGGCCCGCGACGTCGCCTTCCCGAGGCTGAACGCGCTCTCCTACTGGATCTTCCTCGCCGGCGGCGTCCTGCTCACCAGCAGCTTCCTCCTCGGGGGAGCCCCGGATACCGGCTGGTTCGCCTACGCCCCGCTCAACCAGAGCTACTACTCCGGGAGCGGGATGAACTACTACGTGATCGGGCTGCTGATCCTCGGCGTCTCGTCGCTCGCGGCCGCGCTGAACTTCGCCGTCACCATCATCAACATGCGGGCGCCCGGCATGACGATGATGCGGCTCCCGGTCTTCGCGTGGATGACCCTCGTGGTGGCCTTCCTGCTCATCCTCGCCCTGCCGGTCCTCACGGTCGCCCTCATCCAGCTGCTATTCGACCGCAACTACGACACCAGCTTCTTCCTGCCCGACGGCGGAGGGGATCCGATCCTCTGGCAGCACCTCTTCTGGATCTTCGGTCACCCGGAGGTCTACATCCTGATCCTGCCGGCGATGGGCATCGTCTCCGAGGTGATACCGACGTTCTCGCGCAAGCCGCTCTTCGGCTACCCGGCCATGGTCTTCGCCGGGATCGCCATCGGGATCCTGGGCTGGGCGGTGTGGAGCCACCACATGTTCACGACCGGCCTGGGAGCGGTCCCGCGCGTCGTGTTCGCCACCAGCACGATGATCATCGGCATCCCCACCGGCATCAAGATCTTCAACTGGCTCGGGACGATGTGGGGCGGGAGCATCCGCTTCACCACGGCGATGTACTTCGCCGCCTCCTTCGTGATCCTCTTCACCATCGGCGGCATCTCCGGCGTCATGCACGCCTCGCCCCCGGTCGACCAGCAGCAGCAGGACACCTACTTCGTGGTCGCACACCTCCACTACGTGCTTGTCGGGGGGGCGATCGTCGGCCTCTTCTCGGGTCTGTACTACTGGTGGCCCAAGATCACCGGCCGCTTGCTGGGCGAGGCTCTCGGCAAGTGGAACTTCTGGCTTGTCTTCATCGGCCTCAACCTGACGTTCTTCCCGATGCACTTCCTCGGCGTGGCGGGGATGCCGCGGCGCATCTACACCTACAGCGAAGGTCTCGACTGGGAGCTCTGGAACCTGGTCGCGTCGGCGGGCTCGGTCGTGCTCGCGCTTGGGGTGCTCGTCTTCATCGTGAACGTGGCGCGCACCATGCGGCGGCCGCAGACGGCCGGCCCGAATCCCTGGGATGGCGGCGGGCTCGAGTGGGCGACCTCGTCCCCTCCGCCCGAGCACGACTTCGATGCCATTCCCGTGGTCCGGGCGCGGGATCCGCTCTGGCACGACCGCGATCACGGCCTGAGCCAGCCGGAGGCCGAGCCGGGCCACATCCACATGCCGCCCCCGTCCTCCTACCCGCTCGTCGTGGCGGCCGGCGTGCTCCTGCTGGGGGTCGGCCCGCTCTCCCACCTGCTGGTGACGGTGCTCGGCGTGCCGGTGCTCATCTACGGCATCTGGGGCTGGGTCGTGGAACCGACGGAATAGGCGAGGTCGTACCGTGTCGCTAGCGCAGATCGGCGTTCCGCACCACCTCTCCACCGGCATCGACAACCGGAAGCTGTTGATGTGGATGTTCCTGGGGTCGGAGTGCCTCTTCTTCGGGGCGTTGATCTCGACCTACATCATCTTCAAGGGGGACATTCCGCCGGCGTCTCCGGGCTTCATCGAGGCCCATACGCACATCGAGCACGGCCGTTCCGTGGTCACCGGCTGGTTCCCCACGGATCGCACCGTCGAGGGCGTGCGCTACGCGGGCGTCCTCGACATCCCGATCACCTCGCAGAGCACCTTCGTGCTGCTGATGAGCTCCCTGACGATGGCACTCGCGGTCTTCGGCGCCCGGCAGGGCCAGCTCCAGGTGGCACGGCTCTTCCTTGCGGCCACGGCCACGCTCGGGATCGCCTTCCTCGGTTACCAGGTCTACGAGTTCTACACGTTCGGGCAGGAGGGCCTGAACCTCGGGACCAACCAGTTCGGGGCGTCGTTCTTCGTCCTGACGGGCTTCCACGGCGCTCACGTCACCGTCGGCGTCGCGATTCTGGCGGCGATGCTCGCGGGATCCTTCCGGCGCAGGGGCCTCGGGCCCGACGCCGGCTTCCACGTGGAGACCGCCGGTCTCTACTGGCACTTCGTCGACATCGTCTGGATCGTGATCTTCACGGTCGTCTACCTGATCCCGGCCTGAGGCGGGCGCGGGCGGGGACCGGCGCGGAGGAGGCGGGCAGGTGATGAGCGGTCGGGAGGGCAGCGTGGAGGTGTCCGAGGAGCGTCACGGGCTCACGCCCTTGCAGTACGTCGCTATCGGCGTCGCGCTCACGGTGATCACCATCGTGGAGCTGGGCGCGTCGCTCTGGGTCGATCTCGGGGATGCGCTGATCCCGGTGTTGATCGTGCTCTCCGCCGTGAAGTTCGTCGCCGTAGTCGCCTTCTTCATGCACCTCTACTTCGAACCCGGACTGCTCACGCGCCTCTTCTCGGGATCGTTCCTGCTCGCCGCCGCCGTGCTCGTGAGCCTGATGGTGCTGTTCGGGACCGACGTGACCGATCTCCTGAGGGAGCCGAGCTTCGTCCCCTTCGACTGACGCCACCCGCACCCCGGCATCCGGGAGCGAACACGAGAGGCGGTGGGCCGTTGTCGGAGAAGCGTCGCGTGAGGCGCCGCGGCGTCGGGGCCCTCCCGGGGCGGCCATGTGCGGGTAGGTGCGCGTGATCCTGGGCGTGCTCGCGGAGGCGGCCGAAGGGGAGCGCCGCGTGGCGCTCGTCCCCGCGGTCGTCCCGCGGATGAAGGCGCTCGGGATCGAGGTGATCGTCGAGCGCGGTGCCGGAGGCGCGGCGGGCTTCCCTGACGCCGACTACGCCTCGGCCGGCGCCCGGCTCGCCGGGAGCGCCGCGGCGGTGCTGGCGGAGGCGCAGATGCTCGCCTCGGTCGGGGCCGCCGCCGGGCAGCCGCACGCCCTGCGGAGCGGGCAGGCCATCGTCGGGCTGCTGGATCCCCTGGGCGATGCGGAGCGCATCGCCCGGCTCGCCGCGCGCGGCGTGACCGCCTTCGCGCTGGAGCTTCTGCCGCGGCTCAGCCGCGCGCAGCCGATGGATGCGCTCACCTCGATGGCGACCATCGCCGGCTACCGGGCGGTCCTGCTGGCCGCCGGCACGCTCACCCGCATGTTCCCGCTGATGATGACGGCCGCCGGAACGGTGACACCCGCCCGGGTCTTCGTGGTCGGGGCCGGCGTCGCCGGCCTCCAGGCGATCGCGACGGCGAAGCGGCTGGGCGCGGCCGTCGCGGCCTACGACGTGCGGCCGGATGTCGCTGAACAGGTCGAGAGCCTCGGCGCCCGCTTCGTCGACCTCGACCTCGACGCGAGCGGCACCGAGGACGCCGGCGGGTACGCCCGCGCGATGGGGTCGGACTTCTACGACCGCCAGCGCGAACTGCTCGCCGACGTCGTCGCCGAGAGCGATGCGGTCGTGACCACCGCCGCCGTCCCCGGGCGGAGAGCGCCGCTCCTCGTCACCGCCGCGGCGGTCGCGCGGATGCGAGCGGGCTCGGTGATCGTCGACCTCGCCGCGGGGACGGGCGGCAACTGCGCGCTGACCCGCCCCGGCCGGTCCGTGGACGCCCGGGGCGTCACGATCCTGGGCCCGCTCAACCTGCCGGCCGACCTCCCTTTCGACGCGAGCCAGATGTACGCCCGCAACGTCGCCGCCTTCCTCGAGCACGTCGTGCGCGAGGGCGAGCTGGCGGTCGCCGCGGGCGACGAGATCGTGCGGGGCGCTCTCGTCGCCCATGGGGGCGAGGTGGTGCACCCGCGCGTTCGTGAGCAGCTCGGCCTGCCCCCGCTCGGGGCGGCTCGCGAGGAAGGAGGGTAACCGGTGGAGGTCTTCGTCGCGGCGCTCACGATCTTCGTCCTCGCGCTCTTCGTCGGCTACGAGGTGATCACGAAGGTGCCGCCCCTGCTGCACACGCCGCTGATGTCGGGTGCGAACGCCATCTCGGGCATCACCCTGGTCGGCACGCTGGTCACGGCCGGAGCCCAGCTCACCGTGCTCACGACGATCCTGGGCCTGCTGGCGGTCGCGATGGCGACCGCCAACGTCGTCGGGGGATTCCTGGTGACGCACCGGATGCTGTCGATGTTCCGGGACAGGGGCGATCGTGCCTGAGCTCGACGCCGAGTGGATCGACCTCTTCTACCTGGCGGCGGCGGTGCTCTTCATCGTCGCCCTGAAGGAGATGTCGCACCCGCGGACGGCCGCTCGCGGCAATCTGCTGGGCTCGGCGGGCATGCTGCTCGCGATCGTGGTCACGCTCACCGATCGCCGCATCATCAGCTTCGAGGTGATCATCGCCGGCATCGTGGTCGGCGCGCTGGTCGGCGCGTTCATGGCCTACCGCGCACCGCTCACGGCGATGCCTCAGGTGGTGGCCGTCTTCAACGGCTTCGGCGGCGGCGCCTCCGCGCTCGCCGTCGGCGCCGCGCTCGAGGAGGCCCTCAAGGGCGGCTTCGTCGAGGAGATCGGCTTCCAGTTCACGTTCGCCGCCGCCAGCTCCGGCTTGATCGGCGGCGTCTCGCTGACAGGCAGCGCGATCGCCTTCGGCAAGCTGCAGGGCCTCATCACCGAGCGGCCGGTGCTGATGCCGGGCCGGCACCTGCTGAAGGCGGTGCTGGCCCTGGTCTGCCTCGCCCTGGGCGCCTGGCTGATCGCCGACTCGAGTCCCTCGCTCCCGTTCTGGCTGCTCGTGGCCTTCGCCGCGGCGCTCGGCGTCACGCTGGTCCTGCCCATTGGCGGGGCGGACATGCCGGTGGTGATTTCGCTCCTCAACGCCTACTCGGGACTCGCCGCCGCCGGGCACGGGTGGGTGCTCAACAACAGCGTGCTGATCATCGCCGGCTCACTCGTCGGTGCGGCGGGTTTCATCCTCACGGCGCTGATGTCGCGGGCCATGAACCGCTCGCTCGTGAACGTCATGTTCGCCGGCGTCGGCGCCGAGGTCGCCACGGAGGCCGAGAGCGAGGAGGTCTACGCGGGCCGCGTCAAGTCGGCGTCCGTGGACGAGGTCGTGATGCTGCTCGACGCCGCCCGGCGGGTGGTGGTGGTGCCCGGATACGGCCTGGCGGTCGCGCAGGCGCAGTACGCGGTGCACGACCTGGCCGACGTGCTCGAGGCGCGCGGCGCCGAGGTCGAGTTCGCGATCCATCCGGTGGCGGGGCGCATGCCCGGCCACATGAACGTGCTGCTGGCGGAGGCGGACATCCCCTACGAGCAGCTCCGGGAGATGGAGCAGGTGAACCCGACGTTCCGCCAGACCGATGTCGTCCTGGTGTTCGGCGCGAACGACGTGGTGAACCCGCTTGCGCGCGACGCCGACCCGTCGCTCCCGATCGCCGGCATGCCCATCCTCGATGTCGATCAGGCGCGGGCGGTCGTGGTGGTGAAACGATCGCTGCGGCCGGGCTTCGCGGGCATCCCGAACCCGCTCTTCGCGGCGGACAACGCGCTGATGCTCTTCGCCGACGCCCGCGACGCCGCCTCGGAGCTCGCGGCGGCTCTGCGCGGGTCGGCAAGCCGAGTCCAGGTCCGGCCGTGAGGCGTCACGGCAGTCCGGGGGGCCAATCGGCCTTCGCCGCACACACGAGGGGTGAACTCGAGCCGCCGTCCGCTCTACAGGGATGGGCTCTCAGGTAATCGAGCTCGGAAGAGAGGCGTGCATGTACGTCGCGGCCCGGATCGGTGTCCTGCTCGCGGTGCTGCTCATCTTTGCGGCGGCACCGGCATGCGGCGGCGATGGATCGGGACCCGGGTCGCTGGTCATCTACTCCGGGCGCAGCGAGACGCTTGTCGATCCCATCATCCAGCAGTTTGCGAACGCCACCGGGATCGACGTGAAGGTCAAGTACGCGGGGACCGCCGCACTCGCGGCAACCCTGCGAGAAGAAGGGGACCGGACGCCGGCAGACCTCTTCTTCGCGCAGGATCCCAGCGGCCTCGGCGCGGTGGAGGACCTGCTGGCGCCGCTCCCGCAGCACCTGCTCGACCTGACGCCGGCGTGGGCGCAATCCGAGCGGGGCCGGTGGGTGGGGATCTCCGGCCGGGCGCGGGTGCTGGTCTACAACACGCGCCTTCTGACCGAGGCAGACCTGCCCGATGATCTCATGGGGCTGACGGATCCCAGGTGGAAGGGCCGCCTGGGCTGGGCGCCGACCAATGGCTCGTTCCAGGCGATGGTGACGGCGATGCGGAGCCTGATGGGGGAGGCAACTACGAGGGAGTGGCTGGAGGGGATGCAGGCCAACGAGCCCAAGGTCTTCCCCAAGAACACGCCGCAGGTGGCGGCAGCGGCCACGCGGGAGATCGAGATCGGCCTCGTGAATCACTACTACCTCCACCGCTTCCTCGCGGAGCAGGGCGATTCGTTCGAAGCCCGCAACTACCACCTCCGGGCCGGCGGTCCGGGCGCGATGGTGATGGTCTCCGGCGCGGGCATCCTCTCCACCACGGAGAACCGCGAGGCCGCCGAGCGCTTCGTTGAGTTCATGCTGTCGCTGGTGGGTCAGCAGTACTTCGCCAGCCAGACCTTCGAGTACCCGCTGGTGGAGGGGGTCACGACGCACCAGGCACTGCTGCCGCTCGCCGAGATCAACAACCCGGGGGTCGCGCCCGAGGATCTGGAGGACCTCGAGGGGACCCAGGACCTCCTGCGCAGCATCGGGATCATCCCGTGAGGGGAGCCAGACCCGGCCCGTCCGCGCTGCTCCCTGGTCGCGAACCGTGTCGGGAACGTGACCGGCCGGTTGCCTGCGCCACGACCCCGCGAGCACGCGCCCGTGCTGCCGCATCCGGGCGTGCGGTGCGCCGCCGCCGCCCGCTGAGGACATAGCCATGCGGGCCCTGGCGGCACGGGCGGCGGAGGCCACGCTGCGCGTGCTGGGAGTTGCCGGCATGGGCCGGTACCGGGGCCGGCAGCCCTCGCCGGTACTCTGGGTTCCGGCGGCGGCGGTCGCCGTCGCCATGGTCTTGCCGCTGGCGTACCTCTTCGAGCGGGCTCTGGACGGCGGCGGCGACACCCTGCGGCTCCTCCTCCGGCCTCGGACGGCGGCGATCCTGTTCCGCTCCGCGGCGCTGGTCGCCGTCGTGACCGTGTCGTCCGTTCTGATCGCGGCGCCGCTGGCATGGCTGACCGTCCGCACGGATCTGCCGCTGAGGCGGCTCTGGTCTGTGGCGACCGTGCTCCCGCTCGTGATCCCGACCTACGTCGGCGCGTTCCTCGTGCTCGCCGTGCTGGGGCCGCAGGGCATGATCCAGGGGCTCTTGGAGCAGGTGGCCGGGGTGCAGCGGCTGCCCGACATCGCCGGGCTGCCGGGGGCCGCCTTCACCATCTCGCTGTTCAGCTTCCCGTACGTCCTGCTCAGCATCCGCGCGGCGTTGTGGGGGCAGGATCCGGCGCTGGAGGAGATGGCGCGGGTTCTGGGCAACGGCAAGTGGGGCACCCTGTGGAGGGTGACGCTGCCACAGCTGCGGCCCGCGATCGCGGCGGGGTCCCTGCTGGTGGCGCTGTACGCGTTGAGCGACTTCGGTGCGGTGTCGCTGCTGCGATACGAGACCTTCACCTGGGCCATATTCCTCCAGTACGAGTCGGCGTTCGACCGCGCGCTGGCGGCGGGCCTGTCGCTGGCCCTGGCCGGCGCTGCGCTGTGCCTCGTCATCATCGAGGCGCGAGCCCGGGGGAGGGCACGGTACTACCGCAGCACGCCCGGAGCGTCGCGACGGGTGCTGGTCACCCCGCTCGGACGGTGGCGCTGGCCGGCCGTCGCATTCACGGCCGGCGTCGTTACCTGCTCGCTGGTCGCACCGCTCGGCGTGCTGGCGTACTGGGCGGTGAGGGGTATCGTCGCCGGGGAGCCGCTGCGGCTGCTGTGGGGAGCTGCAGCCAATTCGTTCTATGCCTCGGCGTTGGCGGCGCTGGTCGCCGTCGTCGCCGCCGTCCCCGTGGTGATCCTGACGGTCCGCTATCCCGGCCGGTGGAGCCGCCTGATCGAGAGGCTCTCCTTCACGGGCTACGCGTTGCCGGGAATCGCGGTGGCGCTCGCCCTGATCTTCTTCGGAGCACGTTACGCGTCTCCGCTCTACCAGACGCTGGCCCTGCTGGTTCTGGCCTACGTGGTGCTGTTCTTTCCCCAGGCGATGGGCGCGATCCGGGCTTCGTACCTGCAGGTCAACCCGCAGCTGGGCGAAGCGGCGCAGGGGCTGGGGCGACGGCCGCTGGGCGTGCTGCTGCATGTGTCGCTGCCGTTGATCATGCCCGGGATCATGTCGGGAGCGGCGCTGGTCTTTCTGACGGCGATGAAGGAGCTACCGGCCACGCTGCTGCTGAGCCCCATCGGGTTCACAACCCTGGCCGGGTCCATCTGGGCCGCCGCCGAAGAGGCCTTCTTCGCGCAGGCGGCCGTTCCCGCACTGCTGCTGGTGGGCATCTCCGCCGTGCCGACCGCACTCATGATCCTGAGCGAGCCGAGGGGGGAGCGATGAGTGTGCCCGCGGTGCGCTGCCGGGGCCTGAGCAAGCGCTACGGCGACGCTCCGGGATACGCCCTGCATGACCTCGATCTCGATGTCCCGGAGGGGAGCATCCTGATGCTTCTCGGTCCCAGCGGCAGCGGCAAGACAACGGCACTGCGGCTGATCGCGGGTTTCGAGGCGCCCGACACGGGCGTGGTGGAGGTGGCGGGAAGGCGCGTGGCCGCGCCCGGGTACGCGGAGCCTCCGGAGCGCCGGCGCCTCGGCATGGTCTTCCAGGGGTATGCCCTGTTCCCGCATCTCACGGTGGCCCGCAACGTCGGGTTCGGTCTCAGGGAACGCGGAACGAGGGGTGAGCGGGTGGCCCACGCGCTCGCGCTGACCGGGCTGACCGGGCTGGGAGAGCGCATGCCGCACGAGCTCTCGGGTGGACAGCAGCAGCGTGTGGCGCTGGCGCGGGCGCTCGCGCCGGAGCCGTCCGTCCTGCTGCTCGACGAACCGTTCTCCAACCTGGACGTGGCGTTGCGACTCCAGATGCGCGAGGAGGTGCGGGATATCCTGAAGTTCACGAAGACCACGGCGATCTTCGTGACCCACGACCAGGACGAGGCCCTCTTCATGGGCGATCTCGTGGCGGTGCTGAATCAAGGCGAGCTGCAGCAGGCCGCACCGCCGGAGGAGATCTACACCTCCCCGGCCACGCGCTTCGTGGCCGAATTCCTGGGGACTGCCAGCTTCCTGCGCGCGACCGTCGCGGGCGGCCAGGTGGAGACCGCGGTCGGGACGGCCGCGTGGGACGGGGAACCTCGACCGGATGGAGTGGAGGTGCTGCTGCGGCCCGGCGACCTGACGCTCGAGCCCTCCGAGGCGGGACAGGGCGTCATCATCGGCCGCGTGTTCGAGGGGCTGTCCTACCTCTACGAGATCCTGCTGGATGTCGGGGAGATCGTCCGCGTGCGGTTGCACCACACGCGGCGCTACGAGGGAGGAACGCGGGTGGAGGTGCGGATGCTGCCCGACCGTGACCCGACCTGTTTCGTGGGCGAACGGCGGATTCCGTGAGGCGTCGAACACGTCGCGAGGCAGGGGTGCGATCGGTCCTGCGTCGAGCGCGGCGAGACGGTCGCCGCCGGACACCGCCATGCACCAAGCCGGACCGATCGCGCACGAAGTGGTGAAGCTCTCTGCGGAGTAGGAGCAGGTGATGGCGATGATGCTGAGCTCCGAGCGAATGTCGGAGGGACTCTCGCTCCAGGTGGGGCGCGAGTTCCACGCCTCCATTCAGTACGAGATGCTCGCCGCCTACTTTGAGCGGGAGGCGCTTCCCCGGCTTGCCGCCCGCTACCGCGGGCAGGCGGATGAGGAGCGGGGTCATGCGCTAAAGCTGATCGCTTACCTCAACGAGGCGGGCGCGGTCGTGCGGATCCCCGAGCTCGAGGCCGGGCAGGCCGAGTTCTCCTCGCCGCTGGAGGCGCTCACACTGGCACTCTGGAGCGAGACCGACGTCACGCGAGCGATCAACGCGCTGATGGACCTGGCCATCGAGGAGCACGACCACATGTCGCGCAGCGTCCTCCAGTGGTTCGTCGACGAGCAACTCGAAGAGGTCGCGACCGCCGATGCGCTCGTGACGGTCGCCCGCCGTGCCGGCGACGACCTGCACTACCTCGAGCAGTATGTGGCCGGGCTCCCCGCTCCGGGCGCCGAGGCCAGCGGGTCGGCCTAGAGTGTCCGGTCACCAGCACCTGTCCACGATCCCGGGGACTACATCCCTTGGCGACATGAGCCCCTAGGATCGCTTCGTCGATCCCCTAGATTTCGCGACGCACACCCGATCGCCGGCATGCCCCTCCTCGATGTCGACCAGGCGCGGGCGGTCGTCGTGATAGAGCGATCGCTGCGGCCGGGCTTCGCGGGCATCCCGAACCCGCTCTTCGCGGCGGGGAACGCGTTGATGCTCCTCGCCGACGCCCGTGACGCCGCCTCGGAGCTCGCGGCGGCGCTGCACGGGTCGGGGAGCCGGGTCTCAGACGCTACTGGGACCGCAGTGAGAAGGTAAGGGGGAGGGCGCAGGACCGTGCGGTGAGACCCGGCACCGGTTCGCGAACGCACGTAATGTACACTTGTAGGTGGAATTACCGTCTCACGGTTGGGTGATGCGGCATGAACAGGCTCCTCTACCTTAGCGGAGCGGCACTCTCGGTCATGCTGGCCCTGGCGATGGCCTCACGCGGCCTCGGGCCCGCTGTGCAGGCTGCCGCCGGGGATTCGACCGACCCCGTCGCGCTACTCTCCCGCACCGTGCCCGCTCTGAATAACGATGAAGTCGCTGTGGACGACGACGAGCCCGACACCGACGACGGCTACGACACGCCGGACACCGACTACGACGGGATCGACACGCCCACCACCGACGGCGACGGCATTGCAACGCCGTACACCGACTACGACGGGTTCAGCACGCCGGTGACGGACGGCGACGGGATCGATACCCCCACGCCGACGGACGACGATGGCGTCGACACGCCGGCAACCGACCAGGACGGAGTCGACACGCCGTACACGGACCACGATGGGGTCGACACGCCGG
>MKWU01004042.1_pt1 | contig 17988 bp, 17 predicted proteins | sample 809101 | NCBI WGS metagenome assembly MKWU01 (sample SAMN05860141, study PRJNA318959) | sponge metagenome | host: Aplysina aerophoba | place: Slovenia: Piran, Adriatic Sea, Gulf of Piran | collected 2013-05-07
GCGGCCCGTGGCTCGGATGGTTGCCGCTCAACTTGCTGCACCGGCTTCCCGGCGCGCCGCTCAAGGCGCTGCCGCTGACCTTCGGCCGCCGGCGCTACCGCACCGGCTTCGTCGCCCGGCGTTCCGCCGAGGACCTGGCGGCGTTCCGCCACCTCGAGGCGGCGGTGCGCGACGCCGCGCTGGAGCCCGGCGGGCGGACCCGGGGATAGGTTGCGCCGCCCAATTCGGCAGGATCATGGGAACGGTTTCGCCGACCGCCACCGTCGGGCGCCACGCTATCGAATTCTTGCTATTCCCTTCCGATTCCCGCTCCACCCCGGCCAAGACGTCAACGAATGCGGGTATTCCAGTCAGCCAGGCGCGGCCCCGGCCTCTGTCATCCAAGCCGGGACAGGCAGATCGTCCGTCTGAGGGTCTGGTCCCCTCGTTTGGCGATTTCGGCAATCGGAAACTCCGGTCCCCTCTGCCGGTCGGGGCACCGTATGGGTCTCCGGCAGGATGCAAACCCGCGTGTATCGTTGGCGGCCGCCGACCTGGCGACGAGAACCTGACGCCATCGAAGTCGGCACCATTCGAACGACAGGCGCACCCTTGTCATCCATTCCCTCGATGACGGTAGATCATCTCGGGCGGTGCGCCGACGTTCTCTAACCCCTTGAAACCACGAAATGATTCCACTTTTCTCCGGGCACCGCAACCGTCATTTCCTGGCCGCCGACAGTGCGACCGGTGAAGCGTGGTTCACCGCAGCGCACCGTCGACAGACGGCTGCATGCGCTGCCACACGACGCCGGCACAACGACTGGAATCTCGGGCGCCGGGCCGGCGCGGTACCCCAATGATGTCAGATCATCACAGGCGCGGGCGCCGGGCTTTGCTATCGCCTTGGAGACGAACGTCCATTGCCCCTCCGTCGAGGAACTCGGTCACCATATTGCGCTTCCGGGAGTGCGGCTGGTCCAGCGGGTTTCCCCAAGCCCGTCCGGCAATACCTGACGCCGCCTAGCCAAGCCTCAACCGCGTGCTGGAACGGCTGTTCCAGGACACCGGACTGCTATCGTCGCCTTGCGCTAGCATCCGAGGATCTCGCGGCCTTTCGGGTGCAGCAGGGATCCGCCCACCCCCCTCCCGTCCCCACCGCGACCGGACCTCGAACCCCAAAACACTCCATCAACAACCCGCCCAAGCCAACCAACCCGGCGGAAACCTGCTCGAATTCTGGGATAATCGGCGCCAACGTGGACGTACCGCAGAACATTCTTGACAATCGGACTACACGCAGTATTATTAGTAACGTTACTACACGGAGTGCGTCCATGGCCTCAGATCCTCGAATCCTCAAGCATCGTCCTGTCGTCTTGCTCGACTATGCGCGGCATGACGGCCTTTATCCTGAAGACCGGACCGACTGTCGGTACGTGAGCTTGGGCTGGGCGCAATACGACCAGCGTCAGCTCTCAGTGAAGATACTGCGGCACACCGGCGATCGCTGGTCACGTCAATCTGAAGAGTTGCCGCTGCATCGGTGCATAGATGCGACCGCTCTAATCGCCCAGACAGTTGCTCAGGCGAGCGCCGGAGATGGCATCACGCTCCCCGCGCATTTCCTTGAGCGTCAGGACCGGCCTCAAGCGATGCCTTTGGAGGCGGATAGCGAGGTCGATCGTGAAGAATTTCTAGCCAAGCTAACGGATCCGTTGGTCCTTCGGCGACTGGGGAAGCTCGCGGACATATTGATCACCCTTCGTGAGGACGGGAGGGTTTGACCGATGGCGAAGAGAAGCCACACCGTTAGCAGTCCAGCGACAGCGGTTGTTTGTCTGCCGAAGAACGGGTGTGTATGGGCAATCATCGTGGGCGTCGAAACATATCAGAGCCGCCATACCGGCGCGTTGCCTTCTGTCGAACACGCGCGGAATGACGCCACTGGTTTTGCTGACATTCTTCGCAATATCTATCCTTCCGACAAGCTAGATATCGTTAGTCTGGTCGATAACGATGCAACGATCGGAAACATCGACAACGAGCTAAAACGAGCCATTTCTGGCCTCGGCAAAGAAGATCTCTTCGTTTTCTATTATGCAGGTCATGGCTTCCACGGCGCCGGTGGCAACCGGATCACGGCTTGGGACACGCACGCGCACAATGTAGAGGGCACCACCCTTCTCTTGCGGGATGTACTGTTGGATCGACTGGAAGGAAGCGACTGCACGCGATCGCTTGCCTTCATTGATGCGTGTGCCATTGCATTTGACAATGCGCTCGTTCCTGGGCGTAACGTTATTAGTGCTCTTGATACCACGGAACTCGCTGCATTTCTGAAACCGGAACGGTATTCAGGCATATTTCTTTCGTGTGAGCCAGGCCAGGCGTCTTATCCCGCTGATCGTTACCACCACGGAGTTTGGACGTATTTTCTTCTAAGAGCGCTGCGGGGAGAGGCGGAGGAAGCGCTTGACCGTGATCGTTATATCACGGACACGAGCTTGCGGGACTATTTGCGCCAGGAGGTTCCCCGTTTCATCACGCATGAAACTACCTTTAAGGGAAATCAAAAGCCCCAAGCGATTATCAGCGCATCAAACACCTTCGCGATCAGGCACGTCCCCGAGCGCGTGTCATTGTCCGCACCGGAAGGCGATCTGTCGAGCATTCGAATCGCACCAAGACGAGAGTTTTTCGAGCGGATCGACAGCAATCCCATCAAGTCTCTGACGGGTTTTAACAAGAGACTCGGCCATTTCGTGCCTGACCGTGTAAGCAAACAGACAACTGATTTCGTGCGAGGGTTAGTAGCCGATAAGATTGACGAGGAAATACAGGACCTCTACGCAAACGTCAAATCCGCGTTTCGGTTGAAACGGCGCGATATATCACAAGTGAGCGGACACGGCCAAGGCAGCCTTGACATTATGGCGTTCCGGTTTTCCATTGATGTTCGGCAAAACCGATCCGATTCTTCGGAGTACGTTATCCTGCGGCGGCTCGAGCTCCGGGAAGGAGCCACAGTCTATCAAGAGCAGATCGACAGTGTCTTTGGCGCGATGTTTAACCGTATCGTCGTTGAAGGGAGAGGTATGAGTCTAGATTTCGACGCTTTAGTCGACTTCTTCGAGGACATTGTATCCGCTCATGGCGGTGCGCTTGAAGAAGAGCAGCATCGTGATCGCGTCACTTACACCGCGTCAGACGGAATGCAGCTCGTATTTGATGTCGGCAGACAGCGGATCAGCTTGGGTGGCGGAGGTCGACAGCAGTGCTCGACGTTGCTGGAACAAGCACATCGCTACCGGTTTGGGCTGAGTGGTCCATCTCAATTACTCTTGGCCTACGAGTGACCAATGAACGGCACATCGAAGGACGCGTGTTCTCGCCAATCAGCACGTTGCGGGGTTCCGCCATTCGCATCGTCTCGGCCAGTAAGACCACCGGGAAGGACATCCCGGACCATGAGCAGGACGCGGCATCAGGGTCAATCCCGACGACCCGCGGCGCCTGCCGGCGAGCCGGGTCGACCACGGCGTTCTCGACCGAACCACCGAACGGGACATTGCCGTGTAGCAGCGGCAGGACGATGAAGAAACGGCACAGGACATGGCGCGCCATGCCCGCCGAGTTCGCAAATGGCTCGGACTTACCCAGCTGGAGCTTGCGCAGCACATCGACGTATCGAAGGAGACCATCCGCAACTGGGAACAGGGCACGCGCTGTCCTACCGGCGCGGCCCGGGCCTTGCTCAGGATTCTCGACAAGGCGCCCGAAACGGCCCTGCGGGCCTTTGGATGAAGCGTCGCCGTGACCCACCTGGTCAAAAAAACTCTGGTGGGTCCATGCGCAGCCATGACCGAACCGCTGCCGCCAACGATACACACGGATGCGATATAAGGCATTGATAACATTAGTTAATCGACTTGACACCCTCTCGTTCCCTCACCAAACCTTGAGCAGTAGGGCAAGGCTTTCCTGGAGGGAACGGCATGAAAAAAGGGGACGGAGATGGCCGCGGGAACGGCGGAATCGCGGCCAACGACAACGGTGGATCCGAAGCCCGCATCGCGGCCGCCGTCCGGACGCTCGCCCGCCTGATCGGACGTCAGATCGCGCGCGAGGAATTCAACCGGCTCTGTGCCGCCAACGACAACGCTCCGTCCGGGAAAACCGGAGACCGACAACAGGAGACCTGACATGACCCGCGCCGCGCTCTACGCCCGCTATTCCTCCGATCTGCAAAGCCAGGCGTCGATCGAGGACCAGTTCCGGGTCTGTCGCGGCCACGCCGAGCACGAGGGCTGGACGATTTCGGGATGCTACCGCGACGCGGCAATCTCCGGCGACAGCGTGATCCTGCGCCCGGGCGTGCAGGCGCTGCTGGAAGACGCAAGGCGCGGCAAGTTCGATGTGGTGGTGGCCGAAGCGCTGGACCGGGTGAGCCGGGACCAGGCGGACGTGGCTGTGCTGTTCAAACATCTGCGCTTCGCCGGCGTACTCGTGGTGACCCTCGCCGAGGGGGAGATCACCGAGCTCCATGTCGGCCTCAAGGGCACCATGAACGCGCTGTTCCTGAAGGACCTGGCGGCCAAGACCCGGCGCGGCCTGCGCGGCCGGGTCGAGAAGGGTCGCTCCGGGGGCGGTCTGTGTTACGGCTACGACGTGGCAAAGGTCACCGACGGCGCCGGCGAGCCGGTCCGGGGCGAACGCACGATTAACGATGCAGAGGCCGCCGTCGTGCGCCGGGTGTTCCGCGACTTCTCAACCGGAATCAGCCCGCGCGCCATCGCGCGGCGCCTCAACGCCGAAGGAGTGCCCGGCCCGTCGGGCAAGCTGTGGACCGATTCCACCATCCGCGGCCACGCGAAGCGCGGCACCGGATTCATCAACAACGAACTCTACATCGGGCGCCTGGTCTGGAACCGCCTGCGCTACCTCAAGAACCCGGACACCGGCAAGCGGGTATCGAGGCTCAACCCGCCGGAGGAATGGATCGTCACGGAGGTGCCCGAACTCCGCATCGTCGACGACGCCCTCTGGCAGGCGGTGAAGGCCAGGCAGGGCGAACTGACGGAGAAATACGCCAACGTCATCGAGGCCGTGCGCCACGCCAACGCCAACCGCCTTAACGGCGTGCGCAGGCCGCGCCACCTGCTCTCGGGCCTGCTGGAATGTGGCGTCTGCGGCGGCCCCTACGCGATGCGGGGCCAGGATCGCTACGGCTGTTCCAACCATGTCATGACCGGCAGCTGCGCCAACGGACGCGGCATCGCCCGCACGGTCCTGGAAGAACGCGTGCTGGCCGGCCTCCGGGACCGGCTGATGGCGCCGGAGGAGGCGGCCGAAGCTATCCGGGCCTATACCGAGGAAACCAACCGGCTCAACCGCGCACGCCGTGCGTCCGGCGCAAACGACCGGAAGGAGCTGGCGGGTGTCGAGAAGAAGATCGCGGCGATGATCGCGGTGATCGAGGACGGCGGTTACGTCCGGGGCATGGTGGACCGACTGCGCGAACTCGAAGCACGCCAGGACGAATTGAATGCACGCCTCGCGAGTGTGCCTTCCGACATCCCCGACATCCATCCGAACGTCGCCGGCATTTACCGGCGCAAGGTGGCGCGTCTCGCCGACGCCCTGGACAACCCCGGCGAACGCGACGAAGCCGCTTCCGCCATCCGCGGCCTGATCGACCGCATCGTGCTCTTGCCCGGCGCCAGGCGCGGCGAGATGGGCGCTGCGCTGCACGGCGACCTCGGCGCCATCCTCGAATGGACCGGAAACGGACAGGAAAAGAAAAAGACCGACACCCCCATGACGGGAATGTCGGTATCGGTGGTTGCGGGGGTAGGATTTGAACCTACGACCTTCAGGTTATGAGACTCGTGTTGATGTTTGGACACAAGGGATATTGGCGGACAATCTCTGGGCCATAAGGATGATTATTCAATAGGTTAGAATAGAGCTGCCTTGCCTTCAAAGGGGACACGCGGGGCACATACGGTTCCATCGAGTTCTTTTCAGGTGTTGACCGTAGTGTTGACCGTAAACCTGAAGGTCGCTATCTTGCCGGCATGAAGGTCAACACCGGAAAACGCACCCCGAAGGTGCGCACCACGCTCACCAAGCGCACCGTCGACGCCCTCCAGCCAGCCGAGAGGCCCTGGATCGCCTGGGACGACAAGCTCACCGGGTTCGGAGTCTGAAAATTCTCCGGAGCCAAATCGTACTGACAACCTCATCATAACCTATTGTTAATAAGATAGAATTCAAGAAGCCTGCGTTCAATCTGGGCCGCCTCTGATACGGCTCGATTTTATCCGTAAGCAAAAGGCAAGCGGATTCAATCCAACTCTCGCGCACGCTAGTCCATATTTGTCGTCGTTCACCACCACCGCATAACCACGCTCCGCGAACCCCGGCGCGTGCAAACGACCTTTCCGGCGGCTTCCGGAATGGTGATGGCCGGATGTCAGCACCGCCCCGACGGCCGGTAACCATCGTCCGGCGAAGGCAGGCGGGCGATCACCGCACCCATCCTTTCATCCGCCTGCCACAACTCATAGAGATCTTGAAAGTTCAACCAGAATTCGCCCGTCGTCCCGAAGACGCGGCCTGGGCGCAGCGCCGTGTTGCCGATAACGGCGCGGCGAACGTTTAGGAGTTCGGTGATACGGCTCACCGGCACCTCGATCCGCCGGCACAGGTCGGTCGCGCTCATCCCGAGCACGTCCAGGTTCTCGCAAAGCTCGTTGCCCTAATGAATGGGTTCGCCCGTAATGTCGTCCTCCTTCTCAATGGTGGTCGACCATTCCCACACCGGCCCAGTGGTGCCGCTCTGACCGGAAGCCCGCACCGGGATGCCAAAATTGCCCCGCGTCGACGGCAATTCCCTGGCCATCACCGGCAAGCGTCCGATCAGTACCTGTCCGCCTTCAGCATCCGTGGCGCCGCATCCGTGGGAGCGCCAGACTGGAACAAGAGCGAATTCACGACCTCCGCCACCGCTTCGCGTCCCGTGCCCTCGCACTCGGCGAGACCCTTCCGGTGATCGGCAAGCTGCTCGGTCACAGCGACATCGAGACCACAGCGCGCTACGCCCACTTGGCGCGTGACTCGGTCTACGATGCAGCGGAGCGAATCGCAGACAACATTGCGGCCGATATCCTGTAACTCCATCAAGAATGCTGTCACGCTGCCACACTTGACCCTTCCCAAAAGGCTTTGATCGAAACCTAGATGTGCCGACCGGCGAGCTATCCTGCTTGGCACCGAGAATGTTCATGTCCCGCCGATGAACCACCGAACCGACTACAGTCATCTCGATAGTGCCGAGCGGACAATTTCGCTGGCCCCCGATTTACCGGCAATTCCCGAGCGATTGTTGTTGGCCCACGCTCGAGGAGATGTGCTTTTCCTCTGCGGCGCAGGAGTCTCCAGGTCGTCGGGGTTACCGGATTTCAGGCAACTCGTTCTCGATGTCTATCGGACCCTCGATCCGAGCGTCTGCGAGATCTTGACCAATGCCTCTATCAATCCGAACCGCCCGACGAAACCGGATTGCTCGGCTCTCACCGTTCGCCAAATGGCAGAGGTCGAACGCTTTAGCGCTCGCGAATACGATGTTGTCCTCGGCATGCTGGAGCGCCGTCTCGACAGCCATACGCGCGAAGACAGCAAGGTCAGGAGCAGGGTAGTCGAGATTCTTCGCTCGCCAACCGGCAAACCGAATCCGGCGACATCAAGGTTCGAAGCGAGTGCAGCGCGTTCAGACGACGCCGATGCACCCCGCACCGGACGCCCGGCGCCAATCCACCGCGCGCTCATCCGGCTTGCGGATCGCGGCGGTGCGACGACGATCATGACCACCAACTTCGATCTTTTGCTTGAGCGAGCTGCGAAAAATCATCGAGTGCCTGCGCAGACCTACGCGCTCGGATCGATTCCCCGACCGGCAAGGCGGCGGGAATTCGCCGGCGTGCTCCACATTCACGGAGCCTTGACCCGCGATCCCTCTCGCCATTCTGACCTGATCCTTACCGACCAGGATTTCGGGGAATACTATTTGCGGCGGCGCGTCGTTCCCGACCTCATCTACGACGCCGCCCGACTGTTTCATCTCGTTCTGATCGGCTACAGCGCCAACGACCCGCCGATGCGCTACCTCCTGAATGCAGTTGCCGCGGACGAAGGCCGCTTCGACGACCTCAAGGAGCGGTTCATATTCGTAGGTTCCGACGAACCCGATACCGTTGCGCTGCAGGACTGGCGCGCAAGGGGCATAGTGCCGATTCACTACGACGCTTCGGACCGAGACCATTCGGCCCTGCTTTGCATGCTCCAACGATGGGCCGACCTTTCGGCGATCAATGGGAAACAGCAGCTGGTCGACCGCGAAATTCGACGCATCGTGAAGTCAAGAAGGGCTGAAACGCCGGACGCCGATCGGGGACTGTTCGATCATCTGTTCAGGCGAGTCAGCTCTGATGAGCGCGTGCGCCTTGCCAAGGTGGCCTCCGCAGCCGGCGCCGAACCTACCTGGCTCGACGCCATCCTGACAGTCAGCGCCGAGAGAGAGCGGCAACGAAAGACGTGATCTCCTCACCATCAGACCTCAATGTGCAGGACCGGCCACGTTTCCGGACCGTGGCGGCTTTTCTCAAGGGTCGTCTCGAAGAACCCGAGACCGTGGACTGGGCGCTCAGACTTAGACCCAACAGGCAGGTCGAACGCACGGCAATATTCGAACTCTTGGTCGGCCCTGGTGCGCCGCACCTTCGGGAGCCCTATGCAACCGCATGGCCTCTCATCCTCGAAAGCTGGTCCTATCGCGCGAGCGAAGCTTCTCCGGCCTCAACGCTTCTGCAAATCCGCAGGCGGCTGCAAGGGGGAGACCGTTCCGGCAACCTCGTGGACGCAATCGCCAACTTTGCCGCCCCACGCCTCGAAGTGAAACCGTTGCAAGCCCGCCCCTGGTCGCCTTCCCGAAAATCCCGACGCCCGAAGAAACTGAGCGACCTGCTATCGGCAGGTCTGACCAGCGCCAGCCTCGTATTCGATTTCCGTAATCACCGCATAGACTTCGGTCTCGGCGAAATAGCCGACACCGCCTTCCTCCATGCCGTGGCAAGCGCCTTGATGTCCGCGGTCGACCGCGGCCTTTACATCGCCCGGCGCATCTACGGCAGCACCGAGAAAGACTGGCCTGCAATGGCGTCTCCTCTTCGCGTGTATTTCGTGCCTCCGGAAATTGGCGTAAACGACTGGGATGGACCGGGCGGTCGGGTCTTCGAACCCGATGCCCCTATCCGTGGCGTGGGTCCCGCCATCAAGTTGCTTCATGCGGTCCTGCAGCGCATCGCCGAACTCGACGCCGGAACCGCGACATCGTTTCTCGGGCGTTGGCGCCATTCCGATATAGCGGTTTACCGCCGTTTGTGGGCCGCTGCCGCCCGCAACGGCGACGCGGTGTCTGCCGCAGAAGTTACCGAGTTCCTGACGGCCCTCGACGACGCCGAGTTCTGGGACTCTTGGTGCTTTCCGGAATTCGCCGAATTGCGCGCGGTACGGTTCAGGGACTTCGAACCCGAAACACAAGCGCTGATCCTCCGGCGCTTGCGCAAGGGGCTGCCGCGCAGGTTTTTCCCGAGAAATATGGAAGCCGAAGAAATTCGAACCAAGAGACACGTATTCGCAGCCATGGAGCTCAGGCGGATCGAGATTGGCGGTGGCACCTTGCCGACCCGGGACCGCGATTGGTTGCTTGAAGCGACCGATGAATTTCCAGGTCTCAAGAATTTGGCGATCGACGGCGGTTTTCGCGATCCTTGGGTCCGGCCCTACTTCCCGCCCAGCATCGCTCCAAGATCCCGCTTTGACGATCTGGAAGGCGAAGCCCGGTTGCGAGCGCTTGAAGACGCGCTGTCAAGCGAGACGTCCGACGATCAGGCTACGGACTGGCTCCGACACTCCGATCACGCTGTCCATATCCTGCGCGATCTTGAAGGCGCAGCTTCGCTGGCGAACCGCTTCCCGCACCTCTGGGATCGATTTGGGCATATGCATTTCCAGCCTGGGTCACAGCCCGAGAGCGAAACGCCGCGCAATGCCCGGTCAGAGGCGGCTCTGGTCCTGAGCCTGATGAACCGACTTTCCGACGCAACCGTCGAGGCCGCAATCGACGGCATTTGCCACTGGCTCTACATGTGGTCCGAGCATGTTATCGGGAGCGAGCTCGGGCGGCAGGTTTGGCTGCGCGCATGGCCGTTCGCTGTCGAGGTCACGAATGCGACCGAAACGGAAGAACACCAGAGTTTCACAGATGCAACCATTCGCACAGGTGGGGAAGACCGAACGCCTGAGGAAATCGATGCGTTTCGTTTGCCTGTAGGGAAGCTTCTTCGGGCTTTTCTGGAGCTGTTCCGTTTCACCGACAAAATTCGCGATCCATTCTCCGATGCAAGCCTGCTCACACAGATGCGCGACTGCGCCATTGCCGCACCGGGCCGCAGCGGTCTCATTTCACACTGTCAATTCACGCAGAGGCTCCCGGATTTTCTCCAGATAGACCCCGTGTGGGCGAGGCGGCGGCTCGTCGAACCGCTATTGATGGACGACCAAGAATCAGTCCTGCTTTGGCGCGCAGTCGCATCGACCTGGATTGATTCAGAAGCGCTGAAGATTATCGGCGACGAGGCATTTAAGAGGGTTCTCGATGATCGACTCGGCAACAATGCTCGGAAAGATCTCATCTCCTGTCTGGTCCATGAAGGACTGACCACTTTCAGGGATAATCGCGAACCTTCCATCACCAAGACCCTCATTTCACAGGCGCTGCGTGCTGCCAACGACGAGATTCGAGGTGAAGCAGCCTTCGCGATCTGGAATTTTCAGGACTACGCATACAAGAAGGGACAAGGATCGCTCCCGCCGCGCAGAACCTTCTTGTCGGCCGTCAAACCGTTCCTAGAGCATGTCTGGCCCCAGGAACGATCACTCGCGACGAGTTCCGTAAGCCATCATTTCTCCTGTCTCCCGGCAGTCTCGGGAGAAGCATTCGCAGAAGCGGTCGATGAAGTCGCGCGGTTCCTCGTCCCTTTCGACTGCTGGTCGCTGCTCGCTTACGGCTTCAATGAAAGCAATATGTCCGATGATTTCGGGATGCCGCGCCTATCGGACGCTGTCGATGACTCGCCGAAGGCTCATGCTCTCCTGCGGTTGCTCGACTTGACGGTCGGTGATTCGCAAGACGCTGTCGTTCCCGACGACCTCAGTACCGCGCTGGACCGAATTGAATCCAAAGCCCCGAGGCTGACATCCGACCCGGCCTTTCGGCGGCTCGCTGCGGCTGCTCGCAGATAATCGACTATGCTGGTTTCATAAGGGTCGGCGATCCGACCCTGCGCGGGCTTGTTCAACCCAGCGAAATTCCCCAATTCTCGGCTCCCTCCGCCGAAACAGGCGCGGACGCCCGTCATCGTGCCGCAACCGGTCGCATGCAAACTCCTAACAACGTTTGGCATGTCATGACCTCATCAACGGACTTTCGCTTTTCCACCCCCGGCTCCTCGAACGCATCAGACCGTCCAGACCCCAATAACACAAACCGGTCAGGTGCTGCGCCAATTCTTGCGATCTTCCACCGTAAGGGTTGTGTTTCCGAGCAGATCTCGTCTCAATTCCAATTCAAACTCCGCCAACTTGGTTTGCTTGTCCTGATCCGTACTCTCCGAAGCGCTATCGACCGTGCTCAGAAATGTGTTCCCCGCTCGAACTATTTTGTCGGGACAGTATAGCCAAGCGAGCCTTAGATCGTTGATGAACTTTTCTTTCAGTAGCTCGTCCGGCGAACCTGCATAAAATCCCCGAATGGATTGGAGAAACCCCATGTATCTCTCTTCCTTCCGCTTATACCTTTCCCATTTCAACTTACTACGTTCATTCAGCCACCATGCCACAATCGCAGCAAGGATCGGAACCAGTACGGCGACAATAGGAACCAAACTATCAAGAGTCTGGTATGTACTTGGGTCCACTGCTCAAGTCCCCATCTGCCCTATCTGTCCTAGCCCGCGTGCAGTTTAGTGCTTCCGGATGCAGCCAGCACTCGCTTGTAGAACCTTTCGTAATCCATGACCATCCTCTCGTCTTGTCCATTCACCTGCATCTGAATGCGTACCTGCTTCTGGTTCAAGTCAGGCTCCAGGTAGAATCTTGGTGTGCTAAACACGACAGAATCCACCAACTGCTTAGCTTTCCGCCATTTTGGATACTTCGCAAACTTCATTTTCAGGTGCTCATCAGCCACTCTGTCCAAAATCGCCTTCAAGGGGCCCGTCTCTATAGGAATGGTGGTGCCGACTACAAACCCTCCTATCGTATAGAGGTTTTGGGTCGTGAACATTATATCCTTTACGCTTGATGATGAGGACAATTTGGCAGTCCTTTGCCATAATACTGTTACCAAATCCTTTACGGTAACACCGGCGACGGCTTCGCGTACTTCCTTGGTGTATTCCAGAAAATTAATCTTCAATCCCGTTTGCGGTTGTTGAGTCATAAACTTCTGATCCGAATGAAGATCCACGATGAATTCATTTCTAATTGCCAAATATCTACTGTGAAGAAGCAGGTTCGCAATCTCACTTAGTTCAATTGTGTCGACCATATTGTCATCGTAGTCATACACCTGCACCCTATGGGATTGGAACTTTTTCGTAAATATCTCTGAGAGAATGCGTGTATGGACCGATACGTTGATAAGTACCTCCTCTATGAGGTCCTCCTGCTCATCCAAAATCTGGCCTGTAACGTCGCCTTCTGGTAGGACTCCCTTCTTCCCGTCAACAGGAACGATACCGTGCGCATCGAGCTTAGCCTGCGCGTCTGCTTGGAATTTCCTTATTCTGTCAAGCTGTGAGGTGATCCGCTCTAATGTCCGCTTGACCGTTCCGTAGACTATCTCTTCGCCATTGGCGGTGGTCTTCGACACTATGAATGGCTTTTCCCATCGTTGATTTTGTTCGGTGCCATCAACAATATGCATCGCTCCATAAAGGTAAGGCTTGTGTTCATCGTTGAAAACTACTTGTACTCTATTGTGTTGCACGGTGGACACTCAAATAGACCTTTCTTTTCTGTGCATTCATGCAGCAGTAGTGAGTCTTTATTGTCGCGGCGGCAGGTCGTCCGGACCGAAATACACTAAGTCGACCTTATCTGCCTCCCCAGAAACTGTCGCATGGATAAGCCCCAGACGATGTGGATTGATCGCCGCTTGGAGCGTACCCAGGGGTAGTCCGTCATCCGCCAATACGAGCCATTGCCCATTCCTTTGGTAAAGCTGAATGGGAGTTCCAGGCTGAGGAGGAACTCCAGACCATGCAACGCCAGACCAGTACGAGCGTTCGCTCCAGGTTCGATCGTCATGTAAAACGAAGCTCTGCACCAGGTTCGTCCACATCGCCTTCGTCTCAGCAGTAGGCCAATCGGGCTGAGCACTCCAGACAGCGACCGCATCCGAGTCGAGCCACAACCTTAGCTCCCTCCCAGTCGTGAACGTAGCACCCGTATCGGTCACGGCCTTGATCGCGGCTAGTCTTGAGTTGAAACCAGCCTGAATCAAGATCGAAGCCGAGCGGTTCATGGTGCCAGTTTCGACAGCAGGCACTGCGAGTCCAAGCTCATATTCGTCGAGCGCCAAGTCATGTTCGCCGACGAGGTCTCCGTTTGCCGCCGCCCGCACACGTACGGCTTCCATGGCCCACGGCAGCCGATATACAAGACCGCCCTCAACGAAGTGGAGCGTTTCCGACTCTTGTCCGGAAGCAAGCGCCTCAAGCGGTGCGCCAAGAAGCCAGAATCGCAACAAATCCCGCCAGTTGTCGGGCATAGGATTTGGAGTGAACGGATAGAAGCCAAAAACCTGCTCGGCAAGGCTGGTAATCGCGTTGATCGCCACCCCGGCATCACCGGTAAGGAGCGCCGCATTGGCATCCACCAGGAGCGAATTCGCCTCCGACGCAATCGCATCAAGGGCCTGGCCCGCCGTCAATCCAACGCCGGCAAGAAAATACCCTCGCCGCTGCGACGCAAAAGACTGCCCCCATATCGACTTGCAACGCGAAAGCAAGCCTCCTGATAGAAGCTGCTGAGCCTCTTCGTCGTAGCGGAGCAATCGACGCTGCCACAAGGACGATTGGAGGATGTCATCCAACACCGCCTCGATCCCGTCGGCCGGAACATCATTTTCGCCAATCAGACTCAGGATGGCGGTATCAAGTGTAGCGACGTGTCGTTCCCATTCCGCGAGCGCACGCTCGCGATCCTCTGGAGACTCCGTGGCCACTTCAGGGAAGGTCCACGCTTCAGCGTTGTTCACAACATACTCCAGAAGCTGCGAGAGATCGCCGCCGATACCGGCGTGCATCCGCCTAAGCAGCGCCATCACGAGCAGGACAAGTCCGCTCTCCATCTCCCGAGCTCCCACATCCGTGATGAGCTCATCCCAGTCGCTCCGCTTCTTCGCAACATTGTCGAACATCGGGAAGAGCACGATTCCTTCCATGTCGACATATGCTCTACCAGCTCGGCCAGAAACGTTTCTGAACTCCGAGGTCTCGATGAGCTTGCCATTGCGGTGCAACGAGTACATCACCAATGCTGTGGCCGAGAGATTAAGCCCTTGCGAAAGGGTCGGCGAAGAAATCGTAACCCGCAATACGCCCTCTTGAAGAAGGCGCTCGACCTCCTTGCGATAGGCAGTCGGCAACGCGCCATGATGCAGGGCAACACCCAATCTGAGGCACTTCAGGATGGCACTGTTTGGCCCAAGCCATTCCTCGCCAAGCGCAACCGCTGTGCTCAGGATATTCGTATCTACCTTCAGAAGCGATCGTAGTGCGCCGCGCTCGTGCAGGTCGACTATCACGTCAGCAAACGGCTGCACGCTTATCCGCAGGGGGCAGTAAATCAGAACCGTCTGCCCTTCATCGACGAGCCGCCACGCGGTCGCGAGGCACAGCTCGCGCTGATTGTCCGGAAAAAGGCGTTTACGCCTCTGTTTCGGCGGCACGAAGTTGGGCGGCGCCGACCCTGTAATGAACCTCTGCACCCAAGGACGCTCCTCGCCGACACGAAGGTTGAGCCGAGCAAATGGAGAATTCCAAACCACTTCGCCGAACCGCAATCGCGTCGGCCTCCAGTCACTCTTTAAGGGTCCTCCAGGTCGATCACGCCGAAGCCACCCAGCGAAATCCTCCATCTGGTCTCCGTCAGGGAGGATTGCTGAAAGGCAAACGATCCGTCGCTCAACTGCGTCTGCACGCCGTAGCAGCCGCTGTATCTGCGCCTCGTAGCGGACCTCGCGCTCGTTAACCCCAATCATGTGGCCTTCATCGAATACTAGAAGCGCAACATCATCGAGCAAAGACGGATCGTTTCGCAGCGCGAAGTCGAGCTTCTCCGGTGTGGCAACGACGATGTCACGCTCCCGAATCGCATCTTCATCCAACCCGCTCACCCCGATGCTGCCATAGAGCGCAGAAATGCTCATTCCGAGCGGACTGAAAGTCCGCTGAAGCGTAATCTCGGTCTGAGCGGATAGCGCCCGCAGCGGCGTCACGAAAACCGCGCGCTTACCGGCGGCGAGGCATCGCAGGATACACAGTTCCGCGATGCGTGTTTTCCCGGCACTGGTCGGCAGGGATACGACCAAGTCATCCAATTGGTCGATCGCACGTGTCGCAGCTGCGATCTGCGATGGCCACAGATCGAGCTCCGCTCTCGATCGGCGCAACAAGGAGGCGATGAACAGCTTCCGCAGGCGAGGCCAGTCCGCGGCTTCACCACCCGTCGGCAATGTCGGCAACCGCTCGTGGAAGGTGTTCGACCAGAGGTCGGACAGGAGATGGATTGCGACACGATGGACCCACCAATGGGGCACCAAATTCATTTCGCCGCAGACGTCGAGACCGTCTTGAAGCTTGCCTATAGCCCGATCAAGCAGCTGGCGCTCGCCACGTTCCATTGCCAATAGGAACAAGGCCATTGCGCCAAAAAACACGTCCGTAAGCGCAATGGTTAGGTTGTCAAACAGAAATCCATCCGCGTCGCGGGCTTGATCGGCAACGCCCTCCAGCTCGCCCAGATGCGCCTGTATGGACCCGGCGATCCGCTCATCACTACCCACGCCTGAGACTCTGTATTCAAAGACCTTAGCGTGGAGAGCGCTCAGATTACGGCGCATGAGGAGCGCCAACACCTGTTCCGCGGGCGAGAAGTTGTCGTCGCCATCGACGATGGCAAGCAGCGAATATGCACGCGCCGAAAGATGAGCCAGATGGTAGCTCGCCGCAGCCATGACGAAGTGGAAGTACCGGTCGTCCTCCTCCCGGCTGCCCTTGGCCACGACAGCCTCAAGCGCTGTTGCTGCTTGCTCAAACGCACTACGTGCCTTAGCGGCGTCGCCCTCCATTTCACGGAGGCGCAAACCAAGCCCCAACAGGGCGTAACCGTAAGAATTTAGGTCGTAGCTGAGCTGCGTAGAAAAGGCCGGTGCGTCCGGTGGAAGAACACCATCTCGCCAAATCATTGCACGCGCTTGACCGCGCGCAATGAGCTGGCCCCGGAATCCGGTTGCCACCGACTCGTCGATATCGGCTACAATTGCTTCAGGCGTTGTTGGCATTCGCGATCACCCGTTCATATACGGCGCCGACGAATGTCGCATGACCATCGACTCGAAAGCCAACGCCCAATTGCGGTATTGCTCCCTGATAGGCTTCTAACGATGCGGTCAATAGCGTACGCGGATCGTTATCCGAAAAGGTAAACAGCAAATGGCGGACATTTCGGATTGGAATTCCGTGTTTGAGCAACGCATCATCAATAGCATCAGCAAGCGGCAAGTCGTCGAGTTCGACGAGCCGGGCCGAAATAAAGGCGAGCGCATGTGCCGATGGGCGGCCGCCATCCTTGTCCAGCCCGGTTCGGGCGTCCGCAAGCACTTGGCCGGTCAACCTGACGCGGCTCTTAGCCTCAGTTTTCAGAAACGAAAGCCGTTGAGACTCTGGATCCATGTTTATCGCGATCACATCGTCTCCGCGCATCGCCATATTGCGATGATCCTTCCAACGCAATCGCTTGATTGGCGCCGAGTAGCCGTCACAGTGAGCATCAATCCATTCGGTAGCGTAGATTTCACCCAAATCGCCGGATCGAATTCCCTTGGTGGTCGGAAGTTTGCCCTGGATTAGAGCCGCTGCAGCCGTCTTACCTAGGCGAGCTAGAGCACGAGAAACCTGTTCTTCAGCAGCATAGTGACCGGGCACAGCTGCCGCTGTTTCGTCGATACCGGTCGCTAATTTGTCAATTTCCCCGGTCAGAACGCAAAGGTTGTGATTGCCGAGGACTGCATTTGCAATTATGCACCAATCATTAAACTGGATCAACGGCGTCCCCTTTGAACACTGCTTTCTCGTTTTTCGACCATACGGTCAGATGTATCGGCATCACTTTTTTTTCTTTCTCGGCGAAGCTCTTCGCCTATTGCGTTGAAGTACTTTATCTCAAGTGAATCTGGATGGGTGCGAGTCCCGTATGGCGACAAGTGGGGTCATGCAGCAATTGCCAGGTCTACGGGCGGGCTAATGTTGTCGTTAGCCGGTTCAGATCGGGCAGCCATTAGCGCAGCCCATGCCTGATCGAAGAGGCCCGATTTGATCAGAGCCCGGAAGGTCAGAACGGCCTGCCCGCCGACGATCCGCCAGCGCATTCCGGAGCGCTTCAGGCGCTGTACCACCAGCGTTTTGCAGGCCGCCTCGACCACGCCCGAGCCGATTGCGACGCCTTCTTCCTTCAGGGCGTGGTAACGCATGCGATGGCGGTGCTTTCGGAAGTAGGCCAGCTCGCGCTCGATCTCGGTGCGATCCCCCTTCGCACTGTCGCGGAGGTAGCACAACGCCCGGATCACCTTGGCGACGCCGCGGGGGTCGTGGCGCAGGA
>MKWU01004044.1_pt1 | contig 17986 bp, 15 predicted proteins | sample 809101 | NCBI WGS metagenome assembly MKWU01 (sample SAMN05860141, study PRJNA318959) | sponge metagenome | host: Aplysina aerophoba | place: Slovenia: Piran, Adriatic Sea, Gulf of Piran | collected 2013-05-07
GCCCTCGCGGCGAGAGGAGCGGAGCCCGCCGGTGCCGGCGGGCCGGAACCGGCTCTAGCGGGGGCTCAATCGGCGGCGCTCTTGCGGGCCGCCGCGAGCGCGTCGAAGGTCGCGGCCTTGACCGCCGCCGGCACCACCGGCACGTCGTCGCGGTCGATCGGGGGCATGAACCGCTTGCGCGCCACCGCCGCCTCGATGTGGGGCGCGAGCGACGACGCCTTGCGCGCCTCGCGCGACGCCGCGTCGGCCTGGAACTTCGGCATCACCGTCCGGGCGAAGAGCTCGAGCGACTCGCAGATGTTCGAGTGGGAATTGCGCCCCGCCTGTTGCATGAAGATCACCTGGTCGACCCCCGCCTCCTGGAGCTCCCGGAGGTGGCGCTCCATGTCGGCCGGGGTCCCGATCCCCGCCCCGTCGAACTCCGCCCGCGCGAGGGCGGCCTGGATGAGGCGGTCGGACGCGTCGCCGCGCTTCTGCACGAACTCGTTCCACATGTCGCTGTAGCCGGGGACGAAGTCCTCCGCCACCAGCTTCTGCTGCGCATAGCGGAAGAACTCGAAGTGGTCCTGGCCCCGGCGGATCGCCTCGGCGCGGTCCTCGTGCATCGAGAAGGCGGACACCATCGCGAGGTTCGCGTTGACGGTGTGCCCGAGCGGCACGCACTCCTCGCTCGCGATGATGTCGTAGTAGACCTGCGACCATGTCCGCGCCTCGTCCGGGTCGAGGAAGGAGAACGCGAGCGCGCCGACCCCGTTCCGGGCTGCGATCTTGATGGTGTCGCGATTGGTGCAGGCCATCCAGATGGGCGGATGCGGGCGCTGCAGCGGCTTCGGGAGGACGTTGCGGCAGGGCATGGAGAAGCCCTCCCCCTCGAAGCCGGGATAGGGGGTCAGCACCATCATGTTGCAGATCTGCTCGGCCGCCTCCAGGGACCGCGCCCGCTTCGTCTTGGCCTTGATGCCGAACGCGCCGAGCTCGAGCCGGGTGGCCCCCTCCCCGATGCCGAGGTCCACCCGGCCGTCCGAGAGGAGGTCGAGGGTCGCGACGCACTCGGCGGTGCGGGCGGGGTGGTTGTAGCTCGGGATCACCTGGCGGATGCCATGCCCTAGCCGGATCCCCGAGGTGCGGGCGGCGGCCGCGGCGAGGAACACCTCCGGGGCCGACGAGTGCGAGTACTCGTCCAGAAAATGGTGCTCCACCTCCCAGGCGTAGTCGAAGCCGAGGCGGTCGGCAAGGACCACCTGCTCGAGCGCCTCCTTGAACAGGCGGTGCTCGTCGCCTTCGCCCCACGGCTTGGGCAGTTGAAGCTCGTAGAAGACCCCGAAGCGCATGTCGAACGTCCCGATTTCATCGTGCCGAGCCCAAGAGCATGGCATTGTCGCGCGGGTTCGGCAACGATAGGGGGCTCGCCGGCAGGGCCATTTCACGCTGGCCGGGGCAAGGCCCCTCTCCCCCCCGGGCGGGGGGGGGGGGGAGGACGACCGTCGGCGCACTTGCGGGGAGGTTCCTCGGCCTCGGCCCCTCACCCCCGGCCCCTTTCCCGAGGGGAGAGGGGAGACGGCACGCACGCTCCCGGCCGATGGCCAGCGTGAAATGACCCTGGCTCGCCGGGACCGGACGAATCATCCGCGGAAAGGAAGTGCATTGAGCGAAGCGAGGGGAGATCCGACCGGATTCGTGCCGCCCGTCATCGGCCTCACGGGCGGGATCGCGGCCGGGAAGTCCACGGTCTCGGAGCGGCTCGCCGCCCGCGGCGCGCACGTCGTCGACGCGGACCGGGTAGGGCACCGGGTGCTCATGCGCGGGGGCGAAGCCTACGCGAGGGTGGTTGCCTCGTTCGGGGCGGAGATCCTGGACGAGACGGAGGAGATCGTGCGCCCGCGTCTCGGACGGCTCGTGTTCGCCGACACGGCGCGCCTCGCCGAGCTCAACCGCCTGACCCACCCCCCGATGGCGGAGCGGATGCGGCGCGAGTTCGCCGAAGTCCGGAGCCGCCCGTCCCCCCCGCCGTTCATCGTCCTCGACGCGGCGGTGCTGTTCGAGGCGGGGTGGGACGCGCTCTGCGACGAGGTGTGGACGGTGAGCGCTCATCCTGCGAGGGCGCTCGAGCGCCTCGTCGCCCGCAACCGGCTCACTCCCGACGCGGCCCGCGCCCGCATCGAAGCCCAGCTCGCGAACGCGGAGCGCGAGGCGCGCGCGCACCGCGTCATCCGCAACGACGGCACCCTCGATGAGCTCGCCGCGGCCGCAGACTCCCTGGCTGCGGCAATATGCAGCGGCGCTTGTGCGTTCGCGCCGCCCCCGCTACGCTGAACCGGTTCGGAGGCGAGCTAGAGAAGAGGAGAGAATCTGCGATGGACCTTGGTCTGTTCACCATGCCCCTGCACCCTCCGGGGGCCAATTTCACCGAATCCCTCAAGGCGGATCTCGACCAGATCGTCAAGCTCGACGAGCTCGGCTACTCCGAGGCGTGGATCGGTGAGCACTTCACTTCGGAGTGGGAGAACATTCCCTCGCCGGAACTGCTCATCGCGCAGGCGATCCCGCTGACGAAGCAGATTCGGCTGGGGACCGGGGTGAGCTGCATGCCCAACCACGATCCCTTCGTCCTCGCCCACCGAATCGCCCAGCTCGACCACATGTCGGAAGGCCGGCTCAACTGGGGTGTCGGCACCGGGAGCTTCCCCGGCGACATGCGGGTATTCGGCTACTGGGGGGACAATCCGGCGGTCGACAGCCGTGTCTACACGCGGGCCGCCCTGGACACGATCCTCCAGCTCTGGACCGATCCGAAGCCCGGGGTGTACGAGAGCGAGGGATTCAGCTTCACGATTCCCGAGCCCGAGGATGACGTCGGGCTGCGTGCCCACGTCGGGCCGTACCAGCTGCCGCACCCGCCGATTGGAGTGGCGGGGGGGTCCCCGCGGGCGTCCACCCCCAAGATGGCGGCCAGCCGAGGGTGGATCCCGATGTCCATCAACCTGATTCCGCCGGTCCTGCTGAAGACCCACTGGGACGCCATCGAGGAGGGCGCTCGCGAAGCGGGGCGGGAACCGGACTGTGGCGCGTGGCGGGTGGCGCGCGAGGTACTCGTCGCCGAGTCGGGGGCCGAGGCGAGAAAACTCGCCCGCGAGGGCATCCTCGCCCGCGATTTCAAGGACTACTTCTTCAAGCTCCTCCCGAAGGTCGGAATGCTGGGGCTCCTGAAGAACGACCCCGACATGTCCGACGCCGAGGTGACGATCGACTATCTCATCGACAACGTGTTCATCGTCGGCAGCGTGGACGAGGTGGCGCAGCAGATCAACGATCTCCGGGGCGAGATCGGCGAGTTCGGGACCCTGCTCGCGATGGGCCACGAGTGGGAGCCCTACGGCGCCTGGTACGAGTCGATGGCCCTGCTCAAGAACGAGGTGCTGCCCAAGGTCTCGTAAGGCGGGCATGGCCCGGGGGACGTGGCCAAACTCGGGGGCCATATCAGGGGCCAAGCGGCGGACCCGTCCGGGGTGCATGTCGGGGGGGCAAGCCGGGCTGAAGGCTCGCAACCCCGACCTCCCCGCACCGCGACGGGATGCGCGCACCGCCCGCTCTACGGTGGGTTCGCGTACCACACCATAGGCGCCGGGGTAGTCCCGGCCGGAGCCATCGAGCGCCGACCGTGTCGGGCGGGCGGGTGCGCGCTCCCCGGTTCGTTTATCCTCCGCGGTTCCGTGGTGGCTGGCCAGCATGTATTCTGGAGGGCCATCCTTTGACCAACCGGAACACACCGGAGGACCAACATGTTCGAGATGAAACGAACCCTGGCCTTGGCCACCGTCGGCGCCGCGGCCCTCGGCGCGGCCGCGTTCGCGCCCGTCGCCGGCGCCGAAATGAAGCACGAAGGCGTCACCGTCAACATCCTGACCCGACCGGGGCCCGTTATCGCCGGCCGCCTCGAGGAGCGGGGCGAAGAGTTCAAGGCGGCGACCGGCGCGACCATCAAGGTCGCGACCGTCCCGTTCGCCGACCTCTTCCAGAAGCTGCTGACCGACTGGTCGACCGGCACGAACTCGATCGACGTCGGGGTGTTCGCCTCCGGGTGGGCGGTCGAGCTCGCGGACAGCGGCCTCCTCGCCGACTTGAGCGACTTCGTGGCGAACGACCCGGGCATCCAGTTCGACGACATCGCGCCCTACTTCCGGGAGTTCAACCAGAAGATCGACGGCAAGACCTACCTCATCACCGTCGACGGCGACTTCCACATGCTGTACTACCGGACCGACGTGCTGGAGAAGAACGGCCTCGAGCCGCCGGACACCTGGGACGAGTACCTCGAGGTGGCGGCCGCCGTGCACGGTCAGGACATGAACGGCGACGGCGAGGGCGACTACGGCTCGTGCCTGTTCAAGAAGCGCAACGCGCAGAGCTTCTGGCTGAGCCTGTCCGTCGCCGGGGCGTTCCTCCAGACCCAGGGCACGGGCCAGGGCATCTTCTTCGACACCGAGACGATGGAGCCGCTGGTCAGGAACGAAGGCTTCGCCGAAGCGCTCCGGATCCTCAAGGCGACCGGACAGTACGGCCCGCCCGACGAGCTCAACCTCGACGTGACGGACACCCGGCCCATCGTGCTCTCCGGGCGCTGCGCCCTCCTCCTCGAATGGGGTGACATCGGCCCGCTCTCCATCGACGAGGAACAGTCGAAGATCAAGGGTCTCGTCGCCTCCAAGATCCTGCCGGGCTCGACCCGGGTGGTGGACCGGGCGACCGGGAAGCTCGTCGACTGCACGCCGGAGCTCTGCCCGCACGCGATCGACGGCGTCAACCACACCCCGTTCGCCGCGTTCGGCGGCTGGTCGGGAGCGGTCAACGCCAAGGCCGACTCGAAGGTCATCGCAGCCGCGTACGACTTCCTGTCCTACATGAACTCGCCGGAGCAGTCCAACTACGACGTGACCCTGGGCTGGACGGGCTACGACCCGTACCGGATCTCGCAGTTCGAGAACGTCCAGCTATGGGTCGACCAGGGCTTCTCGAAGGAAGGGGCGGAGAACTACCTCGGGGCCATCGCGCAGAGCCTCAACAGCCCGAACATGGCCTCCGACCTTCGCATCCCGGGCACCCAGCAGTACGAGGGCATCTGCCTCGACCGCGAGGTCGCCCGCTTCCTCGCCGACGAGATCTCGGTCGAGGAGACGATGGACAACATCTACGAGTGCTGGGAGGAGGTCACCGAGGACTTCGGCCGCGAGCGTCAGGCGGCGCTGTACCGCTCGTCCCTCGGTATCACAAACTAGCGCAGGACCCGTCCCACCACGAGCGAGAGCGAGACCGAGCCAGGTAAATCGTGGCAACACGGGACGGCACGATCGGCGGGCGGCGGCCGGGCGAGGACCCGGCCGCCGCCGTCGTCACCACGGCGGCGCTGCGCAGCGGCCGCCTGGCGGAGTGGTTCGATCGCCAGGCCCGCACCCTCTTCATCATGCCCGCCGTGGTCATGATCCTCATCTTCTCGATCTTTCCCCTCATCGCGACGTTCATCCTCTCATTGTCGCGAGTGCGGCTTCGCGGCGGCGGCTACACGATGCGGTACGTCGGCGCGCGCAACTACGAAAAGCAGATCTTCGGCTCCGAGCAGTGGCACTTTCTCGGCACGTTCGAGGAGGTGAGCGTGCTCGGATGGGTCGTGACCGCCGCGGGGGCGGGGCTCCTCGCCTGGTGGCTCGTCAAGTACTTGCGGGGACGGAGCGGGCGAGTCAGCGTGGTGGGGACGATCGGCCGGCTCATCACCGCGAGCGTCCTCTTCGGCTTGACGTTCATGTTCGCCGCGACCCTGTTCAGCGGCACGCGGCTCGGCACCCTCGGGGTGACCCTTTTCTACGTCGTGGTCGGCTGCGGCATCCAGTTCCTAATCGGCCTCGGGCTCGCCGTCCTTTGCGCGCAGCCCATCCGCGGGCGGACCTTCTTCCGCGTCGTCTTCTTCCTTCCGATGATGGTGACCCCGATCGGCATCGGCTTCACGTTCCGCATGATGGCCGACACCGGCAAGGGCCCGTTCGCGCCGATCTGGCAGTGGATCGGCCTCGGCGACTTCGCGTGGGCGGTGAACCCCTGGACGGCGCGGGCGTTCATCATCGTGGGCGACTCCTGGCAGTGGATCCCCTTCATCTTCGTGGTCCTGCTCGCGGCGCTCGAGAACGTGCCGCGCGACCTCGTCGAGGCTGGCCACGTGGACGGGGCAGGGGGCTGGCAGATCTTCCGCGAGATCACCTGGCCGCAGATCGTGCCGGTGGCGGCCACCGTCATGCTGATCCGGGTCATCGAGGGGTTCAAGCTCGTCGACCTGCCGAACATGATGACCGGGGGCGGACCCGGGATCGCGACCGAATCGATGACCCTGCACTCCTTCTTCGCCTGGCGGGCGCTCGACCCGGCGCAGTCGGCCGCGATCTCGTACCTGCTGCTCTTCGTGACGGTGGTCCTTTGCGTCTCCTACTTCATGCTGGTGGTCCGAAAGCGGGCCGCGGTGCACGGATGAGGACGAAGCGATGTTCGGAAAGTCGAGGGTTTGACGAGAATGGCTGAGATTCCGGCCCCGACGCCGGCCCCACTTCCGGCAAGGGCGCGCGCGCGCGGCTTGCGGCGCTGGTTCGAGCCGGCCCGCATCGGCCAGATGTCCCGGGGCGGCAGCATCGTCGTCTACGGGCTGCTCGTGCTCTGGTCGGCGTTCGTGCTGTTCCCGTTCTACTGGCTCGCGATCACGTCGCTCAAGCTCCCGGTCGACGTCTTCGACGGGCCGTCCTTCCTCCCCTGGGTCGACTTCACTCCGAACCTCCACGCGTGGGCGGACCTCCTCGACTTCAGCGCGAAGTCGCCCCTCGCGGAGACGCTCACGCCGTACCGCAATTCCGTCATCATCGCCTTCTGCTCGACCGCGCTCTGCGTGCTGATCGGAGCCATGGCGGCGTACGCCCTCGCGCGGATCGAGTACAAGCCCCGATTAGGCAACATCCTCGTCTTCGTCGTCCTCATGGTCGTGACGGCGGTCGCGGTCGGCGTCTACGGCGTGGACCTCTGGATCGCGGCGGCGGTCGGGGGAGCCCTCTTCGTGCTGCTCGCCCGATCGGTCGGCCGCTACTTCAAGCGCAGCGTCGGCAACGCGGACATCCTGTTCTGGATGATCTCCCAGCGCATCCTGCCGCCGGTGGTCGCGGTGGTGCCGATCTACATGATGTTCCAGAAGGTGGGGATGCTCGACACCCACCTCGCGATCATCCTCACCTACACCGTCGTCAACCTTCCCATAGTGGTGTGGCTGATGCACGACTTCTTCGCCTCGATCCCCATCGACCTCGAGGAGAGCGCACAGCTCGACGGCGCCTCGCGGCTGATGACGTTCTTCGAGATCGTGGTTCCGCTCGCGCGGGCGGGGCTCGCGGCCACCACCCTGCTGGTGCTGATCCTCTCCTGGAACGAGTACCTGGTCGCCCTCTTCCTCTCGACCACCCAGGCGCAGACCCTGCCGATCCTCGTCGCAGGGATGAACGGCGGCGAGAAGGGCATCCTTTGGTGGACGATGGCGGTGGTCATCATCATCATGATCATCCCCGTGATCGCGATGGCGCTCCTGTTGCAGCGCTTCATCTCGAAGGGGATCCTGCTCGGAGCGGTAAAGGGATGAGCGAGGCCGGAACGATGGCGGACGACGGGGCGGCGATCGGCGGCGGGCGGGCGCACTCGCGCGCGCGGCGGCTGTCGATCGAGGGGCTGAACAAGTGGTTCGGCTCGAATCACGTCGTCAAGGACCTCAGCATCTCCGTCGAGCCGAGCGAGTTCCTGGTGCTGCTCGGCCCGTCCGGATGCGGGAAGACGACCGCGCTGCGAATCATCGCGGGGCTCGAGCAGGCGGATTCCGGGCAGGTGCTCCTCGGCGACACCGACGTGACGAACGAGCTGCCGAAGTACCGCGACATCGCGATGGTGTTCCAGTCCTACGCGCTCTATCCCCACAAGACGGTCGCCGAGAACATCGGCTTCCCGCTCAAGGTGCGGGGGCTCAAGCCGGACGAGCGGGCGGAGGCGGTGCGCGATGCGGCCGCCCAGGTCCACATGGAAGAGCTTCTCGAGCGCTACCCGCGCCAGCTCTCCGGGGGGCAGCGCCAGCGGGTGGCCCTTGCGCGCGCGATCGTTCGCCGCCCCTCCGCGTTCCTGATGGACGAGCCGCTCTCGAACCTCGACGCGAAGCTGCGCGGCTACATGCGCGCGGAGCTCAAGCACATGCAGCACGAGCTCGGGGTCACCACGGTCTACGTGACCCACGACCAGGTCGAGGCGATGACCCTCGCGCACCGGGTCGCGATCATGGACGAGGGGGCGCTTCAGCAGATAGGCACCCCGCGCGAGGTGTACGACAATCCCGCAAACCTCTTCGTGGCCGGCTTCATGGGCTCGCCGCCGATGAACTTCATCCGCGGGAGCATCGAGAACGGCCGCTTCGAGAGCGGCGGCGGGGTCGGCGTCCCGCTCGAGGGGGAGGGTGTCGGGGGCGGAACGGCGGCGGTGATGGGCTTCCGGCCGGAGGACGCCGAGGTCGCCGACCCGGGCACCGGACTCTTCGACACGACCGTGTACGCGGCCGAGCTGACCGGCGACGTGACCCTGGTCACGGTGGCTCTCGGCGGCGACACGAGCCTCGCGATCAAGATGCCGAAGGAGTACGACGTCGACTTCGACCGCAACGTGGCGGTCCGATTCCCGCTCGAGCGGGGCTTTCTCTTCGACGCGGCGTCGGGCGAGCGCCTGTCCGCCCGCTTCGCCGTCCCGCCGGGCGCCGCCTGAGGAACGGATTCCGCGTCCGCGCGCCGGTTCGGCGACAAGACCGCGCTCGTGGCCGGCGGCCCGCAGCCGGACGAGATGAAGGACGAGATCGCCAAGGCCTACGTGGTGCCGAAGCCGGGGGAGGAGGCGGACGAGGAGAGCATCGTCGCCCATTGCCGCGAGCACCTGGCCGCCTACAAGGTCCCGCGCGCGATCCAGTTCGTGGACGACGTGCCGGGGACCAGCACCGGCAAGATCATGCGCCGCGAGCTGAAGACCCTCGACGCCTGAGCCCGCTGCGACTTTGCGCCGAGGGCACGGACGCGCCCGGGCGGCGGCCGCGTCCCCGCCCACGCGCCGCTGCCTCGTGAGCGGGGCCCCGGAGGGATGTCTCACCGAGATCGCAAACGATGCGCGCGAGTCACGTCATCCATGTAGTGAGCTGCCACGCCGAGGGCGAGGTGGGGGACGTGATTGTCGGCGGGGTCGCGCCGCCGCCCGGCGCGACGCTCTGGGAGCAGAGCCGCTTCATCGCGACCGACGGCTGGCTCCGCGACGTGGTTCTCAACGAGCCGCGGGGCGGCGTCTTCCGCCACGTGAACCTGCTCGTCCCGGCGGTGAACCCGGCCGCGTGCATGGGTTTCGTGATCATGGAGCCCGCCGACACCCCGCCCATGTCCGGCTCCAACAGCCTGTGCGTGGCGACCGTGCTGCTCGAGACGGGGATCGTTCCGATGACGGAGCCCGAGACGCGGATCGTGCTCGAGGCGCCGGGCGGGATCATCGAGGCGGCCGCCACCTGCCGCGAAGGAAAGGTCGAGAAGGTCAGGATCCGGAACGTCCCGTCCTTCGCGGACCGCCTGGGCGCACCGATCGAGGTGGAAGGTCTCGGCACCCTCGAGGTGGATACCGCCTACGGCGGAGACAGCTTCGTCATCGTGGACGCCCCCACCCTCGGCTTCGCGCTCGCCCCCGACGAAGCGCGCGACCTCGCCATGACCGGCGTTCGCATCACCCGTGCCGCGAACGAGCAGCTCGGCTTCCGCCACCCCGAGCAGCCGGAGTGGGCGCACATCTCCTTTTGCCAGTTCGCGGCGCCGCTCGAGTACCGGGACGGACTCGCCCACGGTCGGAACGCGGTCGCGATCCGGCCGGGCAAGATCGACCGATCGCCCTGCGGCACCGGCTGCTCCGCGCGGCTCGCGGTGCTGCACGCACGGGGGGTGCTCGCCGCCGGCGACCCCTTCATCGGGGTCTCGCCGATCGACTCGCGCTTCGAGTGCCGGATCGAGAGCGAGGCGACGGTCGGCGACCACCCTGCCGTCGTGCCCTCGCTCGCGGGGCGCGCGTGGCTGACGGGAACGCATCAGCACACCGTCGACCCGTCCGATCCCTGGCCGCGCGGCTACCGCCTGAGCGACACCTGGCCCCGGTACTCGTGAGCGAAGTTCGGGCCGGATAGCGCCCCCGCTTCCGGACCTCCTGCGGGCGGGCGCACTTCCGTGCGCCCCCTGCCCGAACCCGACCGGGAGCCCCCCGGCGACGCGGCGCGCGGCCGTCTTCCCTCGGGCGCGGGAACGCCTCCGGACGTTTCCCGCAACCCGCAGGCGAGTCAGAACAGGCTGCCGTCCATCGTCAGGGGACACCAGCGCGCGATCTTGAGGAAGCGGATGAGGGCCCGATCCGCCTCGCGGGTGCCGATGCGCTCCAGCGCCTCGACCGCGTAGCCCATGGTGTAGCGGTTCCCGTCCCGGAGCGCCTCGACGAGCGCGCCGGTCGCGGGGGCGGCGGCCGGACCGAGGCGTGCGAGGGCGAACGAGGCGTTGAACCGCACCTCGTCGTCCTTGTCGAAGAGCGCGCCGGCGAGGGCCTCGGCAGCCGCCGGCGTGCCCTTCTTGAGGCCGAGCCCTTCGACCGCATTCAGGCGAACGGCCGGGTCCTCGTCGCGGCATCCGTCGACCAGGGCGTCGATGACCTCCGGGGCATCGGTATCGAGCTCGCCGAGGGCGAAGAGGGCGTACTTTCGAACCCGCGGACCGCCTTCGCGGGCGCCTTCGAGGATGCCTGGCAGGGCGGGCAGCCCGGCCGCGACCAGGCCGTGCGCGGCGTTTCGCGCCACCATCTCGAGCTCGCTCTTCTGGCCTTCGTCGATGAAGCAGCGGGCGTCGTCGACGTTTTCACCATCGTCCGCGCGCAGGGCCGCGACGAGCGGCGCGACCCCCGCCTCGCCGACATGGGCGAGCGCATACGCCGCGTTGAGGCCGACGGCCTCGTTCTCGTCGCCCAGCAGCTCGACGAGGGACGCGGCCGCAGGCGCCGCGCGGGAGCCTAGGCGCGCGATGGCGGCGACCGCCTCGGCCCGTGCGTGATGGTCCACGCCACCCGTGCGGTCCAGCGCGGCCTCGAGGGCGTCTTCCAGACTCACACCGGAGTCCGGTGTGAGGGCCGGAAGCGGTCGCCCGCCGAGCCAGTGCCAGGTGGAGCGCCACACCGGCTCCATCCGGTAGGCCGGAAGCTCGGACGGGTTGCGCCACCTGGCGCCCGCGCTATCCCAGGTGACGCCCTCGGGGCGACGCATCCGCATGAACTCGAACTTCACCATGAACCGCTTGAGGTCCGTGAAGTTCTTCATTTTCCGGTGCCAGATGTCGTAGTGGATCATCACGCACACCCCGCCCTTGCCTCGCGTATGGCTACCGAGCTGGTCGATGTCCGCGAGCTTCTGGGCGATGTACTGGCTGCCCGGGATGACCCCGGTCGGGCCGATGCGTTCGTAGATGTCCTGGGGGTAGTACATGATCATCACCCACCACGGGTGATGGTTGTGGACCTTGCGCTTGTACCCCCAGTAGCTGTCGTGGTGCCAGACCTGCTGGTCGCTCCCCGGCGGGTTGTCGTGCAGCACCCGGTGGGGGTGCATCATGTAGTCCTCGCCGAGCACGCTCGTGAGGGCGCCCTTGATCACGGGGTCGTCGAACACGAGCTGCAGCTCCGGCACCACCGGGAGGAGGTTGTTGCCGGGGTTGTGGTCGTTGTCGTCCCCGATGAGCTCGACGAAGCGGTCGAACATCTCGCGGTGAAACTGCGCGGGGAGCTCGGGCTGCAGCGCGAGATGGCCGTTCGCGAGAAACGATCGCACCTGCTCGTCGGAGAGAAGCTTCGGGGCGGTGTCGCGCAGCAGGCTCGGTCGCTGCTCCAGGGTCGTGACGCCCTGCGCATGGTCGAATTGCCGCTGGTACTTCCAGACCGGCGCATTCGCCGCGGCGATTTCCATCGTGCTACCTCCTTCGTTCGTCTCGCCATTCCGGGCGGCAGGGGTCGGCCGCGCGGGAAACCGGCCGGCCACCGACGGCGGCACCGCCGGACCGTGCGCTCCGGGAGCGGAGAGGATAGGTACTTCGATTGTTCGGGTCGAGGGCGATCGCGCCCGGATTTCCGGTCCTGCACCGACCTGCGGCGGGCCTCGCCGCGGCGCTCCGCACCGGGGTGCGCCGGCGGCGGGCAGGACGACGGGAGGCCGCCGGCGCGCGGCGGAATGCTACCCGCCGTTCGCCTTGGCGTGGTGGGCGGCGATCACCTCCGCGACGCAGCAGGTGAGCCGCTTGCCCGTAGGCACGTGCAGGAACTCGTTCGGACCGTGGGCGTTGGACTCGGGGCCGAGCACGCCGGTGATGAGGAACTGGGCGTCGGGGAACTTCTCGCCCAGCATGCCCATGAACGGGATGGTGCCTCCTTCGCCCATGTACACCGCCTCCGGGCCGAAGTACGCGGCGGACGCGCGCCGCACCGCGCGGTCGAGCCACCGCGCGACCGGCGGCGCCTCCCAGCCGGGCGCCGCATGGTCGGCGCAGAACCGAACCCGCGCCCCGTGCGGCGGGTCGTGCTCGAAGAGCGCGCGCATCGTCTCGGCCGCCGCGGCCGGATCGCAGGTCGGCGGAAGGCGCAGCGACAGCTTGGCATCGGTACGGGGGCGGGCGACGTTCCCCGCATTGCCGATCTCGGGAATTCCGGCGGCGCCGGTAATCTCGAGCGCCGGGCGCCAGGTGCGGCTCAGCACGAGCTCGACCGGGTCGGTGGTCGCGGGGCCCGCGCCGTCCACGAACGGGAATCGCTCGTGGAGCCGGCTCCCGAGGACGGCCGCCGCCTCCTCGGCCTGCGACCGCCGCTCGGGCGGGATCTGCGCGTGCAGGGCGTCGATCAGGATCCGTCCGTCGCGCTCGTCCTCGAGGCGCGAGAGCAGCCGGCGAAGGATCCGGAACGTGGAGGGAACGATCCCGCCGGCGTCCCCGGAGTGGACGCCCTCCTCCAGCACCTCGACTTCGAGTGTCCCGCCCGCCAGGCCGCGGAGCGAGGTGGTGCACCAGAGCCGTTCGTAGTCGCCGCAGCCCGAATCCAGGCACACGACCAGGCTCGGGGTCCCGATTCGCGCCCGCAGGGCGTCGATGTAGTGGGGAAGGTCGTAGCTCCCGCTCTCCTCGCACGCCTCGATGATCACCACGCAACGCGCGTGCGGCACGCCCTGCTCCGCGAGCGCTCCGAGGGCCGCGAGCGAACCGTAGATTGCATAGCCGTCGTCCGCGCCGCCGCGCCCGTAGAGACGATCGCCGTCCACCTTGGGCGTCCACGGTCCGAGCCCGTCGCGCCAGCCCGTCATCTCGGGCTGCTTGTCGAGGTGGCCGTAGAGGAGGAGGCAGTCGTCGCCCTCCCCGGGGACCTCGATGAAGATGAGCGGGGTGCGTCCCGGGAGACGGACCACCTCGAGCTGCATCCCGCGCGGGGCGTTGGCTTCGCACCACCTGACCATGTGCGCGACGGCGGCCTCCATGTAGCCGTGCTCGGCCCAATCCGGGTCGAACTGCGGCGACTTGTTCGGGATGCGGATGTACTCGGCGAGCTCGGGCACGATGGAATCGTCCCAGAGCTCCTCGACGTGCTGGCGAATTCGGTTGGCGTCCACGGGTGCCTCCTTCGGTGCAACGGAGCGGGTTGCCCATACCATGCGCGACGCGACGGCGGCTGTCGACTTTCGTCGGCCCGGAAGGCCGCGTTCGCCGCCGACCGGTCAGACGTTGAAGCGGAAACGGATGACGTCTCCCTCCGCGATGACGTAGTCGCGCCCCTCGAGGCGCCACCTGCCGGCGTCCTTCGCGCCCTGCTCGCCGCCGTTCGCCACGAAGTCGTCGTAGGCGACGACCTCGGCCCGGATGAAGCCCCGTTCGAAATCGGTGTGGATCCTGCCCGCCCCCTCGGGTGCGGCCGACCCCGTTCGCACGGTCCAGGCGCGCGCCTCCTTGGCATCCGCGGTGAAGAAGGTGCGAAGGCCGAGGAGCTCGTAGCCTGCCTGGACGAACCGGCCGAGCCCCGGCTCCTCGAGTCCGAGGTCCGCGAGAAACTCGCGCTGCCCCTCGGGATCGAGCGTGACCAGCTCCGCTTCGATGGCGGCGCAGATCGGAACGACCCGCGCGTCTTCGCCCGCGGCCGCGGCCCGGACCGCGTCCAGTAGCGGGTTGTCCTCGAAGCCGTCCTCCTCGCCGACGTTCGCGACGAGCATGACCGGCTTCGCAGTGAGGAGCGAGAGCTCGCGCACCACGCCCGCCTCCTTCGGTTCGAGCGCGAGGGTGCGGGCAGGCCGCCCCTCTCCCAAGTGCCGCGCGACCCGACGAAATGCCGCCGCGCGCTCCCGCACCTCGCGTCCCCCGGCCCTGGCGCTCTTCTCCACCCGCTCGAGGTGCCGCTCGACCACGTCGATGTCCGCAAGCATGAGCTCGGTGTCGATCGTCTCGATGTCGGCGGCCGGGTCCACCCGCCCTCCGACGTGAGCGACCCCTTCCGACTCGAAGCAACGCACCACGTGCGCGATCGCCTCCACTTCGCGGATATGTCCGAGAAAGCGGTTGCCGAGCCCCTCGCCCCGCGACGCACCGGCCACCAGGCCGGCGACGTCCACGAACGTCACCCCGGCCGGGACCACCCGTGCCGGCCGCGCGATGGCCGCGAGGGCCTCGAGGCGCGGGTCCGGCACCGGGACCATCCCGACGTTCGGCTCGATGGTGCAGAAGGGATAGCTCTGCGCCGCGACCGCGGTCCGGGCAAGCGCGTTGAACAGCGTGGACTTGCCGGCGTTCGGCAGCCCGACGATGCCGCATCGGAATCCCATCCGTGCGCGCCGCCCTGATGGCGGAGGATCAGGCGGCGGAGCCGGGACGCGCGGGTGGAACGCGCGCCGGGGAGCTATCCCGATCCGGCGCCCGCTCGCGTCCGCGGCCGCAACCGGCCGCTTCGTCCGCCGGACCCGCCTCGTCCCGTTTCGTGTGCAGGGCCTTCATGACCCGCTGCAGGTCGCCTTCGAAGATGACTTCGGACCAATCGAGCACCTCGTCGATCGATTCCTCGATGAGTCTCCGGTCCTCCGCCCCCGGTCGCTGCAACACGTAGTCGATCGGGTCCATGCCGCGTCCCGGGCGGCCGATGCCGAGCCGGACCCGAACGAAGTCCCGGGTCCCGAGGTGAGCCACGATGTCACGCAGACCGTTGTGTCCACCGTGGCCCCCGCCTTCCTTGAGTCGGACGGTACCGGGCGGCAAATCGAGCTCGTCGTGCACCACGAGGATCGCCGACGGAGCGATGCGGAAGTACTCCGCGATCGCCCTCACCGCCTGTCCGCTGCGGTTCATGTAGGTCGTCGGCTTGACGAGGCGCACCCGGCCCGCCGGTGTCGTCGCCTCGCAGGCGTCCAGCCCGAAGCGGCTGATCGGCCGGAACCCCACGCCGAGCCGTGCCGCCAGCCGGTCGGCGAGCCAGAACCCCGCATTGTGCCGGGTCGACTCGTACTTCGGCCCCGGGTTGCCGAGCCCGACGACGAGCTGCGGACGCACCGCCACCGCGCACCGCCCCTTTCGAGAATCGCGTTCCGTCCCGATCCGGGCCGCCCGGGGTCAGCCGTCGGCGCCCGACGGCGACTCGGAGCCGCCGTCGGCGCCCGCTTCGGGGGTTTCGGGAAGCTCGAAGTCCTCCCCGGCCTCGGTGACCTCCTCGACCTCGGTGACCCGGGACACCTGGATGCTGATCACCGGCTGGTCGTGCTCGGAACCATGGATGAGGGCCGGAACCTCCACCCCCTCGGGGAGCGGGACCTGGCTGAGGTGGATGCTGTCCCCGATGTCCATGTCCACGGTGTTGACCGCGAGGTACTCCGGCAGGTCTCCCGGCAGGCAGGAGATCTCCACCTCGGTCATGTGGTGCGAGATCGATCCGCCGGCGCGCCGCCCCGGCGAGTCCTCCTCGTTCTCGAAATGAATCGGCACGAGCATGGTGATCTTCTGCGTCTCGCTCACCCGCAGGAGGTCGAGGTGCAGGATCCGTTCGGTGGCCGGGTGCCGCTGCAGGCTCTTGATCACCGCCTTCTCCTCGCGGCCGTCGACCTTCACGGTCAGCACGTGCGAGAACCAGGCTTCGTTGGAGAGCTGCCGCCGGAGCACGTTCTCGGCGAGATCGAGGGGCAATGGATCCTGCCCCGCGCCGTACATGATTGCGGGTATCCGTCCCGTGCGGCGGAGCCGCCGCACCGCGCCCTTGCCGTGCCCGGATCGGACGTCCGCTTGAAGTTCGAACTCGGCCATGAATCGAATTCTCCGTGGTGGTTCGTTGCTGGTTGTAAGGAAACAGGTGAGGGATCGGTGCCGCAACTCGTGGAAGCGATGCGCGCTCGTTCCGCGCAACCGTTGGCAGCCCTGCCTGCCGGCCTACTCCATGAAGAGCTCCCCGACCGACCGGCCGGTGCAGATCCGAAGGATGCTCTCCGCGAGCAGCTCGGCGATGCCGAGCCGGCGGATCCGGGGGCTGCTCTCCGCCCGGTCGTCGAGGGGGATGGTGTCGGTGACGACGAGCTCGTCGAGATCCGACGCTTCGATGTTTTCCACCGCGGGCTCCGACAGAACCGCATGCGTGCAGTAGGCGAACACCCGCTCCGCGCCGCGCTGCTTCAGCGCGCGCGCGCCCTGGCAGAGCGTGCCCGCGGTGTCGGCGATGTCGTCGACGATGACGCACGTGCGACCCTTGACCCGGCCGATGATGTTCATCACCTGGGCTTCGTTCGCGCGCGGCCGGCGCTTGTCGATGATCGCGAGCTCCGCGTCGTCGAGCTGCTTCGCGATCGCCCGCGCGCGGACCACCCCTCCCACGTCCGGAGAGACGACGATGGGGTCGGTCAGCTCCCGGCGCCAGATGTCTCCGATGAGGATCGGCGAAGCGTAGATGTTGTCGACCGGAATGTCGAAGAAGCCCTGAATCTGATCCGCGTGGAGGTCGACCGTCAACGCCCGGTGCGCCCCCGCCGTCGAGATCATGTTCGCCACCACCTTGGCCGAGATGGGAACCCGGACCGAGCGCGGGCGGCGGTCCTGCCGGGCATAGCCGAAATAGGGAATGACGGCGGTGATGCGTGCGGCCGACGCCCGTCGCACTGCATCCATCATGATGATGAGCTCCACCAGGTTCTCGTTGGCCGGCCGGCAGGTGGAGTTGACGATGAAGATGTCCTTGCCGCGGACCGAGTCGTTGATCTCGACGTTGACCTCGCCGTCGCGGAACCGGCTGACGGTGGCGCGGCCGGGCGGAACGCCAAGACGCGCGCAGACGTTCTCCACCAGGCGCTCGCTCGACGACCCGGCGAAGATCATCAGCGAGTCGGGATCGATTTGCGGGTCCCCGTACGACGGCGCCAGCGGCGAATCGCCGAACGACGGCGAAAGCTGTGGATCCACGAACCGCCCGAATCGGTTTTCGTTCATCGAGTCTGGCTCCAGGAAATCAACTCGGGTGGACGGCCGCGGGCCGGTCCGTTGCCACCGGCTCTCCCCCCGCCGCCCCGCCGAGGTATGGCTGGGGTGCCAGGATTCGAACCTGGGAATGCTGGGATCAAAACCCAGTGCCTTACCGCTTGGCTACACCCCAAGAGCTGCCGGCGCCACCGGTGGCCACGGAACCGCACGCGACCCCCGGCACTGAACCTCCGAACCCCTTCGCTCCGCCGGCCGGCGCGCGCCCCCCGCCCCCACCCCCCCCCCCCCCTCCCCCCCCCCGGGCGGGGGCCCCCCCGCGGGCCCCGCGCAACGGCGAATTGGCGATGCCTCGTGCGACCCAGCCGTCCCATTCCTCCGGCATTTCCCGCAATGCCCGGCGCGCGGACCCCTCC
>MKWU01004045.1_pt1 | contig 17981 bp, 2 predicted proteins | sample 809101 | NCBI WGS metagenome assembly MKWU01 (sample SAMN05860141, study PRJNA318959) | sponge metagenome | host: Aplysina aerophoba | place: Slovenia: Piran, Adriatic Sea, Gulf of Piran | collected 2013-05-07
GCTCCGTCGAGGACAGTTTCTCTGTGACGGTGAAGGCCGCGCCGGTGGTGGCCGCCCCAGTCGATGACGTGAGCGAGCTGGAGGTTGACGCGACGCAGGAGGTTGCGTTGTCCGAGGTGTTTACGGACGCCGACGGTGACGCATTGAAAGTGTCCGCCGCGTCCTCAGACCGCGCCAAGGCCACCGTATCCGTGGCCGCCGACTCCTCCAATCTCACGGTAACGGGCGTAGCCAAGGGAACCGGGACCATCACCGTCACGGCCGAGGACGCCGACGGCAACCGGGTCAGCAACGAGTTCGACGTAACGGTGGTTGAGTCCACGGACTCGGAGTTCCTCGACGGCGAGGAGGTTCCCGGACCGGTCGCATCCCTGACGCTTACGGCGGACGGCGCGAAGCTGATCGTAAGCTGGGAGGCTCCGGCGTCTGAAAGCGGCGGCGAGGTGCGCGGCTATATCGTGCACCTGAAGCCCGATGGCGGCGGCAAGGGCCGGACCAAGACGCCCAAGGCGAAGAAGACGAAGGTCAGCTTCGAGAACCTGGAGGAGGGCCAAACGTACAAGGTGTGGGTGCGGGCCGAGAATAAGGCCGGCAAGGGCGAGCGGGTCCACGCCAGCATCACCCTGCCGGAGGCGGAACCCCCGCCGGAGAATGGAGACGGTCAGACGGGTCAATGATCCCCTGGCGGGTCCAGGAGAAGGGGGCGTCTGGCTGAGGCTGGGCACCCCCTTGGCGTTCCGGCGACAGCTGCTGCCGAGGGCCTCAGGCAGCCGTTGCGCCGCGCGTTGATCCTGCCCTGGGTCAAAGACGATTACACAACGAAAGACACATAACAAAGCCCCAATGGTTGTTCGCATGATACGCACGGTGGCGCATAATATAGCCAGCGAACGGCCCGCACGGTCCCTGCTGTGCGGTGGCAGCCAGGTTTCCCAGTCGGAGAGAGCGTTCCGGCGCCGCCAACGGCGGCGCGGCCCTGATCCCCTGAGACGGGCAGGACACCACAAGGAGACAGCGTAGCCATGTTCAACGCAAGCAGCAAGATGGGCCGCCTGCTGAGGGCGGCCCTGCCCGTTACTCCCGGTCAGATTACCCCCCCCGAATAAATGTTCTACACCCGCCGGCCGGCCCTCACCATCTGAACATGGCGGGAGGGCCCCGATGATGCGGGCCGCCTCCCTCCGCCGCATCTCCCCGCTGCTGCTGCCGCTCCTTTTGGCCCTGGCCCTGCTCCTGGGCCCCCTGGCGCCCTTGGCTCCGCCGCCCGCCTCCGCCAGCCACGAAGTCCTCACCCCCTGGTCCGCCACGCTGACGTTCGCGGACATTACTCCCAGCGGCAACGCCGGCGTCGGCTGCTCCGACGCCGACGGCGCCACCACGGCCTATGCCTGTGCGAGATCGGATGTGCTTTCGAAAAACTCCTTCAAGTTCTTGGGGGTCGATTATACGGTCCAGACAATCTGGTTCAACGAGTCCGCCTTGACCGTGACCCTGACCTTCGACAAGAATGTCCCGGAGGATTTCGACCTCCTGACCTTCCATAACGGCATTGAACAGCATTCTCTCGCCGACGCCACCAAGAATGGCGCAAGTATCACAGTGTTTCTGGACAGCGCCCCCGGCCAGGGCGCAGTGGGCGTCCCCACAGCCCTGAAGCTGACCTTCACTCCGGTGCACCCCGGGGACCTGGACCCGGACTTCGGCATCGGCGGCAAGTTGACGACCGCCTTCAGATCCGCCGACAGCGAGATCTACGACATTGTGGAGCATAGCGGCGGCAGGATCGTGGCCGTCGGTTTCACCCACAACGGCGCCAACAAGGACTTCGCCCTGGTCCGCTACAACGCCGACGGCTCCCTGGACACCGCCTTCGGGACCGGCGGCCGGGTGACCACCGACTTCGGCGCCGACGACGAGGCGCGGGCGGTGGCGCTCCAGTCCGACGGCAAGATCGTCGTCGTCGGCTTAGCCAGCATCTCCGGGGCTTATGACTTCGCCGCGGCGCGCTACAACACCGACGGCTCCCTGGACACCACCTTCGACACCGACGGCAAGCTGACGACCAACATGGGCGCGACGGACATCGCCCACGCAGTGGCGATCCAGTCCGACGGCAAGATCGTGCTGGCCGGGCAGGCGGGCAACAGCTTCGGCGTGGCGCGCTACACCGCGGCCGGCGCGCTGGATGCCACCTTCGACACCGACGGCAAGCAGACCACCAGCTTCACCGACGGCCTGCCCGACCGTGCCCACGCGATGGCGATCCAGTCCGACGGCAAGATCGTGCTGGCCGGCTACGCCACCAACAACAACGGCACCACCACCGTGACCACTGAGCTCCCCGACCCCACCACCGACGACCATGAGGACTTCGCCGTGGCGCGCTACACCACGGCGGGGGCACTGGACACCACGTTCGACACCGACGGCAAGCAGACCACCGACATCGGCACCGTCGCGGGCATCAGCGGCTCCGTGGCCGGCACCAGCGATAAGGCCAACGCGATGGCGATCCAGAGGGACGGCAAGATCGTCTTGGCCGGCGATGTCAGCGTGGTCGGTACGGGAGTTGGCCTGGCGCGCTACACCACGGCCGGCGCGCTGGACACCAATCTGAGCACCGGCTTCGGAAGGACCCTCATCGGTACTGGCAACCAGGGGAATAGCAGGACGGGCAGACAGCTCTCGTTCCATGCCCACGACAACCTCAGCGCCAACGCTGTAATAGTTTCGGGCATAGGTATCCATGTGGCCGGACGGGCCGAAGTCGGAGGCCGAACCGCATCGGGCGGTTCCGACAACTTCCTCCTGCAACGCTACGACACTGATGGCAGCACCATAGATGTTTCAAGCACCGACCAGGTGGTCACCGAAATCGCCGTGGATTCCTTTGAGAGGGGCGACGACGTTGCCCGCGCGATTGTGATTGCCACCGACGGTCAGAGTCTCGTGCTGGGCGGGTTCGCGGACATCGGCTCCAACACCGCCTGGAACGGCTTCGCCCTGGCCAGATTCACCAACCCCATTAACAACGATACACCCATGCAACTGGTCACGGACTTCGGCATCGGCGGCACGGTGACCACGCCCTTTGGGCAACGCGATGCCCGAAGCAACGCCATTACGGTGCTCTCAGACGGCACGATCATGACGGCGGGCTACGCCCAGAACGGCGCCGACGACGACTTCGCCCTGGCCGCATACAACCCCGACGGCTCCCCCGACACCGGTTTCGCGGACAACGGGCGGTTGGTCCATAGACTCGGCTCCGGCTCTGCCGACCGGGCCAACGCGATGGCCCTCAACGATATCTCCGGGAGCTTGTGGAGAGGGAACGTGGTGGTGGCCGGTTTCACCAGCAGCGACGGCGCCGTCGCCAATCGGGACTTCGCCGTGGTGGTCTACGAAACAATAGGATCAGTGTTCAGCGGTTTCGGCTCCGGCAGTGGCGTCGCCACCGATTTCGGTGGCTATGCCGACCAGGCCAACGCGGTGACCTGGGGGCCCGAAGATACCGTCATCGCGGCCGGGTCCGCCAATGGCAGCGGCGGTGTTCCCAACTTTGCGCTGGCGCGCTACGCCGCCGACGGAGTGCTGGACACCAGCTTCAGCGACGACGGCAAGGTGACCCTGCCGTTTACGGCCAACGGCGCCGAAGCATTTGCCGTGGCGGTGCAGCCCGACGGCAAGATCGTCGTGGCGGGCTACGCCGGCAACGGCAGTGACAAGGACTTCGCCGTGGCGCGCTACACCACGGCCGGCGAGCTGGACACCACGTTCGGGGAGGTCGTCAGCGGCGCCGCCAGGTCCGGCGCGGTCACCACCGCCATCGGGCCCGCGGACGACGTAGCCTACGCGATGGTCCTGGACGGCGACAAGATTTTGCTGGCCGGATACGCCTGCGTGGGCAGCGACTCCGCCACCTGCGAGGACCAGTTCGCGCTGGTTCGCTACACCGGCTCGGGCGACCTGGACACCACGTTCGGCGCCGGCGGGAAGGTCACCACGGACATCGGCGACGACGACGAGATCCGCGCGCTGGCGGTGCGGGACGACGGCAAGATCGTCGTGGCCGGCTACGCCACCAACGGCTCCGAGAAGGAGTTCGCCCTGGCCCGCTACCGCAGCGACGGCGCTCTGGACCGCGGCTTCGGCGCTGCCCGCACGGGCACGGTGACCACCGACTGTTTCATCGGCGACAACGCCGAGGCCTACGCGCTGGCGCTGCAGCCCGACGACGCCAAGATCGTCGTGGCCGGCGGCGTCGCCAACGGCAACAACCGCGACTCCGCCCTGGCCCGATACCTGGGAGAGGGCACCTTGTCCAGCGACACCTCACTGAGCGGGCTTTCGGTGAGCGACAGCGCGGACGGCGCGACCTTTGACCGCCACGCGCCGCTGTCGCCCTCCTTCCCCTCGAGCGCCGCGGCATACACGGCGGTGGTGCGGGACGACGCCACCCACGTGCAGGTGACCGCCACCACAAGCGACGCCCGGGCCACGATCACGTTGAACGACCAGGCGATCACCAGCGGCGCCGCCAGCGGCGCCATCGCGGTGACGCCGGGAACCACCACGCTGACGGTGGTGGTGACCGCCGAGGACGGCGCGACCACCGAGACCCACACCCTCTCGTTCGCCACCCTTAGCGTCTTCAGCACCGACGCCAGCCTGAGCGCTCTGACGGCGGAGAGCAGCGAGGACGGCTCAACCTTCAGCGCGCTGACGCTGACGCCCGCCTTCGACTCGGCCACCGCGGACTACTCGGCCACGGTGGACCACCCCGTCAGACACGTGAGGCTGACGCCGACGACCACCCAGAGCATCGGGGTCACGGTGACGGTGAAAGGCGCCGCGGTCGCCAGCGGCTCGGCCAGCGCCGCCATCGCCCTCGCAGTAGGCGACAACCCCATCACCGTGCGGGTCACCGCCGGAAACGGCGCGACCGGCGACTACACGGTCACCATCAGGCGGCTGCCCCTGGACTCCAGCCTGAGCACCCTGACGGTGAATATCAGTACCGACGGCTCGGACTTCGCTACGGCGCTGACGCTCACGCCGGCCTTCGCCGGTGCCACCACGGCCTACTCGGCCACGGTGGGCAACCCCGTCACCCACGTGAAGCTGACGCCGACGACCACCCAGAGCGGCGAGGTCACGGTGACGGTGAACGGCGAAACCGTCGCCAGCGGCTCGCCCAGCGCCGCCATCGCCGTCGAAGTAGGCGACAACCGCATCACCGTGCGGGCCACCGCCACCGGGGACGGCTCGACCAGCGACTACACGGTGACCATCAACAAGCTGCCCGCCGCCACGCTGAGCAATCTGGAAGTGCTGGACGAATACGGGTCTTTGCGCATGCAGCCGGGTCAGTTCTATGGAACATGGCCCCAGCAGACTCAAGTGGTCTTCGATGCCCCCGGCATCCGTTGCGTGAAGATCAAGCCCCACTGGGCGGCGGGCTCCACGGTCACCGTGAACGTATCCACCTGGGACATGAGCAGGAACGAAACGATTTCCGACGCTAGCATAACCGCAGACGAACCCAGCGGAACGGAAAGCGAATGCCTTCGGATTGCGCCCGGCGGCGGCACCAAGCTGAACGTCTCCGTCACCGAGGGCAGCGCAACCACCGAATATGGCAGCAAGTATCTGACGCGGGAGCTGGACGCGGCCAACGCCGACAACTATCTGGGCTCCATAGGCGTGAGTCCAAATCCCAATGCCCGTCCGACCTCATGGTTCCAAGGCACAGGCGCTCCAGGCTATTACAACATGCTCCACCGTGAGCCCGGCCCCGCCGCGGGCCTGATTCGGAACGTCTCCCATCAATCCGCCGGTCCTTTGACTTCATGGTGGCAGCCGGCGTCCGGCTACGGACGGGTATTGCCCAGCGATCCCTATACGCCGGTGGCGGGGCTCCCCCAGCAGAACTCGGGGAGCATCACCCTGACGCCGGCCTTCGACCCCTTTGTCCAGGAGTACACCGCCACGGTGCCCCTCGAGGTCTCGTCGGTATTCGTCAATCTCTCGCTGTCCCATCCCAAGGCCACCGCCACGGTCAACGGCAACAGCCCGTCCACTCCGGTGAGCCTGGAGATGGGGGAGAACGTGGTCACGGTGGTGGTGACGGCCGAGAGCGGCGTGCAGAGGACCTACACGCTGACCATAACCCGCAAGCACCCCAACCGTCCCCCGGCGGTGGCCTCCGCCATCGCGGATGCGACCATCATCAACGAGAGCGGCACACGCCAATTCTCCCTGTCCGATGTGTTCAGCGACCCCGACGCCGACGACCTGACCATCACGGCGAACTCGTCGGGCGATAGCGTGGCCACCGCGTCGGTGTCCGACGACCAATCCACGTTGACGGTGACGGCAAGAGGCCGGGGCACGGCGGTCATCGGGGTGAACGCCACCGACGGCAGAGGCGGCGAGATCTGGGACCTGTTTTTTGTGAAGGTGAAGGCCGCGCCGGTGGTGGCCTCGGCCATCGCCGACGTGAGCGACCTGGAAGCCGAGGACAGCCGCGTCATCTCCCTGTCGGGGGTGTTCAGCGACCCCGACGGCGACAGCCTGACCATCAAGGCGTCATCTTCGGACGAAGCCAAGGCCACGGTCGCAGTAGCAGCCGACCAGTCGACGCTTACGGTGGCAGGAGTGGGCGAGGGTACGGCGACCATCACCGTCACGGCCCAGGACGCCGACGGCAACACCGTCAACGACGCCTTCGACGCAACGGTGGTCAAGGGCGACAACGCGCCCACGGTAGCCAGCGCCGTTGACGACGCGACCATCACCAACGAAAGTGGCACGAGCGAGGTATCGCTGTCCGGTGTGTTCACCGACGCTGACGGCGACGACCTGACGGTCACGGCGAGTTCGTCGAACGAGAACGTAGCCACCGTCTCGGTGTCCGCCGACTACTCCACGCTCACGGTGAGCGCCCAAGCCCGTGGCGTGGCGACCGTAACGGTCACCGCCGCCGACGGGTATGGCGGCTCGGTTGAAGACAGTTTCTCCATTACGGTGAAAGCCGCCCCGGTGGTGGCCCAACCTTTGAGCGACGTGATCGGTCTGGAACCTGAAGAGACCCATGAAGTTTCGATGTCGGGAGCGTTCAGCGACGCGGACGGCGACGCCCTGACCATCACCGCCTCCTCATCAGATGAGGCCGCGGCCACCGTATCCATGTCCGCCGACCACTCGACGCTTACGGTCACCGGCGTGGCCGAGGGCACGGGGACCATCACGGTCACTGCCCAGGACGCCGACGGCAACCGGGTCAGCGACAGTTTCACGGTAACGGTATCTGCCCCGGCCAACAACCCGCCCACAGTGTCCGCCGCCATCGCCGATGCGATCATCGTGAATGAGAGCGGCACGCAGACGGTCTCCCTGACGGGCGTGTTCGACGACGCCGACGGCGACGACCTGACGGTCACGGCAAGCTCGTCGGATGAGAGCGTGGCCACGGTGTCGGTGGCGTCCGACCAGTCCAGGCTGACAGTTACGGCGCAAGCCCGAGGCACGGCGACGATCACGGTCACGGCCGCCGACGGCAACAGCGGGACGGTGGATGACACGTTCACCGTCAGGGTGAAGGCCGCGCCGGTGGTGGCATCGGCCATCGCCGACGTCAGCGAGCTGGAGGTTGACGCGACCCATGAAGTTTCGATGTCCGGGGTGTTCAGCGACGCCGACGGGGACAGGGTGACCGTAACCGAGGCATCATCGTCCGACAGCGCCATAGCGGCGGTGTCGGACGCCATCGACGGCTCCACGGCCGCAATCACCGCCGTCACGGTGATCGCCAGGTCCGAGGGCACGGCCATCATCACGGTCAAGGCCCAGGACTCCGACGGCAACACGATGCAGGACGCCTTCGACGTAACGGTGAACGCTCCTGCCGCGCAGCAACAGCGGGCAGTGGAGCTGCCCGGCCCGGTGTTGGACCTGGAGTTGGCGGCGACGCACGACAGCGTGAGCGTCAGCTGGAGGGCCCCGGAGAGCGGGGACGCGCCGGACGGCTACATCGTGCATATCAAGCGCCAGGGCGGCGGCGACGGCGAGACGCGGAGGCCCGGGGCCGGCAAGACGTCCCTCACCTTCCGGGACCTGAACGGCGGCTCCACCTACGAGGTGTGGGTGCGGGCGCAGAACGAGGCGGGCAAGGGCGAACGCACTCACGCAACCATCACCCTGCCGTCAGTGCTGCCCGGCCCGGTAACGGGTCTTGAGGTGGCCGCAACCGAGGACGGCGTGACGGTGAGCTGGAGCGCCCCGGAGACCGGCGGCGCGCCGGACGGGTACATCGTGCACATCAGGCCGGAGGGCGGCGCTGAGGGTAGCGGGAGGACCAAGACGCCCAGGGCGAAGAAGACGAAGGTCAGCTTTGAGAACCTGGAGTCCGGCCAAACCTACAAAGTGTGGGTGCGGGCCGAGAACGCGGCCGGCAAGGGCGAGCGGGTCCACGCCAGCATCACCCTGCCGGAGGCGGAAGCCCCGCCGGAGGAGGGAGACGGGCAGACGGGTCAATGATCCCCTCTGGCGGGTCCAGCAGAAGGGGGGCGTCCGGCTGCGGCTGGGCGCCCCCCTTGGCGTGCCGGCGCTGGCTTGGGCCGGCGCGAGGCTCAGCAGCCGCTGCGCCGCGCGTTGACCCGGCCCTGGGTCAGGAAGGTGATACGATAAACAACACATAAAAAGAGCCTAATGGTGACGCACATGATACGGACGATGCGGTAACATATTGGCAGCCCCCAGCTCGCGCAGTTCCTGCTGTCCGGGGCAGCCGGGTCTGCCGGTTGGGGAGAGCATTCCGCCGCCGGGGTTGGCGCCGTCGCACTGACCCGCCAGGACCGGAGAGATACCACAAGGAGACAGCGTAGCCATGTTCGATGTCAGCAGCGAGATCAGGAACGCGGGCCGCCAGTTGAGGGCTGCCATGCCGGTTACCCCCCCCCCCCGAATAAATGTTCTAGTCCCGCAGGCCGGCCCTCAGCCTCTGAACATCACGGGAGGGCCGGCATGAAGCGCGCCTCTCTTTTCCGCCGCGCCCCGCTGCTGCTGCCGCTGCTGGCGGTCCTTGCAATGCTCCTGGGCCCCATGGCGCCCCTCGCCCCGCCGCCCGTCTCCGCAAGCCACGAGGCGGAGCAGACCGTCTGGTCCGCGACGCTGACGGTGGCGGACCTCACTCCGGCCGGCTCTAACTCAATCGGTTGCACCAGCCAAGGTACCAGCGGTGGTGAGGCCTATGCCTGCTCGAATACGAGCGTACTCTCGGACGATGACTTCACGTTTCGGGGAGCGGACTATGGCCTGCACTCAGTCGGCTTTTCTGAAAATAAATTCTTTACTTTTGCCTTCACAGGGACCCCGAAAAAGAACCTGGAGTCCCTTACCCTGCACATCGGCAGCGAGCGATTTCCCATGGCCGGCAGCGATCTTCTTTCGGTTGTTGGGTCCTTCACTACCGATTACGCTATTCCGGTCCCGTCCGTAGGCGACACGGTGAACCTGAAACTGACCGTATCCCACGCCGCCGACCTGGACCCGGACTTCGGCATCGGGGGCAAGGTCACGACGCCCTTCAACACCAAGGCCAGCGAGATCCACGCGGTGGCGAAGCAGTCCGACGGCAAGATTGTGGCCGTCGGCTGGGTGCAGAACGCCAACAAGGACTTCGCGCTGGCGCGCTACAACCCCGACGGCTCGCTGGACACCTCCTTCGGAACCGGCGGCCGGGTGACCACCGACTTCGGCTCCACCGACGAGGCGCGGGCGGTGGCGCTCCAGTCCGACGGCAAGATTGTCGTGGCCGGCTCCGCCTACATCAGCGGCGGGAGGGACTTCGCTGCGGCGCGCTACAACACCGACGGCTCGCTGGACACCGGCTTCGGAACCATTGATGGAGTAAACAGGACCGGCAAGCTGACGACCAACTTTGGCGCCAACGACGGGGCGTGGGCGGTGGCGATCCAGTCCGACGGCAAGATAGTGCTGGCCGGGGAGGCGGGCTACAGCTTCGGCGTGGCTCGCTACCACCCGGCAGGGGACCCGGACGAGGACACCTCGTCCCCAGCCTACACCGGTTTCGCCACCGACGGCAAGCAGACCACCGACTTCACCGCCAACGTATTCGACGGGGCGCGGGCGGTGGCGATCCAGTCCAACGGCAAGATAGTGCTTGCCGGCTTCGCCACCAACAACAACGGCACCACCGTCACCACCGACGACCACAAGGACTTCGCCCTGGCCCGCTACACCACGACGGGCGCGCTGGACACCGGCTTCGACACCGACGGCAAGCTGACCACCGCAATCAGCTCCACCAGCAACGACGAGATCGCTGGGATGGCCCTCCAGTCCGACGGCAAGATCGTTGCGGCCGGGCCCGCTCACGTGGGCACCTACCACGAGGTGGCGTTGGCGCGCTACACCACGGCCGGAGCGCTGGACACCACGTTCGCCAGCAACGGCTCGGTGGTCACCCAATCCATTGGCTCGACCACCGACCAGGCCCATGCGGTGGCGCTTCAGTCCGACGGCAAGATCGTTGTGGCCGGCTATTCCTTCGACAGCAGCACCGGCAACGACTTCATGGTGGCGCGCTACACGAGCGCCGGCGCGTTGGACACCGCGTTCAACACGACCGGAAGCGTCACCATGCCCATCGGCGGCGGGGACGACACGGCGCGGGCGGTGGCGATTGCCGACGACGGCAGCATCATCGCCGCAGGCTACAGCAACACCGGCTCGGTCGAGGAGTTCACGCTGGCAAGCTACACCGCCGCCGGCGCGCTGAACGGCCGCTTCGGCATCGGCGGCGTGGTGACCACCGGCTTCGGCGGAGGCACTAGCAGTGGACAGGCTGCGGCGGTGCAGTCCGACGGCAAGATCGTCGTCGCCGGGTACGCCGACAACGGAAGCGACAACGACTTCGCGCTGGCCCGCTACAAGGCCGACGGCTCCCTGGACACCGGCTTCGGCACGGGCGGCAGGGCGCTCACCGACTTGGCCGGTTCAGGTGATCAGGCCTACGCGGTGGCGATCCAGTCCGACGGCAAGATAGTCGTCGCCGGGTACGCCGACAACGGAACGGAAAACGACTTCGCGCTGGCGCGCTACACCACGGCGGGCGTACTGGACACCATGTTCGACACCGACGGCAAGGTAACCACCGTCATCAGCGGTTTCGATGCTGCAGTCCACGCGGTGGCGATCCAGTCAGACGACAAGATCGTCGCCGCCGGGTACGCCGACGGCGCAAACGGCGACGACTTCGCGCTGGCGCGCTACAACGCCGACGGCTCGCTGGACACCACGTTCAACACCCTCGGCTCGACGATCACCGACTTGTCCGGCAATGATGACCGGGCGAACGCGGTGGCGATCCAGTCAGACGGCAAGATAGTCCTGGCCGGCTACGCCGACGACAACAACACGGACAACGACTTCGCGCTGGCGCGCTACAACACCGACGGGACGCTGGACACCACGTTCAGCGGCGATGGCAAGGCGCTCACCGACTTCAACACTGATGATGATATTGCCTACGCGGTGGCGGTGCAGCCCGACGGCAAGATCGTCGTTGCCGGGTACGCCGACAACCTCCCGTACGAAGAATTCGCGCTGGCGCGCTACAACGCCGACGGCTCGCTGGACACCGGCTTCGGAACCGGCGGCAAGGTGACCACCAACTTCGCCAGCGCCGGCGTCACCGCCGGCGTCAACGCGATGGCGCTCAAGCCCGACGGCAAGATCGTCGTGGCCGGGTCAGCCAACAACGACGTCTTCGCGCTGGCGCGCTACAACACCGCCGGCGCGCTGGACACCGGCTTCGACGCCGGCGGGACCGGCAAGGTGACCACCGACTTCGGCGGCAGCACCGACCAAGCCAACGCGATGGCGCTCCAGCCCGACGGCAAGATCGTCGTGGTCGGGTTAGCCAACTACGACTTCGCCGTGGCGCGCTACCTCGGGGAGGAGCCGGTTTCCAACGACGCCTCACTGAGCGGGCTTTCGGTGAGCGCCAGCGCGGACGGTTCGACCTTCGACCGCGCGGCGCGGCTCAAGCCCGCCTTCGCGCCGGACACGACGGCTTATACCGCGATCGTGCCGGACGACGTCACCCACGTGCAGTTGTCCACCATCGCCGGCGACGCCCGCGCCACGATCACGCTCAACGGCAATACTGCGACGAGCGCCATCGCAAGCGGCGCCATCGCCGTCACCCCGGGATCCACCACCGTCAGCATAGTTGTTACCGCCCCCGACGGCGCGACCACTGAGACCTACACCGTCTCCTTCGCCACCGTCAGCACCGACGCGACGCTGAGCGGGATCTCGGTGAGCGCCAGCGCGGACGGCTCGACCTTCGACCGCGCGGCGCGGCTCTCGCCGTCCTTCAGCTCGGGCGAGACGTTTTACACGGTGACGGTGAGAGAAGACGTCAGCCACGTGAAGGTCACGCCCACCGCAAGCGACGCCGGGGCCACGGTCACGGTGAACGGCGCGACGGTCACGAGCGGCAGCCCCAGCGCCGCCATCGCGGCGGTACACAACGGCGCCATCCTCGTGGCGGTAACCGCCGGAGACGAGGTGAACACGCAGACCTATTTCGTCAACGTCAACTTCGAGTACGACGCGACGCTGAGCGGGCTTGCGGTGAGCGCGAGCGAGGACGGCTCGAACTTCGCGGCTGCGGAACTCCGGCCCGCCTTCTCGCCGGGCACGACGTCCTACCGTGTGCCTGTGGAGAACGACAACACCCACGTGAAGGTGACGCCCACGACCACCATATCGGGCGCGACGGTCACGGTGAACGGCACGGCAGTTACGAGCGGCAGCGCCAGCGCCGCCATAGCGGCGAGCCAGGGCGACTCCGTCACCGTGGTGGTGACCGGCACGGACGGCTCGACCACCGTGACCTATACCCTGGAACTCGCGCCCCCGGCCCGGGGCGTCAGGCTGTACGCGGAGGGGCCCACCACGGTGCTGGAGGGCGAGTCCGTGCGGATCTGGGTCTCGCCGCCGCCGCTGGAAAGCAACGTGTCCATCCCGGTGACGGTTACGGCGGGCACGGCCGAGAGCGGCGACTACCAGGAGCTGACGTCCGTGTCCACCATCTCCAGCCGGGACCCCTTCGGCGGGACGGGCGTGATCCGGACCTATCACGACGCCGACCAGGACGATGAGACGTTCACGGTGTCGCTGGACGAGAGCAATCTGCCGGATGCGCTGGTGGAGCTGGGAGTCACCGTGGACCGTCCGAACTCGGTGACATTCACCATCAGGGACGATGACCGGCCGTCGCCGGTGCGCATCTCCGTCCTGCCGGACCCGGTCCGCAAGGGCTCAGAAGGGCAGATGGAGGAGGGCGGCGCGGCGCAGATCGCCGTCTTCATCGCGGAGAGGAAGACGCAGAACGTGAGCATCCCGATCACGGTGACGTCGTCGTCCGGGGAGAGCGGCGACTACAGCGCGCCCTCGTCCATCGTGATCCGCAGGGGCGAGACGGTCGGCACCGGCGCGCTGCGCGCGCTGCAGGACGACGACACGAACGACGAGATCCTCACGGTGTCGCTGGGCAGCAGCCTGCCCGCCCTGGCGACGGCGGGAACGCCCAGCTCGGCGCAGATTACCATCGAAGACGACGACCACACGTCCCGGGTGTTCTTCAAGCGAATCGCGCCGGACCCGGTGCCGGAGGGAGGCACGGCCCACGTGGTGCTGGGCATCGAGCCCGCGCAGCCGGAACGGGTTACCATCCCGGTGACGCTCTCGCACGTGACCTCGGAGGCGGGGGACTTCGGCAGCCTGTCGTCGATCACCTTTGCCGCCGGTCAGCCCGAGGCCATCGGAGAGATTCGGACGATGCAGGACAGCGACGCCGACGATGACATATTCCAGGTGGATATGGGCAGCCTGCCGGATGGGATCACCCAGAGCGGCGTCGGTATTCAGGTGACCATCGAGGACGACGAATTCACGTCCGAGGTGTTCTTCAAGCGGATCGAGCCGAACCCGGTGGGGGAGGGAGATACGGCATACGTGGCGCTGGGCATCGAGCCCAGGCAGCCGCAGCGGGTGACCATTCCGGTGACCATCACCCGCGTGTCCGCGGAGGCCGGGGACTACCAGACCCTCTCCTCCATCACCTTTGCCGCCGGGCAGGGCGAGGCCATCGGAGAGCTGCGGACGCGCCAGGACAGCGACTCGGACGATGAGGTCCTGGAGGTCGCGCTGGGCAGCAACCTGCCGGATCTGGTCACGGCTGGCACGGGGGCGGCGCGCCCCACCTCAATGCGGGTGACCATCAGCGACGATGACTCCGGATCCGGCGGCAGCGACCCTGCGCCGCAGCAACAGCCGCGGCCGCGGGTTGAGCGGGGCGACGCCAGCCTGGAGGTCACCTGGTTCATCAACCCGGGCCCTTCCTACACCGGCTTCGACGTGGAGTACCGGGAGAAGGAAGCGACGGGCTGGACGGACGCGGCACACAGCGGCACGGAGCACCGGCACACCATCAGCGGCCTGACCAACGGCACGACGTACCAGGTGCGGGTAAGGGCCAAGATCAACGGCAACGCCGGGCCCTGGTCGGATCCGGTTGCGGAGGGGACGCCGATGGCCCCGCCCGCCGCGCCCGTAGGTCTCACCGTGTTCCCGGGCGACGCAGTCCGCGGGACCCTCGACGTCTCCTGGGGCGCTCCCTCCGACGCCGTGACGGCCTACCGCGTGGAGGGCCGGGAAGCCGGCAGCCAGAATTGGCGGCTCTGGCGCGTGCCCGAGACGACATCGTTCACAGCTTACGGGCTCAAGGAAGGCACGACGTACAACGTGCGGGTGCGCGCGCTCATCGACGACATGGCGGGCCCGTGGGCCACCGCCAGCGGCACGACGCGCCCGGCCCAGTAACGGGGCGGTTGGCGCGGGTATCCACTGACGGGAAAGCGCACAGTTCAGGGGGCGTCCGGCTGCGGCTGGGCGCCCCCTTGGCGTTCAATCGCCTCCGTCGCCCCATGCCCGCCACGGCTGGCCTGCGGCGGCGGTGTGATTACACAGGTAAAGACACATTATTGAGGGGCCAAAGATACGCGGGGGATAGGGTTCGCCGGGTATCATCTCCTGACCCGGTTCCGGCGCCGTGCCGCGGGTCGGCGAGCCGGAGCCACTGGCCAGGAGTTGGAGCGATGTTGAAAGTGAAGCGTACGAGAACCGTGGGTTTCGTGGCCGCGGCGGCGCTGCTGTTGGCGGGGATTGCGCTGGCGCTGTGGCCGACGGGCGCGGTCCAGGCGCAGGACGAGAAGGAGCCGCCGCCGGTGGCGAACCTGAAGTGCGAGGCCAGGACGGACCAGGTGCGCTTCTCCTGGGACATACCCCAGTGGTCCGGCGGAGAGACCAAGTGGTACGACGTGGCAGTGACGCTGCCCAACGGGAACCGGTTCAGCGAGAGGCGCCACCGGGACCTGAGGAGCCGGACGTACCGGGGAAACTGGCAACCCGCGAGCGAGGCCCGGATTGAGGTGAAGGCGCTCTACGACCTTCCCAACGGGGACCGGGTGACCAGCGCGGCCAGTGAGGCGGCCTGCGTGGTGCCGGGCACGCCCAACAGCGCGCCCGCGGTGGCCAGCGCCATCGCCGACGCCACCATCGTGAACGAGAGCGGCACGCATGAGGTTGCGCTGACCAGCGTGTTCACCGACGCCGACAACGACGCGCTGACCGTCACGGCGGGTTCCTCGGCGGAAGCCGTCGCCACGGCAACCGTCTCCGCCGACGGGTCCACGCTGACGGTGGCGGCCAAGTCCCGCGGAACGGCCACCATCACGGTGACTGCCGCCGACGGGAAGGGCGGGACGGTGGAGGACGTGTTCACCGTTACGGTGAAGGCCGCCCCCACGGTGGCCTCGGCCATCGCCGACGTGAGCGGGCTGGAGGTGGGTTCAACGCGGGACGTCTCCCTGACGGGGGTGTTCAGCGACGCCGACAATGACGCGCTGACCATCACCGCCGCGTCCTCCGACGAGGCCAAAGCCACGGTGTCGGTCGCCGCCGACTACGCCAGGCTCACGGTGTCGGGCGTGGCGGAGGGAAGCGCGAGCGTCACAGTCACGGCCCAGGACAGCGACGGCAACACTGTGGACGACGCTTTCGACGTCGTCGTGAACGCTGCCGCCCAACAGCAGCAGGCCAACAACGCGCCCGCGGTGGCCAGCGCCATCGCCGACGCCACCATCATAAACGAGAGTGGCACGCATGAGGCGTCCCTGGCCGGAGTGTTCAGCGACGCCGACAACGACGACCTGACCGTCACGGCGAGTTCCTCCGATACTGCCAAGGCCACGGTGTCGTTGGCATCCGACCAGTCCGCGCTGACGGTGAGCGCAAAGTCTCGCGGCGCGGCGACGATCACGGTGACGGCGGCCGACGGCAAGGGCGGCACGGTGGATGACGTGTTCACCGTTACGGTGAAAGCGGCGCCGGTGGTGGCCGCGGCCATCGCCGACGTGAGCAAACTGGAGGTTGACGCGACCCACCGGGTCTCGATGTCGGGAGTGTTCAGCGACGCCGACGGCGACGCGGTGACCGTGACCCAAGCGTCGTCGTCCGACACCTCAATAGCGGCGGTAACGGCCGCCATTGAGGGCGCAACGGCCGCGATCACCGCCGTCACGGTGACCGGCAAGTCCGAGGGCACGGTGACGGTCACCGTCACGGCAAAGGACGCCGACGGCAACACCGTCAGCGACGCCTTCGACGTCACGGTGCCGGCGGCGGCGGTCCAGCTGCAGCAGACGCAGTCGTCAGACGCGACGCTGAGCGGCCTTTCGCTGAGCGGGTACACCGTCAATGGGGACCCCATTCCCGCCTTCGGGCTGCGTCCGGCATTCGCTTCGGGAACCACGGAGTACGCGGCGTCGGCGCCGCAGTTCACGGCGCGGGTGAGCGTCACGGCAACCGCCACCGACCCCGGGGCGACGATCCAGGTGGACGGCCAGACGGTTGCCAGCGGCGCGCCGAGCCAGCAGATACGGCTGGTGGACAACCAGCCGAAGAAGATCACGGTCACGGTCACGGCAGCGGACGGCACGACGCAGCAGAGCTACACGGTGGCGGCGACGGGGCACCCCCGGGCGGACCTGCGGGACCTCACGCTCTCGCCGGGGGAGCTGAATCCGTCGATCTTCGTCACGGTGCAGCAGGATTACCGGGCCTGGACGCCCCACAGCGTGAAGTCGGTGCGGGTGACCGCGACGCGGCGCCACGGGTCGGAGACCCTCACGGTGAACGGCCAGGCGGTGACCAGCGGGCAGGCCAGTCCGGCCATTGCCCTGGAGGTGGGGGAGAACCGGATCACGGTGGTCGCCACCGCGCCGGACGGCTACACCAGCAAGAGCTACACGATCACGGTGACGCGGTTGACCGAGGCGGAGTCCAGCGACGCGACGCTGAGCGCCATCATGGTGTACCAGGCCACGTCGTTCCAGCCGGACAGCGCCAACAACGTGCCCTACGAGGGGGACCCGCTGACCATTGCGCCGGCCGTCTCCCGGACGGAGCGGGAGTACCGGGCGGAGCAGCCGGAGGCCGACGGCATCTACGTGGCGGTGGCGGTGACGACGAATGCGCCGGGGGCGAGGTCGATTGTGATCGACGGGCCGGACGTCAACCTCGAGCGTCGGGACCCGAAGGACGAGGTGGTGAGCGGCGAGGCCAGCGGCCCCTGGCAGATGTCGCTTGGGTACCAGCTGATCACGATCAGGGTGACGTCGCTGGACGGGAAGAACACGGAGACCTACCGGCTGGTGATCAAGCGCGGGACGGTGGACGATCTGAAGGGGTTGAGCCTGAGTTCGGGCGACGGCGCGCTGACCCTGAGCTGGGACGCCAGCGATCCGTCGCCCACGGCGCCGACGGAGTACATGCTGCGCTGGCGCAAGGCGGGCGAGACGGCCTGGCTGAACCGGGGCTTCCCG
>MKWU01004046.1_pt1 | contig 17979 bp, 19 predicted proteins | sample 809101 | NCBI WGS metagenome assembly MKWU01 (sample SAMN05860141, study PRJNA318959) | sponge metagenome | host: Aplysina aerophoba | place: Slovenia: Piran, Adriatic Sea, Gulf of Piran | collected 2013-05-07
ACCCAAACTAACAGGTAGACTGTTCCAGCAAGAATTGTGGGATGAGTGGCTAGTGTATATTGCTCCGAAGTTACTTGGCTCAACGGCCTCACCAGTCGGAGAGTTAGCTCTCGAAAGGCTCGCTCAATGTCGAAACGGACGTGTGGTGTCGGTGGACCAGATAGGTGAAGATCTTCGCGTACTGATTCGGAAATCAGATGGCCACACGTAGAAAACGGCGTCAAGCCAGAAGAGTCTTACTTCAGGCTTTATCCTCCTGGCAATGGCAGGACAGAACTGCAGATCTCCCCTTGACTATCCGCTGGCTGGATAGCGAAGGCAGTCTAAATAATGCTGACCGAGATTTTTTCGTGTCTGCCCTGAATACTATTACTCAAGTACCTTCCAAGTGGGACGCAGTCTTCGAGCGCTTTCTAGATCGAGATATCTCGGCATTGGATGGCGTCGAGCTCGCGGTATTACGTGCTGGTTCCTTTGAGCTGTATCAACATCGGGAAATCGCTACTTCGATTGTCATCAACGAATGGATTGAGCTGACGAAGCAGTTTGGAGCAACAGATAGTTTTAAGTACATAAACGGAGTACTACATAACGTGGCAGAATCAGTACGCAGCGAACCGCTTGGCGAGTTTGAGCTGATAGATGTGATTTTGGAAGAGCTAAGGGACTGCATCTCGCATCCAATGATCAGTGTGGAAACTGGTGACGATGCCGGGGTGATCCAGATTCCAGAAGGACAAGATTTGGTGGTCACCACGGATGTATTACAGGAGGGAACACACTTTCCGAAGGGCACTCGACCTGATCTGATAGGCTATCGAGCGATGGCGGCGAATTTCTCGGATTTGGCGGCGATGTGTGCGATCCCATACTTCACTACGATTGCGCTAACCATTGATAATAGCGATCCTGCTTGGTTAAGAGGATTCGCTCAAGGCGTTGCTCTGGCATCCAAGGAATTTGGTTCAGTGGTACTTGGTGGGAATCTGAATAAAGGTCTACTGAGTATCTCTGTGACGGCACACGGATTGGTGCCTTTCGGGCAGGCTATTTCCCGAGATGGCGCTGTGGTTGGTGACGATTTATGGCTAACTGGAAAGATTGGGGCGACGAACGCTTTTCTGGAGAGTGCTGACCCTCTTCCCGATTTACCCATTTTTCAATTGAGGCAGAGGCGATCAGAAAGTGCGAGCCTTAGTTACTTCATGCCGAGACCTAGAGTTGAAATCGCTTCGAGATTGAGACATATTGCACACTCTGCGATTGACATTAGCGATGGATTGCTATCAGACCTCAATCATCTGGCGCAGAAGAGCGGCTGTGGGGCGAGAATTCAAATTGAAGATGTGCCTGTCTGGTCAGAAGCACCTTTGCCAGCTGCCTATGGTGCTGACGACAGCTATGAGTTGTTATTTACGGCACCCACCTATGCACGAGCGACCATTCAGGCGGTGTCCGAGGAGGTGGGTACTCCGGTTTCAAGAATTGGACATATGGTCGAAGGATCGGAAGTGCAGGTGACCAAAGACGGAAAATCAATTGATCTACCCCAAGGATACAGACATTTCTAGTGTCTCATTGAGGATGCTAGATTCGAAGGGATGACGGATTTGAGGTTGAGATCTGATTTCTGGAAGAATCCAGCAATCATGGTTTCGACCGGTCTAGGGTCAGGCTTTTTTCCAAAAGCGCCTGGCACATTTGCTTCATTCCTTACTCTGATTCTTTGGTGGTTACTGTTATCAGAGCTTGACTATTTCCTGAAATGGGGGATCGTGCTAGTAGTTGGCATTACAGGATTCTGGTCAATCGCCATGGTTGCGAAGTACGGAGCTGGAGATGCTTCTGAAATCACCATTGACGAAGTCCTTGGCCAACTGGTTGCCTTGCAGATCGCACCGAATGTCGCATGGACATTCGTCATTACGTTCGCACTTTTTCGACTGTTCGATATCTGGAAGCCTGGAATAGTCGGATACGTAGATACCCGATTCAAAAATCCAGCAGGTGTATTAGGGGATGATTTGTTTGCTGGGATCCTAGCAGGGCTAGTTGCCTACCTTATCTACTGGCTATGGATGCAAATCGCCTCCTTGGAGATTGTGCCGTTTTAGAATCAGTCCTCCTAAAGTTGATTCACAAGAAGGGAGTTGTTAATTTATGGCTGAAAAAATCGATTTCGAGGCATCGCTCAAAGAACTTGAGAAATTGGTAACCAAGATGTCAGACGAAGGTTTAACTCTGGAAGAGTCACTCCAAGCCTACGAACAAGGCATACAACTAACCAATCAATGTAGGGCGGCATTGGAAGAAGCGAAGGAACGGATTGAGAAGTTACAACAACCTGATATGCCAGACGAAGAGGTTGAAGATGACCCTTTTTAAGCACTAAAACAGTGACTTAAAAGGAGATTGAATTGACGCTGGATGGCATTCGGGAACAGATCGGTAATGCACTCGCAGATCATCTGCCGAAAAATTCTGAGCACTCTGAACAGCTAGTCCGGGCTATAGCATGGGGTGTGCTGGGTGGTGGTAAGCGTCTACGCGGAACATTGGTCTACACTGTGTCTGAGGGATTCTCCACAAGCAACATAGCAGGTGCACTAGATTTTGCGGTTGCTATTGAGTTAATGCACTCCTATTCATTAATTCATGATGATCTGCCATCAATGGATGATGCGGATCTTCGCCGAGGGAAGCCAAGTACTCACAAGAAATTTGGCGCGGCCATGGCAACTCTTGCCGGTGATGCATTGCAGGCACTAGCGTTTGACGTAATTGCTAACTCAAAGTACCTATCAAGCTCCCAAATCGCACGCGGTTGCAAAGTACTTGCCGTCGCGTCTGGTTGGCGGGGTATGGTTGGCGGTCAGGCTTGGGACATCTCGGATGAGCAACCCGTGGGTAGTGAATCGGAGTTAAGCCAACTACATCAAGCTAAAACCGGAGAGATTTTTAAAGCAGCAATCCTCCTTGGGTTGATTGTTGGTGATCAGGATTTAGATCCAGACACTCTTGAATGGGGTGAAAAATTCGGCATGAAACTTGGGTGGGTCTTTCAGATGGTTGATGATGTCATTGACGTGACCCAGTCATCCGACACAACAGGCAAACCAGCTCTCCACGACGACAAACTTGGGAAGATTACCTATCCTCAGCTTCTAGGGATGGAAGGCACCTTAGAGAGAATCGAATGCGCCCGCAAAGAGCTAAAGCAATTCCTCAAAGAGAAAGATTTAGAGAATTCGTTACTCGACGATCTGGTTTGGCGATGTATCGATCGTGTAGCCTAGTTCGCTAACGACCGGTTGGAAGGGATTCCCAGTTTCCGTTGTATTTCACTACGGCTGAATCGAAATCAGCATCTGGAACGGGTGACCAAAGACCAGTATTGACATCTCGTGTGATAAGGTTGAGTTTCTCCAGTGTTGAAAACTCACCTGTCACCTTCCAAATGCCTAATGGATGATCTCTTGCTCTTAGTAATGCAATCACATCGCCTTGTCGTAGTTCAGTTTTTCCTTCCGCCACGATTTCCATAAAAGCCTCATAGACGATGCGTGTTTGGCGTCGTGCTTCGCTCAACAGAAAATCCGGTATTACCTTGAGGGATGTGAACTTTGAATTATAAAGTTGAGTTACTAGGGTTAGGTTGGTGATCACTAGTTCAGAAGATCGACTAGGAACTTTCTAAAATTACTTTGCTCTAACATCTTGAGTAAGATGTTTCACACTTCAATGGGGGCGACCCGGATTCGACGGAGGAAATAAGACCTAGGTGCATGCCGAGGCTGTAGTAAACCTCGTAAAAAATTACTGCTTTAAATTTAGTTGCCAACGACGACAACTACGCCCTAGCGGCTTAAAGCTAGTCTCTGCCAACCGATTGCCTATGTAGGCTGGTGGGGATCGATTAATAGGATCGCGTTGTGTTCTTGACATTGGAACAGGATGCTAAAAATTAGATGTCTCGGCTTGTGCTATCCCGTTCATTGGATCAGCGCAAGTCTAAATTGAAAAGTGAATCTAAGCATGTAGATCCAAAGTTGGAAAGCCTGCGGACGCGGGTTCAATTCCCGCCGCCTCCACCATTGAATTCTCCCATGGTGGTTGACACCTCCACAAGGGCTTGCGTAAAAACTTAATTAAATCGCAATTTGCCCTTAATTTATGACTAAGGCTAGTCAAAGAGTACTGACAACGGTAGCACTAACGCTATTTAGATATTTGTGTCATTGATGGCTCCAGTTTTCTACCGCAATTGAAAAATCCCTGCTGACGAACTCCTTGATTGGACACAACTGGTTCCATTTATTGGTCCAGCCTCTGCAACAATTGCACGATACGACGGAATGCTTGCTGCTATTCCTAATCCAGAGGTCTTACTATCACTCGTGACTACGCAAGAAGCGGTGCTTTCCACGAAAATTGAAGGTATTCAAACTACTGTGGAAGAAGCTCTAGAGTTTGATGCAGGCAGAAAACCAGAGATCCCTGCACGACTCGAAGATTTCATTGAAGTACTTAACTATCGTAGCGCCATCCGGCATGCAGAAAAGATGCTGGAAAACTTACCGCTATCCGGCCGTGTGGTCCGAAGCACAAACTCTGTATTACTCACGGGAGTGCGAGGCAAAGGTAGAGCGCCTGGTGAATTTAGGAAAATACCCAACTGGATTGGCTGCCTGATTGTGTCATGGAGAACGCTAGATTCGTTCCTCCAGGAGCAGACAAACTCCGAGATGCCATTGGTTCATGGGAAAAGTTCTTGCATGCGGATTTTCCAGATCTTCTAGTACAACTCGCAATCGTGCATGCTGAATTTGAAGCGCTACATCCTTTCCTGGATGGCAATGGTCGCATAGGACGCATGCTAATCCCTTTGTTTCTATGGAAAAACGGTCTCATCAGGAAACCTACTTTTTACATCAGTGCCTACCTCGAAGCTAATCGTGAGGCTTACTTTGAGAAATTGCTCGCTGTTTCCAGAGACCACAACTGGACCGACTGGTGCAGATTTTTCGTGAACGCACTCCATATCCAGGCCGAAAGTAATTTGAGAAAAACTCAAAACATACTTGCCCTGTATGAAAACATGAAGAAACGGATAGGAGAAATAACACACTCACGACATGCTATCCGTGCTTTGGACTGGTTATTTGAAAAGCCGATTTTTGTGGCCTCTGATTTTTCAAAATGTGCTGACATACCGTGGGCTACAAGCACTCGCCTTTTGACAGCCTTACGAAAAGAGGGAATTCTGCAAGTGCTCGTGCCGGTGAAAGGTAGCCAATCTGCTTTATTTGCTTACGACGAACTGTTGAGAACTGCACTGGGGATTAAGATTTTGTGACTCATATCTTTGAGTAAATGAGTCACAACACTACCGGTTGATATCCTTCCGATGCTTACAAATCCTGCGGGTACTGTTGAATCTGTTCATTCAAGAAGAGGACACTCCGTTGGCCGTATTCGAGGTGATACATAGCAACGGCGGTATGCGACAAATTAGTTTTTCGGTACACTGTCGGTACACCACGCAGTTTTCGCTATTCGCATTGGGCCAACTTAACACATTGAAGTCACAAGATTTATGCTCGGTATACTGAATATTTGCTTTTGCAACATAACCAACAATTAAACAGTTCTGGATCTGTGGATCACGCGCTCAATCTAATCTCTTCAGGAGACTCTCGTCAGCGCAGGCACTTATCATGCTATCAAGATGGGAATGAGTTTGAGTGGGTCTCGGTAGTTGAAATTGGGGCCTAAATCCAAGACTACCCATAAAGAAATTTAAGAAAGTGACGAAAAGACCTAGGGATGCGACGAAACCTCTGCGATTTAGTGATCATTCGATTAAAATAATCATCATAAAACATGTACCAAACAAAGATTTTAATAAATTCACCGTGTGTGTACTAGATGCGTAATCCAGCGATGAAAGCGTTTGCTTATGAAGATTACAAAGATCAAGAACGTGTACTCATTGATGAATACAAGGGTCTAAAAGTTTATCAACGGTTGCCATGGGCGCCTGCGTTACTCCCCGCCCGCCATTTTTCTGATGAGATTGCTCCCCTTCATTTGTTCAGAAAATATGCAATGCGCTATACAGTGCTCCTCCAACCAGATGGTTTGCCACCTTTGGAGGAAGTGACAGATCCAGAAGAAGCAGGTCGAAGGTGCTGCATGGTGAATGCATGTATAAACTCTAAGGCTTGCGGGTGGGTCAATCCTCCGACAGTAAGTGAATTTTTTGATGCCTTACGAGCTACAGAACCCACCTCCCGCCAAGCTGCAATCGTCCGGATGTGGGGTTTAGAGGCTGAGCCGGTGCAAATGTTTGTGGCATGGTTACAGAGGGGCTATAGTTGGCAAGTTTTGGTGGAAAGTCTTCATCGGAATGAGTGTCATAGAAAAGGTAGGCTGAACCAATATTTAAATCGTTTTGCTGTGAGATAAATGCAGAGTATTGTTCTGCCTGAGCCTGCCAGGCATATTTGGCCTCGTATACAACCAATATTGGAGGGTATTGCGAGTTTTTTAGATTCCTCAGTAGTTGAACTTTTCTCGCTGGGTGGTGGCACAATGCTGGCTAGTCGCTGGGCTCATAGGAAAAGCACCGATATTGATATCCTTGCTCAAAAGGGGAGTGGGATACGAGAGCTACTTGAAGAGGATTATTTGAAAGATTTTGTGAACCTTTGTGTTATCTCAGGTGCATCAAGAGTTGAGTTCTTACCAGGCACGATGACGGTTACAGTACAGTTTCCAGAAGGAAAATGGGATCTCACTGAGGCAGATCCCTTTATAAAAGCTGAAGAAACCATACTTATGGTGGACGGAGTGCCTGTAAAGACCTTATCGATCGCTCAGATTTTATCTGGAAAACTTGTAGGCAGAGCTTTTGATCTGCTGACAAGAGATGTGTTTGACCTTGCGGTATGTTCTCTGATTGATCCCATGGAATTAAACGCAGCGTTGCAGAGATTTCACATGTCGGATGTGAGTATCACGTTGTTTCTCGAAGATATGCGTGAGTTTACTCCCAAATATCGCTTAGAAGCTCCTGTAAAAATTATTGAGCCCAATCCCCGGTGGAAGAAATTCATGTCCTCCGCTCCTATGGTTGTAGCAAACTACATAGAAGCATTCGTGGACGGTGGACACTCCCATCAAGAAAAAGATGACCTTCCACCTAGGCACTAATAGTGAAATTTCAAACGTAGCTCTCTACACAAATCCTTCCCATACTGCATTAATGCCATGTCCGAAGAGTTTACCAGAGCGTTATTCGCACTTATTTTTGAGTGCTTGGGTAGTCTTGGATATAAGCCCATTAGAATTCTTACTTGAAAGGCACGCGAGGTGAACAGTGCGAGTTGCGGTATTTGGTGGTGACGGATTTATAGGTTGGCCAACCTGTCTTCATCTGTCAAATCAAGGTCACGAAGTCGCAATCGTCGATAATCTGAGTCGACGTCGAATAGATACAGAATTAGGAGTGCAGTCTTTAACTCCTATGGATTCGATACAAGAGAGACTTCGAATTTGGACTCGAGAAACAGGTAGAACTCTCACCTTCGAGCTCCTCGACATTGCGAAAGAAACAGAACACCTCAGAGATTGGCTGGATCGCTGGCGTCCAGAAGCGATCGTGCATTTGGCACAACAGCGCGCCGCACCCTACTCAATGAAAAGTGCATTCCACAAGCACTATACCGTCGACAACAACGTAAACTCAACTCACAACATTCTGAATGCGCTTGTCGATATAGATCTAGATGTTCACTTGGTGCATCTCGGCACCATGGGTGTGTACGGATACTCCAATACCGGCTCAGCCATACCGGAAGGCTATCTTCGAGTGCATATCCCGAATGATGATGGTTCCTTACGTGAAGAGGAGATTCTCCATCCATCCAATCCGGGCAGTGTTTATCACTTGACCAAGTGCATTGACCAATTAATGTTCGGTTTCTATACCAAGAACGACGGTATTCGTATCACCGACTTACACCAAGGAGTCGTGTGGGGAACACATACAGATCAAACCCGAAGACACGAACAGTTGGTTAATAGGTTTGACTATGATGGCGACTATGGGACCGTGCTGAATCGTTTTCTCATTCAAGCTGCGGTCAATTATCCACTGACGGTGTACGGCACGGGCGGACAAACACGAGCATTCATACATATTCAGGATTCCGTGAGATGTATCGAACTAGCTCTCCAGAATCCGCCAGAGAGAGGTGAGCGAACCAAGATTTTCAATCAGATGACTGAGGTGCATCGCATACGCGATCTCGCAAACCTGGTGCATGAAATGAGCGGTGTATCCGTCTCATATCTACCTAACCCTCGCAAAGAAGCGCCTGAGAACGAATTGGCAGTAGACAATCATCAGTTCCTTAATTTAGGTTTACAACCCATTACATTGAAGGTTGGTATGTTGGAGGAACTGGTTGAAGTTGCGAGAAAGTACAGACATCGGATTGACATCAAGCGAATACAAGCTCAAACTGCTTGGACAAAGGAAATCAGTCGTGACTTGTCTCCTAATGTCATTGACTTTGAATTGAGCCGGCGAAAGTCTTGAACAGCTGTAGCAAGCGCTACGCATATGTAACGCTTGTGACCAATGAAGATTATTGTCTTGGAGCACTCGCCCTTGCGCGATCACTTAATCTAGTAAAAGCGGAACATCAGCTTCTTGTCATGTACACTCAAGAGATGAGTGGCCTAGCTGGGTTAGAGAGCGAAGGTTGCGAGACTCTTAAGGTAGAGAAATTACCTCTTTCGGATGCGTTTGAGCAACGGCATTCAAGACGTGCTCAGCATGCCGTAGCACCCTTTGACAAGGGCAACAAACCAACCTTTCATGATCCTCTCTACAACTTTTGCAAATTGCACCTCTGGGAGATGGACGAATTTGATCGAGTGGTGTTTATCGATGCGGATGCCATAGTCGTCAAAGATATCGAGAAACTATTTGGTTATCCAGAGTTCTCAGCAGCACCTAATCTATATGAGGAACTAATCGATTTTCATCGTTTGAATTCGGGACTGTTCGTTGCGAAACCTGATAAAGGCACATTCGAGCACATGCTCAAAATACTGGACCAACCAGAAAAATTCTGGCGAAGGACGGATCAGACTTTTTTGGAGACTTACTTCCCCGATTGGCACGGTCTACCCTATACCTTCAACACATTGCAGTATGTGTACTTCAATTTGCCAGAGATGTGGCATTGGCCATCAATCAAGGTCGTCCACTACCAGTACGAAAAGCCTTGGGAAGATGACCACCCTAAGAAGGATTTACTACAACCGTTAATTGATTTGTGGTATCAAGTATTAGACAAGCGTGAGATACCCCAAGAACTAGCATCCATCCACGGGTGAAGGTCACAGTCACCGGAGCTACGGGCTATATAGGTCAGTTCGTAGTCGAGTATTTACTCAAATGTGGCGACAGCGTACATGCCACCACAAGGCACAGAGAAAGTGCTGAAGCAAATTGGAATCACGCACGGTTGAAGTGGTATGAGTGGAACTTAGACGATCCAAACGCTCGATTTGATTTTCTGTCTGGTACAGAGTGTCTAGTCCATGCCGCGTTTGACCACGTACCCGGTCGGTACCGAGGTGGCGAAGGCGAAGACCCTAGGGGATTCATTGAGCGGAATACGATCGGTTCTCTCAGACTCTTTCAATCAGCTGCAAGTCTTGGCATAAAAAGGGTCGTGTTTATTTCTAGTCGAGCCGTCTTTGGTGAAACAAGCCCCGAGAATTTGGTCGAACCGATAGCAGATAATCAACCCACGTTTCCAGATACCCTTTATGGAATCGTCAAGTCAACGGTTGAACAAATCGCATCGAAAGAGACCGCTCTAGAGTTTTGCGCGATACGACCAACCGGTGCATACGGCGTGATTAAGCCAATAGAGAAGTCCAAGTGGTTTGATCTATGCAGAGGTAACCTGGACAATGAATCCGAGGGTTCAAATGACTACATCGCTAAGACAGAAGTTCACGGCGGAGACATCGCCACGGCAATCAGATTGTTACTCGGTGCAACAAAGAGCGAAATCGATCAACAGTTCTTTAATTGTTCGGACGTGGCGTTGAGTCCAGTTCAGCTCAAATATCTTGTCAATCTAGTACGCTCAGGCACTGATCACAAAACGGCTGTAAACTCGCTACCTTTGGCGAAGAAACCTCATCATGAAATGTCGAGTTTGGGATTGGAAAAACTTGGTTGGAAAAAGAGTGGCATGCAAAAGGTGGTAGAGACAATAGCTGAGCTTGTCGGTGATTAGCCTACCTGACTTCTACCGTAGCGACTGGATCAAATCTGCAATTTCCGCTAAAGATCTGACCTTAACATTAGCCACGGACTCCTCGTCGGGGTTCTCGCCGATAAATCGAATTGTCCGCATACCTGCTTGTTTCGCACCTAGTACATCGTTTATTTCAGAGTCTCCGACGAACACGCATTGATCAGGTGTAACTCCCATTTGGTTTACAGATAGATCAAAAATCTTTCTATCAGGTTTACAAGATTGCGCGGTCTCCGAGGTGAGAATGAGGTCAAACCAATCCTTGAGGTTGAATCGCTGGATCAGCGGATCCAACCAGTCATTGTCAATGTTGGACACGATGCCAAGTGTTAGCCCGTACTGTCTCAAACGAGATAGCATGGTTACGCAACCTGTACGGGGTCGCAGATGGTCCGTCACTGCCAGTCGTTGTGCGCGACAATATTGCTCGACGACCGATTCAACGGAGTCAAACCCTAGCGTATTCAGGTAGTTCGTGAGTGCACTGGCAATCATGTCCCGATGAAGAAAGAAGGACCGTGAACTAAAAGTCTTGGTGGTTTTGCGCTTGAAAGATCTGTACCGAGCCACAAAATCCTCGTCCCCGATTTCCACCCCAAGGTCTCTTTTTACCTTCAATAGATTTTGTCTTTCATAGTTGTCGGGTAATGGACTGAACAACGTTTCGCCAAAATCGAAAAGAAAAGCTTTTGGGGCTGGTTTTAACAACATATGCACGACCTCTGATTGACGTTCACAACCAAATCCATGTACTTCGATCAATTTTCATTACCATACTTCCTCAAATTCAATATGTAACTGTTCACAATGAACGGTTTTGTTCCTCAATTCACATACACCAATAGGGAGAAAGATTGAAAGTCGCATTAATGCCGAATCCGTATAACCGAGTCGATTTGTTTGAACAGGCCGGTATGGAAGTCGTTGTAAAACCCGTGCGTTCCGTCGAAGATTACGTTGATTTAATGAAAGACGCAGATGGTGCGTTAGTCAATACGTTGCCTTTAACCACTCGCGAAGTCATGGAGGCGTGCCCCAAGCTTAAGGTATTGAGCCGAATGGGTGTCGGAGTGGATTCAATTGACTTGGATGCCGCTACTGATCTAGGTATACTCGCGTGTAATGTGCCTGGTGTAAATACGACTGAAGTCGCTGATCATGCGATGGCAATGCTACTTGCACTCACACGTTGTATACCTGACGCAGTTAATGCCTCGAGACGTGGCGCGTGGGCAGACGAAAGAGGCTCCAGTGGGCAATTTCAACGCGGTGTAAGAAGAATAGCTGGACATACCGTAGCCATTATCGGATTTGGAAATATCGGTAGAGCATTCAGTCAACGAATTCGTGGTTTTGGACCTGCGGAAATCATTGCGTATGACCCTTATGTAGAGCAGATAACTGCTGACTTATATGGTGTCAAAATGGTTGGTTTCGATGAATTGCTGGAAAAAGCAGATTTTATTACCATCCACTCCTCGGCGACTGAAGAAACTCGCCATATCATTGATGCGGAAGCTCTTACGAAGATGAAATCCACGGCGATTCTAGTGAACACTTCTCGAGGTCCTGTAGTCGACGGGACTGCACTTGCGGAGGCATTGGCATCCGATCAGATTCAGGCAGCTGCATTGGACGTGACGGAACGCGAACCAATTAGCTCGGACGACCCGTTGCTATCGCTTCCCAATTGCATCGTCACGCCGCACATTGCCGGATTTTCTCCTAAGTTTCTGGAGGACTGCCCGATCAAACAAGCAGAGAATGTAATTCGAGTCCTTCAAGGTGAGGCTCCTCACGGTTTGGCCAATCCAGAGGTAATCAAGAGCATCGCGGTGATGCGAGCATCTGACCCGGGTCGGTGGGACGGAATACCTGATTTTTCAACAGCGTTGGATTTGTAGATATGAGTAAAGTAGCAATCGTCACGGGTGCCGGCACTGGCATTGGTAAATACACTACGCTCGCGTTGTTAAAAGCTGGTTACTCAGTTACTCTAGCTGGCCGAAGGGCGGCGAGACTTGAAGAGGTCGTGGCGGAGTCCGGTGCTGAGGATCGAGCGCTTGCGGTACCCACCAATGTGGCTGACCCTAACGACATTGACGATCTCTTTGACCGTACTGTGTCGAATTTTGGACGTTTGGACTTGCTATTCAACAATGCTGGTACAGGGGCACCTGGCGTGTCCATGGAGGAACTCACTCTTTCGCAGTGGCAGCATGTCGTTGATGTCAACTTGACTGGTGCTTTTCTATGTACCAGAGCCGCGTTTCGAATCATGAAACACCAGCACCCGCAAGGGGGCCGGATCATTAATAACGGCAGCATTTCAGCACATGTTCCTAGACCAAACTCCTCGCCTTATACAGCAACTAAACACGGTGTGACAGGTCTTACGAAGTCCACGGCACTAGACGGCCGGGCGTTCAATATCGTGTGCGGTCAGATCGACATAGGTAACGCCCACACGGATATGACTGCACGAATGGGAGAAGGAGCGCTACAGGCCGATGGTAACAGGCGAGCTGAACCTACCATGCATGTGGATAACGTGGTGAAGGCAGTGCTCTATATGGATAGCTTGCCTTTGGACGCTAACGTCCAATACTTGACCGTGTTGGCATCTCAGATGCCATTTACTGGCAGAGGTTAGGTCACACTAAATTTGCGAAGAGCTTCCTCGTGAGTGATCTCTTTGTGCTGTAGTTTCCAAAGTCGGAAGTAAATACCACCAAGATCGAGTAACTGCTCGTGTGAGCCAGTCTCGGCTACACGACCATTTTCGAGTACGACTATACGGTCCGCGTCGATCACGGTACATAATCGATGTGCAATGATCAATGAAGTGCGGCCCACGCTGACTTCATCGATGGCATGCATGACGGAGCTCTCAGTAGCGGTGTCCAAGGAAGACGTCGCTTCGTCAAACAGCAGGAAGCTAGGGTTTTTCAACATGGTCCTGGCGATGGCTACTCGTTGTTTTTCGCCACCAGATAGTTTCAACCCGCGTTCTCCGACGACAGTATCGAGTCCCATTGGTAACTGATCAATCAGATTGTTTAGGTGGGCCATTCGCACCACCTTTGCTATCTCTTCCGGGGTTGCATCAGCCCGCCCATACCGAATATTCTGTTCAAGAGTGTCATTGAATAGCGTCGTGTCCTGTGGAACTACACCAAAGGCACTTCGCAATGAATCGAGATCTACATGCTTGATGTTTGAGCCGTTTACTCGAATCTCACCGGCATCTGTGTCGTAAAACCGGAATAGCAGACGAGCGATCGTCGACTTGCCAGCACCGCTCGGACCTACAAGTGCTACTCGCTCGTTGGGATGGACGGTGAATGTGATACCACGCAAAATCGGACGATCAGGTCGATAGGAAAAGTGGACATCCTTGAATTCAATAGGACCTTCTCCACTTGGTAGTGGCAGAGCATTTGGGTCACTGGATACTCGAGGTTGACGAAGTAGCATGGTGAGCATGTTTTCCACGTCAGTGAATGCTTGTTTTAATCGCCGGTACATAGAGCCAAGCGAATTGAGTGGACCGAAAACCTGGATGGCATATCCGTTTAGCGCGACCAACTTGCCTAGAGATAAGTCCCCACTGACAATTGCATTACAGGCGATTAACAACATCCCTAAGAGACCTAAGTGCACGACGAACGACTGACCTACATTGAGAGCTGCCAATGAATAGCGGTTTCTGGCGCGTGCGCGTTCCCAGATATTCAGTTCGTCATAGTAAAGATCTTGCTCTAATTGTTCGTTACCGAAATACTTGACATTTTCATGGTTGATCAAGCTATCGACGGCACGGGTATGTGCTCTTGAATGGGCATCATTGGAGGCTCTAATGATGGGTGTTCGCCACTGTGTGATCTTGACCGTATATACGGCGTAGATAACGACGCACACGGATACGATTAACGCATATCGCCAATCGAACCACGCCAAGAAAATGCCGATCACAAAAAAGAATCCCATAGCCATGCCCAGCATTTGTAGGGAGAACAGCTGGATTAGACCTGTTATCGCGTTTATACCTCGATCCATGTCTCGAGTAAGTCCACCGGTTTTTCTTGAAAGGTGGTACTCCAGATCCAACCCATGGAGATGCGAGAGAAGCTTGAGAGACAGATTCTTAGTGGCGCGTACGGTTACCATACCGAACACTGCCATCTGCAGTTCTCGGACTGCTACTACCAGGAATCGAATAAAGACATAACTGCCAAGTAGCAGTAGCGGAATGGCAAGCGCTTGGTGTAGGCTGATGTCAAGAGAGTCAACGATAGAACCAAGTAACCAAGGAGTAGCTACATTGATTAGCTGGATGATTCCAACACAGGCAATGGCGAAGATGAATCGATACTTGTACTCGAAGAAGAATGGGAACAGCATCTTGAGTGTCAGCCACTCTTCTTCTTCTAAAAATCGTTTAGTTCCTAGCGACCAACTCGCCATAAATTTCCAGGTAGCCTTGGCAGCCGATTATTATACAGATTTATATGAAAATCTGCGACGTAGGAGTTGCAATGCCTGGGATAAGGCTACTCTAGGTTCGGGAGGTTGAAACTAGCTGAGGTACTGCTAAATCACCTAGTGACCGGTGCGAAATGATTGTTCTAGATCTCGCTGATAGTCTCGGTCTCGAATCGAGCGACGCTTGTCAAATTTCTTCTTGCCCAAGACTGTCGCAATCTCACACTTGACAAACGGCCCTTTCCAATACATTGATAGCGCTACACAACTACGACCTTTCTCTCGGATCGTCCGAAAAATCCTCGAGATTTCTTTCGCATGAAGTAACAGTTTCCGAGCGCGGTTGGGAACCGGCGTGATGTGCGTAGAGCAACTCGTCAGAGGAGCAATATGAACATTCTGTAAGAATGCTTCGCCATTGGTAACCGATACATATGCTTCTGTGAGTTGGACTTGCCCTGCCCTGACACTCTTGAGTTCCCACCCCTCTAATACCAACCCAGCCTCGAATCTTTCCTCGATGTGATAATCGAAGCGCGCCTTTTTATTTCTGGCGATGGTCGCAGGGTTGGTTTTACGTTTCATGGTGCCCCGATGAGGGTTAGTTGAGATCGCTCGCGCTATTCTAGAATTTTGCAAACAGTTGGCACGTTTCGTGTTGGACTGCTCCAAGGGAATCTTTGATCGTGTTCTTCAGGAAAAGTTCAGGTTATTGAGAACTGGTGTGCTTGTTTTGCAATAAGGGTAGGTCATGGCAGAATTTACAGAATCACGACATGGGATGTGGTCGAATCGATGGTTGTTCATCCTCGCAGCTACGGGGTCGGCCGTCGGATTAGGGAATATATGGAAGTTTCCCTACATCACAGGCGAGAACGGTGGTGGTGCGTTTGTACTTATTTATTTGATCTGCATCGCTGTGATTGGTATTCCGATCATGTTGGCAGAGGTGACGATAGGTCGGATGGGGCGTTTAAGTCCTTACGGAACCATGCTCAGTCTTGGACAAAAATTTGGCGGTACAAAGTATTGGTCCATCCTCGGTGGTGTTGGTGCTGTTACCGGTATCACCATTCTGTCGTTCTATGCAGTGATTGGTGGTTGGGTCCTGTATTACGTGTTTCGATTACTGTTAGGTGAGTTCAATGGTGCAGATTCTGAATTCGTAGAGGGCGCATTTACTTCCTTTGTTGGATCGTGGTGGCAGGTGGCAGGCTGGTTCACCTTATTCATGGTCATCACGACTTCTATCGTAGCCAGAGGCGTTGAGAAAGGTCTGGAAATAGCGGTCAAATGGACGATGCCGTTCTTGTTCATTTTGCTCCTGGTCGTTCTGGTCTACGGTATTTTCGAAGGTGGCTTCGGACGAGCAGTTAGTTTTATGTTCACGGTAGATTTTTCTGTACTCAAACCTTCGTCCATACTTGAGGCGATGGGGCACGCGTTCTTTACTTTATCTCTTGGGATGGGTGCCATCATGATCTACGGTGCATATGTACCGTCCGATGTATCGTTGCGCGGCACGGTGTATATAGTTGCTGCTGCGGATACGGTTGTTGCATTGGTAGCAGGACTGGCTGTATTTTCCATCGCATATGCCTACAGCCTCGATCCTGCCGGTGGAGTTGGGCTTTTGTTCCAGACGACCACTCTGGCATTCGGAAACTTACCACTAGGTTCATTCTTCGGATTCCTGTTCTTCCTGACGGTTTCGTTTGCCACGTTAACTTCTGCAATTTCTCTGACAGAACCCATCATCACGTGGATTGTGGAGGCGACGAATGCAAGTCGCGCTCGCGTATCAATATTGATTGGAATCGTGGTTTGGGTCTTGGGCTTAGGAAGCGTGTTTTCTTTCAATATCTGGTCAGATTTTCATTTGGTCGAAGGCAAGACTATTTTTGATTTTCTTGACTATCTGACCCAAGCCTGGCTGTTCCCGGTAGGTGGTTTATTGATTGGCATTTTTGCAGGATTCTTCCTCCCCAAATCTGCACTTGGTGAACAGTGGGGCATATCTGAAGGGTGGAAATTAACTATCTGGACTTTGTTAATTGGCGTGGTAGCTCCTATCTGCGTACTTATCGTGTTCGCAGGGGAGATTGGAGTAATTTCTCTCGTAGCTGAATAAAGTGCAGGCAACGCTAGTGGACTGAGAAAGGTCTTCTCACCGCTGATCGATGATCACTCAGATCCAACGTAGTGTGTTACTACCGTACCCGGTTTCGCAAGTATTTGAGCTGGTTGCAGATGTTGGCGAGTACTGCAACTTCGTACCTTACTGCAAGTCTTCTAGGATTGTGGCAAAAACGGGAAATGATTTGACTGCTTCGTTGGAAATCCAATATACAGGGATTCACCAGGAGATAGTTACCAAAAATCGATGTGATCCATATTCGAGTATCCAAATTCATTTAGTCGAAGGTCCATTCAATAGTTTCCAAGGTGAGTGGACCTTCAACGACTTTGTTGAAGGGTGTCGCACGAACTTAAGTCTTGAGTTTGAACTCAAAGGCAGATTTGTCCAGACTTTGAGCGAATTGAAATCAACCGGAATAGTCAATGAAGTGCTTGATGCTTTTGCACTTCGGGCTAGAACTCAAGCCATCAAATGAAAGTCGTCGTGGTTTATGCGTTACCCGATAAGTTTTGGAGTTTTGACCTAGAAATTGAGGAAGGCTCACAGGTTAGTGATGTGTTGCGAATAGCCAAGGAAGAACCGGGATTTACAGAAATACCGAGTTTCACTTTGGATTCCGTGGCTATTTGGGGTAAGCAAGTTGACATCAACCATCCTGTAGAACCAGGTGATCGAATTGAGATTCTTCGTCCATTGCCTGAACACCCCATGGAAAAGCGAAGACGAATAGCATCAGAAGAAGCTATGTGAAGTAATAGTAGCGGGAGTGTTGGTCAAGCCGCTGTCGCTTGTGACGGAGTTGCTTGCCGCTATTCTTCGTATTGCCCGTTCCATTCCCTGTGCATCCATAAAAAACGTGAAACGGTACTTGACTGAGCACGAGTTGATTCGCCGGTAGAAGATAATTCTTCTGGTTGTCGCGGTAACGCTTGCTTTGCACGTTATTCACGGAATTGACATCTTCTCAGATTCAGAGTCGATCGTTCAGGCAGATGGGTAGATAAC
>MKWU01004047.1_pt1 | contig 17973 bp, 18 predicted proteins | sample 809101 | NCBI WGS metagenome assembly MKWU01 (sample SAMN05860141, study PRJNA318959) | sponge metagenome | host: Aplysina aerophoba | place: Slovenia: Piran, Adriatic Sea, Gulf of Piran | collected 2013-05-07
GTTGGGAACCGCTGCGGCGTCGTTCGGCGTGTGGCTTGTGACCGGGGCGGACGGGGCGAGCTTTGCCGGCACCATCGTGCTCGTCGTCGTCTACGGCGGCCTGTCGTCCACGGTGTACTCGCTGTGCGCGGCGCACGCGAACGACTTCGCGCCTTCCGACAAGTTCGCGCAGACCGCGGGCGGGCTGCTGATCGCGTACGGCCTTGGCGCGTCCACCGGTCCCGTGCTCACGTCCAGCCTGATGGAGATGTTTGGGGCGTCCACCCTGTTCCTGGTCAACACCTGGGTGCTCGGGTTGCTCGGGGTATTCGGTCTGTATCGAATGATTCGCCGCGCCCCGAAGCCGAAAGCGAGGCAGCGCCCGATCGTGCCGTCTCCGGGAGGTCAGTTCACTTCGGGTCAGCTCCATGCATCGATGCGCACTCAGATCGACCGCGACCTCGCGCAGACGACCGGCGAGGTGCGCGACGACTAGCCCGGAAATTTCACCGATTCACGGCTGCGGACGCGGATCTGACTAACCCAACGCTTGCTGCGCAAGCGTTTTTGTATTCGCTGCGTTGAGCGCGGCCAGGGTGCTCGACGTACTGTCAAGTACGCCTGCGCGCCCTGACTCGCACTCGCCTTGCGAAAACATCCCAAGCTTGCGCAGCAAGCGGAAGCCTGACCATCTCCGCGCCCTCGCTTCGCGAATCACTGAAATTTCCGGGCTTGCGCCGCCGTCGCCCCGGCGACACCCGACGATGACCCTCTCCCGCCCGCGTTCCCCTCCGGCGCGGCCGCGGACCGGGCGTGGGCTCACTCGTGGATGAAGAGATAGTCCTGCATCTGGTGCCCGAGGAGGAAGGAGTGGTGGAGACGGAAGCCGGGCATGATTCGTTCGAGCCCGCGTGGAGAGTGCTTCATGCCGTTGCGGGTGCCGGCACCGACACGCTCGATGCGAAGATTCCGCTCGTCGACGATCGTGAACCGGCCGGGCCGGTCGGGAATCGTCTCGCCGTTGGACGTGGTCAGGTACAGGAGCGTTCCGGTACAGCAGAAGCCGCCGATCCGACGCATGAGGGCGCGGCTCGTCTGCGCATCGAGGTAGTCGAACAAGTCCCAGGCGAAAATCGCGTCGAAGCGGATATGTTCCTTGAACCCGATCGCGCGATCGACAGCGGCTTCAACGTCGCGTTCCTCCTCCGGCGCCTCCATTTCGGGATCTTCGGCCAGGGCCCTCGATACGTCCCCGATGTGAAGCACGCACGAGTACTGCGAGAGGTATTCGACGTTCGCCCGGCTCGGAGAGCCGAGATCGAGAATGTCGGAACGCCGACGCCTGGCGATATGTCCCGCCAGCAACTCGAGCCCCGGTGCCCCGATCACCCGCTCCGCAGCAGGGGAGACCGCCGCTTGGCGAATCGCAGGCCAAGGAATAGCGGTCCCCGGCAAACGGGTCCGATCAGCTCTTCTTCCCAGGATCATCGGCCACGGATGCACCGAGCATGATGTCGGTGACCTTGCCGGCGCCACCGGCGTCCGAACCCTCCATGTCGATTGCCCCCTTGAATCGGCATCCGTCCTCCAGGGTGACCCGGGGCGCCACGATATTGCCGCTCACGCTGCCGGTCCGGGTCACGATGACCTGCTCCCGGCCGCGCAACTCGCCCTCCACGGCCCCCTCGACCCTGATGCTTTGCGCAGTGACGGTGGCGTTCACCCGACCGTCCTTGCCGATGGTCACGAGATTCTTCTTGAGCGAGATGCTTCCTTCGACCCGGCCCTGAATCACCAGATCCTCGTCGCCCGTCATGTCGCCCTGGACGAGAATCGACGGGCCGACCACGGAACTTCCACTCTTTCGGGGCGCGGCAGGGGGTGGCGGATCGGCTCTCAGGCCCGCAGGTTCGCGGCGCACGTCCGCCGATCCGCCTGGTTCTGTCGGTTCGTTTCTCTGCTTGAACATCGTGAGTCTCCTTGGCCGAAGTACGCGTCCGGAATCCCGGACCGACACGAGGGGATTCATCATCACCGGGGACAACGGACCGGCATGAAGACTAGAGTATAGCGATTATTGCCCGGGCAACCACCGCGAGGCGCCGCCGGACCGGCGAGACTGCGCCTCGGACCGACGAGACGTGTTCGAAGGCACCCGAATCGATCGCAACTCCGGCGCGTCGTGTCGGGAGCAGCCTCGTACCTTCCCGTCGACGAAACCGCTTCGCAAATTCGGCTCGACCGTGGAGGTCCGTGCCGCTCGAGGAATCTGGCGACGATGACTTCGGCACATCTGCTGACCGTGTATGAACGCTCCGGATGCCACCTGTGCGACGACATGGTGTCCACGTTGTCGGAGTGGAAGACGGAGCTCGGGTTCGATATCGAGCGCGTCGACGTCGACGCCTCGCCGGGTCTCGCCGCCCGCTACGGCACGAGAGTACCCGTCCTGGTATACGGCTCGATCGAGGTCTGCCACTACTTCCTCGATCTCGATGCGCTGCACCGGGCTCTCGGGGACGGAACGGGGCCGGAGCGGCGCCTGCCCGGGGAACCGGATCCGGCCGATGGTTCCGAGGAGGGAGGCGGCTCGCTGCGGGATGCCGGACGATATCCGCGGATCTACGCGATCGTGAGGCGCATCCCCCACGGCCGGGTCGCCACCTACGGGCAGATCGCCGCCATCGAGGGGAACTCCAGCGCGCGGATGGTCGGATACGCCATGGCCGCGCTCTCCGGGCCGTACCCGGCGGTTCCCTGGCAGCGGGTGCTGAATGCCACCGGAGCGGTGAGCGAACGAAGCGGCGGCGGCGGGACCTCGGGCCGGCCCCCCGCGCCCGCGCGGGGCCCTCGAAGCCGAGGGCGTCGTGTGCGACGCGACGGGGCGCATCGACTTCGACATGTCCGGCTGGGACGGCCCCGACATCGACTGGATCGAGCGCCACGGGTTCCATCCCGCGGCGCGGCCGCGCTCGACCGGGCGAGGGCGCCGGAGATGATCGGACGGGTACGAACCCGCGGTCCGAGCCGGCACCGCGCGCCGCGCACCGGTTCGCCATGACCATTTCCTGCATCACCTTCGACCTCGACGACACGCTCTGGGAGTCCGGGCCGGTCCTCGCGAACGCCGAGACGAAGTTCTACGAGTGGATCGAGCGCACCTGCCCCGAAATCGCGCGCACCCACTCGTACGACACCCTCGTCGCCCACCGGCACACACACTATGCGTCGATTCCGGAGAGTCGCCACGACCTCACCCGAGCCCGCCTTCTGTGGCTGGGGTCGCTGCTGCGCGAGTGGGGGTACGCCGAGGAGCTCGCGGAAACCGGATTCCGGGTGTTCTGGAAGCACCGCAACGCCGTGACCCTATTCGACGACGTGCGCCGCGTGCTCGGCAAGCTCGGCGAGCGCTACGCGATAGGCGCAATCACCAACGGCAACGCCGACGTGCACCAGATCGGGATCGGACACCACTTCGACTTCGTGGTCACGCCGGCCGAGGCCGGGGCGGCGAAACCCGACTCCGCAATCTTCGAGCTCGCGCTCGACGCGGCCCGCGCATCGCCGGAGAGCGTCGTGCACGTGGGCGACGACCCCGAGCGCGATGTCGCGGGCGCAGCCAAGATCGGGCTGCGCACCGTGTGGATGAATCCCGAAGGAAGGCCCTGGCCGGGCGTGAGGCGGCCCGACGCCGAGATTCGTTCCCTCGACTCGCTCCTCACCGTCATCGACGCCTGGAGCTGAACGCGCGCCTCGCGCCTGCCGCCGGATCGCTCTGCGCCTACCGCCACATCGCTTCGCGCCTACGCACGTCGCGCCCCAGGTCCGACGCGCGCACCGTCGACCCCGACTACTCTGCGTGGGGAGCCCCAACCGAGCGATTGCGGAGGGCTCTCATGCCATCAACTACGAGGAAATCGTCATGCTTACGTGGAAGCATCTGGCAACGGTCGCGGCGCTGGGACTGTCGAGCCTGGCGTTCGCGGCGGAACCGACAGCCCCGATCGACGTCAACACCGCAAGCGCGGAAGTGCTTGCCGAGGCCATCGACGGAGTCGGTCTCAAGCGCGCGCAGGCAATCGTGCAGTACCGCGAGCAAAACGGGGCCTTCGCGTCCGTCGAGGATCTCGCGGAGGTGCGGGGCATCAGCGCCGGTATCGTGGAGCGGAATCGGGACCGCATCACCGCAAACGTCCCGGAATGAGCCGGCAGCCGGGCTGGGGCGCGACGCCGCGCCCCAGCCCGCAAATTTCGCCGATTCGCGAAGCGAGGGCGTGTTCACACTAACGGGGCGAAAAAGCACCGCTTTCGGACAGAAATCCACCGTAGGTCGGATTAGCGCAGCGTAATCCGACATGGCGCATCGCCCGACTCGGGCCGTGATGTCGGCTTACGCCTTCGGCCAAGCCGACCTACAGTGTCGATGCGGCCGCTAGTGTGAACACGCCCTAGTCCGGCCGATCGGCGCAAATCCCACGATCGAGCTCCCGGAGCCGATCCGGAGTTCCCACGTCGACCCACTCTCCCCGGTGGTGCTCTCCGCTCAGGGTCCCCGCCTCGATCGCGTCGCGCAGAACCGCGGCCAGCGGAAACCTCTCGCTCGAGTGCGCCGCGAACAGACGAGGCCGATAGCTGCCGATCCCGCTGAACGTGAGCCGGTCACGCCCGGCATCGAGGACCTTCCCGTCGGGTGCGAGGGCGAAGTCGCCGTGCGGGTGATGCGCGGGATTGTCGACAAGCACGATGTGCCCGTCGCCCGTCGGCGCATCGTGCAGCTTGTCGAGGGGGTAGTCGCTCCAGACATCCGAATTGACGGCGACGAACGGCTCCTCTCCGAGCAGCGACAGCGCCCGGCGGATGCCTCCACCGGTATCCAGGGCACCCTCGGGCTCTCGCGAATACCGGATGCGCACCCCGAGTTTCGACCCGTCGCCCAGGCGCGCCTCGATCCGTTCGCCGAGCCACGCGAGGTTGACGACCAGGTCGCGAAAGCCGGCGGCGGCGAGCCTCCGAACCTGGTGCTCGATGAGAGGCCGGCCTCCGACTTCGAGCAGCGGCTTCGGTACGCGGTCGGTCAGGGCGCCCATGCGTTCACCTCTGCCCGCGGCGAGAATCATGGCCTTCACCGGGGCCGCCCGTCCCGCGGCCGAGCCGGGACCCCTGACCGGACCGCGTGCACGCGGCTCGCGACGTCGCACTCCTCCAGCACCCGGACGACCGCCTCGGTCTCCGGGTAGCGTGGGGCGATTTGCGCGAGGTACGAGAGCGTGAGCGGCAGATCGTCGAGATAGCGCGGCTTGCCGTCGCGGTGCCACAACCTCGCGAAGATTCCCGCGATCTTCAGGTGGCGCTGCACGCCGGTGAGGTCGAACCAGCGGAGAAACTGCGCTCGACCGACATCGACGAGGCCGCGAGCGACGGCGCGATCGTGGTAGGCGCCGACCCAGTCGGCGACCCGATCCTCGGGCCAGCGCACGTAGACGTCGCGCAGCAGACTGACGAGGTCGTACGTGACGGGGCCGTCCACCGCGTCCTGGAAGTCGATCACTCCGGGATTGCCCCCCGCATCGCCCCCCGTCCCACTCCCCGGACCACCCCCCGGACCACCCCCCGGATCACCCCCCGAATCACCATTCCCCAGGTACATGAGATTGCGCGAGTGATAGTCGCGATGGACGAAGACCCGCGGCTGCTCGACGCAGGTCCGGACCAGGGCCTCGAACGTGTCGCCGAGCGCATGCGAGAGGGCCTCGTCGAGCTCGATTGCGAGGTGGCGCGCGAGAAACCAGTGCCGGAAGAGATCCAGCTCGTCGCGCAACCTGCGCTCGTCGTACGGGGGCACACGGCCCCGGCCGATTCCGCACTGCATTGCGATCAGTGCGTCGAACGCATCCGCGTAGAGCGCGTCGGCACCGGCCTCCTCGAACACGTCGAGATAGCAACGCGAACCGAGATCGTCGAGCAGCAGGAACCCGCGCTCCACGTCCGCGGCGTGGAGCCGAGGCGCGTTGACGCCGGCGCCGCGCAGCAGGCCGAGCACCGACACGAACGGCCGGCAGTCCTCCATCGGCGGCGGCGCATCCATCGCGATGCGCGTGCGCGAACCCGTGCGCACCCGGAAGTAGCGGCGGAAGCTCGCATCCTCCGATGCGGGCTCGATCCGGACCGCGGAGGTCGCGAGCGTGTCGCGCAGCCACGCGACAAGCGCAGCCGCGCGCGCGTCGAGTCGTTCCCGATCCTCCATCGGTCCAGTCTAGCCGGATTCTTCACCAGCCCACCGCTGCGGGCCGGGGTCGTGCAGAGCGCGGAACGAGCCCGTCGACCGCAGGCGAAGGGCGAGGGAACGTGCCGGCCCGGGCCGGACCGGCGATTCGCTCGAAATTCGGGAAACTCGGGCCGCCGCGGGTCAATCGCCGCCGTCGGCCGCCACGGCGGCGTCGGGCACCGCTCGAAGCGCCGGCGCGAGCGGCTCCGCCCGGACCCCGACCCGTTCCTCCTCGATGACGTGTCCGAGCAGCCGGGTCAGCGCACATACGGCGTCGATGGCGGGAGTCGGAGTCCCGGTCAGCCGGCTCAGCTCTACGACCGCGCCGATGAGCGCCTCCGTCTCGAGCGCCTTGCCGGCTTCGGCGTCCTGCAGCATCGAGGTCTTGTGCCTGCCGACCCGTTCCGCGCCGGCGATGCGCTTCTCGAGCGGCACGCGGAACGATATGCCCAGCTTCGCCGCGACCTCCTGCGCCTCCGTCATCATCCTCGCGGCGAGATCGCGCGACGGCGGGAACCGGCAGATGTCGACAAGGGTGGCGTGGGTGAGCGCGCTGATCGGGTTGAACGAGAGGTTGCCCCACGCCTTGAGCCAGATCTCCGAGCGGATGTTCTCCAGCACGGGCGACTTGAACCCGGCCCGCTGCAGCGTCTCGGACAGGGCGCGCACGCGGTCGGTGACCGAGCCGTCGAGCTCGCCGACGGGGAACCGTGTCCCCTCGATGTGGCGAATCCGGCCCGGCGCGGAAATCTCGGCCGCGGGATAGGCGATGCAGCCGACGATGCGCTCCGGCGCGATCGCGGCCGCGATCGTCCCGCCCGGATCGAGCGAGTCGAACACGGTCCCGTCGAGCGGTCCGCCGTGGCGCTGGAAGTACCACCACGGGATCCCGTTCTGGGTAGTCAGCACGACGGTCCCGCGTCCGAACAGAGTGGAAAGCTCACCCGCAATGGGAGCGATCTGGTGCGCCTTGACCGCGAGGACGACCACATCCTGGGATCCGCACTCCTTCATGTCGTCGGTCGCGGCGATATCCGCGGCGCGCACCACCGCGCCGTCGTTCATCGCCACCTCGAGCCCACGGGCGCGAATCGCTTCCAGATGGGCGCCCCTCGCGATGAGGGTGACCTCCTCGCCGGCCACGGCCAGCCGCGCGCCGAGCAGCCCGCCGATGGCCCCCGCCCCCACGACACAGATCTTCATGGTGTCACTCTCCCCGCGCCGCCGAATTCGACCGATCGAGTGCGCCGGTTTCAGTCATGCCTGTCACGGGAATTTACGTTGCCCGATCAAGTCAGTCGCGTACATTGAATTTGTCAATATTGAACATTGAGGCATCCACCGGACGGAAAGCCGCCGGACTCGCCGGCCGTCGTTCAGTACGGCAGTCCGACGTAGTTCTCGGCCAGCGCGGTCATCGCCGCTTTCGAGTTGACGAGGTAGTCCAGCTCGGCGAGCTGGATGCGTTCCCCGAACGGCCCGTTCTCGGGGAAACGGTGGAGCAGCGTGGTCATCCACCACGAGAACCGCTCCGCCTTCCACACGCGCCGCAGGCAGGTTTCGGAGTACGCGTCCATGAGGCCGGCGTCGCCGGACCCGTACCAGGCGGCGAAGGCGCGCGAGAGGTAGTGGACGTCGGAGGCGGCCAGGTTCAGCCCCTTCGCCCCGGTCGGCGGCACGATGTGCGCCGCGTCGCCGGCGAGGAACAGACGGCCGTGGCGCATCGGCTCCGCCACGAAGCTCCTGAGCGGCGCGATGCTCTTCTCGATCGACGGGCCGGTGACGAGCGCCCGGGCGAGCTCCTCGGGCAGACGACGCCGCAGCTCGTCCCAGAACCGGTCGTCCGGCCATTCGCCGAGGTCGTCGTCGAGCGGGCACTGGACGTAATACCGGCTCAGGGTGTTCGAACGCATGCTGCACAGGGCGAAGCCGCGTTCGTGGTGGTTGTAGGTCACCTCGCGGGTAACCGGCGGCGTTCGCGACAGCAACCCCAGCCAGCCGAACGGATAGACCTTCTCGTAGGTGCGCAGGACGTTCGCCGGGATGCTCCGGCGGCTCACGCCGTGGAACCCGTCGCAGCCGGCGATGAAATCGCAGTCGACGCGGTGGAGATCGCCGCCCTTTCGGTACGTGAGCCAGGGCGCATCGGTCTCGATGCCGTGGGGCGTCACGTCCTCGGCGTCGTGGACGATGACGCCGCCGGCCGCATCCCGCGCCTCGAAGAGGTCGCGCGTTAGTTCCGTCTGGCCGTAGACCGTGACGCAGGATCCCGTCAGGGCCCTGAAGTCGATGCGGTGGCGCCGCCCGCCGAACGAGATCCCGATCCCCTCGTGGATCTGCCCCTCCCGATCCAGCCGTTCGTGCACCTGCGCCTCGCGCAGCAGATTGACCGCTCCCTGCTCGATGACCCCGGCGCGTATCCGGCCGAGCACGTACTCGCGGCTCTGTCTCTCGAGGACGACGTTCTCGATCCCCCGCAGATGAAGAAGCTGCGACAGCAGAAGACCGGCGGGGCCGGAACCGATGATGGCGACCCGTGTCTTCACTCTAGAGTCCTCGAACACCCGTCATCTGCACGATTGAGCCACGCCTGTTTGCAAGCTCTCTCCGGGAGCGCGGGCATCTTGCCCGCAACGGGCCGAAGGCCCGCGATTGCTCAAGCGGGCAAGATGCCCGCACTCCCGGAAAAGCCGCCACATGCCTCCTCGCTCCCGGGCGCAGCCTCGCCGGTCCCGTTCCCGGACGAGGCCGCAATCGATCGCCGGACCTGCGCATCTCGCCGGCTACCCGCCGAGCAGTTCCGGCAACCACAACGTGATCGCCGGAAACGCGACCAGGACCCCCACGCGCACGAGCTCCGCCCCGAAAAACGGCAGCACTCCCAGGAAAGTCTGCCGCATGGGCACGTCCGGCGCCTGCGCCGAGATGATGAAGACGTTCATGCCCACCGGGGGCGTGATGAGCCCGAGCTCCACCACGATCAGCGCCAGGATCCCGAACCAGATCTTGAGGTCCTCCGTGCTCACGCCGAACGGCGAATCCGCGGCAGCCGCCCAGTCCCCGCCGTTGAGCTCCACCAGCACCGGCCAGAAGAACGGGATGGTCAGCAGGATCATCGACAGGCTGTCCATCAGGCACCCGAGCACGATGAGCGCGGCCAGGAGGATCAGCAGGGTCGCCAGCGGAGCCAGGCCGGAGCCGGCCATCCACTCCGCCATCGCCTGCGGCACTCCGCCGCGGGCCATGAAGATCTTCAGCAGCTCCGCGCCAAGGAGGATCAGGTAGATCATGCCCGTGGTGCGGGCCGTCTCCAGGAGCGCCTCGCGTGCGTCGGCCCGCGTGAGTCGGCCGTTGGCGACACCGAACAGGGCCACCATGACCGCGCCGACGGCCGCCGCGGGGGTCGGATTGAAGAACCCGAAGTAGATGCCGCCGATGACCACGGCGAAGACCACCGCCACCGGCGCGATGCCGAGCGTCGCCGCGATGAACTCGCCGCGTCCGGGAAACGCTCCCTTCGGTCCCGCGTCGGGCGCGATCGTCACGTAGATGAGGATCGTGACGATGAACAGGGCCACCGCGATCAGCCCCGGGATCAGGGCGGCGGCGAACATGGTGACGACGTTCGCCTCCACGATGATGGAGTAGATGATGAGGATGACCGACGGGGGTATCAGGATGCCCAGCACCCCGCCCGCAGCGATGGTGCCGGTGCCCAGGGTGTCGGAGTACCGGTAGCGCTTGAGCTCCGGCAGCGCGACCCGCCCCATCGTCGATGCCGTCGCGAGCGAGCTGCCGCACACCGCGCCGAACCCGGCGCAGGCGGCGATGGCGGAGATGGCGACGCCGCCGCGCAGCCAGCCCAGCCACGCATTCGCGGCCCTGAACAGATCCGCGCTCAGGCCGCAGCGCGACGCGACGGCCCCCATCAGAACGAACAGGGGCACCACGGACAGGTCGTAGATCGAGAACTGGCCGTAGGCGAGGTCCTTGAGCTGGTTCAGGACGATCTTCGGCCCGTTGAGAATGGCGATCCCGACGCAGCCCACCACGATCATGGCGTAGGCGATGGGTACCCGGATCGCGATCAGCGCGACGAGCGCAGCCAACCCGAGCAGGCCGATGGTGATCGGCTCCATGGTCAGCCCGGGGTCGTTCGCGAGATGCCGCCGAACGCCTCGACGAGCGTGATGACCGACGCGAGCACGAGCAGCGCCAGCGAGACGAGGGCCGGCACGAAGGCGCACCAGATCGGAATTTCGAGGATGCCGGTGAACTGCTCGTACTCACGATAGTCCAGCAGGCCCGCGCTCATCCGCCACAGCAGGATGGTGGCGAACACCACCGCGACGAGCGCGGCCAGGGCCGACATGACCGCCACCGCGCGGGGCCCCGCGCGCATGGTGAAGATGTCGGCCGAGACGTTCGCCCCGACCAGTTGGCAGTAGGGCAGGAAGCAGAAGGCGGCGACGGCCGCGCCCATCTCCGTCAGCTCGAAGTCGCCGGGGAAGGGCTTGTTGACGATGGCGCCGGCGAGGATCGAGTACGCGTTGACCAGCGCGACGCCCACGAGCACGAGCCCGCCCAGCAGGGCCCATGCCGTGATCAGGGAGCGGGCGGGGCCGAAGCGCCCTGCCCGCTCCGCGCCGCCATCGGCGGCCACCGTCTAGTTCGACATCATGTTCTTCGAGACCAGCTCGACCGCCTGGTCGTACAGGGCCTGCCCGTCGATGCCCTTCTCGCCCATCTCCGTGATCCAGCGCTCCACGACCGGAGCCACGGCGGCCTCGAACGCGGCCCACTCCTCGTCGGAGAGCTGGACGTGCTCGTTGCCGCTGTCGGTCGCCATCTTGATGCCGAAGGCTTCGGCGCCGTCCCAGATGTCGCCGACCTTGGCGTGCCAATCCCTTCCGGAGGCGTCCTCGAAGATCTTCCGGATGTCGTCCGGCAGGCCGTTCCAGCGGTCCTCGTTCATGATGACCGAGAACGACGTGGTGCCCAGCCGCTTGCCGCCGGGGCCCTCGATCTGGAACTTCGTCTGCTCGTGGATCTTCAGCGGCGGGATGATCTCGAACGGAATCAGCGCCCCGTCGACCACCTTCTTGGCAAGCGCGGTCGGAATTTCGCCTACCGAGGTCTTGACCGGATTCGCCCCGAGCGCTTCGACCACCCAGGATCCGGTCCGCGACGGAATGCGGATCTTCTTGCCGGCCAGATCGGCGGGCGAGCGGACCATCTCGTCCGCCATGTGGATCGCCTGGCCGCCGTGCACGTGCTGGAACAGCGCGACGACGCCCTTGAAGTCCTTGCCGAGCTCGCCGTCGTACATGGTCTCCATCGCCATGTTCACCGCCGCGCTGCTGCCCTGGTGCACGCCGGGCAGCTCGAACACCTCGGTCCGGGGGAACTGCCCCGCGGCGTAGGCGTTCACGATCCAGGCGATGTCGACCACGCCGTCGCGCACCTGGCGCGGAAGCTGCGGCGGTTTCCCGCCCAGCGTCATCGACGGGAAGATCTCGATGGCGATGCGCCCGCCCGAGGCGTCCATGACCGACTGCGCCCACGGTTCCAGCATCAGCCGGTGCGCCGGCGCCTTCGGGCTCAGGAAGTGGTGGAGCTTGAACTCGTACTCCGCGGCCCATGCGGCCGTCGACCCGGCGATCGCCATCGCCGCTCCCAGGGCGGCGGCTGTCAGCTTTCGAATCACGCTCATCGCGGATTCCTCCCGTGTGGTCTTCGATCTCGTGGTTGCGTGGCCGGCGAGGCCGCAGTGGACCGCGGGCACGACGCGTGCATCGCACCCGCGCGCTGTCGCATCCGTGGTGGGTTGACGGGCTCGGGTGCCCATACCTGAGGCAAAATCCAATGGACTCCCGCTGTCGCGTACGCCATCGGGGCGTCGGCGGTCCACGATCAGGCTCCCCGGTCTCCATGAAGAATCGCGATGACCTCCTCGGGGACCGGGACCGCCGTCATGCCGTCGCCATCCGCGGACCTCGCCACCAGCACGCGTTTCTCGAACCCTTCGACCGCCAGGACCTCGCCTCGCATCAGGCGGTGCTCGACGTCGAAGCTCGAACGGCCGAAGCGGGTGATCCGGGTCTCGATGACGACCTCGTCACCGAATCTGGACGGCACATGAAACGTGGCCCGGGCGTCGACGATCGGCCACCCCACCACGTCGTAGCGCCGGATGAGCTCCGGTTTCGGAAGGCCCGCCGCCTTGAAGTGGTGGGCGGTCGAGCCGTCGAACCAGCAGAAATAGCGGGGGAAGAAGACGATGTTGGCCGGATCGCAGTCGCCCCACTCGATGGTGATGGTACGGCGGCTAGTGAACAAGCGTTCCAAGCTGCACTTCTCCCGGGGTCGGAGATCGGCCGCGGCGCCGATGAAGGGGTCATTTACAGACAAACGGACGCGCGTTCAACATCGCCGCACGCGCGCTCGGCACGACGTGGACGTAAGACACGGGGAACACTCTCGCGACGCCGGTGGCGAGAACGGCCCGCAACGGGCTTACAATCCGGTCGCATCGAGCAGCCCGGAGGCACCGGACGATGAACAAGCACTGGATCCTGGCCGTGGCGGTGTCCCTGGGGGCGATCGGCGCGTCTCCGGCCGGGCTGGCCGCCGGCGACGAGGACACGACCGGCACCGACGAGACCCGCTCGGGGTACGAACAGGCGGTCCGGCTGGTGGAGGCGGGCGACTATCGGGACGCGCTCGAGATCCTCGAGGATCTGGACCGGACGGAGTCCGGAAACCCCGACGTGCTGAACATGCTCGGCTATGCCCACCGCAAGCTGGGCCGGGTGGAGGGGGCGTTCAACCGCTACCGGGAGGCGCTGGCCATCGAGCCCCGGCACCTCGGGGCCAACGAGTACCTCGGCGAGCTCTACCTGGAAACGGGGGAGCTCGAATCGGCCGAGGAACGCCTCGCGGTGCTCGCGACCGCCTGCCCCTCGGGCTGCGAGGAGCGGGACGAGCTTGCGGAAGCGATTGCGGCTTACAAGGAGGCGCACGGTCTCTAGTGCGACGAGCGATGAGAGCACCGCGAGACTACGACGACATCCCCGGCACCTACGTACAGGACTCAGTCCAGCTTCGCAGGGGGTATCACCTCAACATGTTCTGCATGTCGCTCAACCACGCCGGCAACCGTGACGACTTCCGTGCCGACGAGGCGGCCTACCTGGACGGGTTTCCGATGACGGACGGGCAGCGCCGGGCGGTGCTCGCGCGCGACTGGCTGGAGATGCTGCGCCTCGGCGGGAACATCTACTACACGTTCAAGCTGGCGGCCTTCGACGGCCTGACCATGCAGCACGTCGGCGCGGCGATGTCGGGCACCGGCATGTCGGTGGAGGAGTTCAGGCAGATGATGCTCGACGGCGGGCGACCCATCGACGGCAACCGGAGCAGGAAGGAGCACGACGATGGCTAGCGTCGTCGCGGGAGTGGCCACCTCGCACGTGCCCGCCATCGGGGCCGCGATCGACCACGGCAGGACGCAGGAGCCGTACTGGAAGCCGCTGTTCGACGGCGTCGAGCCCGCCCGGCGCTGGGCCGCCGAGGCGAAGCCGGACGTGTGCATCATCGTCTACAACGACCACGCCTGCGCCTTCTCGTTCGCGACCATCCCCACCTTCGCACTGGGGACGGCGCCCGCGTTCCCGCCGGCGGACGAAGGCTTCGGCCCGCGCCCGGTGCCGGTGGTCGAAGGTCACGACGATCTGGCGTGGCACCTCGCCGAATCGCTCATCCTCGACGAGTTCGACATCACCATCGTCAACGAGATGCCGGTCGACCACGGGCTGACGGTGCCGTTGTCGGTGGTATTCGGCGAGCCTGCGGCGTGGCCGTGCCGGGTGATTCCGCTCTGCGTGAACGTCATCCAGTATCCGCCGCCGACCGGCAACCGCTGCTTCAGCCTCGGGCGGGCGATCCGCCGCGCCGTCGAGTCGTACCCGGAGGATCTGAAGGTGGCGGTGTTCGGCACCGGCGGCATGTCGCACCAGCTCCAGGGCGAGCGCGCGGGGCTCATCAATCCCGAGTTCGACCGGGCGTTCATGGATCGGCTGGTCGAGGCGCCGGAGAAGCTCGCCGGCATCCCGCACGCGGAGTACATGCGCGAGGCGGGCTCCGAGGGCATCGAGCTCGTGATGTGGCTGGTGATGCGGGGCGCGCTGAGCGAGCGGGTCGACGAGGTGTACCGCTTCTATCATGTGCCGGCTTCGAACACCGGCTACGGGCTGATGGTGCTGGGAGACAGAGGGAGAAGGGACTCGTGAAGATCTGCATGGTCGGCGAAGGGGCCTTCGCCCACAAGCATCTCGACGCGCTGGCGCGCATCGACGGCGTGGAGGTCGTCTCCATCGCCGGCGGGGTGGCCGGGCACACGCAGGCGGCGGCAGCGAAGTACGGCATTGCCCACTGGACGACGGATCTCGACGAGGGGCTGTCGCAGCCGGGGGTCGAGGCGGCCATCCTCGCGTCGCCCACGCCCATCCATGCAGCCCAGGCCGAGCACGTGATGCGCGCCGGCAAGCACGTGCTGATCGAGATCCCGATGGCGGACTCGCTCGCCGACGCCGAGCGGGTGGTCGAGGTGCAGCGCGAGACCGGCCTGGTGGCGATGGTCGATCACGTCCGGCGCTTCAACCCCAGTCACCAGTGGGTGCACAACCGGATCAAGGCCGGGGAGCTCACGTTGCAGCACCTGGTGTGCGAGACGTTCTTCTTCCGCCGCACCAACATGAACGCGCTCGGCCAGCCCCGGAGCTGGACCGACCACCTGCTGTGGCACCACGCCTGCCACACCGTCGACCTGTTCCACTACCAGACCGGCGAGACTCCGTCCCACGTCCACGCGCTTCAGGGTCCGCCCCATCCCGAGCTCGGCATCGCCATGGACATGAGCATCGCGATGGCGGTGCCGTCGGGCGCGGTGTGCACGCTCTCGCTCTCGTTCAACAACGACGGGCCGCTCGGCACCTTCTTCCGCTACATCTGCGACAACGGCACGTACATCGCGCGCTACGACGACCTGGTCGACGGCCGGCAGGAGCCCATCGACGTGAGCGGCGTGGACGTGTCCATGGACGGCATCGAGCTTGCGGACCGCGAGTTCTTCGCCGCCATCCGGGAGGGCGGGGAGCCCAATGCCAGCGCGGCGCAGTGCCTCGGCGCGATGCGGACGCTGGACCGGCTGGAGAAGAGCCTGGCCTCGGTTTCGTGACATGGCGAACCGTCTCTGCGCCGATGGCTGAAACCGAAGCTGACACCTGCCGCAAGTTCGTTGTCCCCATGCTCCGCAAAACGGGCTGGGACGATGCACCTCACTCGATCAACGAACAGCGGACCTTCACCGACGGACGGATCGTGTTCGTCGGAGGCAAGGCGCGCCGCGGAAGACAGAAACGCGCCGACTACATCCTGCGGTACCGGTCCCATTTCCCCATCGCCGTAGTCGAGGCGAAGGCGCGCTACAAGCACGCCGCGCAGGGTCTCCAGCAAGCGCGTGACTACGCCGAAACTCTTGGCCTGAAATTCGCCTATGCGACGAACGGCGTGGAAATCATCGAGGTCGACTACACGACCGGCGTGGAACGGACCATCGACACCTTCCCGCCGCCCGAGGAGCTCTGGCGGCGGCAGCGCATGGCTGAGGGCCTTATGGACCGTGCAACGGCCGAGAAGCTGCTGGCTCCGACCTACCCTGACAGAAGCAAGCCGCTGCGGTACTACCAGGAGATTGCCGTCAACCGTGCCGTCCAGGCTGTTGTCTCCGGGCGCAAGCGCATACTGCTGACGCTGTGCACCGGATCGGGGAAGACCGCCGTCGCGTTCCAGATTGCCTGGAAGCTCTGGTCCGCCCGCTGGAACACCAGGGGCGCCGCGCGCAGGCCGAAAATGCTCTTTCTCGCCGACCGCAACGTCCTCGTGGACGACCCGATGGCGAAGGACTTCAGCGTGTTCGGAGATGCGCGCCACAAGATTGCCGGCGGTGACGCTCCGAAGAGCCGCGACATGTACTTCGCGACCTATCAGAGCATCGCTCGCGACGAGAGCCGGCCGGGTCTCTATCGGGAGTACCCGAAAGACTTCTTCGACCTCGTCATCGTCGACGAGTGCCATCGGGGCAGCGCCCGCGACGACAGCAGCTGGCGCGAGATCCTGGAGTGGTTCGAGCCTGCAACCCAGGCAGGCATGACCGCCACGCCGCGCCGCGAAGACAATGTCGACACCTACGCGTACTTCGGCGATCCGATCTACGAGTACAGCCTCGCTCAGGGCATCGAGGACGGATTTCTCGCCCCCTTCCGCGTGCATCGTGTCATCACCGACTACGACGCCGCCGGATGGCGTCCGACCAGGGGCGAGCTCGATCGGTACGGGAGAACGATCCCGGACGCCGAGTACAATACCCCGGACTTCGAGCGTCTTGTCGCGATCAAGGCGCGGACCAAGGCCATCGCCCGGCACCTCGCCGGCTTCATGCGCCAGACCGACCGTTTCGCGAAGACGATCGTCTTCTGCGTCGATCAGGAACACGCGCTGGAGATACGCGGCGCGCTCGCCGAGCTCAATACCGATCTGGTCAAGGAGTACCCCGACTATGTGTGCCGGGTCACGGCGGACGAGGGCCATGTCGGCAGCGCTTACCGCGCCAGGTTCCAGGACGTGGAGACGCGTTCGCCCGTTGTCCTGACCACCTCGCACCTGCTGACCACCGGCGTCGACGCTCCGACGTGCAAGAACGTCGTACTGGCCCGGGTCGTCGGCTCGATGCCGGAGTTCAAGCAGATCATCGGACGCGGCACGCGACTGCGAACCGACTACGGCAAGCTTGCGTTCAACATCATCGACTACACGGGCACCGCCACCGAGAAGTTCGCAGACCCCGACTTCGACGGCGTGCCGCTGCACGAGCAGGAAGACGTCATCGACCGAGCAGGGGAAACGATCGAGGTGCCGCGGACCCGGGAGCCGGAGCCCGATCCCTATCTCCCGTTCCCGGGCCCTGACGAGGCTCTGCCAGGGGGCGGGCTCGACGATGACGACGAGGGCGTGCCCCGGAAGTACTACGTCGACGACGGCGAGGTCGAGATCGTGAAGCACCTGGTTTACGAACTCGACTCGGAGGGCAGGAAGCTCGCCTGCCGCCAACTCACCGACTACACCGCCGACAGGGTGCGCACCCTGTATCCGAACGCATCCGAGCTTCGCAGGGACTGGCTGGACCCTGAACGCCGGGCGGAGATCGTCGATCGCCTTCTGGCACAGGGTATCGACATGGAAACTCTCGCCGACGTGGCCGGCAAGCCGGAGGCGGACCCCTTCGACCTGCTGTGTCATCTAGCCTTCCATGCTCCGATGCGAACCCGGCGCGAACGCGCCGAGCGCCTGAAGCAGGAGGAAACGGCTTTCCTCGATCAATACGTGCCGGCCGCGCGCGAAGTTCTCGGCGCCATGCTGGACAAGTACGCCGAGCACGGCAGCGTGCAGTTCAAGCTGCCGGACATACTGGAGATTCCGCCGATCTCGGAATGGGGCAACGTCATCGAGATCTCGAACCGGTTCGGGGGCGTTCAGAACATGAGAAAAGCAGTGGCTGAGATGCAGAAGCGGCTCTACGCCGCGTAGATTCAAGGAGACTTTTTGTGGCTCGCAGGACCGGCAGGAAGGCGGCGGCACAGGCGCAGACGACGGCACAGCGGCTCGACAGC
>MKWU01004049.1_pt1 | contig 17972 bp, 11 predicted proteins | sample 809101 | NCBI WGS metagenome assembly MKWU01 (sample SAMN05860141, study PRJNA318959) | sponge metagenome | host: Aplysina aerophoba | place: Slovenia: Piran, Adriatic Sea, Gulf of Piran | collected 2013-05-07
ATATGAACAACGTTCAAGTCACAATACTGTCTTGCAGGGATGACTAGACATGACCGTTCCCGTTTTGACTTTTTTCAACAACAAGGACGGTGTCGGCAAGACCTCACTTGTCTATCATCTGGCGTGGATGCTATCCGACAGTGGTTATCGGGTGCTGGCCTGCGATCTCGATCCACAGGCGAATCTCACCGCTGCATTTCTGGATGAAAGTCAATTGGAAAAGCTATGGGATGAAGACAACGAGGCATCTGCGAAGACTATCCTGCAATGCGTCCGACCTCTGACGAGAGTTGGCGACATCAAAGACCCAACGCTCGTCGAAATCACATCTACGCTTATATCTAGACTGTGCCTGATTCCGGGAGACTTGGCACTGGCCGGATTTGAAGATACTCTGTCATCAGAATGGCCTGACGCATTGGGTTCTAGCGAGTTGTACCGTCCCTTCCGCATTTTGACTTCCTTCTCGACCGTCATGCAGTCTGGGGCTGCACAGATGGACGCCTCAATCATCTTGGCCGACGTCGGCCCCAATCTTGGTGCGATCAATCGTTCCGCGCTGATTGCCAGTGATTATATCATCGTTCCGCTGGGTGCTGACTTGTTTTCGCTCCAAGGTCTGCGCAATCTCGGCCCGACGCTGAATCGGTGGCGACAAGATTGGCAACGGCGAAGGGATCACTGGGCGCAACCAGACTTTCCACTGCCGGATGGGGACATGCAGCCCGTCGGCTATGTAGTGCAACAGCACAGCGTCCGTCTGAATCGCCCCGTGATGGCGTATGACAAATGGGTCAATCGAATGCCGGAAGAATACGCCCGCAACCTGTGCGACGATAGCGAAGGACCGTACCCCGAGACACCGGCACAGGATAAAGAATACGCCCTCGCTACCGTCAAGCACTACCGGAGCTTGGTGCCGATGGCTCAGGAAGCACGCAAGCCCATTTTTCACCTCACCACGGCCGATGGTGCCATTGGCAGCCATGCCGCCGCGGCAAAAGACGCACACCAGGATTTTAGGGATTTGGCGAAGAAAATCATACAAAGAATCAATCTCGGGAATCCGTGACCTCCCCGAACGATGGATACGGGGAAATAGACAACTAATGAATGCCTTAACGGAAGCTATCAAAAGTGACCAAATATGATCACATTTTGGACAATCGTACTCGCAAGGTCGTTGATTATTTGCGGCAGCACCTATCCGCCGCCGAGGTATTTCGCCTCGTTTCGGCGTATTTCACCATTTACGGGTACGAGGCCCTGCAAAGAGAATTGAACGGTGTTAAGGATGTGCGCTTTCTCTTTGGTGATCCGGCGTCGGTCGGCGAGTTAGATCCCGGAGAGAAAGCGCAAAAAGCCTTCAACCTGACCGAAAACGGGCTATCTCCCCAACACGCCTTGCAACAGAAATACCTCGCCCGGCAATGCGAAGCATGGGTACGCAGCAAAGGCGTCAAAATTCGCTCCATTGGCAAATCCAACTTTCTGCACGGCAAGATGTATCTCACCGAATCAGCGAATGGCGGCACGGCGGTGGTCGGCAGTTCCAACTTCACTCGTGGTGGCTTAGGCGGCGGGACGAGTGCCAACGTGGAAATCAACTTGGCAACCCAAAACGCAGCTACTTGTACCGAACTGCAACAATGGTTTGACGATTTGTGGGCGGACAATACGCTGACCAAGGATGTCAAAAAGGACGTGCTGGACGCGCTGGCGCGGATAGGCAGAGAGTACGCGCCGGAGTTGATCTACTATAAAACGCTCTACGAGTTATTCCAGGATGACATAGAAGCGAGAAAAGCCGGCGAAAGCCACCTAAAAGATACACACCTATACGATACCGCAGTCTGGAATGCGCTGTACGACTTCCAAAAAGACGGAGCTAAAAGTGCTATTGCCCGCCTGCTGCAGCACAACGGCTGTATCCTTGCCGACAGTGTGGGGTTGGGAAAGACCTACACAGCGTTGGCGGTTATCAAGTTCTTTGAATTGCGCAACGAGCGGGTGCTGGTGTTATGCCCCAAAAAGCTGCGCGAAAATTGGGCGCTGTATCCAGCCTATAACGCCCAAACTGGCAATCCCTTCCTCGAAGACCGCTTTGGCTACACCTTGCTATCGCACACTGACTTGTCCCGCAGCAGTGGGCAAGCCGGCGACATTGATCTGGCAAATTTCAACTGGCGTAACTTCGACATGGTGGTCATCGACGAATCGCACAATTTCCGCAATGACTCCAAGTCCCGCTCCGAAGAAGACGGTAAGATTCGCCACAGCCGCTACTCGCGGTTGTTGGAAGAAGTCATCAAAGCCGGGACCCAAACCAAGGTGCTGATGCTTTCGGCGACGCCGGTCAACACTTCGCTTATTGACCTCCGCAATCAGATTTATCTGATGACTGAAAAACGCGAGGACGTGTTCCGGGAAAATCTGGGCATCGGCCATATCGGTGCTCTACTGAGGCAAGCGCAAAAGGAGTTTAAAGCATGGGAGACGAAAGCGGAGAAGAGCGGGAAAAAAGACAAGACAACGTTACTGGAGACGTTGGGTGCTGATTTTTTTAAACTGCTGGGCGGCGTTTCCATTGCTCGCTCACGGCGTCAGATCAAGCAGTTCTACGCCGAGGAAATGGACAGGATCGGCCAATTCCCCACGCGGCAACAGCCGAACAATCGCTATCCGCTGACGGATTTAGAGGACGAACTCTCATATAAAAATTTATCTGAACAAATCGAGCAGTTCGCTTTATCCATTTACCAGCCATCAAGCTACGTTACCAGCGAGGAGGCCAAGAAGCGGTTGGCGGAGGAAAAGAAGCAACTGCGGTTTAATCAGGCAGACCGCGAGCGCTTCCTCATCGGTATGATACGAGTCAATTTTCTGAAACGCCTAGAAAGTTCGGCCCACTCTCTGACGGAAACGCTCAAGCGCACTATCGGCAAAATTGAAGACTTGCTAAAAAAGATAGACCGCTATGAGCAAAACCTGCTGTTAGAAGAACGAGCGGACGTCCTCCCAGATGACGATGACGACGACGAGGAATTTCAGATCAATCGGGCACGCACTCCCTACCATCTGCGCGAGTTGGATTTGCCCCGTTGGAAAGAGGACTTGCTGAAGGATAAGAAGACCCTGGAGGCGGTCTATGAACGGGTCAGTATTATCACGCCGGAGCGAGACGGCAAGCTGCGAGAGATCAAGGCGCACATTCGAGACAGAGCACAACACCCGACGACCAACAAGGACGGCCAGATTAACCGCAAGCTGCTGGTGTTCTCCACCTTCAAAGACACCGTGGAGTACCTGTACGAGAACTTGGCTGACTTGGCGAACGAATTGGGGTTGAACATGGCAATGGTCTCTGGGGATGTAACGCGCACCACTTCCGGTGCCAACAACTTCAACGCCATTCTGACCAACTTCGCGCCGAGAGCACACGGGCAGAACAATAGCACCGACGAAATCGACCTGCTGCTTGCTACCGATTGCATCTCAGAGGGGCAGAATCTTCAAGATTGCGATACCGTGCTCAACTACGATATCCACTGGAATCCGGTGCGTATCATCCAGCGCTTCGGGCGCATTGACCGCATTGGCAGCCGCAACCAGTCGGTGCGGATGATTAACTATTGGCCCACTAAGGACATGGAGGTCTATCTGCGCCTGCAAAGTCGTGTGCAAGCACGCATGGCCTTGGCGGATGCCACAGCCAGCGGCGACGACGACCCATTGAACGAAGACTCGTTTGAGCAGGTCCAGATGGAGCTAAATTTCCGCGATGAACAACTAAATAGAATGCGCGAAGAGGTGCTGGATTTAGACGAGCTATCCGATGGCGTCGTTATGAGCGACTTTACGCTCGATTACTTTTTTGCCCAATTGTTGCGGTATTTGGAGCAAAACAAGGCGGAACTGGAAGCAATGCCCTATGGGGCCTACGCAGTAACCGACGGGGAGGACGACACCGCACAGCCAGGCGTGATATTTTTCTTACGTCAGCGCAACGCTAGCACTGACAAAAGAGAAAAAAGGGCCAGTCCGATTCATCCGTATTATGCGGTCTATATTCGCGACGACGGCCATATCCGTTACGGTTGTGCCAATGCCCGGCAGGTGCTGGAGTTGTTTGAATCGGTAGCCCTCGGCAAGACCGAGCCGCTGCAAAAGTTATGTGACCAGTTTGACCGCGAAACCCAAAATGGCCAAGACATGGCCCATTACGACAAACTGTTGAAGGCCGTGATTGCCCACATAGGTGGGGCGGACAGAGCCACACAGATACGGCAACTGAGCATTCACGGCCAGCGCGACTTCAGATTGCCGGCTAAATCCTCAAAACCGAGTAATGCTGATTTTGAGCTAATAACTTGGCTGATTATTGCAAAGGCATGAGTACGACCGACATCCGAGAGGACATTCGAGCCGCTTTAGCGGCCATACCCTACAGCGATTTCTTGGCGGCGACTAAAGACTTACTTGAAGTTCTCGGCTATCAGAGTGACCGCACAGAAGAACTTTCAGGCAATGTAGATGATTTTATCCACGAATTCCCTGCACAAAAACCAAATACCAAGACAGAGCAGGCATTCCGCGAGCACGTCCAATCTGTGCGGATCGTCTTTCAGATAACAAATGATGAAATTGCCTCAGCCAATCAGCAGACGTTTGGGTTTGAGGCTACTTCCTTTGAAGAGGGGCGGCAGCAGAGCGTTCTCTTTTTCACCGTGGAACTGAAGGAGGACAACTACCCCCAAGGGGTATATGACGAGTTTACGCGGGAGATCGATAAGAGGTCAATCTTACCAACCGTAGTTTTCTTCCGCGCTGGAGCACGCTTGACCGTCGCTGTTATCGGACGTCGCCCGCACAAGCTCGATGATAGTCGTGATGTGCTGGAGCGCGTCACGTCGTTGAGCAAGAATATTCCTCTAGAGAGTCCGCGCCGTGCCGATCTCGCTGTTCTGTCCGAGCTATCGCTATCGGAGTGCGCCGCGTGGATGGAGGCCAATGTCAAGCCGCATAACTGCGAAGGTTTGTTGGCAGCTTGGCTTGCCAAGCTGGACACCGTAGAGCGCGACCAGCAGTTCTACCGATATACGTTCGACTGGTTTGAACGGGCGGTGTTTGAGGGAAAATTCCCAGAAGGAGAGGAGCAAACTCTACGACTTTACTTTTACGATATCGCCGAGGCCACACCTCTTCCGAGGGAGCGCGAAGCAGAACTGGCTGACCGTATCAAAAATGGCGACATGCGCGCACGGGATGAAATGATCCAGGCGAATTTGCGCTTTGTCATTAGCGAGGCCAAGAAATACCAAAATCGCGGTCTGTCCCTCTCTGACTTGATTAGCGCCGGCAATCTCGGGCTGATTACGGCGGCCGACCGCTTTGATGGGACAAAGGGGCACAAATTCATTACCTATGCGGTTTGGTGGATTCGCCAGTCCATCCTCCAGACGCTCGCCGAGCACGTGCGCATCGTGCGCCTTCCCCTCAACAAAGTCAGTTTGCTCAAGGATATTGCTAAAGCCTCGCGCAAACTGAGTCAGGAGAGGGTTAGTGAGTCAGACATAGAGGAAATCGCCGCCGAACCCAAAGTCCTGGCCGAAGATGCCCTAGAGGAAATCGCTGCCGAACTTGAAGTTCCGGCCAAAGAGATCCTAGAGACCACCCTCAGCGCCCGCGCCGTGTGTTCGCTTGACGAACCCTTCACCGACGACGAACGCAGCTTGCGCGAGATCTTGGTCGATGAGGCGACGGTTCCTCCTGACGCTGACATCTTGCGCGAATCGGCGCGAATACAGTTAGAGGCAGTTCTAGGGGTTCTCGAAGAGCGCGAATCGCGCATTATCAGGCTCTATTTTGGCCTCGACGGCAACAAGGCCCTGACGCTTGAGGAAATTGGCGACATGATGAATCTTACGCGTGAGCGCATCCGCCAGCTCAAGGATCGGGCACTCAGTAAGCTACGCCGTCGAGTGTGTTACCAAGCGCTGAAGACGCTGACCACACACCCGTTAGGACAACCTGTTGAACGCCGTGGGTTCTATGCCGAAAAAGATGTGGCGGACGATACGGAGGGGATATGAGCACAGACGCCAATACCAGATATCTTCGAGGCTTGATTAACGAACTGAGGAAACTTCCCAATGAAACTCCGTGGGTGGAGTTCAAGCACAACAACACCAACCCGCAAGACATCGGCGAGTATTTGTCCGCTCTCAGCAACGCGGCTGCGCTCGGAGGCAAATCTAACGCTTACTTAGTCTGGGGCATTGAAGACGGCACTCATGACGTTTTGGGGACTACATTTAAACCCGGCAAAACGAAGAAGGGCAACGAAGCCTTAGAGAGTTGGCTCGTCCGTCTGCTGAGCCCTCGTTTGCACTTCAAATTCCATTCGTTTGAATACGAAGGCGAGTCAGTTGTTGTCCTTGAAATTCCCAAGGCCAACACGAAACCCACTCAGTTTTCCGGAACCGAGTACGTCCGTGTCGGTTCCCATTGCCAAAAACTCAGAGACCATCCACAATTAGAACAAGAACTTTGGAGAATTTTCGACGCGACACCATTTGAATCTCTGATTGCCAAAGAGCATGTTGCCGGCGGTGATGTTTTGTCATTTCTCGATTACCCGTCTTATTTTCAGTTGCTCGAAAGGCCGCTTGCGGAGAACAGATCGGCGATTCTCGAAGTGCTCTCCAACGATGGCATGATTATTACCGATGAAGCTGGAGCTTGGAATATCACTAACCTCGGAGCGATTCTGTTTGCCCGGACGTTGCGTGATTTCAAACCACTCGATCGCAAGTCAGCTCGTGTGATCATTTACGAAGGTCGCGGAAGAATCAAGACAATCAGAGAACAAGAAGTACAAATAGGCTATGCGACGGGCTTTGAGGGCTTAATCAGATTCATTAATGATTCGCTTCCTAGCAACGAGGTAATTGGCCAAGCGATCCGAACAACAGTACCGATGTATCCGGAACCGGCAGTACGCGAGCTTGTTGCGAACGCTTTGATTCATCAGGACTTTTCCATCACTGGTGCCGGCCCAATGGTTGAGATTTTCTCAGATCGTATGGAGATCACAAACCCGGGGTTGCCTTTGGTCAATACCGAGCGTTTTCTGGATTCGCCACCCCGGTCCCGTAACGAAGTACTGGCTTCATTTATGCGGCGCATTGGTGTATGCGAAGAGCGAGGCAGTGGCGTTGATAAGGTTGTTTTTCAGACCGAATTATTTCAACTGCCGGCCCCCAGCTTTGAGACGCCGGAAAATTCCACAAGATCGGTTTTGTTTGCTCACAAGCCGTTGAATGAAATGGATAGTGCAGAAAGGATACGGGCTTGCTACTTACACGCGGCGTTACGATACGTAGAAAGAGACCCTATGACGAATTCCAGTTTACGCAAGCGATTCGGAATCAAAGAACAAAACAGCGCTAGGGCTTCTCGGATCATCAGGGAAACTCAGGAATATGGGGCGATTAAGTCCTACGATCCGAAACAAGGGCGCAGACATGCGAAGTACCTGCCGTTTTGGGCATAAATCTTATTTGACGGTTATTTGATAGGAATGGCAGTTCCCGGACCTCAAACCCCATAATTTTCGGCATAATATATGTATTTACAATAAGTTACGTACATGCAACTCTATTTGACGGTTATTTGATAAAAAGATAAGAAAGAACCGACTATGACCAACTCAGGTATACGAAACGAAATCCAATCCGCTCTGACCAAGATTCCAGACAATGACTTTGAGGCCGTAGCGCAAGACTTGCTGGCCGTCCTCGGCTACCGCAGCGAGCGCACCCTGATTGGGCAGACGGGCGATGTTACCGACTTTGTCGCTCGGTTTCCTGCCACTAAAGGAAACACCAAGACAGAGCAGGCATTCTGCGAAAACGCCCAATCCGTGCGGCTCGTCTTTCAGGTGACAAGTGAGGAAATCGCCTCAGCCGATCAGCCGACGCTTGGGTTTGAGGCCGATTTCTTCGACAAGGGACAGCAGCAGAGCTTTATCTTCTTTGCCGTGGAACTGAAAGAAGCAACTTACGCTCGCAGCCAGTACGCGCAGTTCACCCGCGAGATCAACAAGCGCCTGAGTCAACCCTCGGTCGTTCTGTTCAGAACCGCCGGTCATCGGCTCACCCTGGCTTTTGTCCACCGCCGCGGGCACAAGCGCGATGACAGGCGAGACGTGCTGGGCCGTGTGTCGCTGATACGGGAGATTGATCCGGCCGACCCGCATCGCGCCCATCTGGACATTTTGGCCGAACTGTCGCTGGCCGAGTGCGCGAAATGGATAGATGCCCACGACAAGGAGCGCAATTTTGACGGGCTGTTGGCCGCTTGGTTGGATAAGCTGGACACCGAAGAACTCAATCGGCGGTTTTATCGGGAGCTGTTTGCTTGGTTTGATCGCGCCGTCAGAGAGGCCCAGTTTCCCATGGACCAAGCCCGAACCTTGCCCGCCGAAGAGCACGTTATTCGCCTCATCACGCGCCTGCTGTTCGTCTGGTTTATGAAGGAGAAGAAGCTGGTTGCCAGCGGCTTGTTCGTCGAGAGGCAAATTGCCGGCCTGTTGAAAAATTATGACCAAGATGGCGGCGATTCTTACTACCGTGCGGTACTGCAAAACCTGTTCTTCGCCACCCTGAACACCGAGATTGACAAGCGCGGTTTTAGCAAAGTACGAAACGTCACTCACCGCAATTTTTCGCTGTATCGCTACAAGCGAGAAATCAGCGATCCCGATGCGCTGCTGGACCTGTTCGCCCAAACGCCGTTCATCAATGGCGGCTTGTTCGACTGCTTAGATAGCGAGGAGGCCACCGGCTCTGGCGGCTATCGGGTTGATTGCTTCAGTGACAATATGATAGATCCCAGACGCAAGGAGTACGGAATACTGTCCATCCCCAACCGGCTGTTCTTCGATGACGCCGGGCTGATTACGCTGTTCAACCACTACAAGTTCACGGTGGAGGAAAACACGCCCATAGAGCAGGAGGTCGCCTTGGACCCAGAACTGCTCGGCAAGGTGTTTGAGAACTTGCTGGCGGCCTACAATCCGGAGACCCGCGAGACGGCGCGCAAGCAGACTGGCTCCTATTACACGCCTCGCGCCGTGGTGGACTACATGGTGGAGGAGGCGTTGGTGGCGACGCTGGCGGAAAAGGCGCAGCCCGACGATGGCGACGCAGCGTACTGGCAAGATCGTTTGTGCTATTTGTTGGATTATGAGTACGCATTTGACGACGCCAATGAACTTTTTGAAGAGGCTGAAGCCGAGGGCATTGTACAGGCGATTGCGGAGATCAAGGTGCTGGACCCGGCGGTTGGTTCCGGTGCGTTTCCAATGGGCATACTGCACAAGCTGACCTTGGCGTTGCAGCGGATTGATCCCGACAATCAGCGTTGGCAAGTCCTGCAAAAGGAACGGGCCAGACAGCGAGCGGACGAGGCGTTTGAGACCAAAGATCAGCAGGAGCGCGACGCCGAGTTGCTGGAGATCAGCGAAACCTTTGAGCGGTATTCGGGCGATTTCGGGCGAAAGCTATACCTGATTCAGAACAGCATATTTGGCGTAGATATTCAGCCGGTGGCTTGCCAAATCGCCAAACTGCGCTTTTTCATTTCGCTGGCCATTGAGCAGGAAGCAGATGAGACGGCGGAGAATTTCGGCATCAAGCCGCTGCCGAATCTGGAGACGCGCTTTGTGGCGGCGGATACCTTGATCGGTCTTGGCCAGCGCATGTTGAGTAGCGAAAAAGTGCAAGGGCTGGAGCGCGAATTGCACGCGAACCGGGAGCGGCACTTTCATGCTGCCAACCGCCAAGCAAAACTGCGGTGTCTCAATGAGGACCGCCGGCTGCGAATCGAGTTGGCACAGGAGTTGACCCAACTTGGTATGCCCACTGCCGCTGCTAACCAAGTCGCACATTGGGATCCCTACGACCAGAATGCTGGTGCCGATTGGTTCGATCCTGAGTATATGTTTGGGGTCGCCGACGGATTTGACGTGGTCATCGGCAACCCGCCGTACATTCAGTTGCAGAAAAACGGCGGTAAACTGGGCAAGCTATACAAGGATGCCGGCTATACAATTTTCGCCCGCACTGGCGACATCTACCAGCTTTTCTATGAGCGCGGCTGCCGGCTTCTCAGGTCGGCTCAAGGCCTGCTGGCCTATATCACCTCCAATAGCTGGCTCAAGGCGGAATACGGCAAAGCCTTGCGCCGTTACTTTTCCAAGCAGCACACGCCTCTGCGCCTGCTGGAAATGGGCAAGGACGTTTTTGAAAATGCCATTGTGGATACCAACATCCTGATAGTGCGCCACGGCCACAGCGGCGCAGTTGGCAAGGCCGTGGATATGGACCGTTTGTCCAATAAATCCTTCCCACCTGCCGAATCTCTTTGGGGAGAGCTACGTCCGCGAGGCGAAAAACCGTGGAGTGCGCTGTCGGCCATCGAACAGTCGATTATGGACAAGATGGAAGCTGTCGGAACGCCACTGAAAGAGTGGGATATAGCGATTTATCGAGGACTTCTTACTGGCTATAACGAAGCCTTTATCATTGATAACGACACTAAAGAAGCGTTGATCGCCGAAGAACCTCGCTCCGCCGACATCCTCAAGCCCGTACTACGAGGACGGGACATCCAACGCTACCGAGCGCAATGGGCGGAGCTGTGGCTGATTGACACGCATAACGGATACGGCAGTGTCCCCGCTGTTGATATTGACGGATACCCAGCCATCAAAAACCATCTGGACGCGTTCTATCCCCAACTGAAAAAACGGCAAGATAAAGGCAGGACACCGTACAATCTCCGTAATTGCGCTTACCACGAAGTATTTGATAAAGAAAAGCTAGTGTGGATTGAGCTAGTTGAGAACGGACGTTTTGCCTACGATGATAGTGGCATATATTGCGAAGCCACCGCATTTATGATGACAGGGAAGCACCTCAAATACCTTTGTGCGGTGCTCAATGCAAAGCTAGTACGCTGGTTTCTCCAACAAATTGCGCCAACATCGGGAATGGGAACATTGCGTTGGAAAAAGATCTATGTTGAGACCATTCCCATACCCAAATTATCTGTGGGAGAGCAGGCTCCATTTACCGAACTGGTTGACTGCATCCTGACGGCTAAAGCGACCGACCCGAAAGCCGACGTATCCGCCACTGAAGCCGAGATTGATCTACGAGTTTGCGAATTGTACGGGCTGAAGGCGACGGAGATCTCTGCAGTAGAAAAACAGCCCTTACTTAGACCTTCCAGCTATAAACGCGACATATAAAAAGACGCTTGGCAGCCATCCAGCATCTGATTTACTCCACGCTTTTCTCTCTAGTGTATCGCAGCGATTTCTTTTTCGGTCAGACCGTAGAGGTCATAGACCAGCCGGTCAATCTCCTCCTCCTGATCACCGGTACTGGCTATTGGGTTGGAGGCTTTGGCCTTGAGAATTTCGTCAACTAGACAAATAAAAGTTCGCTGATTTTCGGTGGATAGCTTGGGTATGGACAGGCGTTCTACGACGAATTTATCCCATTGGGTAAGTCCCATACCGGTCGTTACTGCGATATTCTTGACCTGCCAAGTTATGAGGCGACTATTCAAAATTGCACAGAGGTACTTGAGAAAATTTCCAGTGACAACAAATGCCTTTTGGTTGCAGAAAATGGTTTCCGAGCCGGAATATGCGAATCTACCCCTTGGTGCCATGTGCATCCAAAATAATTTTTCTTTATCAAATACTTCGTGATAAGCGCAAGTATCCTGTAATTCGTACCAAGTATGCACAGTCTTTTTTCTAGATTTCATGCCGTTTGGAAGAGTTCTACCCGATTGTTCTAATCGCGCTTTGCCAAAAGATAGCAGATGCCTTTTCACTGCTGGATAGTCATCAATATTGAGTGCCAGAGCAGGAAATGTTGCTATTATCCATAGCTTCGCCCACTCCGCCCGATAGCGCTGAATGTCCCGTCCTCGCAGCACAGGCTTGATGATGTCGGTAGAGCGTGGTTCTTCGGCGATCAACGCTTCTTTAGTGTCGTTATCAATGATAAAGGCGTCATTATAGCCAGTCTTAATTCCGTAGTTAATCGCTATATCGCATTGTTTGAGCGGTCATATCTTGCAAGTTTTAAGACATTGAAACCCTAATAAAGGAGTTCCCGTTGAGATCCTCAGCCCTGATTGAACAAGGTCCCCATACCGATGTCCTTTCCTCCGCGTTGGCGACGAATACCCGCATTGCCTATGAGAAAGGATGGTCCAAATTCATCAACTACTGCACAAAAGAGTACATTGACGACCCATTGTCTGCCTCCCCGGACATGGTGGCGCGTTTTCTCGTGCATCTAGCGACAAGGCCAAGCCAGCACGGTACCGTACTATCTATGGGCACAGTGACGCTCTATAAGAGCGCCATCAACAAGAAATATACCGACGCCGGAAAGTCCTCTCCGACAAATCACCCCATGGTCCGTGCCACCCTCAAAGGGTTAGCCCGGCTCAAGGGGACCGCGTGCCGTCGAGTAGAGGCGCTGAGAGAATACCATATCCAAGCCATGCTTTCCCAATGTGCTGATACGACCATCGGACGGCGCGACGCGGCCATCATTGCTCTCGGCTTCGCGGGTGCCCTGCGACGCTCGGAGATATGCGGCCTGACCGTAGAGGACATTGAGTTCCTTGAGCCCACAGAGGAAGCCAATCAGCGCATGTTCCTTACCATCCGCCGCTCCAAAACAGATCAACAGGGGAGAGGGCAAAAGATCGCGATCTTGGACGGCCGTGTTATCCGGCCCGTTCACCGTCTTCAGGTGTGGCTTAATGCGTCGGGTATCACACGCGGCCCACTGTTTCAGACGATGAAACGTGGCGGCCATGTGCAAGGTAAGCCGCTGCACCATTCCGATATCCCACGCCTTGTCAAGCACTATGCTGCACTGATCGGACTGGACCCCAAAGAAGTGGCAGGGCATTCCCTGCGGGCAGGTTTTGTCACCAGCGCGGCAGTGCATCATGCCCGACTGGACAAAATCATGGCCGTTACCCGTCACACTAATCCGGCCACGGTCATGCAATACATTCGCGACGCTGATTCGTTCACAGATCATGCTGGTGAACATTTTTTATAGACATGTTTCGGGCACCTTCGCTACCTTTGGGGCGTCAGTTCAACCGCATCGTCCATGTCCACGGCGCAGTTAGCTACCCCGACGAGACGATTCGTAGATAACCCATAGGAGAAGCGACATGAGCCGAGTAGATTTTCAGTTGCCCGATACAGTCTTTGAACGGCTACAAAAACTGGCTGCCCGCACAGGACGCAGCGAAACGGAATATATGATTGAGGCTATCCGGGAGTATCTGGACGACCTCGAAGACTTGCATCTTGCCGAACAACGACTGAAGGATATTCACGAGGGGAAATCTCAGACCGTGCCTCTTGAGAAAGTCATGAAAGAGCATGGCTTGGCAGATTGAGCTTGCCAAGGACGCCGAGTGCGAATTGAGAAGAATAGATCAACAAGCGGCAATGAAAAGGAGATGGACTCGTGATCAAGTCAACTCTAACCGATGAATGGCAAACCACCATCCCGGCCGAAGTCCGCAAGGCACTCCACCTCAAGCCTAGGCAGCAGCTCATCTATGAGTTGACTGATGGTGCCGTTTTGGTGAAGCCCCAGCCCGAAACGCTCAAGGATCTATATGGCTGTCTTGCAGATGACAAACCCTCTGCGTCCAAATCCGAGGGACGAGAGACAGCACGCAAAGCAAGAGCGGCCAGATACGAATGATCAAGTATCTCAAACGGCGCTCGCCATGAACGCTCATCAAGGTACTCGCTGCCATTCGTTCAAGTGAGCGACTTCGCACTCAAAATGAATTCTTTCCGCGACAACCGCCTACGCAACCACAAAACACCTCTGAGCACGGTGTGGCTGCTCAACGACATCGCCGAGTCAAAGGGCAAACAGGAGCTATTCACACGCCAGTCGCCACAAGCCCTCAAAGCGCTCCGCGACACGGCTGTCATTCAGAGCGCTGAATCCTCCAACCGCATTGAGGGGGTGACGGTCGCCCAAGCCCGTCTTTATCCGCTGGTGCTCGGCCAAGCAAAACCCCGTGACCGCTCCGAGCAGGAGGTGCAAGACTATCGCCGCGCCTTGAACGAGATTCACTCCGACTACGCCACTCTTTCTATCACGCCGGATACCCTGCAACGCCTACATGCCCTTTGCCAATCCGCCAGCGGCGACGCGGGCCAATTCAAACGAGTCGATAACGACATCGTGGAATTTCTGCCCGGACAGGCCCCGGTTGTCCGATTCCACTGCGTGAAGGCCGCGGAGACCCCGGCGGCTGTAGAAGAACTATGTCAGCACTACCAGCACGCCCTTGATCAGGAGAATATCCCGCCGCTCATCGCCATCGCCGCCCTCGTCTTGGATTTCCTTTGCATTCACCCTTTCCGGGATGGCAACGGCCTCGTATCCCGGCTGCTCACCTTGTTGGCTCTCTACCAGCAGGGCTACGAGGTTGGTTTCTACATCAGCTTGGAACGCCTCATTGAGGAATCCCAGGAGGATTACTACGAATGCCTCCGGCTCAGTTCCCAACGCTGGCACGATGGCAAACAGGAACTGACGCCTTGGTCCAACTTCATCTTCGCGATCATCCGCCGTGCTTACATCGAATTGGAAGAACGCGCCAGTCAGATCAAGGCCCACGGGGTGCCAAGTCCAAGCGGGTACTCGCCGCCATTCGCTCCCAACCGGGCGAATTCCGTTATTAAATAACGGACCATGCCCCCAATCCCTAACGAAAAGAATCCATGACCACCCTGTTCGTCACCGGCGGTGCCGGCTTCATCGGCTCCAATTTCATTCGCTACTGGCTATCGACCTATCCCGACGACCGCATTGTCAACTACGACCTGCTCACCTACGCCGGTAGCTTGGCCAGCCTGCAGGACGTGGAGGAAAACTACGGCGACCGCTACACCTTCGTCCGTGGCGACATTCAGAATGCCGATCTAACCCGTCACCTCTTTGAGGTCCATCGACCCGACTACGTGGTCAACTTTGCCGCGGAATCGCACAACAGCTTGGCCATTGTCAATCCCTCGGCCTTTTTCCAGACCAATGTCGTGGGGACGCAAAAGCTGTTGCAGGCCGCGGCCGATGCCCAAGTGCCGCGTTTCCACCACATTTCCACCTGCGAAGTGTACGGCGATTTGGCTCTCGACGCGGACGAGTCCTTCAGTGAGGAATCGCCTTACCGGCCGCGCACCCCATACAACGCGGCCAAGGCCGCCGCCGACTTGGCCGTGCGCGCTTATGGCCACACCTTTGGCCTGCCCGTGACGCTGTCGAATTGCGCCAACAACTTCGGCCTCTATCAATTCCCAGAGAAAGTCATCCCCTTCTTCGTCGTTCGCCTACTCACCGGCCAGAAGATGCCGCTGTACAAATCCAGCCAGAACCGCCGCGAGTGGCTCCACGTTGACGACCACTGTCGGGCTATCGACTTAGTGCTAAAAAAAGGCGAGATTGGCGAGACGTACAATGTTGGTAGCGGTATTGAAAAAGACGTCGAAACCATTGCCGACCTGATCCTCGACGCCTTGGAGATGGACGCCGCGCACAAAACCTACGTCGATGACCGGCCCGGCCACGACCGTCGCTACCTACTCGATTCGACCAAAATCCGCACCCAGCTAGGTTGGAAACCGCAAGTCGATTTTGCCGAGAGCTTCCGCGATACGGTTCACTGGTACCGCGACAACGAAGCCTGGTGGCGTCCTCTGCTAAAGAAAATCCAAGTCCGCGAAGAAGGCTGGTAGGGGCTTTCTCTGAATTACTGACGCTGCGCACGAGCACCTAGGTATGGGATCGCTACGCTCAGCATGACAGGGCTGGCACGCAGACAGGACGATGCGTAAGATCAGTGAATTAGTAAACCATAAACGAGGCAGCATGAGTACTGATTCCTTTGCAGAAATCGTCGGCGAGACCGATGATGCAATCTACCAGGTCCGCACCCGCGCTCCCGGCCCCAGCGGCAAGTTGCCGCTGACCATAGAGCAAGTAGTAGAAGCGCCGAGCGGCCACATCTTTGGCTACAGCCAGAACGCAGGGATGGGCTGGAACCCCGACGAGTTGGGTCGGGGAGAGTTCCTCATCGTCAGCACGCAGGGTGGCATCCGCGCCCCGGACGGTCGGCCAATCGCGCTGGGCTACCATACCGGCCACTGGGAAATCGGCCTGCTGATGGAAGCTGCGGCCGAAGAAATCCACCGTCGGGGCGGCATCCCCTTTGCCGCTTATTGCTCGGACCCGTGCGATGGCCGCACGCAGGGTACGACGGGTATGTTCGATAGTCTGCCGTACCGCAACGACGCGGCCATGATCTTGCGCCGCTTGATCCGCTCGTTGCCGACGCGGCGCGGCGTGATGGGCGTGGGCACCTGCGACAAGGGTTTGCCGGCGGTCCTCATCGCCTTAGCGGGTACGCCAGACCTGCCGGTCATTGTCGTGCCCGGTGGGGTGACCCTGCCGCCGGAAGAGGGCGAGGATGCGGGCAAGATCCAGTCGGCGGGGTCGCGGCTGGCGCAGGGCGAGATGGATATCGACGACTTTCAGGTGCTCGGCTGCCGCGCCTGTGCCACGCCAGGGGGCGGCTGCCAGTTTTTGGGGACTGCGGCCACGACCCAAGTGGTGGGTGAGGCAATGGGGCTGTCGCTGCCGCATTCGGCGCTGGCCCCTTCGGGCGAAGCGGTGTGGCGCGATATGGCCGTGCGCTCGGCGCGGGTGCTGATGGCGCTGGAGGCCGCGGGCATTCGCTCGCAGGAGTTGGTCACTGATCAGGCGCTGCACAACGCCATGGTAGTTCACGCGGCCTTTGGCGGTTCGACGAACTTGATCCTGCACGTGCCGGCTATTGCCCATGCGGCTGGGCGGAAACGGCCGGAGGTTGAGGATTGGGACCGGATCAACCGCGAGGTGCCGCGCTTGGTCGATGTGCTACCCAACGGCCCGGAGTTCCACGTTACTGTGCGCGCCTTTTTGGCCGGTGGGGTGCCGGAGGTCATGTTGCACCTGCGCCGCTTGGGGCTGTTGGAGGAGGGGGTGATGACGGTTACAGGCCGCACGCTGGGTGAAAATCTCGACTGGTGGGAGGATGCGTCGCGCCGCCACCGTTTCCGCGAGGAGTTGCAAAGGCTAGATGGGGTGGACCCAGACGACGTGATAATGGACGCTGATCGCGCCCGCGCTAAGGGCCTGACCAGCACCACTTGCTTCCCGGTCGGCAACATCTCGCCCGAGGGCGCGGTCGTCAAGAGCACGGCCATCGACTCTTCGCTGCTGGACGCGCAAGGGATCTATCGGCACACGGGGCCGGCGAAGGTTTTTACTACCGAACGCGACACCATTGCTGCGATTAAGGACGGCAAGATCGAGCCGGGCGACGTGCTGGTGATGATTAGCTGTGGGCCGATGGGCACGGGCATGGAGGAAGTCGCGCAGGTTACGATTGCGCTCAAATACACGGATATTGGCAAGCGCGTGGCGCTGCTTACGGACGCGCGGTTTTCGGGATTTTCCTCCGGTCCTTGCATTGGGCACATCGGCCCGGAGGCCTTGGCTGGCGGGCCAATCGGCAAGCTGCGGGACGGCGACTTGATCGCCATTGAAATCGACTGCCACGACCTGCACGGCCGCATCGACTTGGTCGGCTGCGCGGGCGAGGAGTTCGGCGCAGAGGAAGGCCAGCGGGTGCTGGCCGAGCGCCCCTTGCGCCCTGATCTTGCACCCGAAGCGGAACTGCCCGACGACACTAAGCTGTGGGCGGCGCTGCAAAACGTCGGCGGCGGCACTTGGGGCGGTTGTGTCTATGACGTGGATGCGATTGTCGCCACGCTCGAAGCGGGTCGCGAA
>MKWU01004050.1_pt1 | contig 17971 bp, 18 predicted proteins | sample 809101 | NCBI WGS metagenome assembly MKWU01 (sample SAMN05860141, study PRJNA318959) | sponge metagenome | host: Aplysina aerophoba | place: Slovenia: Piran, Adriatic Sea, Gulf of Piran | collected 2013-05-07
AGGCGGTGCGGGCGGAGGTGGCGGGGGGCCAGCGGGTGGCGGGCGGGGTGCAGGAGGGGCGCAGGGTGGGGGCGCGCGACCTGTTCCGGGGCATCCGGGTGGCGGACTTCTCGTGGGTGGGGGTGGGGCCTAACTCGACGCAGATGCTGGCCTGGCACGGGGCGGAGGTGGTCCGGGTGGAGTCGACGCTGAAGCTGGACACGTTCCGTTCGGGCGGGCCGCGGCCCGAGGGGGACACGAGCCCGGACGGGAGCGCGTACTGGGCCAACCACAACCGCGACAAGCTGGGTGTGCAGATCAACCTGCGGACGCCCGAGGGGGTGGAGGCGGCGAAGCGGCTCATCGCCGCGAGCGACGTGGTGACGGAGTCGTTCACGCCCGGATTCATGGAGCGGGTGGGGCTCGACTACGAGGCGGTGAGGGCGATCAAGCCGGACATCGTCATGATGTCGATGTCGATGGAGGGGCAGTACGGGCCGCACGCGCAGTTCAGAGGCTTCGGGCTAATCCTGCAGGCGGCGGCGGGCATCACGGGGCTCACGAGTTGGCCCGACCGTCCACCGACGGGCACGGGGGTCGCGTACACGGACTGGGTGGCGATGCACTTCGCGGCCTCGTCGCTGCTGGCGGCGCTGGACCACCGGGAGCGGACGGGTGAGGGGCAGTACATCGACCTCTCGCAGCTCGAGGCGATGACGTACGCGCTCGACGGGGCGCTCGTAGCGGCGCTCAACGGCGCGGCGGACACGGTCGCGGACGGCAACCGGCATCCGGAGGCGGTTCCCCACGGGGTGTTCGCCTGCCGGGGGGAGGATCGCTGGTGCGCCATCTCGGTGATGAGCGACGCGCAGTGGTTGGCGCTCTGCAGAGCCATGGGTCGGGGGGACTGGGCGGCGGACGCGGGGCTGCGGGAGGCGGTGGGGCGGAAGGCCCGGGAGGACGAGGTCGAGGCGGGGGGGGCGGCGGGGGGGGGGGGGGGGGGGGGGGGGGGGGGCGCGGGGAGGCCGGCGGCGGGAGGCGGGGGGGCGGAAGGCGGGGGAGGACGAGGTCGAGGCGGGAGTGGCGGCGTGGTGCGGGGAGCGGACGGCGGAGGAGGCGCAGGAGTGGCTGCAGGCGGCGGGCGTCCCGGCGCACCTCGTGGCGACGATGGCGGACGTTCAGCACGACCCGCAGCTGCGGGCGCGGGGGCAGTTCTGGGAGACGGACCACCCGGTCATCGGGCCGCTCACGTACGACGGTCCGGCGTACCTGCTCAGCGAGACACCGGCGGGCCCGCGCAACCCGGCGCCGCTGCTGGGTCAGCACACGGAACAGGTGTTCCGGGAGGTGCTGGGCTACAGCGACGAGGAGCTGGCGGAGCTGGTCGCGAGCGGGGCGCTCCAGTAACGACGCTTCGCGAGGCAAGAAAAAGCCGCGGCGCCCGGGCGCCGCGGCTTCCTGGTACCCGTGCGGGCCGCGATCTAGCGATCGGGGCCTTCGAGGTAGTGATCGAGCACCTTGTGCATGTGGCGGATGCGGCGCTCGCGGTAGTTGATGAGGAGCCCCTTGTAGGCGCGCGAGTTCATGCCCTTCTGCACGCGCGGCAGGTTGTAGGAGTCCTGGTCCATCACGAGGCCGATGGAGATCTCGCCATGCTTGTGCTGCGTGTGGATCGGCCGCGGAGGATGGTCGACACCCGGCGGGATACGCACGTAGGTCTGCATGTCGAAGAACATCTTGTTCGGATCCGACGGATGCGGGCGCTGCCGGAAGAACAGGAAGTTGAGGGCGTTCGTGTTGAAGGTGAGGCTGGGGAAGATGTAGTAGTGGTAGTCGTCGGAGAGCTGATCGTCGTTCAGCTCGGAGACATCGAGTCCCTGGGCGGCAGCGGACTTCTTGGTGGCCGCCTGCATGGCGGGACGGACATCGCCCATGCCACCCTCAAACGTATCGGGATTGATGCCCGCGGCGACCATGAACTCCCGCAGCGGCTGTGTGATCTCCTTCTGGTTCGGGTAGCGCGGACTGACCAACCCGAAGGGGACGAGGTAGCGGTTGTGCCGCTCGTACAGGTCGATCTGCACGTGGATGTCGTCAAGTGACTCCAGCAACTGCGGATGGATGCCCTGCACGTGGTAGACCTCGTTGAAGGCGTCGACGGAGGCCTTCCAGTTGGTGTCCCACTCGACGGTCAGGTCCTGGACGATGGCGTAGTCCTCGAAGTGATACGGATCGAGGTGCTGGTTTACCGGGTCGAGGAACTCGAGCAGGGGCTCGGCGTCCGGGTTCATGTTGAACCAGACGAAGCCGCCCCAGGTGTCGCAGGGCACTTCGGTCAGTGCAGTCTCCTGGGGGACGCCCTGGGTGAATGTGTCCTCGTCGGGGACGAACTTCTTCGAACCGTCGAGGTTGAACTCGAAGAAGTGGTAGGCGCACTGGAAGGACTCCGCGTGCCCCATGCCGGGGTTGCGAATCTGGTTCCCGCGGTGGGGGCAGACGTTGTAGAAGGCGCGGACCCTGTCCTCCGCCTCCCGCACGATGAGCAGCGACTCGGGACCAAGCTCGGTGGTGAAGTAGTCGCCCACGTTGGGGATGTCGGACTCGCGGCCGGCCATGTTCCAGACCTTGGTCCACATGCGCTCCCACTCGAGCTCCATGTATTCCTTCGAGGTGTAGCGCTCCTTGGGGATGAGCTCGGTGCCGAGGACAGGCTCGGAAGCCTTCTCGGTGGGGGTTCCCTGGCGGACGGACGTGGTCATGGGGACAGCTCCGGTTTCGGGATTGGCGCGTATTTCGCGCAGACATAGGAAAGGTACCCGGAATCGGGCTGCGGGGGAACCCCGAAGGGCCTCTTCGCAGGCATGAACGGGGCGCACAGTCGCGGCTACGCTAGAATCGCTGGCCGTGGACCTGCGCAGAAGTATCCGTGACGTGCCCGACTTCCCCCAGGAGGGAGTGCTGTTTCGCGACATCACGCCGCTGCTGGGGGATCCGCTGGCATTCCGCTTCAGCATTGACGAACTGTGCGTGCACGCGGCACGGCGGGACGCCTCCGCGATCGTAGGCATCGAGTCGCGCGGGTTCCTGTTCGGGGCGGCCATGGCGGATCGCATGCGGTTGCCGTTCGTTCCGCTGCGGAAGCCGGGGAAGCTGCCGGCGGCGCACATGTCGATCGAGTACTCGCTGGAGTACGGCGACAGCCAGCTCGACATCCACCAGGACGCGCTTTCCGTCGGGAAGCGGGCGTACATCGTCGACGACCTGCTGGCGACGGGGGGAACGGCGGCGGCGGCGACCAAACTTGTGGAGCTGGCAGGTGGCGAGGTCGTGGGGCTGGGGTTCGTGATCGAGCTGGAGGCGCTGGGCGGGCGGGCCAAGATCGACGGCTACGACGCCATGAGCCTCGTCCGCTACTAGGAGCGAGCGCGTGAGCGGTTTCACGCCCATCCGCATCCTTCCCGGCGAGGGCATCGAGGTCCTGGATCAGACGCGACTGCCGCAGGAGGAGCGCTACCTGCGGCTGTCGACCGTGGCGGAGGTGGCGGAGGCGATCCGGTCGCTGCGGGTGCGGGGAGCGCCCCTGCTGGGCGTGACTGGGGCCTGCGGGATGGCAATCGCGGGGGAGGAGCGCGGGGCGGGGCCGGAAGCGCTGGCGGAGTCGGCGGCGGAGCTGAAGGCGACTCGCCCGACGGCGGTGGACCTGGGGGCGATGATCGACGAGGCGCTCGTGGCAGTCGCGGCGGCGAGCGGGGACGAGGAGGGCCGGCGGGCAGCGCTGTGGCGCTTCGCGGAGCGGGCGTTGGCCCGCCAGCGCGAGCGGGACGCGGCCCTGGCACGTCACGGGCGGGACCTTCCGGGGCTGGAGGGGGCGGTCCTGACGCACTGCAACACGGGTGGGCTGGCGACGGGAGGGGCGGGGACGGCGCTGGCGGTCATCGCGGAGGCCTGGCGGGCAGGGCGGATCGAGCGCTGCTACGCCACGGAGACGCGCCCGCTCCTGCAGGGCGCCCGCCTGACGATGTGGGAGCTGGGGGCGCTGGGCATCCCGGGGACGCTGTTGCCGGATACGGCGGCGGCTTCGCTGATTGCATCCGGGCGGGTGGGGGCGGTGGTCACCGGGGCGGACCGGATCGCGGCGAACGGGGACGGGGCGAACAAGGTGGGAACGTACGGGCTGGCGGCGGTCGCGGCCCGGCACGGGGTGCCGTTCTACCTGGCGGCCCCGGCGAGCACCTTCGATGGGGCGACGCCATCGGGGGAGGCGATCCCGATCGAGTTCCGGGGGGACGACGAGGTTGGGGGCTTTGGCGGGGAGCGCTGGAGCCCGGACGGGGGCGGCGTCTACAACCCGGCGTTCGACGTGACGCCGGCGGACCTGATCGCGGGCATCGTCACGGAGTCGGGGGTGCTGCGTCCTCCGTACGGCCCCGCGATCGCGGCGTTGACCGGGTAGGCCTGGGCGCTGGCAGCGCTCACGCCACTCCTAGTCCATCACCTCGGCAAGGAGGGGCGGCCGCTCGCCGTCGCGGCCGGCCGGCGATGAGTCAGCCCGCTCGGTGGTCGCGTTGCCGGGTATGCGTCCCAGTAGTCGCTCAAGGTCATCGATTGCCGCGACTTCGAGCGTCCTGGTGCGAGCGAGAATGTCCCTCTTCTCGCTGAGGGAGACACTCGGGTCGGCGACCTCAGTGAGGTTCTCTGCGACTGCGTTGTAGGTGCCGGCCAGGGAAGCGCTCAATGCGCGGGATGCCGGGAACCACTCCGCCACTTCGCGCAGATAGGCGGCGGCGTGCCGGCGGCACTCAGCGAACACCCTTGCGTTCCATTCGTTGCCGAAGCTCGTTCCGTGGTCATCGAGCGCTTCGACCCATTGGTCGTAGGCATCCGGTCCAACGGCGTAGCTGTCCAGGGAGAAGCGAGCGGGCGAGCGGAACATCTCGATAGCGAACGAGAGGCTCTCGCGCACCAGGTCGGCGCGGCTCGCGGGCTCGCCTTTGTGGTGGATGTAGAAGTAGGCGTAGACGTCGTCCCACTCTTGCCAGGTGCCGAAGCTCAAGCGACGGGGCAAGTGATCGGGGAACGGCCCAATGGTGAAGAAGCCGGCGTCGTCGTAGCCGGTGATGAGCTGATACTCGTCGTTGCAGAGCGAGCAGGGAATGCCCGCGTCGATCGCCTCCCGTAGCTCGGCCTCTACCTGCCGGCGTTCGGCTGCCGAAGCCGCGCTCGTATAGAAGCCGAGATCGCGCGTGCGAATACCGAGGTTGGTCACCAGGCGGTTGAACCGCTCCCTGCGCCAGAGGAAGGGACCGCTGGGGCAGATTTCGTCGTTGATATTGATGAGGAAGGCATAGCCGGTGGCGCCGAACACGGTGGCCGGGCTAGCGTCGAGGCCCCAGTACTCGGCGACGCCGTGCAGCACTCCCATGTTGGTCGAGTCGAGGGGGAGCTGGCTCAGGTTGTCGAGCATCAGGGCGGGGCTTGCGGACACCGTACGCACTACCTTCTTCGCGTTCGCGACAGAGACGACCCTCTCTTCTCTGTCCTTGCGTGAGACGGCTCTGACGCATCGAAGTCCGGTGCTCGCTCAGAGCCTCGCCGAGTGCGTACGCCCCTCAAGGATCGAAGTCAAGCGACGGGCCGCCCCCGGCGGGCGGGGACGCCCCCATGGGCTAGCGCGGTAGACTCCGAGGCAGTGCCTGAATCGATCGAGCTGGCGGTCCTCGGCGGGAGCGGCTTCTACGAGATGCCGGGGCTGCGCGGGGTGGAAGAGCTGGGGATCAGAACGCCGTTCGGAGAGCCGAGCGACACGATCCGGGTAGGGGAGCTGGAGGGGAAGCGCGTCGCCTTCCTGGCGCGGCACGGGCGGGGCCACCGGCTGCTGCCCTCGGAGCTGCCGCAGCGCGCGAACTTCTGGGCGCTGAAGTCGCTGGGGGTGAGGCGCGTGCTGGCGGTGTCGGCGGTGGGGTCGCTGCGGGAGGACTACGCGCCGGGGCACCTGGTGGCGCCAGATCAACTCATCGACCGCACGCGCGGAGACCGACCGAGCACGTTCTTCGGGGATGGCGTGGTCGCGCACGTGTCCTTCGCCGAGCCGTTCTGCGGGAGCCTGCGGGTGCGAGCGCTGGCGGCAGCGGGGGAGGCGGGGGCGACGGCGCACGACGGGGGCGCCTACGTCACCATCGAGGGGCCCGCGTTCGGGACGAAGGCGGAGAGCGAGCTGTACCGCTCGTGGGGGGCGAGCCTGGTGGGGATGACGGCGCTGCCGGAAGCGAAGCTGGCCCGCGAGGCGGAGCTCTGCTACGCGATGCTGGCGGCGGTGACCGACTACGACGCCTGGCACGAGGGGGAGGAAGCGGTCGACGCGACGATCGTGATGACGCGATTGGCGGAGAACGTGGAGGTGAGCCGGCGGGCGGTGGGGAGCCTCGTGGCGGGGCTGGCGGACGACAGCTGCGATTGCGGGCACACGCTCGACGCGGCGCTGGTGACGCCACCGAAGTCGGTCCCGGCGCAGGCGCGGACGCGGTTGGCTCCCATCCTCGGCCGGCGGCTGGGAGCGGGGCAGGCATGACGCTGCTGGTATCGGGCTGGGTGGCGCTGGACGCGATCGAGACGCCGTTCGCGAAGGTGAAGCAGTCGCTGGGGGGGTCGGCGACGTGCGCGGCGCTGGCGGCGGCGCAGTTCACGGACGTGCGGCTCCTCGCAGCGATCGGCGAGGACTTCCCGGAGGGCGAGCAAGCCAAGCTGGAGGGGCGAGGCATCGACCTGGCGGGGCTGACCACGATCGAGGGCGGGACGACCAGCCGCTGGGGGGCTCGCTACCACTACGACATGAACACCCGCGACACCCTCTTTACGCACCTCGGCGTGAACGACGGCTGGAAGCCGGTCCTGCCGGCCGGCTGGGAGGACTCGAGCACGGCCTTCATGGCGGCGGACGACCCGCAGGCGCAGCTGGGCCTGCTGGGGGCGCTGCCGTCGGCGCGGGCGACGATGGTCGACACGATCCAGATTTACATCGACACGGCCAAGAAGGGGGTGGAGGCGGCCATGCGGGCGGCGGACTTCGCCTCGGTGAACGAGACGGAGGCGCGGCAGCTGACCGGCCAGGCGAGCATCGCGAAGGCGGGGCGGGCGCTGGTGGAGGCGGGAGCGAAGGCGGCGCTGATCAAACTGGGCGAGTACGGGGCGGTCTACGCGAGCCCGGACGACTATTTCGTCGCGCCGGGTTACCCGCTGGAGGACGTGGTGGACCCGACGGGGGCGGGCGACACGTTCGCGGGGGCGTTCATGGGCTACCTCGATACGGCGGAGGTCACGCCGGGGGAGGTCCGGCGGGCGATCATCTACGGGTCGGCGGTGGCGTCGTTTGCGGTGGAGGGGTTCGGGCCGAGCCGTCTGCTGGAGCTAACCCGCGACGAGGTCGAGGAGCGGTATCGTGAGTTCCGGGCATTCACGCACTTCGAGGAGGCGGGCTAGTGGCGGAACGGGGGCTTCCCTGGGCGGCTGGGCGGGACCGGCGGGAGTACCTCGTGCGAACGCTCAGGGGTCGCGACGCCATCCGGGAGCGGCTGCGTCCGCAGCGGGAGCACTCGGCCTACGCGCTGGCCCAGCTCGAGCCGGGCCTGTTCGAGCGGACGCGCTGGTTCGAGGCGGAGGGGCCGGGCGGGCGGGGACTCGTGACGCACAGCCGGGGCGGGCTGGGGGAGGCCACCTTCGTGACTGGCGACCCCGAGGCGGCGGCGGCCATCCTCTCGATCGAGCCGGGACCGGCGCGCAGCTACTTGACCTGCAAGCCAGAACACCTGGAAGCGGTACGGAACGTGTACCACCTCTCGAACAGCCAGCCCATGCTGCGCATGGCCGTGACAGCCGCCACTTTCCAGCCGCACGAGGTGGCGCCGGCAGTGCGCCTGCTGGGGATCGACATCCGGCGCATCAACCAGCTCTACGGGTCGGACGGGAACCCGACCTACTACGAGGCGGAGCACATCGACGGGGGGGTGTACCGGGGAGTGGTGGTCAGCGGGCGGCTGGTGGCGATCGCAGGGACGCACGCGGTCTCGCCGCAGGAGCGGGTCGCGGTGGTGGGAAACGTCTTCACCCACCCGCGGCAGCGCGGGCAGGGCTACGCGACGGCGGCGACAAGCGCGGCGACAGAGACGCTGCTGGAGACGTGCGAGACGGTCGTGCTGACGGTGGACCCGAACAACGGGCCCGCAGTCGCGGCCTACCGACGGCTCGGGTATCGCGACTCGGGGGAGATGGTGGAGGCGACGGCGATGCGGCGCGATTCGGCGGCGCTGCTGGCGTTGCCGCGGCGGCTGCTGGCACGGATGCGGGGGCGAGAGCGCGGCGGAGCGATTGTTTCGGTACGCTTGTGAGGCCTGACACAAACAAGCGCGAAAGCGAACGGTAAGACGAATGAGCGTTCCTTCCGACATCAGTGACCCGGCGCGCGTGCGCGAAGGGGTCGACCGCATCGAGTGGGCGGCGCGGGAGATGCCCGTGCTGGCGCTCATCCGCGAGCGCTTCGCACGGGAGCAGCCGCTCAAGGGCGTGCGCATGGCGGGCTGCCTGCACGTGACGACGGAGACGGCCAACCTGGCGCTGGCGCTGCGCGATGGCGGGGCCGATCTGCGGCTCTGCGCGAGCAACCCGCTTTCGACCCAGGACGACGTGGCGGCGGCGCTGGTGGAGGAGTACAGCATCTCGGTGTTCGCGCAGCGGGGCGAGGACAACGACACCTACTACCGGCACATTCACCAGGCGCTCGACCACAGCCCGCAGGTGACGATGGACGACGGCGCCGACCTCGTGGCGACGATCCACCAGGATCGTCGGGAGCTGCTGCCGAGTGTGGTCGGGGGCCTGGAAGAGACGACCACGGGAGTCATCCGGCTGAAGGCGATGGCCGCCGACGGGGCGCTCGGCTACCCGATCGTGGCGGTGAACGAGTCGGACACGAAGCACCTGTTCGACAACCGCTTCGGGACTGGCCAGTCGACGGTGGACGGCATCATCCGGGCGACCAACGTTCTGCTCGCGGGCAAGACGTTCGTGGTGGCGGGCTACGGCTGGTGCGGCCGGGGGCTGGCGAGCCGGGCGCGCGGGCTGGGGGCGCACGTGGTGGTGACGGAGGTCGATCCGGTGCGGGCGCTGGAAGCGGTGATGGAAGGGTTCGGCGTGATGCCCATGGCGGAGGCGGCGAAAATCGGCGACTTCTTCGTGACAGTTACGGGCGACTGCCATGTGATCGATGGGGCGGCGATTGAGACAATGCAAGACGGCGCGATCATGGCGAACAGCGGCCACTTCGATAACGAGATCGACCTGGATGCGCTGGAGGGCATGAGCGAGGGCAAGCGGCGCGTGCGCGAGCACGTGGAGGAGTACCGGATGGGGGACGGACGCAAGCTCTACCTGCTGGGCGAGGGACGGCTCGTGAACCTCTCGGCGGCGGAGGGACATCCCGCATCCGTGATGGACATGTCGTTCGCGAACCAGGCGCTCGGATCGGAGTGGCTCGTGGCGAATGAAGCGACGCTGGAGAAGCAGGTGTACGAGCTGCCGGATTCGATCGACAAGGAGATCGCACGGTTGAAACTGCAGGCGATGGGCATCGGCATCGACACGCTCACCGAGGAGCAGCGGCGCTACCTCTCGAGCTGGCAGGCAGGCACATGAGCGGCGGACGGCTGGTGACCTCCGAGTCGGTGACGGAGGGGCACCCGGACAAGGTCTGCGACCAGATATCGGACGCGATCCTCGATGAGATTCTCGCGCGCGATCCGATGGCGCGGGTGGCCTGCGAGACGTCGATCACGACGGGGCTCGTACTCGTCATGGGCGAGATCACGACGAGCGCCTACGTCGACATCCCGCGCATCGTGCGCGAAACGATCCGGGACATCGGCTACAACTCCTCGGACATCGGGTTCGACTGGGAGACGTGCGGGGTTTTGACGGCGATCGACGAACAGTCGCAGGACATCGCGGCGGGGGTGAACCGCTCGTGGGAGGCGCGCCACGGGTCGCGCGAGAGCGAGGAGCTGGAAACGGGCGCGGGCGACCAGGGAATGATGATCGGGTTTGCCTGCGACGAGACGCCCGAGCTGATGCCGCTCAGCATCTCGCTGGCGCACCGGCTGGCGCGGCGGCTGGCGGAGGCGCGCAAGAGCGGCGAGCTGCCCTGGCTGCGCCCGGACGGCAAGTCGCAGGTCACGATCGAATACGGGGACGGCTGGCAGCCGCGGCGAGCGGAATCGATCGTGGTCTCGACGCAGCACGCGCCGGACGTGGACCGCGAAGTGGTCGAGACGGAGGTGCGAGGGCACATCATCGACACGATCGTGGACGGGTCGCTCGTGGACGGGGACACGAAGGTCTACGTGAATCCGTCGGGGCGGTTCGTGGTAGGGGGGCCGAAGGGCGACGCGGGGCTGACGGGCCGCAAGATCATCGTCGATACGTACGGGGGTGTAGCGCGGCACGGGGGCGGGGCGTTCAGCGGCAAGGATCCGACGAAGGTGGACCGCTCGGCGGCGTATGCAGCGCGCTGGGTGGCGAAAACGATCGTGGCGGCGGAACTGGCGCGTCGCTGCGAGGTAACGCTCTCGTATGCGATCGGGGTGGCGCAGCCGACCTCGATCAACGTGGACACGTTCGGCACGGGCACGGTTCCAGACGAGGCGATCCTGGCGGCGGTGCGGAAACACTTCGACCTGCGCCCGGGGGCGATCATCCGCGACCTCGACCTGCGCCGCCCGCTCTTCCGGGCGACGGCGGCGTACGGGCACTTCGGGAGGACCGGTCTGGATGTGCCCTGGGAGGACACGGGGCGGGCGGCGGACGTTGCGGCAACGGCGCGGCGCGGGGGGTAACGTTCGGCGAGCATGGACGCGATCATCCTCGTCGGGGGGCAGGGCTCACGGCTTCGGCCGCTGACCCTAACGCGCCACAAGAGCCTTATCCCGGTCGCGAACCGGCCCGCGCTCGACCACCTGCTCGACTGGCTCGGCCGGTTCGGCACCGAACGGGCAGTGCTGGCGATGGGACAACGCCAGGACGACCTCGTGAAGGAGTATCCAGAGGGGGACCGCGGGGGGCTCACGATTGCGCACGTGGTGGAACGTGAGCGGCTGGAGTCGGGGGGCGCGATCCGGAACGCGGTGCGGGCGGCGGAGGTAGAGGGGCGCTTCCTCGTGCTGAACGGGGACGTGTACGTGGACTTCGACCTCGGACCGGCGCTGGGGGCGCACGAACAAACACAGGCGCGGCTTACGCTGGCCCTGTGCCGGGTCTCCGAGCCGTCGGCGTTTGGCGTGGCGGTGGTCGACGGGGACTCGCGCATCACGGGGTTTGTCGAGAAGCCGCCGCCGGGGACGGCTCCGAGCGACCTCGTGAACGCGGGCGTCTGGGTGTTCGAGCCGGACCTGGTGGGGGAGATTCCGCCGGGGGCGGTTCGGGTGGAGGAGACGCTGTTCCCGTCGCTGGTGGGGCGGGGCGAGAACGTGCTGGGCTACGGCTTCGAAGGACTGTGGGCGGACCTGGGGACACCCGCGCGCTACCTCGAACTCTCGCAGGCGCTGGCAAGGCGGGAAGGGATGCCACTGCTGGCGAGAACGGCCCACGTGGCGGATGACGCGGGCAGCATCGAGGGGTCGGCGCTGGGGCACGGGAGCGTGGTGGCGGCGGGCGCGTGGGTCACGGGGTCGGTGCTGTGGGAGGATGTGCGGGTGGAAGCAGGTGCGCGGGTGAGCGACTCGGTGCTGGCCGACGGCGTCACGATCGGGGCGAGGGCGGTGGTGCGGGGGGCGGTGCTGGGGCGCGGGGCGAGCGTGGCGGCTGGGGCCAGGCTGCGGCCAGGCGACCTGGTTGAACCGGGCGGCCGGAGGGGGTGAGGCGATGAGCGAGAACCCGGTGCGCTTCGGCACGGACGGCTGGCGCGCGATCATGGGCGAGGCGTTCACCTTCGAGAACGTGCGCGCCTGCGCGCAGGCGGTCGCCGAGCACTTCGCGGAGACGCGGGGACGGGGTGAGCCGCTGGTGGTGGGGTACGACACACGCTTCCAATCGGATGAGTTTGCGCTGGCTGTGGCGCGCGTCCTGGCGGGGAATGGGTTCGAGGTGCAGCTTGCGGACCGGCCCGCGCCCACGCCCGCACTGAGCTACCGCATCATCGAGGCGGGGGCGAGCGGGGGCGTGATCGTGACGAGCAGCCACAATCCCTTCCGCTGGAACGGGATCAAGGTGAAGCCGCACTACGGCGGCAGCGCCAGCCCGGAAATCGTGGCCGACATCGAGCGGCGCGTGCCCGCCATCCTCGCCGACCCGGCGGGGCCGAAGCTGGCTCCGGCGGACACCGACGCGATCGCGCGCTTCGACCCGATTCCCGGCTACCTGGCGGGGCTGGGCCGGCAGGTCGACCTCGACCGCATCCGGGGGGCGGGGCTACGGGTGGCGGTCGACCCCATGTATGGCGCGGGGGCGGGGCTCCTGCCGGAGCTGCTCGACGGTGGCAGCACCCGGGTCGAGGAGATTCACACCGAGCGCAACCCGCTCTTCCCGGGGCTGCGGGCGCCCGAGCCGATCGCCTCGAACCTCGACGCGCTGCTCTCGCTGGTGGCGGGGGGCGGCTTCGACGCGGGCATCGCGAACGATGGCGACGCCGACCGGGTGGGGCTGGTGGACGGGTCGGGGGCGTACGTGGACCAGCTGCGGACGTTCGCGCTGCTGGTCGAGTACCTGCTGGGGGCGCGGGGTCTGCGGGGAGCGGTCGTGAAGTCGGTGACGACGACGGCGATGGCGCGCCTCCTGGCCGAGCACCACGGGGCGGCCTGCATCGAGACGCCGGTGGGGTTCAAGCACATAGGGCCGGTGATGATGCGCGAGGATGCGCTCATCGGGGGGGAGGAGAGCGGGGGGTACGGGTTCCGCGGGCACCTGCCCGAGCGCGACGGCATCCTCTCAGCGCTCTACCTGCTGGACGCGATGGCGATCAGCGGCAAGGGTCCGGCCGAGCTGCTGGAGGACGTGTTCGCGATCACGGGGCCGCACTATTACGAGCGGGTGGACCTTGAGCTGGAGCCGGGCGCGAACGTGAACGTGCGAGCGGCGCTCGACGCGGCCTCGCCACGGGAGTTCGCGGGGCTGCCGGTCGAGGGGGTGGACACGACCGACGGATGGCGCTTCCTGCTGTCGGAGGGGTGGGTGCTGTTCCGGCTCTCGGGCACGGAGCCGCTGCTGCGCATCTACACGGAGCTGCGGGACGAATCGAAGGTAGGGCCGGTGATCGAGGCGGGGCAGGCGCTGGTGGGGGATGCGTTCGCGGGCTGAGGCGGGGACCGGTCCTTAGATACCGAAGATGTGCTGGAAGGCCCTGACCGTGGCGTAGGGGACATTCTCCTCCAAGCAGACCGCCTGGACCCCGGTGTCGTCGCTAAGGATTGTCGGCGTCGGTTGACGATCGCGGTGAAGCACAGCCGCCGCCACCAACTCGGGATCGGCCGCAGAGGGGGAAGTTGTAAACAGTCGCTCGTGGTGGGAAGCGAGGCTGAACGCAAGCGCAGCTACGTCCTGGGTTGTAGGCATTACGAATCTCTTGTGGTCGCGGACCCAGCGGGCGGCCTCCGTCTCCCTCCGCCGGGTCGCCTCCCGCTGAACAGCCTTAGGAATTCGCAACTCGTTCCGGTCGCCAAGCTGTTCCAGCAGTTGCCGCCCCGGACCAGTCTTGACGAGCGCGATGATCGCGTTCGTATCGGCGTAGAAGCAGCGGGCTGGGTTATCGGCCATCAAGTTTCGAGCGTGGCCGCCACCTGGTCTGTACGCATGTCCAGCAGACGGGCGATGCGCTCGACACCGAGACTCCCGTTGGCCACGGCGGCCCGCGCCCCCGTGAGTGCCCGCGGCCCTAGGTAGCGCCGGTAGCGCACTGGCAGAGACAGGCTGCCCTTGCCCCCTCCGCCTCGCTTGGACGGCTTCGGTAGGCTCGGGTCGCCGACAAAGCCCATCTGCGCTAACCGCACGCCGAGCACGCTGTTGCTCACGTTGAACCGCTCACGCAAACCCTGGCGCACGCTCCATGGCAGTGAACGGTAATCCGCGGCGAACGGGACGTCCGCCAGCAGAGGCTCAAGGTCTGCGCTCGGGACGAGCAGTGCCCCAGCAACGCGGTTTGCCACGAGCTCCTCCCGGTTAGTCGTCTTTCGGCTAGCGAAGGGGGTGCAGAGAGCGATCTCTCGCCGACCCTGTCGCAGGCACAGATGGGTGAGTTCATGGGCCAAGGTGAAGAGTCTTGGCGCGGCACCGTCGCCCGAACTTAGCAGCACAGCGGGAGGCATCCCCACATCCCAGCGCGAAGCCCCGCGCAGCTCCGCGGTGTCGAGCGACAGGGTGAAGACGAAGACCCCAACGCCTTCGACTGCCGTAGCCGCATCCGCCAGCGCCACCTCATCATCCGCCCATTGGTCCTGGCGGGCGCGCGTCAGTCCGATGGTCCCCCGAATCGCCATAGCGAATCGCTCGATTGCCACGTCGTCGGGTGTACCCCGAGCATCCAAGAGCTCCGTAAGATCCCCTACCGGCAGGCTTACGTCCTCAGCCGAGCCCTCAGCCAGAGAGATCTCTTTCGCCAGCTCGCAGAAGGCATCGAAGGTGCGCAGCTTCCGATGGGTGCTGTAGCTCGCCGCACCCTCGCCCGTCCGGAAGTCGGTCTGGGGGCGTGCCCAACTCGCGGGGTCAGCCATTGCCCCAAAAGGCAGCAGGAGCGCTTCCGCCCATGCTTCGATCTCCGGCATCGAGCGGCTTGTTGCACCAGCCTCCCAGTCCCGCAGCGCCGCCACTGTCACCTCGGCCTTCGGGACGGAGCGCCGCAGCGCCGCCTGAATCCTCTTGACGGCCGTTTCCTCATCCAACGCGATGCTCTCGCGCACCCGGCGACATGACCGCCCGTCAATGGCAAGCCGCGGTTCCTCGTCGAAGAGCACAGCTTGAGTCATCGCCACAGTGTAGCCCGGCCCTCCGGGGTGGCGGGCGCGATGTGAACGGCTGGTGCTTCACGTAAGAGGGGATGGGGCCTACACTCGGATTGGCTCACTGGAGGGATAGCGGCTTACCGGCCGCACCTCCGCTCGCTGAACGCTCGGGGCGAGGCGCCACCGCCGAATCCCGAGCCGCCACGACCGCATGGCGTGGCAGGCACCGGTCAGCCCCCACCAGGGCACAGGCCGGCAAATCAGAGCCGGTGGAAGGACTCAACCATGGTTCGGATGACGGGATCCCAGATCCTGCTGGAGTGTCTCCAGCGGGAGGGAGTATCGACCATATTCGGCTACCCCGGCGGGGTGGTGTTGCCGCTCTACGACACCTGGCCGCAGTTCCCCGCGATCCAGCACGTGCTCGTACGGCACGAGCAGGGTGCGGCGCACATGGCCGACGGCTACGCGCGCGCCTCGGGCGAGGTGGGCGTCTGCCTGGCGACGAGCGGTCCCGGCGCGACCAACCTCGTGACGGGCATCGCGACCTCGTTCCTGGACTCGACGCCGATGGTGGCGATCACGGGGAACGTGGCGCGCACGCTGCTCGGCAAGGACGGCTTCCAGGAAGCCGACATCACGGGCATCACGCAGCCGATCACGAAGCACAACTACCTCGTGATGCGCGCCGAGAACATCGCCATGGCGGTGCGTGAGGCGTTCCACATCGCGAAGACGGGCCGTCCCGGCCCGGTACACATCGACATTCCCAAGGACGTGTTCCAGGAGGAAGCGGAGTTCGAGTGGCCGGAGGAGATCAACCTGCGCGGCTACCGTCCGACGACGAAGGGGCACGCGGGCATGATCCGGCGGGCGGCGGAGGCGATTAACCGGGCGGAGCGTCCGATCATCATCTCCGGGCACGGCATCGTCTGGGGCGACGCCTCGAACGAGCTGCTGGAGCTGTCGGAGAAGGCGCAGATCCCGGTGATCACGACGTTCCTGGGGATCGGGGGCTTCCCCGAGACGCACGACCTGAGCTACGGCTTCCTGGGCATGCACGGCATGTACCACGCGAACATGGCGGCGGACGAGGCGGATGTCGTGATTGGCATCGGGATGCGGTTCGACGACCGCGCGATGGGGCGCTTCAACGACTTCAACCCGGACGCGACGATCGTGCATATCGATATCGACCCGGCGGAAATCGGCAAGAACCTGCCAACGGCGATCCCGGTGGTGGGTGACGTGAAGCGCGTGCTGCCGGAGCTGACGGACCGCATCGAGCGGCGCGACCGCTCGTCCTGGCTGAAGTGGATCGACAAGGTCGAGGAGGAGCATCCGAGCCTCGAGATCCGGGAGACGCGGCGGCTCATCCCGCAGCAGATCGTGCGCACGCTGTACGAGGAAACGAACGGCACCGCCACGATGGTGACGGGCGTGGGTCAGCACCAGATGTGGGCGGGCCAGCACTACTTCTACGACAGCCCGCGGAAGCTGGTCTCCTCGGGCGGTCTGGGCACGATGGGGTTCGAGCTGCCGGCCGCGATCGGCGCGCAGATGGGCATGCCGGACTCCGAGATCTGGGCGATCTGCGGGGACGCGGGCTTCCAGATGACGATGCAGGAGCTGGCGGTCTGCGTGGACGAGCGATTGCCGGTGAAGATCGCGATCATGAACAACGGCTACCTGGGCATGGTCCGGCAGTGGCAGGAGCTGTTCTACGACGAGAACTTCGTCTCCGTGGCGGTGACGCAGCCGGACTTCTGCAAGCTGGCGGAGGCGTACGGCATTCGCGCGCTGCGGGTGGAGACGAAGGCGGAAGTGCTTCCCGCCATCCAGGAGGCGCGCAACTACGACGGTCCCATCCTGATCGACTTCCATGTGGACCAGGACGAGAACGTGTGGCCGATGGTTCCGGCGGGAGCGGCCCTCTCGGAGACGATCGAGATGCCGGAGAAGGAGCTCGTGCGATGACGATCAGCAACGGAACACGACCGAGCCACCACACCGTCGTCGCCATCGTCGAGGACAAGCCGGGTGTGCTGCAGCGCGTGGCGGGGCTGTTCCGGCGGCGGGGCTTCAACATCGAGTCGCTGGCGGTCGGGCCCACGGAGTTCGAGGGCCTGAGCCGCATGACCATCATCGTGGACGGGGCGAGCGCGCCCGTGGAGCAGGTGGAGAAGCAGCTCTACAAGCTCATCGACGTGGTGAAGGTGAGCGACCTGACGCACGAGGACGCGATCACGCGGGAGCTGGCGCTGCTCAAGGTTCGCTGCAACAACGTGAACCGGCACGAGCTGCTGGACATCGCGAACGTGTTCCGTGCGGACGTGGTCGACATGGCGACGAACTCGCTGATGCTCCAGGTCGTTGGCGACGAGGACAAGATCAACGGGCTCATCAAGATGTGCGAGCCGTACGGCATCCGCGAGCTCTCGCGGACGGGCACGATCGCGATGACGCGCGGGCAGAAGACCACGACCGTGCACGAGTCGGAGCCGGAGGCGATCGCGCGCGTGCACCAGAGCCAGGGCCGCCGCGTCGAGGCAGACCTGCCCTTCAGCAGCGACTAGAGCGGCTACTCCAGCTCGACGAGGAGCGCCCCTGCCTCGACGACCTCGTCGGGGGCCACGTGGACGGCGCTGACCGTTCCCGCACCTGGGGCGGTGATGGCGTGCTCCATCTTCATCGCGTCGAGGACGGCGACGACGACGCCGTCGGCTACGGGCTCGCCCTCACGCACGTTCACGGCGGCGACGCGTCCCGCCAGGGGCGCGCGGATCGCGCTGGCGGGACCATCGCCGGCGCGGGCGGCGGCGGACGTGGGCGGCGGGGGGACCGGCCGGGCGCGGGAACACCCGCGCGGGGGCCCCCGCGCCGGCGGGGGCGGGGGCGGACGGGGCCGGGGGAGGGACGAGCCGGACGCGGAAATCGCCGATCGGTGCACCAACCACGACGCTGCCGTCGGGTTCGAGTCGCGCGGTGACTGAGGCTGCATCCCCGGCATCTACGGACTC
>MKWU01004054.1_pt1 | contig 17958 bp, 17 predicted proteins | sample 809101 | NCBI WGS metagenome assembly MKWU01 (sample SAMN05860141, study PRJNA318959) | sponge metagenome | host: Aplysina aerophoba | place: Slovenia: Piran, Adriatic Sea, Gulf of Piran | collected 2013-05-07
CGGCACCTGATTGCGCCTTTCGGCGCCCACGTCGGCTTCAGCCGACCACGCTGCCGGTGGCAGCTCTGTGGTGGCGGCACCATACCACCCCGTCACGAGAGCCTCACTAGAAAAATTCTTATCACGATCCTTGCCACGACTGGCTCGAAGGCCGATTTTGGCGCCTGTCACTACCCCTTTCGCGCCAATCCGCACCCATTCGCCGGCCGGGGAAGTGACAGGCGGCAACCGCGCCAAGCCCGGCCGGGAGCCGTCCCGACTCGCGCGGACTCCCGTCGACCACGCCACCCCGTCGCCCCTGGCCGTCTCCGACGATACGCACGCGACCCGCTCTCTCCCCTCCCTGTCCCACGCCTGTCAGACGTGCTCGCGCGTCAAGGGTTGGCCTGGCCAACACCCGCCAGGCCAATCGGCGCCAGCGCCGACTGCGCCCTTGACCCGCTGCGCGCGCCCGACCGACTGGACAGTACGGAGAGAGAGCTCCGCAACTCACAGGACAAACGACATGGACCCGCAGACCGTCGAGAGAGCCATCAAACGGTGCATCGACATCAGCACCCGCCTCGGCGCCCTCGAGGACGAAGTACCCCCCGAGGCCGGCCGCGTCATCGTACAGTGCCTGGACGACATCGACGAAATGCAGCGATGGCTCGAAGGCCGCGAGTGAACACGCCGGGGGCTGGCCCGGAGGCCGCTTCGGCCACCTGTCACAACCCCTTCTCGCCAATCTGCACCCCTTCGCCGACCGGGGCAGTGACAGGCATACGCGGCTTGAACCGCACCCGCGGGGGGCGCGACACCTTCGAAGCGATCCCGACCGAAGACCGCATCGTGTTTCAATCCGCGCGCCCGCGGGGGCGCGACCCCCGGTGGGGACGAACGCCGCCCCTACCAGGACCAGTTTCAATCCTCGCGCCCGCGGGGGGCGCGACCTTCGACGGGACGCTCCGGGTGGTGGTGCAGGTCCAGTTTCAATCCTCGCGCCCGCGGGGGGCGCGACCTCGACTTCGCCCGCGAAAACATGCGGCTTATCGCCGTTTCAATCCTCGCGCCCGCGGGGGGCGCGACGTGCACGCCCGCGTGCAGCTGCTGCGGATCGAACGTTTCAATCCTCGTGCCCGCGGGGGGCGCGACCGGCTTGCGCTGTCTCAACCTCGGAGTAACCCCATGTTTCAATCCTCGCGCCCGCGGGGGGCGCGACGCATCGTGATCCGCATCGGCCACGAGCGGATCTGGTTTCAATCCTCGCGCCCGCGGGGGGCGCGACATCGCCTACTTCCTGTGGTCGATGCACCGCGACGGTTTCAATCCTCGCGCCCGCGGGGGGCGCGACCGTCGCGCTGGCCGGGGCGCGGCTGTACCCGCCATGTTTCAATCCTCGCGCCCGCGGGGGGCGCGACCTTGTCGGGGTTGCCGCCGTGGGGGATGAGCTCGTTTCAATCCTCGCGCCCGCGGGGGGCGCGACCATGGCGGGCCTGCGCTGGCTGACCCGGCCTACCACGTTTCAATCCTCGCGCCCGCGGGGGGCGCGACAGCTTCGAGTACTCCCTGGGGGGCTGGAAGAGGGTTTCAATCCTCGCGCCCGCGGGGGGCGCGACCAGCCCCCGCCAGTTGGGGGGGTATCGGTCCCGAAGTTTCAATCCTCGCGCCCGCGGGGGGCGCGACGATGGTCGGCCGGCGCCTGGCCGAACCCTTCCCGGTTTCAATCCTCGCGCCCGCGGGGGGCGCGACGCAGGCGGGCGTCGGGGGTGGGTTCACCGTGACTCTGTTTCAATCCTCGCGCCCGCGGGGGGCGCGACTCGGCCGTGGTCGCCCGCTTCACCCTGGAGGTGCCTGTTTCAATCCTCGCGCCCGCGGGGGGCGCGACGTCTCGCGGACGGTCGTCGCCTGGTACTGCGAGCTGTTTCAATCCTCGCGCCCGCGGGGCGCGCGACCGGTGAGCCGGGCGAACCGCCTCCGGAGCGCTTCCCAGTTTCAATCCTCGCGCCCGCGGGGGGCGCGACCGCTTCACATACCGAACGACTCACTACCGACAAGGGGTTTCAATCCTCGCGCCCGCGGGGGGCGCGACCCCATGCGGCGCGCCTTCTTGACCGCGTGCTTGCGTTTCAATCCTCGCGCCCGCGGGGGGCGCGACATCCCCTGGGGTTTGGCAGCGCCATCGCCAAGGGTGTTTCAATCCTCGCGCCCGCGGGGGGCGCGACATCAGCCGCCCGCGCCCGAGCCCCTGACGAACCGGCGTTTCAATCCTCGCGCCCGCGGGGGGCGCGACGCACCCCCTGCAGCTTGTGCCTGTACACCCTCCCGTTTCAATCCTCGCGCCCGCGGGGGGCGCGACCTGTGGCTGATGGGCTGTACGCCGCGCCCTGGTGGCGTTTCAATCCTCGCGCCCGCGGGGGGCGCGACATTGGGTCCTCCGTGTCCCCATCGCACAGCAGCACGTTTCAATCCTCGCGCCCGCGGGGGGCGCGACCAACCCCAAGTGCAAGCCACCACTCGACTGACGAGGTTTCAATCCTCGCGCCCGCGGGGGGCGCGACCATCGGCCTCATCGAGGCCCGGGAGGAACCAGACATGTTTCAATCCTCGCGCCCGCGGGGGGCGCGACAAGGACCGGCACGAAGAGCGCCGCCACCGCGAAAAGGTTTCAATCCTCGCGCCCGCGGGGGGCGCGACCTGCACTTGGTGCCCGGCGCGGTTCCGCACGGCGTGTTTCAATCCTCGCGCCCGCGGGGGGCGCGACCGCGACATCGCGGGTCAGGCGACGATGCCCTTGTAGTTTCAATCCTCGCGCCCGCGGGGGGCGCGACGTGCCGACCAGGTCGACGCTCCCGAGGCGCGAGAGTTTCAATCCTCGCGCCCGCGGGGGGCGCGACCTGGCGAGGGATATGGACCCTGCCTTCCCGCTGCCGTTTCAATCCTCGCGCCCGCGGGGGGCGCGACCGGCGTCCTCGACATCTCGACCGGACGGCTCATGTTTCAATCCTCGCGCCCGCGGGGGGCGCGACCCCCGACCTCCTCCCCGGCCGCACGGAGCTCGCGGAGGTTTCAATCCTCGCGCCCGCGGGGGGCGCGACGGAGGGACGCGGCCTCGTCGGACCCCCCGATAGGGTTTCAATCCTCGCGCCCGCGGGGGGCGCGACCCGCCCCGGCGACGCGCTCTACTACGACCGCGCCGAGGTTCCATTCTCGCGCCCGCCCGTCGGCCCCCCCCGGAGGGCTTTCGCCCCCCCGGCCCGGGGGGGCGCCCCCCCCGCCCCGGCGACGCGCTCTACTACGCCCGCGCCGAGTTTCAATCCTCGCGCCCGCGGGGGGCGCGACTCGCCGGCCGGACCTGGCCGACGTCGAATGCGACGTTTCAATCCTCGCGCCCGCGGGGGGCGCGACCCTGCCGTGGTACCGGATCGCCTCGCGCTGGGCGGGTTTCAATCCTCGCGCCCGCGGGGGGCGCGACGCTCCTCCGCGAGCTCTCGGGCGCCTACCACGCGTTTCAATCCTCGCGCCCGCGGGGGGCGCGACGTCCATGTACTGCATGTGATAGTCGCGGCGCTTCTGGTTTCAATCCTCGCGCCCGCGGGGGGCGCGACTAGCGCGCGCTCACGCTCCCGTCGGAGGGCTCCGTGTTTCAATCCTCGCGCCCGCGGGGGGCGCGACTAGCGCGCGCTCACGCTCCCGTCGGAGGGCTCCGTGTTTCAATCCTCGCGCCCGCGGGGGGCGCGACCTGCGTCCACGTCCGGCGCGGCGGCGTCCTCACGTTTCAATCCTCGCGCCCGCGGGGGGCACGACCGATGGACTTCGGTGGTTGCAAGGTCCGGCCCGCGTTTCAATCCTCGCGCCCGCGGGGGGCGCGACGGCTACGTCGCCATCTTGCCCGCCCGTGATGTTGTTTCAATCCTCGCGCCCGCGGGGGGCGCGACCCAATTCGCGTCGCTGACTCGCGCCCGGAAGGAGTTTCAATCCTCGCGCCCGCGGGGGGCGCGACCGACACCTGCTTGTCGCACCAGTTGGCCATCGACTCGTTTCAATCCTCGCGCCCGCGGGGGGCGCGACTCGTGGCCGCCCAGGCCCTGATGGACGAGTGCCTGGTTTCAATCCTCGCGCCCGCGGGGGGCGCGACGCGCGGTCCTCGACAACACCCGCGCGGCGTCGAAGTTTCAATCCTCGCGCCCGCGGGGGGCGCGACTTCATGGCCTGCGTCCCGCCCGAGACGGGCGCGGAGTTTCAATCCTCGCGCCCGCGGGGGGCGCGACGCGCGACCCGCTTCAGCAGGGGATCCGGCGGTACCGGTTTCAATCCTCGCGCCCGCGGGGGGCGCGACCCTGGAGCGCCATCTCCCGGGTCTGCTGCACCTGGTTTCAATCCTCGCGCCCGCGGGGGGCGCGACCGTCGCTCAGCTCCGGATTCGACAGCCGCCCGACGTTTCAATCCTCGCGCCCGCGGGGGGCGCGACACGCCGCCTGCGGCATCAGGACCTGCGGCATCAGCCGGTGTTTCAATCCTCGCGCCCGCGGGGGGCGCGACCGGCCGACAGAGCGCCTGGAGATTCTCGGAATCGTTTCAATCCTCGCGCCCGCGGGGGGCGCGACGTTGACGCCGACAGGGTCCCGTCTGGTGACGCCGTGTTTCAATCCTCGCGCCCGCGGGGGGCGCGACTCAAGCCGCAGGTGCTTCGCAACGGCACCATGTACGTTTCAATCCTCGCGCCCGCGGGGGGCGCGACGTGATCTTCGCATCCGCAAGCGGTTCACCTTGCAGGTTTCAATCCTCGCGCCCGCGGGGGGCGCGACCTGCTCGGTGCCGGTGCCGGTGCCGGTCTCGGGCGTTTCAATCCTCGCGCCCGCGGGGGGCGCGACTGTCGGCCACCCAGCTCCGTTCGTCGAAGGACTGGTTTCAATCCTCGCGCCCGCGGGGGGCGCGACCAGATAGCGCGGTCGGTGCGTGGTTCGACCTGATCGTTTCAATCCTCGCGCCCGCGGGGGGCGCGACTGTCGTAGTCCTGCAAATACGCCGTGATGAGATTCTGTTTCAATCCTCGCGCCCGCGGGGGGCGCGACGTCCGCGCCATCGGGAACGGCGAGCGCATCATGCGCACGTTTCAATCCTCGCGCCCGCGGGGGGCGCGACCGGCCGAGGTCGAGCGCGAGCGCGACGCAGCCGAGGTTTCAATCCTCGCGCCCGCGGGGGGCGCGACGCCGATCCCCGCATTCAGGGCCGCCGGGGCGACCACGTTTCAATCCTCGCGCCCGCGGGGGGCGCGACCCTCGGCGAGCGTCCCGCCCTCCCCCCCGCGAAGGGGCTTAATCCTCGCCGCCCCTGGGGGGGCGGCCCGCGGGCCGGCCCGCCGGCGAGCGTCCCGCCATGCCGGCGACGACGGGTTTCAATCCTCGCGCCCGCGGGGGGCGCGACCCGGGGGACGGCCGCGCGGCTCGCGAGCTCGAGGTTTCAATCCTCGCGCCCGCGGGGGGCGCGACGCTCAGGAGACGCACCCGGCCGCCCCACATGAGGTTTCAATCCTCGCGCCCGCGGGGGGCGCGACCTGCGCTCGGTCTCCTCGACCGCGCCGGAGGAGTCGTTTCAATCCTCGCGCCCGCGGGGGGCGCGACCCTCAACCCCCCCAAGGTCACCCATTTCCACATCGTTTCAATCCTCGCGCCCGCGGGGGGCGCGACATCGTAGGCTCCGCCCATGACGGACGGACCGGACGGGTTTCAATCCTCGCGCCCGCGGGGGGCGCGACCCGCTCGACGATCTGCAAGGTGAAACGCCCAGGAGGTTTCAATCCTCGCGCCCGCGGGGGGCGCGACAGAACGGCATGTTCCCTTCCGAAGTGGAGGAGGCGGTTTCAATCCTCGCGCCCGCGGGGGGCGCGACCTGGTCCTCCCATCGAGCTCGTTACGGCTCTCCTTGTTTCAATCCTCGCGCCCGCGGGGGGCGCGACGCGATGCTGACCACCGCACGCGCATCCCCGAACCCGTTTCAATCCTCGCGCCCGCGGGGGGCGCGACCTCTGCCACCGGACGCCCAAGCAGGGCACGCACCGGTTTCAATCCTCGCGCCCGCGGGGGGCGCGACTGTCGATCCGCTGCTGGCTGAGCGCGCCACGGATGTTTCAATCCTCGCGCCCGCGGGGGGCGCGACTGCGCGCCTGGCTCGAGTTGAGCCCGTCGCCGCGTTTCAATCCTCGCGCCCGCGGGGGGCGCGACGCACGCGATCGCCGGGTATGGGTCGGAGAAGCATCTGTTTCAATCCTCGCGCCCGCGGGGGGCGCGACAAGCGCCGCGGGCGGCGGGTCTGGCTCTACCGGCTGTTTCAATCCTCGCGCCCGCGGGGGGCGCGACGCGGGACGCTACCGGCGCCAGAGGGAGCTCGCGGGTTTCAATCCTCGCGCCCGCGGGGGGCGCGACTCCGACAGACGACGCGCACATCCTGCTCGCCGACGTGTTTCAATCCTCGCGCCCGCGGGGGGCGCGACACGTGGTTGGCGCCAGTGCGCCGTATTACTGGACGTTTCAATCCTCGCGCCCGCGGGGGGCGCGACGCGGAGGACAAAGGCCCCACGCGCGAGGAGATCGAGTTTCAATCCTCGCGCCCGCGGGGGGCGCGACGCACGAAGACAGGAGAGAGTCCCATGCCCGAGGGTGTTTCAATCCTCGCGCCCGCGGGGGGCGCGACTTGGTAAGCGCGGCCATCAGCCGAACTCGCGGGAGTTTCAATCCTCGCGCCCGCGGGGGGCGCGACGTATCGGCCTCCCCACCTCCGAGGTGGGAGAATCGTTTCAATCCTCGCGCCCGCGGGGGGCGCGACGCTCCAGGCTGCCATCGAGGACGGCGCCATTCAGTTTCAATCCTCGCGCCCGCGGGGGGCGCGACGGCGGTACGATCCTTGATGGCGACTTGGAGGTCACGTTTCAATCCTCGCGCCCGCGGGGGGCGCGACTATCCTCGGGCTCGGCGCCGATTGGGATGGGGCCGTTTCAATCCTCGCGCCCGCGGGGGGCGCGACATGTCGTTGCCATTCGCAACGTGGTGTTCCTGTGGGTTTCAATCCTCGCGCCCGCGGGGGGCGCGACCCGCGTGGCGGATGGTGATGGGGCGCGCCGCCTCGTTTCAATCCTCGCGCCCGCGGGGGGCGCGACACAACCCGGCCTGCCCCCTCGGCGTTGTGACCGTGTTTCAATCCTCGCGCCCGCGGGGGGCGCGACCAGATCGCGGACGCCATCGCGACCGCCGTCAACGCGTTTCAATCCTCGCGCCCGCGGGGGGCGCGACCGGCGGACTAGGCGCAATGCGCCATAGTCGATCGAGTTTCAATCCTCGCGCCCGCGGGGGGCGCGACTCGGCGAGTCCACAACCGGCGAGCCACACAAGACGTTTCAATCCTCGCGCCCGCGGGGGGCGCGACTCATAACTGAATTGCGACTCCCGCCCCATTTCCTGGTTTCAATCCTCGCGCCCGCGGGGGGCGCGACGCGCCGGAGGCCTGTTGCTGGTCGACGGGCAAGGTCATGTTTCAATCCTCGCGCCCGCGGGGGGCGCGACCGTCGCCGCGCAGGAGCTCCGTCTCGTCCACCCCGTTTCAATCCTCGCGCCCGCGGGGGGCGCGACACGGCCGGCAGAGCGCCTGGAGATTATCGAACTCGTTTCAATCCTCGCGCCCGCGGGGGGCGCGACCGAAGGAGGCGATGCAAGAGGGGGTGCACCGGCACGCGTTTCAATCCTCGCGCCCGCGGGGGGCGCGACCGACGCTTGGTCGAATCGGATCCGGGGCGAGTTCCGGGTTTCAATCCTCGCGCCCGCGGGGGGCGCGACCGTGTCACTTTATCTGATTGTAAAAGAACGAGTAATTGGCCCAGTTGCGCGAACCTGGGTTTGTCGACGATGACGACAGCCGACCGACGTCTACGACGAGCAAAAGCTCCCTACGAAACAACGGTTTGGGATATGCGCGAACCCGCCCGACGTTCCGAGAATACACATGGTTCGCGCAACGCAATCAGACGAGTAACGGACCATCTGGATCGTACGACGCCTTCGCACCACAGTGCTCGACCCGACCGCGCCAGTTGGCGCCCAACCGGTAGAACCGCAGGCTGTCCACGCCTTCGTCGATCTCATCCAACAGACGGGCGCGTAGTTGTGCCCACTGCGCCGGGTCTACCTGGCACTCGAATACCGAGAACTGCACCCGCTGCCCGAAGTCCTGACAGGCCCGCGCTACGCGGCGGAGCCGCCGTTTGCCAGCCGCGTCCGTCGTGGAGACATCGTAGGTGACCAGCACTAACAACTGCCTGTCCTCCTATCGCCAAAGAAATGGGGGGTACGCATCGAGGTCGCCCCGGAGGTGGGACGCAAACTGGTTGGCCTGTATGAACGGCACCAGCCCCCACGTCGTCTTCTCCTGGAGAAAGGGATGCGTGAGTTCATCCTGCTTCCGAGTTTGATACGCCACCAGAACCGACTTGCGCGCTCTTTCTCCCATCGTGACTGCGCCACTCACGGCAATCGTGAAATCGCGCGCCGAAAGCTGCCTGCGGTTGACGAGCGAAAGCGCGAGCCGATCTGCGAAGGCGGGCCGCAGTTCCTCCATGAGATCGAGCGCTAGGCTCGGGCGGCCGGGACGTTCGCTGTGCAGGAAGCCAACCGCAGGATCGAGGCCGACCACCTCTAACGCGGAACGGCAATCGTGGACGAGTAGCGTGTAGAGGAACGACAGCAGCGCGTTCATCCGATTGAGCGGCGGACGGCGGCTCCGCCCGTCGAATGCGAAGCACCCGTCCTCATGGCGCGTCAGGTCGTCGAACACCTCGTAGTAGGCGCGTGCCGCCTCGCCTTCCACTCCCCTGACTGAGTCGACATCGCCGCGGTGGGCGGCACGCCGCGCGGCATTGGTCAGACGTCGTTCGCAGGTTCGCAGCCGCTCCCGGCCGTCCGGTGGCATCGTTGTGCCGTGATCGCGCAGCGCCCGACGCACAACGGTGCGCTGATTGAGAATTTTGCCAGTGACCACGTGGCTCGCGAGCGCGCCTGACTGTTCGGCGTTGTCGGCAGCACGATACTGCCTGCGGCGCAGCAATACATTGCCGGTGACCGGGCCCTCCATGCGCGCAAGGAATCGTCCTGACCTCGCAGTGAAGGTGACGCACACGCCATTCCGGGCGCAGTGCCCCAGCAACGCGGGGGTGGCTCCCAGCGTCCCCATGCACACCACACTGCCAAGGATATGGATGGGTACGCGCGCCTGCTCACTCCCTTCGACCTTGACGACTATGTTCTCGCCGTCCTTGTGCAGCCAAGCGTTCTCGGTGGTTACGTAAAGCGTGTTGAGATGACGACGCATCGCCGCTCACTCCGCGACGGCGCGGGCCAACCAGCCCGCGACATCCCGCGCCGCTTTCGGCTGCCGCGGCTGGCAGATATCCCGAAGAGAGCATCTGCCGCATTTACGCGGTTCGTACTCAGCACGTGGCGTGCGTCGGGACCGTAGCAATGCGTGTGTTCCATCCGCGATTTCCTCGGTAAGCCTGCGCAGCGCCATGTCGAAGGCGACCACCTGCCGGCGCTTGCTATTGCCGTAGTAAAGGGCTCCTTCAGGGACCTCGACGCCGAGCATCTCCTCGAGACAGATGGCTTGGGCGCACAGTTGGACCTCGTCGGCGCGATGCGTCTTCGGGCGCCCGCGTTTGTACTCCACGGGGTAAGGCACCCCGCCGTCCCGGGTCTCCACCACATCGGCGATGCCTGACAGGCCGAGCCGTGTCGAGCGTATGCCCACGGACCTGCTCGTCGTAACCCCTCCCCGCCGGGTCGTGCCACCGTCATCCACGCGCTCGTGCAGCAGCCGGCCTTCTGCCGTCAAGGCGTTTTCCGCCCACTGTCGCTCGGTGTGGATGAGTGCGCACTGTCGTGGGCAGTAGACGAAGTGCTGCAGCGCCGATATCGGGATGAACTCATCCTCGGACCGGGGAGCCGGGGCATCGGGCATGACACTAGATTCTGTCGATGATCTGTATCCCGGCAGGCAACGCTTCGTCGTCGACGTGCACGACGTAGTCGGAGTACGCCCGTGCTGGTCGCAGGTTATGCAAACGCCGTTCGCCAAGATCGAACTCCTCACCTTCGAATACGCGGCGTACCGTCACGCGTTCGAACAGCCGATGGGCATGCGCGTTGCCCAGGGGACTGTCGTGCCTGAATAGCACCAATCGGCGCGCCGCCATCTCGCCGCGCGCGGCCGAGCGATCATGGTCGAACATGTACTCGAGCGCCTGCCACAGTACGTCCAGGTCCTCTTCCGAGAACCCTGTCCCCTTGCCGGCCGCACCTGCGAGGCATGCCGAGACGAAGCCGTGGCCACGGTAGAGCCCGTAGGGGACGATGTGCTTGCGCCCCATTTCCCCCTCTTCCTTGTCCACGTCGGTTACCCGCGTGATGGCCTGCTCGATCGGCAGCACCGGCTCGACCGAGCGTGCGAAGGTCAACTGCACGGGGCCCCGGACCTGCCCCGCGTTCGGGCCCGTCGACATGACCGCCCCGAACGTGCGTATGTCGAAATAACGGGCGCACAGCCATGCCTGCAGTTCCTGTATGTCTGCCTGCGAACGCGTCTTGGCCTTTTTGGTGTCCCAGCCCCCACCGTCTTTGCGGTGATCCGGCTGCCCACGTTCCCGGCATGCGTCGGCGATTAGGGGATTCAGCGGACGTCGCTCGCGGATGAAGATGTCGCGCTCCTCGTGGTTCCCGAGCAGGTCGACGAAGTTGCGGATCTTGCGCTTGAGGGACACGTCCGAAACCAGCCCCTGGTTCGTCTCGGGATCCAACCGCGGCAGATTGCCCGCGTCCGGGTCGCCGTTGGGGTTGCCGTTGCTGACGTCGAAGAGATAGACGAAGTCGTACCGGTTTTGTAGCGGCGTGGTCATGCCATGTCCTCATGGTGGTTGTCGGTATCGGTCTGGGACATCTCGCGTCCGCGCGCGGCACCCCTCTGATGGTGATAACCGATTGCGAAACGTCCCTGGTCCTCGAGGCGCAGGCTGCGCGGGAACGCGGCGCTCATCCCGGACAGGATCGCGTCGATCTCCCGGTCGAACCAGTGTGCCAGCCCGCCCTTGTCGCTTTTACGCAGGGACGCGAGGTGCGCCGCGGACCCTCGCTCGAGAAGCGGGAAGACCGATGCGGGCGTGGCCGATGCGGCCCCAAAGTAGCGATCCTTGATGGTCGCGTTGATGTTCGGGCCGAGGGCGGCGCGCTGCGCGCCCTCGTACACAGCGAACAGCCGACCGAGGAGATACGCCGGGTTGTCGTTCTCTCTGTCGAGGCTCATGGGGGTCTCCTCTTCTTCAATATCCAGACGGTGGTCGCGGGCCAGACACGCTCTGCAGACTGCGACCCGGCCTCCGTTGATGTCCTTGTCGGCGCGCATTCTTGCGATCACGGCGCCAAGAAGTGAATGCGGGTAGCGTGAGCCGGTGAGGATCGCGCGCATCAGCGCGCCGCCGAGCGTCGGCGGAATGTTCTCCGACTTGCCCTGCGCAGCCGTCTGGAGCAGAAGTTGCCAAACGGCGGGCATAGCCTTCCATGGCCACGGTTCGATGCGCAGGTCCTGCCAGTGCTCTGCGACCCGGCGCCCCAGCGCCCCGATGCTGTCCTCGTGCCAGAAGCGCACCGAGACCCGCGCGGCATTCGGCGCGAGTCCGAGCACGAAGAACCGGGTGCGCTCGTCGAGTTCGGGGTACGCAGCCGACATCGAACGGCCCTCTGCCAGCGCGGTGAGCGCGTCCGCCAACCGGGCACTCGCTGCGGCGTCGGTAGGGGGCGGCGGTTCGAGCAGCGCCGCAAACAGGTCTTCGCATGCCGAGGCCGTGGCCTCACTGCTTGCTGCCTCTGCCCAGAACACGGTGGTCGTGTCGCCGATCCGTACACGCCGTCCGCTGTCGCGCGCGAGCAGGGTGTTGAGCGCGGTGGTGTAGCCAAAGGTTGCAGATTCCGACACCGGCGCGTTGTCGCCCTGTGCCATGCCGTACGAGGAAAACGCATCAAGGTTGCATGACACCAGTAACGCCCCCGAAGATTGGGCACCGTACACCCCCTTGATCTTGGGATGCAGCCGGGTCGTCGCCGCGCGCGCGCCAGTCACGAGGCACACGCGCTGGCTGTCCACCTTCTCTGCCAGATACCGCTCCCACACCTCGCGTGCAGCAGCCCGTTCGTGCAGCAGTTCCCCGCCAGCCCCATCGAGCCTGAACGCGACGTTCGCATCCAGCATTTCGACCGCGTGCGGTAGCCCCGCATACCGACTAGGGTCCCAGCCTCGCAGGAACGCCAGGAACGACTGCAGCCCTTCGTCGTCCACGTTGCCGAGCAGCCGTTCATGCAGGTCCACGAACGCATCCCGCTCGCCCCTTCGGCATGCGACCGGAGTCTGTGCGTTTCGGGCTCGCGTCACGCCGAGCGCATAGGCCGTCTTGTCCCACAGGAAGTTGGGTGCGACGTTCACCGCGCGAATCACGGCTTGTGGAACCTGCCGACGCGACGGGCGCGGCGCGCGCCCCGTCAGGTCGCGGCTGTCGAGCACGTCTACCGCTGTGCCCTCGCGGGACAGCACGATGATGAATGACACCCCCTCGATCGAGTAGCCGTAAGGCGGCGCGGCCCCCTTCGCCAGTAGCCGGCCGTAGTGCGCCCCCAGTGCCTGCAGGATGCTCACGCCTTCACCTCTGCCGCGTGGAGTGGGGGTACCTCGACCACCCCGTCCCGCAACTGCGCGCGGAAGAAACGCGGCTCGCCATTGCCGTGATCGATGTCATGCAACATCCAGCCAAGGTCCCGGTTCCGTTGTTCCCGCGGGAGAGTCGAAGCGGGCATCTCTCCCTCGACCAGCGCAAAGTCCGCCGCGAACTCCCGTGTCCCCAGGTACGGGCGGTGGAAACACTGCCCTTTCGACGCACGGCGCTTGAACATCGACAGATGCTTGCCCTCGGTGTCGTCCGGCTTGGCGGCGTCGGTAAACTCGAAATGCGCCTCGATGACGTAGGCCACATCACGCAGCAGGGTGGATGCGCGCTGCTGGCGGTCTTCCCCGATGTAGGCGTGCAGTCCATCCGCGTTACCGCTTCGCATTGCCTTTCGCACGTTGCTCACGGAAACTTTGCTACCCAGCTCGTTTCGCCGGAACGACTCAAATTGGATCGGGCGCAGCACGTGGATGCGGTCGACTGCCCAGAGGACGCCGGGCTTCCAGTGGATAGCGTCGAGCACGCCGCGCGCGGCCGATGGCGTCATGACGTCGTAGGAGACGCGTTCGACCTTCATCTCCGGTCGTGTGAAGCAGGCATAGTCACCCCACACATGCAGTCGCACCCCGTACGCCATACGCCACCCCCTACCAAATCAGCCCTTCCGCTCTCCGGAACGTGGGATCGTCCCAGGAGAGGCCGACATCGGGACAGTACAGGTCGATGTTCGTCAGGACCACGAACTGCTGCTCGAACCGTTCCTCGGCCACAATACGAGCTGCCCCGGCGGCGAGCAGTCTATCGCGCACAAACGGTGGAATCTGCACCGTATAGGGTTGCAGCCTGCGGGCGATCCGACCCGGTCGCTCGACCCACTCCAACTCCCTGACCAGACCCGATGCCTCGGGTGCCTCAGCGCCGCCAAGCGGGTTCGGCACGATGATCGGAACCATGGCGGTTTCGATCAGACAGAATTTTCGCGCTACGGTCTCGAACGGGATGTCGAGCGTCGTCCCGCGCTCGTTCAGGAGCCGCATGATGCCTTTCGCGTCGAGTCCATCGTCGCCCCTGGTCCAGTACAGTTCACGGAAATAAGCGCGTACTGCTTCCGGAGCCAACGGATCCTCATGTCCGCGCATCACCGTGCGCGCAGCGTCCGCGAACTGCCCCACTTCCGGAGGAGCGCGGTGCCCCTCGCGATCCTCGGGCTCGAATACGAACACGTCTGCGCTGCGGGCGCGGCCCTCTCGATTGCAGCGACCGGCGGCCTGGATGATCGACTCGAGCCCCGCCGACGCGCGCCAGACCTGCGGAAAGTCGACGTCCACACCCGCTTCGAGCAGCGACGTCGCGACCAGACGCACCGCCTTGCCTTCGCTCAGCGATTCGCATACGCCCCGGAGCCTCTCTCGCCGGTGTGCCGCGCACATCAGAGTCGTCAGATGGCAAGCGCCCTCGGCGTCCGCAAGCGCGGCGTAGAGGTCGCGCGCGTGCCGACGCGTGTTGACGATGCAGAGCACCTGCCGGGTTGCACGAAGCCGATCCGCCAGCGCGTTGTCGTCGAGCGTGCCTGCGGACCTAATCCGGGTGCGCCGTAGTTCGGATGCGAGCCCTGGCGGATCGGGCGCGAGTTCGCGTACGGCGCGGAATCCCTCCCGAAAATCCTCCACCCCGAGCGCGGGTTGTGTCGCCGTGCAGAGCACTACACTCGTCCGCCAGTTGCGCACAAGTTCGTCGAGAGCGGCCACGCAGGGCCGCAGGTGACCCAACGGAAGGGTTTGCGCCTCGTCGAGGATGACGACGCTGTTCGCAACGTTGTGGAGCTTCCGGCAGCGTGAGGGTCGACGCGCAAACAGGCTCTCGAAGAACTGCACGGCCGTCGTCACGACAATCGGCGCATCCCAGTTCTCCATGGCGAGGCGCAGCTTGTCCGCGCCCGACCGGCTGGCAAGCCGTTCTTCCTCGAAGGCACTGTGATGCTCGAGCACGAAGTCGGTCTCCGCGCCTCTCCCGCTCTGGAGGGCGTCGCGAAACACCGCTGCCGTCTGTTCGACGATGCTCATAAAGGGAATCACGTAGATGACCCGTGACAGGCTGTGCTGAACAGCATGGTCCAGCGCGAAAGCAAGGGAGGAGAGCGTCTTGCCGCCACCAGTTGGAACGGTCAACGAGAACATCCCCGGAGGAGCACCGGCATGGGCCCGTACATGCTGTAGCACGCGCGCTCGGATGGCATTCACGTCACCGGCAGGTGCGCGCGCCGCCAGTGCCGCAAGGTAGTCTTCAAGTCGTCCTGCAAGTTCGGTCAGCGATGGGTGGCCACCGCGTCGTACAGGCACGCCCTGCACGTCGGCGTAGTACGCCTCGGTGTCGAGGTAGTCGGCGTCGACGAGCGCGGAGAACACCATGCGCACGAACATCGCGGCACAGAAGCCGAAGTGCTCGGGGCTCCGAGGCGCGATTCGCGGCGGGTCGAAGGCGTCGAGCGCAATCTCGTCTTCCCAACATGCGTCGAGTGTGGAGACTCTCTCGGCCAAGCGTTCTGCAAGTGACCGGCTGCGCTCGCCGTTGGCCGCATTGGCAAGGCCGGCATGGTGGCCTGCGATGCAGAACGCGAGCATCTTACCGATCGCCGACGGGTAACGGGCCATGGCCACCTGTGCGCCGGCGGTCGAGTGTGAGGCAGCAATTGCGGTGCCTGCGAGGTGTCGCTGAAACTCCGGCGTATACTTCCCAAGGTCATGCAGCACGCCAGCCGCGCGTCCGAAATCCCCCGCGCCTGTCGCCGCAAGGAATCCGGCAGCTCTATCGCCGGTCGCCTTGAGGTGCGCGGCTAACGGGTGCCAATCACGACGGTCCGACGTTTTTCCACTGTGTGCGAAGTAGGCCACGTGCTCAGCCTGGCGACGAGGCGTGCCGTTGTCCGATGCGCTTGTTGGGGAGCACCCAACATCACGCGGGTCTTGCAACTCCATCAGGTCAAGCGACCTGCCGGCGCCTTTCCTGGGCCAGTTCGTAGGCCGCCTGCAGCCGCATCCAGAAGCCCGCGTTGCTCCAACCTATCCGCTCCAGCGCCAGTGCCATCGTCGGCGAAATCCCGGCCTTCCCGTTCAACAGCCGGGACAGCGCCTGCCGAGTGCAGCCCAGCCGCGACGCCGCCTCCGTCACCGACAGCTCGGCGGCCTCCAGATTGTCGCGCAGGAGCTCGCCTGGATGGCATGGATTCAGCATCGCCATGATCGCCGTTCCTCTTCGTTCAATGGTAGTCCACGAGGTCCACATCCACGGCCTCGTTGTCTTCGAACCGGAAGACCACGCGCCAGTTCCCCGACACGCGGATGCTCCACAGACCGGCCCTGTCGCCCTTCAACCGATGCAGACGGTAACCGGGTTGGGTAGCGAGATCGCCGGGATTGCGCGCCTCGTCCAACAAGGTCAGAACACGCCTCAGCTTCGGCACCAGATCGCCCGGCAGTTGCCGTCGGCGATCCTGCTCGGCCAGGGCGCGGAGTCCCTTGTGCCTGATCCGCATTGTGCGATCGTCGCGGGTAACGTCCCGCGTTGCAATCGCCCATCCTCGCCCGGCAGCGCGGTCGGCGGCCGAGGAGGACGTAAGCGTTCCGTCGGGCCGTGGCACCGACCGACACCCTGCTTCTCCCGGTACGCCAAGATGACGGAAATCTGGACATTTCGGCCGTTCACCACCTCCGCTCGTCCGGGCCAGCACGGATTGTCGGAACGGTTACCGGAGGACGGGATTCCACGGGCCCCATGGCCCCACAGGGTCGCCCAAAGCCGCCCGAAGTACCGCGCCGAAGCAAGTACCCAAAGCTGTACCCGCGCTGGACATCCCGCGGAAAAGAATATTAAAATCATGTAGTTGTATTCGGCGTATCGCCGACGCGGCGGCGGCGATGTCGTCCGCCACCGTCTTCCACGGCGCATCGCCGTCCTCCGACCACTCGAGCTCGTAGCGCAGGATCGCGCTCGGCGGTGTCCCCAGATCCGTCGGCGCCGTCCATGCCAGCTTGATGGCCGTCTTCATCGGGTTCGACCCCGGGGCGACCGCGGTCGCCGAGAAGTCCGTCGGCGCCCCCGGCGTCCCCCGCGGCGTCGTCACGTCGGCGGCGTCCGAGGCCGCCCCCGTGCCCTCGGCGTTGATCGCCGAGACCCGGTAGTGGCGCGTCGTATCGGGCTCAAGCCCAGTGTCGCAATACGCCACGCCGTTCTCGGGAGCCGCCCCGGCGCATGTCTCGCCGGTCGTCTCGCCGGTGTCCGCCTCCAGGTCATCCCAGCTCCCCGCGCTGGCGTCGGCCGACCACTCGATGCGATAGCCCGTGATCGGGCTCCCGCCGGTGTCCGCGGGTGCCATCCAGGAGAGGTCGATCCGGTAGCGCTCCTCCATTGGATGGCCCGGATCGCGGCCCGCGCCCTCGGCCGCAAGCCCCGTCGGCTTGCCCGGTGCGGTCGCATCGACCATCGAGCCGTTGACCACGCTCACCGCCTCGTCCGGACCCCGACCTACCCGGCAGCGCTCCTCCATGGGATGGCCCGGACCGCGCCCCGCCCCCTCGGCCGCAAGCCCCGTCGGCTTGCCCGGTGCGGTCGCATCGACCATCGAGCCGTTGACCACGCTCACCGCCTCGTCCGGACCCGGACCCAGCGTGAAGCCGGCCGCGTCGTTGCCCGGATCGTCGTCCTGCACCGGGTTGCCCGTACCCCCCTCGTCGTAGACGACCATGATCTTCTGGCCCGTCCTGATCGTCGGCTTGTCCATCTCCGACGTGTCCATGGGGAGCATCAGCGTCACCGTCGACCCGCTCACCTTGACCGCGTCGACCGTGAACACCGCCCCGTCCGTCGCCGTCACCGTGAACCGTTTCTCCGACGGCAGGTTCGCCTGCGTCGCGTCGAGCGCCTCGTCGAACACGATCTCGACCGACCGGCCGCCGGTCGGCACGCTCGCTGAGGCCGGCACCGGCCCGGCGATGTCGGCGGTGGTCGCCTGCACCGCCTCGGACGCAACGCCCGTGCCGAGCGCGTTCTTCGCCGAGACCCGGTAGTGGTGCGTCTCCTCCGAGCCCAGCTCAGCGTGCGAATGCGCCGTCGCCGTGCTCATCGTGTCGGACACGAGGTCTTCCCAGTTCGATTCCGTCTCGCAGAAGTCGGTGGCGGAATCCGCCTCCAGGCTGCACACCTCGATGCGGTAGCCCGTGATCGGGCTCGAC
>MKWU01004055.1_pt1 | contig 17958 bp, 20 predicted proteins | sample 809101 | NCBI WGS metagenome assembly MKWU01 (sample SAMN05860141, study PRJNA318959) | sponge metagenome | host: Aplysina aerophoba | place: Slovenia: Piran, Adriatic Sea, Gulf of Piran | collected 2013-05-07
CGGCCCAGCTCCCGAGCGCGGCGCCGGGCGCCCTCAGCGCGCGGGCTTCCCCGAAATAGTCCGCGGCCAGCGCCGTCCGCGCGTCCGCCGCCCGGGCGAGCAGCGCGCGCCTGCGCTCGCGCTCCGTATCGGCCGACGACAGCGGCGGCGGGTCGTGCACCACGGGCGCCGCGAGGTTGCGCGAGAGCTCGACGGCCGCGCGCAGCTCCGCCTCGCTCGCGAAGGTGCGCCTGTCGAACAGCGTGCCGGTCCTGAGGTCGGCGCCGTGGAGCGCGTCCGGCCCCCGGCAGAGCGCCGGGTCCTCGCCTGCGCGCGCGGCGTTGCAGTAGGTCGTGGCGATGCTCTCGAAGCGGGCGGCGTCGCCTGCAGCGGCGCCCGGGCGCTCGACCACGGCGCGGTCCCCGGTAATGCGCCCGGTCTCCGTCATGGCGGCGCTCGCACGGGCGTCGACCGTTGCCGCGCCCGTCGCCGCGAGCCCCGCCAGTCCGGTGATCCCCTCGCAGGCGCCCCGGGCCGGACGGCGCGCCCGCATGGCCTCGGTCTCGGCCGCCTCGCGCGCGATCTGCGCCTGCAGCCTGGTCTGCGAATCGAGCGCGCCGGTGATGGCCCTCGCGCTCTGCGCGGTGTAGCCCGAGAGCTGGCCGGTCTGAAGGCGGAGCGCCTCTATGATGGCGCGCTCCATCGCGTCGATCTCCTGCGTGAGATCGCGGATGACGCGGCTCGCCTCGCGGCGATCGTTGTCGGTGCGGTCGCAGGCGTGGGCCAAAGCCTGTGCCGGCGCCAGCAACGTGACGCCAAGCAGCACGATCGCGGCGAGGCCCGCCCCGGCCGTCCCGCGGGTGCCGAGGCCCGAGGGAGCGTAAGGCCTCGTGTTCATCGGCCGCCCCCCACGACGCCCCGGAACAGCTCGCTGTCCCCGCTCCGCGTCCCCACGTCCTCAAGGACGTTGCGCCGGCGCCAGTCGAGGTCGAGCCCGGGAAGGCGGCGGGCCGGCACGGTGTAGACCGAGGCGTCGAGCGCGCGGCCGAGGTAGCGCCGGTAGGCGTCGCGGGCGGCCGCGCAGAGGCGCCTGCGCGCCAGGTCGAGGATGTCGTCGAGCGCGCCCGCCGGATCGAACAGGATGTCGAAGGACCGGTAGTCGAACAGGTCCGTGATGCAGGAGAAGTCCAGGATCGAATCCGGGTTCCTGATCCCCTGGTCCGGATGGCGGATGATGGCGAGGTCGGCCTCGACGCCGGCCTTCGCGCTCTCGGCCAGCGCCGCCTGCACCGCCGGGTCGCAGCGCGGGTCCGCCGCGCCCGCGCCGGCCGGCGGCGGGCCGGCAGCCTGAGCCCCGGCCGCCGCCGCCCAGAGCACGGCGGCGAGCGCAGGCGCCAGCGCCGCGAGCAGCGCCGGCCTACGCCGTCTCATCGCCACCCGCCGCCTCGGAACCCCCGGCTTCGTCCGGCCGGTCCGTTGCCGGCTTCGGGGACAGCACGTTCACCATGTCCTGCGGCCCCGCCACCACGATCTCGGTGACGGTCCGGGGGTTGCCTTTCCCGTCCTGGTAGTCGCGCGTCCTGAGCCGGCCCTCGACCAGGACCAGCGCGCCCTTGCGGACCATCTCCGACGCCGGCCCGACCGAGCCGCCGAACACCGCCACCCGGTGCCACTCCGTGGCTTCGCCCGTCTGTCCCTCCTTGTCCTTCCAGCGCCGGGTGGTGGCGATGCTGAACGAGACCGCGTGATCGCCGCTCTGCATGGTGCGCCGCTCGGCGTCGCCTCCGGCGTAGCCCAGCACCGTCGCCCTGTTGATGTGCAGCATGGTTTCCTCCTCCTGGTTGCCGCGTTGCATCAGGCCGGCCCATCCGGGACCGGCCGCGGTGAACCGGATCGTTCCCGCTCCCCCTCGCCGGCGATCTCGTCCGCCAGGCGCTCGAGCACGGCTTCCTCGCTTGCCGCGCGTCCGGCGTGCGCGACGTCCAGGCGAGCCAGCTCGCTCTCGATGCGCGGCCGCGCCGTGCCCTCCGGGAAGGCGCGCGCCAGAGCCGCCCGCGCCGGGGCAGGGGGCAGCAGCGCATACAGCCGGCGCCTCAGCGCCACGTCGGCGGGACTCGTGGTGAGCGCCCAGAGCTCGACCGGTCCCGGCGTGTTGACCACGAGCTGCTCGAAGCGCCCGCCCTGGCCGGCGGCGATCAGCAGCGCCGGCGCGCCGTCCCGTCCCGGTCCGGTGAGGCGGTAGCGGACGGCATCCGTCAGCGTGTCCGTGAGCGAGAACATGGCGGCCAGCGCCTCGGCTTCCTTCGCCTTGCCGCCGGCGCCCAGGATCCAGTAGCGGTTGGCGAGCTCGGCGAGCGCGCCCCCGAAGTCGTCGAGGCGCTGCGAAGCCAGCGCGAGCCGCACCCGGAGCTTGCGGGCCTCGCGCACGTCGCGCTCGACCTGGGCGCGAACGGCCGGCGCGCCTGCGGTGCGGTGGAACTCGTCGTAGCAGAGCCGCTTGGGCGCTTCGCGGATGCCGCGCAGCCTCGCGGCATGCCAGTCGCGGTAGGGTTCCGGAATCGCGCCAAGCGCGTCCTCGCCGATCCACCAGTGCCGCGTCAGCGCGTGGCGCGCCAGCAGGTAGAAGGCGGCCGCCTGGCGGTCGGCCTCGGCCGAGCCCTGCGGCGCCACCTCGGCGAGATCGATCGCCGCCAGGCGCGCGCCGCCGACGTCGAAGGCGGTCGGAGAGAACATCACCGGCCAGTCGCCGGAAAGCGCGGTGAGGATGCGGATGAAGGCCTGGGTGACGGTCTCGCCGCCCGAGCCGTAGCGCGCATCCCCCACCAGTCCCTGCACGGCGGGCTCGCGCGCGCTCGCCAGCAGGTCGGTGAGGGTCGGCACCGCGTAGCGCTGCGCCCGCGCCGCCGCCTCGACGGCCCCGGCCTCGAACAGGAGGTCCACCACGTCCCACCAGAGAGGTTTTTCAGGCAGGCGCAGGCCGGCTTCGGCGATCGAGGCGTCCACGTCCGCGTCGCGGCCGTGCGTGTAGGCGTGCGGCTCGCCCCCCGCCGCCTTGTCCGAGCGCATCGCGTAGGCGCCGGTGAGCGCCGGGCCGAGCAGCTCGCGCATGCCGTCGGGCACGCCGGCTGCCCCGGCCGGAGTCACCATCAGCCCGAGCAGGTTCGTCAGGAAGGCGCGCTCGGCCGGCAGCGGGCTGCGGCAGCCGAGCTGGGTATCGCAGGGGTTGATCGCGTGCTCCTGCGTCATGCGGAGCGGGAACCAGCCGGCCTCGTGGCGGCGGTCCGCCGGCAGCGCCTCGCGCACCAGCGAGACCAGGCCGGAGGATGACGGGCCGATGTCGATCACGGCCGCGAGCGGCAAGCGCGCTTGTCCGGGTGCGAGGCAGAACGCCAGTCCGAGGGCGTTCATCAGCACGGACTTGCCCTGTCCGGGCAGGCCGTAGATCAGCTCGAAGCCGTAGTCGCCCCCCTGATCCGCCGCCAGCGGCAGGGGCTTGCCGTCGGGCGAGCGGAAGAGATGGGCGGCGCCCGCCCCGGAACCCGCGCCCAGCGGCGCCGGGCGGCTTATCGGGAACAGCCGCAACGCCTCCGTGAGCGGCGCCAGGGCGGGCTCGGCGGTGGCGCCGCAGCAGAAGCCGGGGACCGAAGCCGCAAGGCTCTCGAGCGGATCGCCCGTGAGCGGCGTGAACACGGCCTCGCCCCAGCCCTCGGCAACCTGCTGCAGGCGGCCGAGCCGGGCGGCGAGCGCCGCCTCCCGGGCACGACTGTCTCCTCCGTCCCCCGCCCCGACCCATGTGAGCAGCCCGAGGCGCAGCCGGACGATGGCGTGGGCGTCGTCGCCGAGCGCGGCGAGGTCCCGCAGCGCGTTCCGGGCGAGCAGGCTGTCGGACGACGAGAACGCGAGGAAGGAGGAGGCGACGCGCGAGACGGCCGCGTCCATCCGGTGCAGCCCTCCGCCCTCGATCAGCAGGGAGGTCCTGCAGGGGAGCCCGGCGGCCGCCAGTCCCGCCATCAGCTCGGCGAAGGGGCGCGCCGTTCGGGGTCCGAGGGACATGTCGAGTGCGCCGTAGAGGCGCCCGCCGATGCGGATGCCGCCGTTCGACCGCTCGGGCTCGCGAACCAGCAGCTGGGGCGCCAGCGGCGGTGGGAACGCGCCGGCCTCCGGCGGCTCGGTCAGCCGCGCCGGCGCGTCGTTGGCGGCGGTGACCGGGCGCCAGTCCGGCGCCGTCGACGCCGCCCCGTTCACCATGCGCCGCATGAGCCGCAGCGCCGCCTCTTCCGTCAGCCTGCGGCCCACGATCCCGGTCTCCGCGAGCACGGCCGCGAGAGCATCGAGCAGCGCCTCGTGGCGCGCCCACAGCCCTTCGAGCGCGAGATGCGGGCACTGCGCCTCGCCGGCCTGCGGCAGCCAGTCCTTGAGCTTCCTGCGCAGTCCCCTGCGGTCGCGCTCCAGGCGGTCGCGCGGCAGCACGGAAGACCGCGTCCAGCACGCGATGACGAGCGTCTCGGCGGCGATCAGGCTGCCGAGCCTGCGCGCCCGCTCCGTCAGCAGGTCGTCGACGTCCAGGCGAAGCCGGCGGGCCTGCCGCCGCGCGGCCTCCGCATGTGTCCCGGCGAGGTCTCCGGCCAGGTCGGGCGCGCGCTCGAACACGACGTGAAGCGCATGGCCGGGATGGGCGAAGGCGGTGTTGAGGCGCAGCGCCGCAACACCTGTGAAGCGGTCGAGCTCTTCCGCGCCCATCATCGAGCGGCTCCCGTCGACGGCGATGAGCGAGACCAGCGAGCCGTCGTGGCAGACCAGCACGCCGCCGCCGCCTTCGAGGGGAACCGCCGCCTGGGGCGCCAGGAAACTTTCCAGCGGCTTCCGGCGCAGCGTCCAGCTCAGGCGCTGCAGGTCGTCGGCGGCGGCGGCAAGAGAAAGAGGCATGACGCGAGCGTCTCCCGGGTCCCGGGTCCTAGAGCTTCGGCTTGAGGACGGTGTGGCTGCCGCCGTCGATGCCGAAGGTGTCGCCGAGGGCGTTGATGACGGCGGGCGCGGCGATCAGCGCGACCCCGATCAGGATGGCGATCAGGCCCGAGCCGATGGTGGTCTGCTGCGGGTGGTCGACGTGGCGCTTCAGCTTCAGAAGGCCGAAGCCGACGATGGCGGCGCCGATGATGTAGAAGGCGACGGCGATCAGCCCCGGCACGGTCTCCAGGTCGCCCGCCGCCTCGTCGGCCATGTCGCCCAGCGAGACCGCGAGCGCCGGACTTATATGCCAGAGCCACGCCGTGCCCATCAGCACGGCCGCGAGGGGGCCGGCGGGCGCTGCGGCACCCTGGTTCCCTACGCGAAGACTCTTCAACTCCAGCAGGATGCGCCTTGCGGCTCCCGGTATCCCCGTGAGGTTCATGCGATCTCCTTTCAACGGATGCCCGGCATCAGCGGATGCTCAGCACTTCGATGCCGAGGCTGGCCTGGACGGCGTCGATCACGGCGCCGAGGTGCCAGGCGGCGATGCCGCCTGCCATGTGGGCGAAGGCGCGGGCGCCGCTCGCCCCGGGCCTGGCGTCGGCTGCGGCGCGGAGCACGAAGGCGCCCCGGATGAAGGCGAAGAGGCCGACGAGGGCGACCAGGGCGAAGACGGCCGCCAGCAGCGCGTCGTAGTCCGCGCCGCGTCCCCCGTAGCCCAGGCTCGCGGTGGCGGCCGGGTTCGCCGTGCCGAACACGCTCTCGCTCGCGGCATCGAGCCAGGAGGGGAGCGCGGCAAGCAGGATGCAGAGGAGAAAGCTGAGCGCCGTGCCGCCGGCCGAGGGCGCGTGGAACTTGTCCTCCGAGGTCTTGAGCAGGCGCAGCAACCCCTGGGCCAGCGCCATCAGCGCGAGCAGGTAGCAGACGGCCGTCACCAGGATCAGCAGGGCCGGCTCGAGGTCGCGGACCAGCGAGATCATGGCCTGGCCGAGATCGTTCGACTCAGTCATCGCGACCGTCCCGCGCATCGGGCGGTGTGGCGAACACCACTACCAGCTCGGTGTCGCGGGCGATCCGCACGGTGGGACCGTCCGGCGCGTTCTCGAGCAGCACGTCGCCCGCCGTCCGCGCGGCACCCGCGAGCCCGGCATGGACCGCCTCGCGGGTGGCCGCGTCCCGCCTCTCGTAGCGCACCTCGTCGCCGATCGTGACGGTCTCGGAGGGCCGGGAGAGGACGCCGAGGAAGCCTTCGGCGAAGCGCACGGCGGACGGCAGCAGAACGCGCTCGAACCAGTGGCTGTCGACCTCCCCGTCCACGCCGTAGCAGGCGCAGTCGAGGCCCGCGGCCCAGGCGTCGGCGGCGAAGCTCCGGCCTCGGTATTCCAGACGGTTCAGCCGCAGCACGAGGCGTTCGCCGATGAGCGTGAACGCACCGGAGGCAACCGCGCCGACGAGCGGCGGCTCCAGGATCTCCAGCAGCACCGGACCCGGATAGTCGGAATCGACCGCGTACATGGTGCGCGCGTAGAGCCCGGTCCCGGCCGCGACATAGGGCAGACCCCCGTGCCGGAGGTCGGATACGGCCGCCTGCGGCCCGCGGCCTGCTTCAGGGACCAAATCCCTGTCCTCGTCGGCGCCGGGACCGTGGTCGGCCGCCTCGGGCCGGCGCACACGGACGATCTCGGGCGGGCGCGTCCAGGCCTCGATCAGCACGCCCACGAGACCCTCGGGCCGGCGGCCGCCCCCCTGGCCCGGCTCCCGTGCCGAAGAATGCTCCGGCGCCGGCCGGCGGTATCCCTCGTAGGCCGGCTTCGGCACGAGTGTCTGCGGCGGCCTCGGCGCCCGGTCCCGCGGCGCGGCGGCGGCAGCGCCCGCGTCTTCCAGCCCGGTGGACGCCCCCTGGAAGACGGGCAGATAGGTCTCCCCGGCCTCCCGCGCCGCGTCCAGGCGCTGCCGGTCGCGCGCGTCCAGCGTCTCGCGGTAGGCCGGCGGCACGCTGTCCTCGGGATCGAGCCTCAAGTCCCGGTTGTCCGCGACCTGGGCCAGGGCCCCGCTCCACGGACCTGCCGCCAGAAGCACGGCCGCGACACTCATATATAAGGCACCCGCCACGCCGATCCGCCGCGTCACGCCTCTGCGCTCACTCGTCATCGCCCGCCTCCGCCCTGCGGGTCCCGGGCCCGAGGATCTCCGTTCCGGTGTCCGAGACCCTCGGGCCGGACAGCGCGATCCTCTTCTCGCGGCCCCCGTCGCTCACCAGGACGAGGGGGGTGTCGGCGAGGCGGTAGGCCCAGCGCCCGCCGGGACCGCGCTCGGCCGCGAGCGGGCCGGGCGAGAGCAGGTGCGCCCGCGTCAGCAGCAGCAGGTCGCCGCGCCTGCGCCAGGCGCGGTCGCCGCCGCTTCCGCCCTCGACGGCGAGCCGCTCGGCATCCGCCGGCACCGCGCCGCCGAGCAGGCCCAGCAGCACCGGATCGCCGGCATGGAAGCCGCGCGGCTGCGCGAGCGCGCCCGGATCGGCGTTGGGGCCGGGAACGCCGAGCCGGATCTCGACCCGGAAGTCGGCGTCGGCGCCGGTGCCGCGCAGGTGTGCCACCACCGGCTCGGCGAGCCCCTGCAGCTTCACCACCGCGTTGCCGCTCAAGTAGGCGGCGGACGGCGCGAGATAGAGCAGATGGCTGCTCCCCGAGGCGTCTTCTTCCCTGCCGCCCTGCGGATCCGGCGGCAGGAAGCGGCGGTCGACCAGCGCCTCCTCGATGGGCCAGGGCGCGCCGGTCGAGTCGGCGAACGAGACGACCGTGACGTAGCCGCGCCGGAGCGCGATCTCCGGGATGCCGGCGCCGCCCTCCAGCCGCACCCGCCGGATGCGTCCCGCAGGCGCCTCGCCCGCGCCCCTTGCGGTGGCTTCCTGGGTCTCGCGCAGGATGCGCCCGAGGGTCTCGATCTGTTCCTGCGTGAAGGGAAGCGCCGTCCGGCCCTGGCGCGCCGCCTCGTCGTCGGTGAGCGCATGGGCGGACCAGGCGTCGGCCGGGCGTTCCAGCGGCGCCCCGGGGCCGCCGGGCGCCTTTTCCTGGGCGGTTGCGGCAGGTGCCGCTAGCGTCGCCAGTATCAGCGCCGGTGCAAGGCGCGAAAGCACCCGCATCCTCATGTGCCCGCCCCCCGGCCCGAGGGTCTCTGGCCCGAGGATCCCTTGCCTGCGATGAGCTGCTCGATGGCGATGCCGGCGGGGCGCTCGTCCAGCGGCACCCGCATCACCAGCACCTGCGCGACCAGCTCCTGGCTGACCCGGCGCGTTCCGGCGGAGAAGGTGACCAGCAGGGGGAACTCGACGGCCCAGCCCACGCGACCGGCGAAGAAGCGCGTGTCGACGATCACCGGCGCGCCCTGCGCCACGGCCGAGGCGACCTGGAGGTTGTCGCGCAGCCGGTCGAGGAAGAGGCTCTCATCGAGACCCTTGAGGAAGGACTCGTAGCCCGGGTCGGTGAAGTACTCGCGGATGCCGGCGAGTCTGAGCCGCCAGTCGTGGTGGCCGAGCGTGAAGGACTCGGTGACGGCGGAGACCGTCCAGTTCCGGAGCGCCGCGTCCGACATGATCGGCTCGTCGAGCGGGGTGAGCCGCACCAGCCTCCCGTCCGGGGTCGCGGCGACGGCGATATAGACCGTCGAGTGCAGGTACATGTATCCGGCGAAGACCGCGGCCGTCAGCACGTTGCAGGCGAGCAGCCAGCCCGCAGCCCGGCGCCAGCCGTGGTGCTGGTCGCGGTGGAACGCGAACCTTTGGGCCGCGGCGCGCACGGCCTGCAGGCGGCTACTCATGGTTCGTCCCCGGCACGAGTGTCTCCCACCCTGAGGGTGTCCTTGAGCCAGGCGTCGACATCGTCGATGTCGCCGACGCGATGCGCGACAGTGCCTTCGCGCGTCCGCCAGGCGATGAGCGGCACGGCGCTTGCGCCCCACTCGTCGAACAGCGCGTTGTTGCGCGCGATCCTCTCCGCGCCCGTCCGGTCGGCCGTACCGCCCCCCTCGAACCACGCGATTGCCGGATCGGGGCTCGCGGCAATCCCGGCCGCACGCCGCGCCGCCGTCCCGCCGAGCACCGCCACCGGCACCACGCGGAGCTGCAGCAGCCCGTCCAGAGCGGCCCGGCCGAGCCGCGCTACCGCCGATCGGGACCACGGGCACGCCGCGTCTCCGAGCAGCACCGCCACCGGTCCCCGCTCTCCCAGCGTGAACCCGAAGGCCGATGCCGAGCGCTCGAACAGACCGGCGAGGGACGCCAGCCCCGGCGCCGCGACGGAATCTCCAATCTCGGCATGAGCGACGGCGTCTGGCGGCGCCGTCTCCGGCGCACGACCACTGGCACCGCGCGCCAGCGCGGCCGCAGGACGGGCCACCGCGAGCTGAGAGCCGGTGATCTCCGTCCCGTCCGGCCCGTACAGCAGCCCCGCGACCGCGTGGCCCTCGCCCGTCACGTAGAGGCTGTAGCCTCCGCCCCCCGCCGGCGTTACGAAGTAACCCTCCAGACCGCCCCGTGCGCCGAGGGACAGGACCTCCGCGCCGTTGGCCCGCAGCGCCGATACCAGGCCCCCAGGCCGCAGACTCTCGGGATCGAGACCGGTCTCGCTCCCGGCCGCGGCCTCGTTTGTCGCCGCCAACGACATGGCCATCAGTCCCGCCATCGTTGATTTCCTGACCCAGCCCCTCATGGCTTGCCTCCCGTTTCCGCCGAACCCGGTAGCCGGTGGGTTACGGCCAGCGTGGTGCTATCCGCCGAGAGCGCGCCCTCCGGTGGATGCGGCAGATGCGAGAGAGCTTCGAACAGCGCCTGCGCGGCGTCGGCGAACCCGCCCTCGAAGGCCGCTTCTCCCTCCAGCCGGTAGCGGCGGTCGGTCAGAAACACGACGTCCGTACCGGCCCGCGCGCCCCAGCGCGCCAGCGCCTCGCGCAGCGTCTCCCCGGCATGCACCCGCCAGACACTTGTGCCCGAGACCCTCGGCCCGGAGACACTCGTGCCGGGGACCCCCGGGCCGGTACCGGGGCGGGGCTCGATGTCCCGGGCTCCCGCTCCCGCGCCCTTCGCCGCCGGCTCCGCAGCCGCCTCCGCCGCGGCCCGGCGGACCCCACGGGGTCCAGCCCGGGCGGAGGGCCGGGGGGCAGTGAGGGAAGCCCGGCGGGGGGGGGGCCCGCCGATGCCGCGAGCAGCGCGATCGCCAGAACGCCGCGCATCACCCGAAGTCCGTGAAGCGCCGCAGACGGGCGGCATGGAGCGCCCGGCGGCCTCCGGCGCTCAGCGCCCGGAGCGCGCGCACCGCCGCGCGGAAGCGGTAGCCGCGCGCTTCCGCCGCGCGGCAGGCCAGCATCGCCGCCACGACCAGGGCCGTCGTCCACCAGGTCGGCAGGAACAGCCACGGCACCGCCAGGATCAGCAGCCGGGCGTCGAACACGTAGAAGCGCACCGGGCGCATCGAGTCCCGCCACGGCGGAACGCCCCGGTTGGCCACCTCCGCTGCGTCCAATTCCTTCCCTCCCTCTCATGTGCCGTCTCCCGTCATCGGCACGAGTGTCTCCGGCCCGAGGGTCAGCCCCTCGTTTCCCGCGACGATCCGCCTGAGCCCCTCGTCCTCGATCAGGCCCTCGCGATGGGCGCGCGCGGCCGCCGCCGCGAGGTCGTTGCCGGTGGCGGCCAGCGCCGCGCCGATCCTGGCGGGCCAACCCGCTTGCCGGCTCTCCAGCAGCGCCGCCTTCAGGCCCGCGTCGAAGGCGAGCCACTCGCGCAGCGCCGTCCGGCCTCCCCGGGGGTTGGGGAGCAGCACCTGCGTCACCACAAGCGTCATGGCGTCGATCAGCGCGGCGCCCCGTTCCGCCCGCTCATGCGCGGGGAACTCCGCCAGCATGCGGCGCACCGTCGCCGCGACGCCTATGGTGTGAGCGGTGGAGAACACGGCGATGCCGTAGTCTGCGGCGCGTACCACCGCCTCGACCGTCTCCCTGTCGCGCGCCTCGCCGACGATCACCGCCGAAGGCCTGCGCCGCAGGCTGGACCTCAGCCCCTCGGCGAAGCTCGCGAAGTGGCGGGGGATCTCGGCCGACGACATCAGCGCGGTGTCCGTGGCTATGCCGTCGAAGACGTACTCGATCGGCGCCTCGTAGGACTGGATGCGCCCGGCGCCCCGCTCCAGCAGCCGCCGGGTGCCGGCGGCGAGCAGGGTGGACTTGCCGGAGCCCGGCACCCCGGTGACCAGGGTGAGGCCCTTGCAGAGGTCCCAGGCCGCCACGATGTCCTCCTCGATCCCGAGCTCCGAGAACTTGGGCGGGCGTCCGGGCAGCACTCGGAGCGTGATGTTGACGGCGAAGCCGGCCGCGCCCTGCACCGGGGCGAGGTTGCAGCGGAAGCGCTGCGAGAAGCCGCGCGCGAGCCGGACCGAGTGCGAGCAGTCGATGGCGCGGCCCGAACGCAGGATGCCCTCGCCGGTGGCGCCGTAGAGGCGCTCGCAGAGCCGCCCCATGACCACGCCGTCGAGCGAGACCGCGGTGGCGCGCGCGAGTTTGCCGTCGATCTCGACGAAGGCGGGGGAGCCGGTCTGGAAGGCGATATCGGAGGCGCCCCGGTCCGAGGCCCAGAGCAGGAACGCGTCGAGCTTCTCCGCCGGGAAGCCGTGCGCGGCCTCGGGCCACCATGCCGTCTTTGGCCCGAGAGTCTCCGGCTCGAGAGTCTCCGGCTCGGGAGTCCGGTCGGTCTGCGCGGCGGGCACGGGCCTCATCGGGCGGCTCCCCCCGGCCGCGGCCCGCAGGGGCCCCCCCCCGCCGGCGGCGCCCAGCGGCCGGCGTCGAGCTCGAAGCGCGCCGGCCGCGCGATGCGCGCCGTCGCCGTGCCGATCCGCATCAGGCTCTCGTGGCCCGAGACGCCGGCCCGCTCGATCTCCATGCCGGGCGCCGAGACCCTGGCGCCGCGGTTCAGCCGGTGCCACAGGATGACGCCCTCGAAGGTGCGGTTGAGGCGGTCGAGGTCGGCCGCGAAGATGTCGTCGGCGAGCGCCCGGCCCCACGCCCAACCCTCGGCCAGCAGGCGACGCCAGCGCGCCTCCTCGTCGCGGTCGCGCGGGAACAGCACGGAGGCGGGCGGCTCGGCCGGCCGCCACGCACGCCGCAGCCAGTCGCGCCAGCCGGGCGCCGCGCTCACCAGCCGCGCCGGCTCGAGGATCCGCAGCACCCGCCCGGCACTCGCCGCGCGCGTCCCCGCCGGCTCCAGCCGGAAGGCCCCGCCGGGGCCCGCGGGGAACCGGGCGGGGGACGCGGGCACGCCCCCGCCGGCTCGAGCCGGAAGGCCCGGCGGGTCTCGGCGAGAACCGGTGGCAGCACCGTGAACCCGTCCTGCCTCAGCACGAGGTCGCCGAAGCGGTAAACGGCGCCGAGCCTCCCCGCGTGGCGGTCCAGCATGCCGGCGATCTCCCAGGCCCGCCGCGCGAGCCCGGCGCGCGCGCCGAAGCCGAGCGCGGCCAGCCGCACGGCGGAGGCGCGCTTCCCGGCGGCGAACGGGATCTCGGGTCCGGCCGCCGGCACGAATTCCTGAAGAGAGGCCAGGCCGGGCGGCGGCTCCGCCGCGGACGGGGCCGCGCCGACGGCCGGAACCGCAGCGGCCGCCAGCAACGCCGCCGCCAACAGGAGCGCCCGGGGCGCCTTGCGGCCCATCACCCGTCCTCCTCTCCTGCCGGAGCGGATTCGGGGGCCGTCCAGTCGAGCAGGACCGTCCGCCTCCCCGCGTCCACGGTCAGCGTGGCGGCGGCGCCCGCCCTGAGCCCCAGGTCCCTGAGCACGGCGATCAGCGGCTCGTCCTTCGCCGCGACGGCCACGATCAGCGGCCGCGCCGGCGCCCGTCCCGCTTGCGCGAAGCCGTAGCCGGCGCGCCGCGCGAGGTCTGCGGCCAGCGCCTCGACCGGGCCGGTCCAGTCGAGGGTCACGGGCCGCCTCAGCCCCTCGGGCACGCCCTCGACGCGCGGCAGGACCGATGACGGGTCCGCCACCGGCAACGCGCGGGCAAGCGAGGCTAGCGCCCGTTCGGCGCGCTCGACGGCCTCCACCAGGCGCATCTCGGCCGGATCGGGTTCGGCGGCCGCCGGGGCCACCGCCGGCGGCGGCCCGGGTATCCAGGACACGCAGCCGGACAGCACGGCCGCGCCCAACAGCGCCGTGACGGGCGAGGCCCTCACCAGCCGGCTCCGTCGGCGTCGTCCACCACCAAGTGGCGGTTCGCCGCATAGGCGCGGACCTCCAGCGCGCGCCCGGTCGCCGGGCCGCTCAGCAGCAGGTCGGCCGCCTCCAGGAAGCCGCCCCCGAACACGGCGGCCGCGCCCAGGCCGTAGTCGCGCTCCGCCTTCCACACCAGCGTCCAGCCGGCGCGCGCGGCCCAGCTCTCGAGTACGCCCCTGAGCGTGCGGTGCTCTTCCGGATCGACGATCCAGCCGCCAGCGGTGCCGGACGCGACGGCGGGGCCTTCACCCTCTCGCGTTCCCACGCCGCCGGTGCCCGCGCCCGCCGCCGGGCCGCGCTGCGCGACGTCCCAGTAGCGGTGGAAGACGACGGCGCCGTGCCGTGGCACGAGTGTCTCCGGCACCAGTGTCTCCCAGGACCAGTCGTAGCCGCTGAGCGAGGCCACCCGGTCCAGCAGCCCGCCCAGAGGCCCCTCCCAGACCAGTCGGAGCGGCGGCGGGTCGTCCAGGACCGCAGCGCCGCCGGCGATCCGCGCCGGGCGCTCCTCGATCCTCATATCCACGCCCGCGAGCCCGGACAGCCGCCTGACCAAGGCCGGGAACGGCAGGGTCTCCGTCGCCTCGACGGAGACGATCCGCCCGGCCAGCGCCGTCGGCAACGCTTCCAGCGCCGGGCCCAGCTCGGTCGCCGAAAGAGCCGGCACGCCGCCCCCGGCCGATGCGGCCGGCAGGGGAGCTACAGTCACCTCCCGCGCGTCCCCCGCCAGGGCGACTCCGAAGTTCATGCAGAGGAACACCGCGGCGGCGCCGGCGCACATGCCGGGGCCGAGCGGCACCAGCCCCTTGCGGAAGGGGCGGCCGCGCCTGCGCTGCACGCAGAAGCGGTGGACCAGCGCGAGGGCGGAGCCCAGCAGCATGGTCCAGGCGAGGCCCGGCACGCCCAGCAGGAAGCCCAGCGCTCCCAGCATCATCGCGTCGCCGGGATAGAGCGGCCAGCGCCGCCCGAGCCAGGCGGCGACGCCGATCGGCACCATCGCCGCGGCCACCCCGAGCGAAGCGCCGAGCACACCGGCCGCAAGGCGCGGCCACACGCCCTCGGCGGCGCCCGGACCCGCGAAGCGCCAGGCCGCCGCCGCCCCGAGCAGCGCCAGCACCATGCGCGGATCGACCAGGGCGCGCCGCGCATCGTGAACCGCCAGCCCCGCCATCGCGGCCAGCACCGCGCCCGCCAGAATCGCGTCCGTCATCGTTCCCCGTCCTTCCCGTGTCCGTGGTCCGCCGCCTCCGCCGCGCCCGCGCCGAAGGTGGCCGGCAGCGCCCGGCACCAGATCTCGAGTCCCGGCTCGGCGCAGAGCCTTGCGGAAAGCGCCGCGGGACCGGCGCCGCTGCTCACCCGCTCGCGGTTCCAGGCCAGCAGCGCGGCCTGGGCGCGGGCGATGCCCTTCAGCACCGCGACCTCCGCCTGCAGCCGCTCCATCTCGACGAAGGCCCGTTCCATGTCCCAGGCCGCGCTTTCTGCCGGCGCCAGGCGGTCCTCCGCGGTCGCCGCCGTGGCGGTCATCGACACGATGGCCATTGCCAGGCCGCACGCCCGCGCAGGTCCCGCGATCCGCCCCACCCGCGCGTCCATCACCGGCACCCCTGGCAGCGTCCGACGACCAGGCGCGAGATTCCCGCGCTGTCCGCATCCAGCCTGCCGTCGAAGCGCATCCGGGCGGCACTGGCGGCGGACGCGGACACCGATCCCGCCGTCACCGTTCGCGCCGTCACCGAGGCGGCGTCGAGGCCGCCCAGCCGCGCGCTCCCGGCGGCCACCGCACCCGCGGCGCCGATCGAGCCCGCCTCGACCAGGCCCGCCGCCTCCACCGTCCGCGCCCGCACGGCGCCCGTCGCCGTCAGCGAACCGCTGGTGACCGCGCCTGCGATGCGCGCCGCCCCGGCCGCGATCCGGTCCGTCGCCTCGACCGCACCCGCCACCTCCAGCGCGCGCCCCACCACCAGATCGCCGGTCACCGTGAGATCGCCGCCCGCCTCCACGTCGGTCTCCACTTCCAGCCTCGCCGCCTCGACGGTCCCCGCGCCCTCGATGGCGTTGCCGCCCATGTCGAGATCGGCCTCCATCCGGTTCGCGTCGGCGAAGCCGGGGATCGCGACCCGGTAGAGCGCGTCGCCGAAGACGGCGCCGTGGTCGAAGCGCCGGAGCGCCGCCAGCGCGCCCTCCCGCGGCGAGCCCGCGAAGGCGGCCCGGAAGCCGCCCACATCGGCGTCGACCGTGGGGCCCGAGAGCCGGGCCGGACCGGCGAGACCGATGCGGGGCCCGGTGGCCTCCAGCAGCGCCGCCGCCGGGCGCACCGTGTCGCCGGGGCGCACCGTCTCGGTCACCAGCAGGTCGAAGGCATCCGCGCCCGCCGCCAGCATCAGCACCCGGTAGCCGCGCCCGAGCGCGTCCGTCTCCGAGAACTCCGCCGGAAGCGCACCTGCCGCCTTCAGCCCCGCCACGGTGATCTCGGAGGGCCCGCCCTGCGCCTGCGCCAGCAGGGCCGGAAAGCGACTGTGAGCATGGGAGGCGGTGGCCTCCGCGAGCACCGCGAGCTGCACCGCCGCCAGGTGCCCGCGCCGCTCCAGCGCCCGGGTCTCGAAGAACACCGTGGCGCCCAGCACCAGCATGCCCAGCAGGCCGAGCGCCAGCAGCGACCCGAAGAGACTCAGTCCTCGCCGGTTGCGCAGACGTCTCATCGCTCACTCGCCCTCGCAACCGGCGCAGCTGCCGACGGTGAGGACGCCGATCGTGGCGTCCGGCCCGTAAACCCCGCCCGCCGCCCCGCGCCCCGCGCCCAGCACTCCGGAAACCGTCAGCTTCTCTCCGGCCAGTTCCCGAGCGGCGGCGGCGCCGCCGACCGCCGCCGCCGTCGCGGCCGACAGCGACGCTGCGTCGAGAACGCCCTCCGTGCGGAGCGCGCCCGCCTCCAGCCTGTCGGTGGCCTTCACCCGGCCCGCCGCCAGCGCGCCGGTGACCGCCCCGCCCACCAGGAGGTCTGCGATGACCTCCAGGGTGGGGGCCGCGATGTCGCCGGCCTCGACGGTCCGCGCCGTGGCGTCCCCCGTCGCCGCCCCGCCGCCGATGTCCGCATTGCCGCCGACCGCGATGTCCGTCCCGATGTCCGCCACCTCCGCATCCACGTCGCCGGCATCCACGACGTCCCTCCGGGCCGGGTCCGCCGGGTCCGTCGCGCCGGGCGGGGCCATGCGGAGCGTGGTCTCCATGCGGTTGAGCCAGGGCCGTCCGGGCTGGGCGCGGCGATGGAGCGCGCGCTCCCGGTAGCGCAGTCCGAGATCGGCGGTGACCCAGAGCGCGTCGGCCGCGAGCGGGCGCCCGAGCGCGCCCTCGATCGCCGGCCGGTGCGCCTCCATCAGAGTGCCGCCGCCCGGCGCCAATGCGGCGAGGCCCGCGTCGAGCGCGCCCGCGCGCATCGCCGTGGGCCGGGATCGGGGTTCCAGAACGCCGAACGCCATGGGCACGGGGGAACGCCCCGGTCCAGCGGAACGCCCCGGTATGCCCCGTGCCGTCTCCGGCCCGAGGGTCCCGTCCGGGATCACGCCGAGCGTCATCGCCGCGTCGCGCCCCGGCCGCTCGGGCAGGTCCGGCGGGGCGGCGCCGAGCGCGCGCAGCCGCGCCACGGTGAGCACGATGCCGAGCTGCGTCTCGAACGCGGCCTCGAAGGCGTCGGCATGCGCCTGGGTCGCCCGGTGCGCCGCCTGCACCCACCCGGCGAACACGCGTCCCGCGGCCCGGTCGAGCGCCACCGCCCTCTCCGCTGCCCTTGTCTCGTAGTGGACGGCGAGCGCCGCCCCTGCCAGCGAGGCCAGAAGCAGCACGCCCAGCAGCGCGCCGGCGCCGCGCCGGTCACGACCGCGCCCGCGGCGGCCCCGCCGGGATACCCTCGGGCCAGAGAGCGGCCGGAGCCTCATCGGCCGCAGCCGGAGGCGCCGGAACAGGGGAACTCCCTGGAACAGGGGAACTCCCCGGAATACGCCACGCTGGCGCTTCCCCATGCGGGGATTGCGTACCCGCTTGTCGGTCTTCCTGCTCATCCCGATGAACTCATCCGAAGGTGAACCCGATGTCGTTGGCCGCGTCGCCGTCGTCGCAGTTGGCGGTCACCTGGGCATTGGTGACGGGCGAGGCGAGCGTGGTGCCGTTCACCACCATCTCGACCAGGCCGGCGCGCGCCCGGCTGCGCCCGGCGAAGGCGTCGCCCAGTGCCGCGCAGATCGCGTCGTCCACGTCCTCGAAGACGATGCGGAAGCGGTTGGTGACGCCTCCCGGCCCGCCGGTGACCTTGACGGCGCCGCCGAAGGGATGGCGGATCGCCGCCTTGTTGCTCACCACGATCCGCGCGCCGCCCGGAATGCCGCCGCGCCGGTCGATGGCCGGCACGAGGTCCGCGTTGTTGCCGTAGCTCGGGGCGCCCGCGAAGGCCGCCTCGACGTTGGCCCGGAGCTGGCTCAGGAGAGTGAGCGCGGCCGAGCGGTTGGCGGATTCGCGCGCCGCGTTGTAGGTGCCGACCGCGCCCACGATCACCACCGCGGCCAGGCCAAGCCCGAGCAGGACGCCGAACAGGCTGAAGCCCCTGCGATAGCGCCTCGCGGCGTAGCGCCGCATGAGGCGGCGCGCGCGGCCACTCGCGCGGCCGGGAGGGGGAAGGGGGCCGGAGGGTCCGAAACCTGCGGTTTCTCTCATCGTGTCTCCTTTCGCGTGGATCAAGACCGTCCGGCCTGTTGCAGGATCGAGAACATGGCGTCGATGCCGGCGGCGACGCTGAGC
>MKWU01004056.1_pt1 | contig 17958 bp, 11 predicted proteins | sample 809101 | NCBI WGS metagenome assembly MKWU01 (sample SAMN05860141, study PRJNA318959) | sponge metagenome | host: Aplysina aerophoba | place: Slovenia: Piran, Adriatic Sea, Gulf of Piran | collected 2013-05-07
CTCCTCGGACACACCGGCGCTGAGAAACTCGAATCCTCTGTCGATGGCCTGATGGGCGGCCTTCTCTAATGCGGACAGCTGCTGCGATGAGTTCGTCACCCGAATCCTCCCCGGCCGGATTCAGGCGACAGCGAACCGGGCGCCGACGTAGGCCTTCGCTTGCAAGGCTGTCCCATAGAGATTCAGTTTGAAGTGATTGACTCCCGAAACCGGCGTCATCGTGCCCCGTGTCGCTGAAAGCCGCGGACAGCGGCGTTAGCGCTCCTCGCCGACTCTCCAGCTTTCCGAGAATGCGAGCGATGCCGTGCTGAAGGGCCGGCCATCATAAGTGCAGGGCCACACCTGCCCGGACGCTTTCTCGCCGTTCATCTCCAACTCAGCCTCCAGGGCAGGGATCATTACGACGCTCGCCCCGTATGTTCGCTCGGGGAGCTCGCTCGGCTGGAAGTGAGCCATCATCAGCGGCTCGATCAGATTGCGCCAGGTCAAGGTGATTTCGTCCGCAACGGAGTGAACCGTCTGCTTCCACGTGTTCTGTGCGTCTCCCTGTTGCGAGAAATGGGCCCCGATTACGGGAACGCTGTCGCCGGCCGTTTCCGGGTTAAGCATCCCCTGAACCGTGGTTTGCAGCCAGCGCGCCAGGTCCGGATTGTCGGAATAAATTCGCCACTGGCTATCCGTCAGTTCGCTGAACACGAACAGCGCATGCCCTGCGCCTTTGGGCGAATACGTGATGGTCCAAAGGCTGGCATCGGTCGTCAGGGCTTCGCCCGGCGCTTCGCTGAGGCGAATGAAGGGGTTTTCGCCGTTCAAAATCAGTTTGCCCGGCATGATCGGAGGAAGCGCGGGTGCGGTCCCGCTGACCAGGTCCACTACGGAAGTCGTCATGCGCCGTGCCCCTTCGATGAATCCGCGCCGCGGACCGGGTAATGGTTTTCGGCGCCAGGGTTCATCGTCTATCGCCTCCTTCCAATAGCAGTCTTGCGGGGTTTCATCATGCCACATTCCGGGCGATCGGCGGAGGCCGGCGGGACCTCCAACGCTCCCCTTACGGCAGGGCGAAACGCATCGTCAGCACGATGGAGTACCGGTCCGTGTCATCGGTCCTCGTCCAGGTGGACACGGGCTCGCTGCCGTCCAGGCGCAAGTTCGGTGGATGGCTGCGCAGCACACCGCCTGCATAGGCGCCGGACTCAAAACTGGCGATACGATGCCACTGGATCTTGAGCGCCAGGGAAACCGTATCCGTAAGAGGACGGGAGGCGCCCACGAGAACGAGGAATCCGGCCATCGTGTCCTTGAGCGCCGAGCGGCCCGCGCTGACCGTTCCGGCGAGATTGCCGCGAATCTCCTCCGAATTGGGTTGGTCGCGCCCCGTCAGGATGTCCTCCGGGTTCGCGCTCCGGGCCCAGACCCAGGAGAAGTCCTTGCGCGCCTTGGCAAACCCCACTCCCACGCCCACGAAGGGCGTCCATCGGCTATGGTTCGGCCAGTCGCGATAAGCGACGGCGAAAAGTTCGTGCGAACTCGCAGTCCCCAGGGATTCCTCGCCAGTGGACAATTCGTTACCGATCTTGTCGAAGTCCACGCCCGAGGCGTCGGTCGACGATACGGTCTCATCGAAATGTGTCGAGTGATAACCGTACACCATGCCAACCCTGAATCGCGGCGAAAAGCGATATCCCAGTTCCGCTTCCGCTGAAAAACCACGGCCACCGTCGAACGGCGCGGCCCATCCGTCCCCCAAGCCGCGGCCGGGCGCGGCGCAGCCGGGCACCAACAACGCTCGTGGGTTGATGTACTCGTCGCAGATGCTCGCACGATCATTGCTGCGGCTGCGCAGCGTGACGTCACCGGAGATGTTGCCGCCAAGCGAAACGCTCGCATAAAGGGGCTCGGCGCGCCCTTGCACATGCAGCAGCAGCGTTGGGCCCAGGAACGCGAGCAGGATGGCAACGTGTGCGCGCCGGCTCATTCTTTCTTCGCACGGCCGCCGCCGAACGTCATGCGGTACAGCACGTCGTGGCGGTCGATCCAGCGGTGCTTGGCCACTGCGGCCACGTGTATGACCGCCACGCACAGCATGGCGTACGCAAGCCATCGGTGCAGGGTTTCCGCCCACTCCTCGGCGCCGGATCCCTCGGGCACGGTCGCAAACAACTTGGGCATTTCCACGCCAAACCAGGCCACGCCGTGCCCGCCCAGGTCCACTTCCGCCCAACCCAGCGCCATCACAAGCGCAGGAAGCGCGTATAGCGCCGCATGACCAAGATGCGCGCCGACGCGCTCGGCGCCCTGCAGTGAGGCAGGAAGCGGCGGCGGCCGGCGGGTCAGCCGCACTGCGACACGCAGCGCGATCAGCGCCAGCAACGTGACGCCGAGGGAAATGTGCACGCCGTACAGAAACTCCTCCGGCGCCGAGTCGTCCTCGACCAGGCGCGTCATCGTGAAGCCCAGCATCCACATGCAAGCGAAACCCGCGGCCACGACCCAGTGAATCGCCCTAGCCAAAAAACTGTATCTCGGTTCGTTCGTCATTTCATTAGCAACGTGCCGCCGAAGTATATTGGGTTTTGGGAATCATGCGTCGGCAAGGCGCCGTAAACAGTCAAGGAGCTGCGGTGGGTGCGGTGTAGTGCATGCACTACAAGAATAGTATTTCCTATTAGAAGAGAATCTACTAGTCTGGTAAGAGATGGAAATTGCAAGGCCCAAGCGGTCTTCACTACCCCCTCCGCACGAGGTTATGCTTATGATGGATGACTGAAAGGTCTAGAACGCTCATCCTGCTCGCAGCGCTGGCTGCGCTGGCCTTCCCCGCATGGTGTTTCGTCGCGTGGACCATCGTTTTCCAGGGCGAGGACCGTGATCAGGCTTCCAGGGTTGCGGAATTCATGTCAAATATGCCGCCATTCCTTCCCGATCCCTCCGCCGCAACGCTGCTAGCGCTCCTGTGTTCGCTGGTGGGCCTGTTGACAGGCATCGTTTGCGTTCGTGGCTCCAGGGGCTTTGTGAAGCGGGCGGCGATCCTCGCTATCGTCCTGGGAGCCCAGTTCGCCTGTCTGCTGGTCTTCTCTCTGATGTGACTTAAGTGCAGGCTTCCGACAGGAATACGTTCACCCAAGCCATTCACGAATTCCTGCGCCTTGAATCGGCCGCAGGCGCACTCGTGCTTGGGGCCACGATTCTGGCCCTGATCGCCGCCAACTCACCGCTGGCCGGCCTCTACGGCGCCCTGCTGGATACCACCGCCGCCGTTCAGGTGGGCGCTTTGCTGATCAGCAAGCCGCTGCTGCTGTGGATAAACGACGGTTTGATGGCCGTGTTCTTCTTCCTGATCGGACTGGAGCTGAAGCGGGAATTCCTGGAAGGGGAACTCTCCTCGCGCGATGCGCTCACTCTGCCGCTGATGGGCGCCGCAGGAGGGATCGTGGCGCCCGCGCTTATCTACGCCTTCTTCAACGCCTCGGATGCCACGGCCATGGACGCCTGGGCCATTCCGGTGGCTACCGATATCGCCTTCGTCATGGCTCTGCTGAGTGCCTTCGGCGCGCGAGTGCCGCTGGCGCTGAAGATCTTCGTGCTCAGCCTGGCGATTTTCGACGACCTTGCCGCCATCGTGATCATCGCCCTGTTCTACGCGGCGGACCTTTCCCCTGCCGCGTTGCTCAGCGGCGCCGTACTGCTGGCCGCGGCCGTGGTAGCCAACCGCCTGGGCGTCAGCCGAGTTTCCGTATATGCGCTGATCGCGCTGCCGTTGTGGGTGGCAGTGCTCAAATCGGGTGTGCACGCCACCCTGGCCGGCATCCTGATCGCGTTCTGCATTCCCCTTCGCGACCGGCAGGGCGGCTCGCCGCTACGGCAGCTTGAGCACGATTTGCACGCGCCCGTGGCCTTCGTGATTCTTCCCGTATTCGCGTTCGCCAACGCCGGGCTTTCCTTCGCGGAAATGACGCTGGACAGTGCGCTGCACCCGGTAGCGCTGGGGATTTGGGTTGGACTGATTGCAGGCAAGCCATTGGGTATCGGCGCATTTGCGGCTTTTGCCGTTCTCGCCGGGTTTGCGCGGCTGCCGCGCGGGGTCGGCTGGTTGCAACTGCTGGGGGTCGCCTTCGCATGCGGCATCGGCTTCACGATGAGCTTGTTCATCGCCGGCCTGGCTATCGAGCACGGCAGCGGCGAGTACTTCAACGTCGCTCGGCTCGGGGTGCTGCTGGGCTCCGTTCTATCGGCGCTCCTGAGCGCGGCGGTGCTGCATTTCAGTCTGGGTAAAAGCGCGCGAGAAGTGTCAAGTCCGTCCGCTTCGCACAGCAAGTAGCACAGGCCAGGCGAACCTGTGAGCGCATTTCGTTTGTTTCCGGTTCGCAGGCGCAGAACCCAGTGCGCATTTGCGGGGGCGGTGTTTTGCAGCTTCCTGACCCTTGACAGCCCAGCCCTGGCATCTTCGCCGGAGAGCCCTCAGTGACCGCCCGACACGGCCGTCGCGACGCCCTGGCACATGACCGACGTGATCGTTCATTTCGAGCGCGTCGATGATCCCCTCGATTCGTTTTGCATCACTTTCCGCATCGACGGCGAAACCGCCGACTCGGTCAATTTTTATTTCTCACCGTTTAACGGCACTCTCAACCGCCTGACCTACTACGCAGGTATCCAGACGCATATCGACGGGCTTCGATCCGACGGCAGGTTTGTGCGGCGAAACAAGGGCGGAATCTTCTCCCGCTGGCGCGAGCGCGACACGGACGCCATCCTGGTGGCCAACGGCGGCCTCTACAACAGCCTGGGTAATGAAGGCGACTTCATCAGCGTGCGCAACGGTTTTGTCTGGGGCGAAGGCCGCTATCGGCTGTGTTTGCGAAAGTCGACGCGCGTGGATGGAGAACCGCTGCCAGCGAATTACGATGCTGAGGACATCGCCTTCGGCTGGGGGCGCTACCTGCATACCAGGGTGCGAATGGAGGCGACCGATCTCGCCACCAACGCCACCACGTTCATCGGCGCGCTCGCCGTCCCGGGCGAGACGATTTCGATCACGCGACGCAATGTGTTGTTCGGCGAGATTTATGGCAGTCCCAGCCCGTTCCCGGCGGAGCAGGTTCCCAACCTGACGATCACCGTCGAGGGCTTCACGCACAATGACGAGGAACTGGCCTACGGCACGATCACCAGCGTATCGAATCCGATTCCGGCAAGCGGTGCGGAGCCGAAAATGACGCGCGTTTCGCTTGCGGGCGCCGACGATGAACTGGAGCTGGCATTCGGAAGTTTTCGGGGCCGCTACGGCGTGGTAAGGCACCCGATCCTTCCGGCGCGCCCGGCGATCGAGCGAGTCGACGTGGTGGCGGCCACAGATCATCGATTTCTGCGCGCCATCTGGGAAGCCAGGGAGCTGATCACGGACGGCTTGTTGCCGGACGATGCGAATCTACGCGCCGTTTTCGTGGAGGATGCGGCGGTCGGCAGCGTGCGCTGGGAGCTGACCGGTGCCGTAGGGCTGTCCCGCCTCGCCAGCGCGGCGCCCTACGTACTCAGCGATGCGCCCGAGGGAGTAACACTGCCCCAAGGCGCCTACAACGTGCGCGCGACGCCTTATTCACAAGCCGATGGACAAGGCGCTGTTGGCTCGACCTTTTCCGCGGACTTCACGGTAGTGGCTCCGCCACCGAACCCCGGCATTCGCGACAATACCCTTCTGGCGCATGTCGAAACGGCCCTGGGGACGAAGCTGACCGACGCCAATCGGGCCGAACAGATGCGCCGGCTCACGCAGCTGGAGGTGTCGGGAAAGAACATAACGAGCCTGAGAGGGTTGGAGCTCGCCGAGAACCTGCAAGTGCCCAAGCTGCCGCACAACCTCATCGACGACATTTCGCCCCTGGCGGGGTTGTTCCAATTAACGGAACTCAATCTGACGCACAACCGTATCGAGGACTTACAGCCGCTGTGTGATCTGCACCGCTTACGGCAATTGGACATAAGCGAAAACCGGATCGGCGAACTCGGGCCGCTTTCGAGCCTGGACAGCGTTGAGCGCCTGAATGCCAGAGGCAATGCTCTATCGAGCGTTCAGGCCCTGGCCAGTCTGACAACGCTGACCCACCTCGAATTGGGGGACAATGAGGTAAGTGAGTTACATGCGCTTGCCGCACTCACGAAACTGCGCGTCCTGGACCTATCGGCGAACCGGATCGACGACCTGGCGTCCGTGGCAGCGCTGGCTAATCTGTACCACCTGGACGTATCGGGCAATCGGGTCTCGGATTTGTGGCCCCTGGCCGCTTTGCCGGGGCTGAGGCATCTGGAGGCCAGCAACAACCGGATCGTCGAACTTGCGCCGCTGGCGAGCCTATTGACCTTGCAGCGCCTGGGTCTCGAGGCCAACTGGATCGGCAGCATCGCTCCGCTGGCGGGATTGAATGGTATAAGACGGCTGCGAATCGCGGGCAATCGCGTTTGGGACTTCTCACCGCTATTTCACCTGGTAAACGAGGGCCTCATTATCGAAGGACAGTTCGAACAACTGCGGGCCATAATGCAGGCCGACGTGTGGTAGCGTTAGCGTAATCCAATACGGACATGAGCCCCCGAGCGAGGCCATCAACTTCATGCAGATGTATTCCTTTCATCCGGTTCCGGTTCAGTGTGTCCTCGACCCATATCCGAAACACCCGCTTGGACATCTGGGTGAAACCCCAGGTTGTCATTGATGCGGCCACCCGCGGAGCCATGCCTTTCATTTCCGGCGCCTCGGAAACGGGTGGCCGCTCTGATTTTGCGCCCTAAAACTCAATCAGGCGCCCCGCCCGAACAGGTCTGAATCCAATTGGTTGGAAGATGAATCCGGTACTACGATCGGCCAGGGCGGGGCGTCTGCTCCCTCGAACGGCCCATTCCGGACGCCGAGTTCATGGCGGGATCGCAGGCAAGGCCAATCAGCGCGCGCCATGAATTGTCTCGGGGCGTTTCTTGTATGAAGGTTGGCCACAAAGTGATCGTGGCGCTGGGCGCTGTCATCGCGCTCATTTCATTTATTGTGCTCAATCCGTATCGATTCCAGCCGGCGGCCGAGGAGTCCGTCCAACAGGATTCGTCGGCGGTTGCCGCCCGCCTGATGACAGCGGCGGCGGACCGCATCCGGGCCGAAAGCCTCAACGCCGGGTCAGCGCCGGCCATTGTGGCTGCCCCACGGCCGCGGACAGTGTTGCGCGGCGCCGAACCTGACCGCACGCCGCGCACGCCGCCGGACGGCTACGATTTCGTCGTTCACCACGGTGAGATGGCCAGGGCCCGGCTTGATGACGCGTACGGGAATCAGCCGGGCGAAAACGAAACAGCGCCGCACTGGATGGATTCTCCGACCGCCCTGGAGGCGCTTGTCCGGCAGGCCGCCCGCGCCGGGCGAGACTGGTCCTTCGGTTGGATCTGGCTTGCCTCCGGAGCGACAGCGGACAAACTAAGACCGGGCCTGCGCCGGCTTGGCGGGGAAATCCTCGGTGACTCGGGACGCCTGGTGCGCGCCCGACTGCCGGGCGACGGCGCGCGGCTCAAGGCCCTCCTAGCGCTGGAAGCGGTGGGAAGACTGGGCGCCGCCCCAGCGGAACTCAAGCTGCCGGCCGCCTTCGCTCCCCCTGCGCATGAAAAGATACCTGTGTTCATTACGCTCATGACGGACGATCCCGATGGTCGCTGGCGGCGCGCTCTCGAAGGCATGGGAGCCATAGTCGGCCGGTTTGATGCGGACATCCGCGCCTATTCGGCCACTGCGCCTTACAAAGCCCTGAAGACCTTCGCCCAGTCGGACTTCGTGCTGGCCGTCGAGCCGGCCGGCATTGTCCAAGCGGCGCATGACACGGCGGTACCGGCCATGGGCGGCGACGCACTGCGGACATACCGTTCGCCGGGAATTTTTCGGGGAGGAGGCGCTTCCGTACCCATCGGCGTCATTGATTCCGGACTCAATGTCAATCACCTGGACATTTCCTCGCTTCGCAACAGCATCTGCGGGGCCAACTTCATATCGCTTGACCGCCGACTGGAAGATCTGGACTTGTGGGCGGACGAGAATGGACACGGAACGCACACGGCCGGCACCATATTGGGCAGCGGATTCGCCGATCCGAGTCTCGCGGGAATGGCCCCATCGGTACGGGACATCCGCTTCGCCAAGGCGCTGGATCGAACGGGCTACGGCGAGTCGGACGGCATCATCCGGGCCATGGACTTTCTCGCCATGCCTACGGCTTGCGGGTACACCAGCTGGGACCGCGCCCCCGTGCGCCCGCTCATCGTCAACATGAGCCTTTCCATGTCCGGCAGGCATTTCGCGGGACGCGGGCCGGAACAGCGCAAACTCGATGCATTGGCATGGCGGCACGGGCAACTCTACGTGGTGGCGCAGGGAAACGAAAGCGAGTTCGGCTTCGGCAACATCGGCGCGGCGAAAAACTCCCTCGCCGTGGGCGCCGTTCGCGATAGCGGCATCCTGGCCCTGTTCAGCAGCCATGGTCCCACGGCGGACGGACGGCTGACGCCACACCTCGTCGCCACCGGCGTATCCATCCATTCCCCCGCGGGAGGGGGCAGCCGGGCGGAATACAGTGAGGCTTCCGGCACCAGCTCGGCATCCCCCGCCGTGGCCGGCATCGCGGCTCTGTTGATGGATGCGTCGCGGGAGTATCGAGGCCGGCCGGCGCTGGCCCGGGCGAGATTGATGTCCAGCGCCATCAAACCCGACCCGTGGTTCGACGCGGCCGGACGATTTCCGGCCGACAATACCGCCGGCCCCGGCGATCTACAGTCGCAATACGGCCTGGGCAAGGCGTCGGCCCGCACCAGCGTGCTGAACAGGTCCGGTCCGGACGGTTGGACAGCCGGCAGCGCAACGTCCGAACTGCGAGGCGGGGAATACGCTTTCGAGGACATCGAAGTGCCGGAGGGCGCGAGCCGCCTGGACCTGGTGCTGACCTGGGACGAACCGCCGGCGGATACGATCTCGAACGCGGTCTTGAACGACCTTGATTTGTGGCTCGACAAGGACGGCGACTGCGGGCCGGGCGCTTGCGGCGAATACTCGTCGTTGTCCCGTAAGGACAACGTCGAATGGATCATTGTTCGCAATCCGCAGGCCGGCACGTACCGGGCGAAAGTGCTGCCGCGGAGCATATACGCCGCCTCGCCCCGCTCGGCCTTGGCGTGGACCGTGATTCGCGGCGCGTCCACGCCGACTCTTCGTCTCGACGCCGACAGGGAACGGCTCCCGGCAGGCCGCAGCAGCCTCAGGCTGACGCTGCGTTCCGACGCCTATGTCGCCGCCGGGACGCGGCTCCGGGTCGATTGCCGCCCGGCAACCGGCAAATGCGCTGATGTCCGTCTGGAATCCGCACAGTCCAGCCGGGAGGACGAAATCCCTGTGCGCGGTTCCGACTGGAGGCTGGGAACCCATCTGACGCTGGGCGAAATCGGCGCCGGAGAGGAGCTGGAAGTCGAGTTCTCCGTGAATTACGCCGGGTCAGGCGCGGTGCGGCTTTACTTCACTGCGACGGCGTGGAATGCGCACGCGGCTGTGCTGACAGTGAAGGTCGGCGACGCCGCGACCGAAGTCCCGGTGATCCAGGCGCCGGAAAACGACCATTTCGCCGACGCACTGGCCATTGACGGCGCCAAAGGCTCCGTCGATCTGGATCTGGCCAGCGCCACCGCGGAGCCCGGCGAACCGCCGGTTGCGCTGGCCGCGGGCGGCGCGGATTCTACGGATGCGGGGAATGGATTGTTCCTGGAGTCGCCGCCCCGCGGCCGGCCCGCGGGGTCGGCATGGTACGCATGGACCGCCCCGGCCGACGGCCAATTCCGATTCGCGCTGGGCAGCCGGTCGCCCGTCGCGGAACCCATCTATCTGGATGCGTACCAGGGCGATGGCGTTGCCGGTCTGGCCCGGATCGAATCGAAAAATGGAAGCTTCTTCGCCGAAAAGGGTGCAATGTATCGCATCCGCGTAAGCAACGGGACGCACCACTCCGCCTATTACGGCAATTCCGGGCCGCTGACTCTGGGCTGGTCGCCCACGGAACGGCCGGCGAATGACGACTTTGACTTCGCCGGAGCAATTGAAGAGGCCGAAGGCGCCGTAACCGGCAACAACGAAGGCGCCACGCTGGAGCCGGGCGAGTGGTTCGGAGGGCTGGCCGCCACCGTCTGGCACCAATGGACGGCCCCAGAAGACGGTGCAGTCCGATTCCGGACCAGCACGGGGCTTGTCATGGCTTTCACCGGCGAGACGGTTTCCGCGCTCCGACTGGTATCGGGCCGCCCGGATGGGACGATTGAGTTTCCGGTGCGCGCCGGCGACAGCTACCATATCGCCATTGCCGCGGATTCGGCCTACGGTTCCGGGGCTGCATATGAACTCTCCTGGCGCAGCACGGATCTGAATGCGGACGAAAACGACGCCTTCGACGGGGCCGAGCAAATCCTTGGCGCCGCATCGTCATCTCATGGCGTGAGTGTGGATGCTGATGCGACGGTGCAGCCGGGCGAACCGCCCGAAACCGGCGTCCGAACGAGGTGGTGGACCTGGACCGCGCCCGAAGGCGGCGCCTACACCTGGCGCCTTGACGACCCGACGCATGCCGAGCTGCTGATTTCGGCGTTTTCCGGGGAATCGCTGAGCAGCCTGCAGCTCGCCGGCTCCACCGGCCCGGCGGTCACGTCCTTCGAGTTTTCGTTTGCCGCCGTCAGGGATCAGCGCTACTGGATCTCGGTGGGTTTGCCCATCGGCGACGCCAGCGCATTCAACCGGACCTACTACCCCGATGAGCGCCTGACCTGGGGGCCAACTCCCGCCAATGATGAACGGGCGGACGCGGCGGCGCTGTCCGGCGCCGCCGGTTCGGTTGGCGGCTCGAACGCATTCGCCACCCTGGAGCCGAATGAGCGCACACGCGGACTGGGCCATTCCTCCTTGTGGTGGGACTACGAAACGCGTGCTGCCGGCTGGTACCGTTTTTGCCTGGAAAACGCCGCTTCGCCTTTCGCGCTGGCGGTTTACGAGATCGCCGCCGACGGGTCGCTGACCCTGATCAGCGTCAGCCGCCGCCCGACCGGCGGCAGTCCGATATCCGTGGGGGCTGGCCAGGGTCCGGATTCGGGGGCGCCTGCCTTTTCCACCGAGGTGTTTTTCCGTGCGGACGCCGGCAGGCGTTATCTCATCCGGCTGGGCGGCCTGGGTGAAGGGCCGGGCAGCGAATTCACTCTGCGCTGGGAAGAGTCGGACGCGCCGGTGTGGCTGAAATATCTCGGACAGTTGTCCGGCGGCGATACGGACGCGGATGGCGCCTACATCCAGCCGGATCTGCTCGCGCGCCTGTCAGGTCTGGCGTTTGACGGCGACGGCTTACTGTACTCGGCCGCTTCAGGCGGGCTAAGCGCATTTGAGCGCGATTCGGCCACCGGCGTTCTGACGCTGACGCAAACACGAGAGAAAGACTGGTTGGGGATCGCTCCATCGCTGCTCTACGAATCTCGCAGAGATCGGCTGCATGCCTATGGTTGCAATTATTGGGGGACATTCTCGACGGCCGGCGCGCGCCTTGTGGACGAAGGTCGGGACGAGGTCGGCGCCAGTCTTTGCGGCAGCGACAGTGGCCGCGCCTTCATGGACTCGGGCGAGTCGTCCGTTTACGCGGTGGAAAGGTCCGCAGGCCTCGTCGTTCACAGCTTCGACGCGGGCGGCGGATTGCGTCATCGGCAAACTCTCGATATTCCGGGCGTAACAGATGCCCTGATCTCCAATGGCGACACCCATGTCTATGCTCTTACGAACAGTTCCCTGATGGTTTTCGAGCGCAACAGCGAAACCGGATCGCTTGATGAAGTCGGTTCCCGGACGCTCTCCGATGGCTTTGCCGACGCTTTCTACGGCGGCATGGCGATCAGCCACGACGGCACCTATCTATTCGCCTTCAACGATTCGCACTTCGGCAATGAGGCTGTGGTTTTCGGCCTGAGTGCGGACCCTGCCAGTCCGGAACAGCTCCACAAACTACCGCTTGACAGTTATTTGGGATTGCGGGCCGGATCCGGCTGCAGGTTGGCCGCGCCGCGGCGGGCAACGCCCGGCGTCAGCCTGTTCTGCGATGGATTGATCTTCGGCCTGCAATGGAACGCGCAATCCGGGAAACTCGCCGTAACGGATGTCGTGGAGCGCGTTGACCGCTTCAACAACCCCGTGCCTCACTTCGAGAGTTCCCGAGGCCTGGCGTTGAGTCCGGACGGCAAACACGCCTATCTGGCCACGGAAAACAGCGGCATCCTGTTCTTCGAGCGCGTCGGCAACTTCGACTGACCGGATGCGGGTTGTGCAAGGAAGTGAGTATGGGTGTAGCATATCCTCGTTTTTGTTTACTGAACTAATGACGGGGGTCGCTATGCAACGTTCAGTGCTTTCAACCTTTTCCGCCACGTTCTTTCTTTCGGCTTTCCTTGCCGCCGGCCCGGCGACCGCCCAGAACGAAGACCCGGAAGAACAGGCTTCCGCGGGCGTAATTGATGAAATCGTGGTGCTTGGAACGCGCCGCCAGGAAGGAAGGTCGGCGACAGCTTCGCTGGTGCCGGTCGATTACATCGGCGGAGACGATCTCGGCAGTCAGGGACCGACCGACATGGACGCTCTGCTCTCGGCCCTGGTGCCTTCGTACAACGTGGATCAGCAGGCCATCAACGACGCGGCCACGCTGGTCCGTCCGGCACGGCTGCGCGGGCTGCCTCCGGATTCAACCCTCGCCCTGGTCAATCGCAAGCGGCGGCATCGCGCCGCGGTCATCACCTTTCTCGGCAACGGCGTGGCCGACGGCTCGCAGGGACCTGATCTCTCCGCCATTCCGGCCATTGCGATCAAGAGCGTGGAAGTCCTTCGCGACGGAGCGGCGTCGCAATACGGTTCGGACGCCATCGCGGGGGTGATCAACTTCACGCTCAGGGATGAGGCCGAGGGAAGCACAATCGCCGCGAAATACGGAAGCTATTTTGAAGGCGATGGCACCGGCTTGAATGTTGCGGCCAACTTTGGCCTTCCGCTCACCGCCGACGGTTTCGCAAATTTCAGCTTCGAGTACAAGCAGTCCGACCCCACCGACCGTTCGGTGCAGCGCAGTGACGCCCAGGGCCTGGTGGACGCAGGCAATCGGTACATCGAAGATCCGAACTATCCGCATGTGTTCCATCCCAACGTCATGGTGTGGGGCGCGCCGGAATTCGAGTACGACTACAAGATGTTTGCCAATCTCGGGCTTGATCTGGGTAGCGGGCGCGAAGCCTATGCCTTCGGCAACTTCGCCAAGCGCAAAGTGGAAGGCGGGTTCTACTTCCGTAATCCGCACACCCGCGGCGGCGTCTTCGAGGGCCCCGGCGCGACTGCAGACGGCAGAACCTACGTGACCAGGGTTGTGAACGGCGAGGCCGTACGGTTTTGGGCGGACGACACTGCGACCATGGTCCCGGAAGGCACGGTATTCGACCCCAGTGTGAAGGTCGCCGATCTGTCGGCCGGAGGCATCTGGGACGCCGATCCATGCCCACCCATCCGCATCAGCGGCAATGTGGCCAATCCCGACGACATCGCGGCGGTTGAGGCCAACCCCAATTGCTTCTCCTTCATTTCGGCGTTTCCCGGCGGCTTCGTTCCAAGGTTTGGCGGAATTTTGACCGACTATTCCGCGGCTTTCGGGGTTCGCGGCGATCTGGTCGGTGACTGGGCGTTCGACGCCAGCGCCGTGTTCGGCGTGAACGATGTCGATTTCACGATGCGCCACACCATCAACCCGCAACTGCTGGCCAAGCTGCCGCATGGCCAGAGAACGGAAATACCCATCAATTACTTCCCGGGCTCCTACACGCAAACCGACTACACGGTGAACTTTGACGTCACCAGGAGCATGGTGATCGGCGGGCGGGACGCGCATCTCGCCCTGGGTGTCGAGCACCGCCGGGAGAAATTCAAGGTGGAGAGCGGCGGAGAGAACTCCTGGTTCCTCGATGACAGCCCCGGAGGGCTGGCCGAGCAGGGCTTCGGAATCGGCTCCAATGGGTTCACCGGGTTCGGGCCGCGGCTGGCTGGCGAGTTCGGCCGCAGCAGCTACGCAGCTTACGCGGATGTGGAAGTCAATGTCAGTGACACGTTCACTGTTCAGGTGGCCGGTCGCTACGAGGACCATGCCGATATCGGCAACACCTTCGATGGCAAGGTGGCGGGCCGTTTTGATATCAGCGACACCGTTGCCCTGCGTGCGGCGGCCAGCACCGGATTCCGCGCGCCGACAGTGGGCCAGGCGAATATCCTGAACGTAACCACGGCATTCACCGGCGGCGTGCTGGCCGATGAGGCCACCCTGCCGCCCACCCACCCGGCAGCCGCCATCGTGGGCGCCCAGCCGCTCACGCCGGAAGAGGCCGTAAACCTCACCGCAGGCGCCGTAATCCAGTTGGACGCTCTCGACATTACGGTGGACTATTTCCATATCGAGGTCGAGGACAGGATCGCAAGAAGTTCCGAGAAAACCCTCACGCCGGCCAACATTCAACAGCTGTTGGCTGCGGGGGTTGCCGATGCCCAGGCCTTTACTGCCGTGCGTTTCTACACCAACAACTTCACCACCACCACCCAGGGTGTCGACGTGGTCGCCACCTATCCCCTGTACCTGGGAACAGGGGAGAGCAATCTGAGCCTCGCGTTCAACGCGACCGATACCTCGGTGGATGAGCGTGACCCGGCCGTGATCAACGACAAACGCGTCATTCAACTGGAGGACAACACGCCGTCCACGCGCTTTACGCTTTCCTTCAACCACGTGCAGGGCCCCTGGGACCTGCTCGTTCGCGTGCGCTACTACGGCGACTATGCCGAGTTCACGCTCGATGACGGCAGTAACTACTTCGAAGTGGACCCGGGCACCGTCCTGGATGTCGAGGTTGGCTACCAGTTCAATGACGCTTTGAGTTTGATCGTAGGCGCGCAAAACCTGCTCGACGAGTATCCCGAGGAGCGGTCCAATACTTCCGGGCTCATCTGGCCGGACACCTCGCCTTTCGGGTTCAACGGCGGTTACTACTACGTGAGAGCCATCTGGGATTTTTAATTCCTCAGGCAATCCGTACGCTCACGGGCGCGCATGAAGCCGCGCCCCTGAGCGTATCCGGACAATAATGACGCAGTCGCCGGTGCGGGTGATCGCACCCAACTGCCGGCGCGCCTTCAAACGCGCGGGGATCCGATGGACACAGATAAAGGCCGGTTGACGACCGCGAACCGGCGGGGATGGTTCGCGCCGAAGATCGTGGTGCTTTTCACGTCGTTGGCCTTATTGGCCACGTCGATTTTCTTCGCGGCCCACTGGTTGCGGCAAATCGTCCTGCACACTCCCGCCGCGGACGGCGGCGAATGGGCCTCGCTACTTGGCGGGGGGTTCGCGACCTGCGCCTTTTTTCTGATTCGCAGCGGCCTCATCGAACGCACGTTCGATCTGGCGCCCAGGTTCAAGGAGATTTGGCAATCGCTTCGTTCGCCGGGTTGGTCCTCCTTCTTCGGCAGCCTAGGCGGCCTCTATCGATTATTGGCGCTGCCCGGCATCGTGACGGTGTTCGCCCTGGTATTCGTGGGCGAGAGTGTGCGGGAGCAAATCATTGAGTCCGATGCGTCCGCTGACATCGACGTCAGGATCGACGAGCTCGCGGTCACGTTCGACTCGGGGCTGGCGCGGATCGAGGAGAGACTCCAGCACCTGGACTTGCGCGTCGTGCTGACCGAACAGGGCTATACGAAGCAACGAGCGGATCTCATGGAGAATCTCGAGCGTGTTCCCCAACTGTCCGGCGGCGATGCGTCCGAGCACTACGTTGCCCGGTTCCCCATTCTCTTCGAACCGGCCTCGCTCAATATGGCGAACACGGACCTGGTTGCCGGGGTGGACGCCGAGGCGGTGCAAAACCCGGAGCTCATCGAACAGATCGCTACCGCGCTGTTGCCTTGTGGCGCCGAAGACGGCGCCGATCCCGTGATACTTAAGGTTGAAGGCTATTCCAGTTCGGAGCCGTTCGCGTTTCGAGAGAATGTGGGTAGTGATTCCGATCTCTGGAATGTCCGCACGGCGAACCGCAGAAGAAACACCGTGGCGGTAATGCTTGAAAACGCGATCGGTAACGGGAACCGGCACCGAGTGGTCGTGTGCGAATCCGAGGATTACGCGTCGCTCGCCGACATGCAGCTGGAGCGAGAATTCAATGATCGACCGAGAGGTCAAATTGTGGGTCGCCTTGCCCAAGACGTGTTGACGCGCGCCGCACACGTGAAGGTTCTGCATCCGGGCCTGTGCAGTGTGAGGAAAACGAGGCTGACCAGGAGTGCAATGGCCTGCTTGCAAGCAGGTAAAACAACCTATTAACCTGGGGAAGGTCTGAATAACGGCCTACATGGGCCGGTGACCTTGCGACGCTAGGTGTGCGTTGATCTCCCCGAACAACCCCTCCCGCCGGCCGCGCGAAGATGCGACCGCAACCGCCGCCACAGGGAAAGGGGAAGAAATCTCATACACTACGTATTGTGATTATTCTCCATTTGTTCCCATGACATGCGAGGTAGCGGTGCGATCAACGCTTAAGGATTGCGTCCCATGATGCTTTTGCCACGCCTATTGGCGTACAGCTATCTATTGGGCTTTCTGGCCTTCTTGTCCTTATGGCAACTTTCCCGCCTGGCAAATTTGCCGCTGATGGTCCGGCGTGCGCTTTTCTGCGCGCTGGGCACGCTCATTCTCGCCCCGATGGTTGCGCCCGCCGGGGTTGCGGTCGTTTACGTTCCCAACGGTCTTATCTTGCTGATTCTCTTCATTGCCGGAACCCCGATCGGAGAGATTCTCGGCGACTATCTGGAATTGTGGCGATTCACCTTGCCGTCCCTGGGCATTACGGCCACGGTCTTCGCGCTGATTGCCTGGCGCCTGGTGAAGGCCGACGCCAAACCGCTCAGGCATCGATGGGTGGCCCTCGCGTTACCCGCCGTCCTGTTGGTCGGAATCTTCCAGGTCTATCGGTTCGTGTTTCCCGACCGCAGTATTCCAGACGCGCTCAACAACGCCGTTGTCGAACAGGCCTACGGCCCCCTGCTTGACGAGGTAGGCAACCTGCTGCGAATCGACGACCCGGAAGAGCAGCGCGCGGAGATCGCTCGATTGAAGGCGGCGTTCGAGTCGGATCCGGTGATCCGGAACGCTGTGCTCTACGAGTTGGGACAACCCGTACAGGGACAGACCTTTTCCTTCAGCAGGGAACGGGAGCTGTATTTGGGGCAGTCGTGCTCGAACAAGGTGGAAACCCACCGCAATCGCCTGTCTCGATGCACAAGGGAGTATGAGTACTCCCCGCGGCGAGATCTGCTTGGGTACGAACATCCTTATGATCATGGCGGACAATCATGGATCATCGACATTTACCTTGAGTACGACGACGCCATTGACCTGCTATTGAAGTAGTCGAGCCGGTCCTTTCTCGAGTTCTTGACCAGCATGTCCACCAGCCCGGGCTTGAACGTGACGGCCTGGTGCCACAAGGTGTATTGCTGTTGGATGACTACATATAAAACAACGGCGATGCGCCACCGCTACGCCAGCCCTGTTGGTACTGCCGAGCCGGATGAAAGGGACGTTCTCGCGTGTTCTGATAGGACTGCGGAGACGAACGCCGGCGCCGGTCCGGCTTCGCGACGGCGGCGGGGCCGGTTACGCGAACCGCTCTCCCAGCTTATGATTGATATCTTGTCTTATGGGCAACTGATTCGACTGCGAGGGCAGTTATGAGATTAGCCGAAGAGTTGGCCCTCGTTCTTCTGAATGAAGACAGCGGCTATTTTGAACCGGTCGGCGCCTGGAACCTCTCCTGCGTGCTGGCGGGCTCGGTGCTCGCGGACCTGGC
>MKWU01004057.1_pt1 | contig 17944 bp, 23 predicted proteins | sample 809101 | NCBI WGS metagenome assembly MKWU01 (sample SAMN05860141, study PRJNA318959) | sponge metagenome | host: Aplysina aerophoba | place: Slovenia: Piran, Adriatic Sea, Gulf of Piran | collected 2013-05-07
CGCCTTGCGGCGCTCATCGTTGCGTTTCGGCCGAAATACACCGGGTATTCCGGCCTCACGCGCCTTGTCAGCCGGGCGCCTCGCCCGTCTCGGCGCTCACGCGGGTTTCACCACAGGCTGCTAAAGGGCTTCAAACGCGGATGCCGCTTTTCATGCCGGCGGGGTGCGCAGGAGGACACGCGCATGGGTGTTTCTCCCGGTGGGGGGGCGGTTCAGCCGGGATGAATCGCCCGTCGAACGCCGTGCGGGTTTTGCCACAGGCTGCTAGAGCCGCGTCTTGGCCGGGAAATGGTTCAGCCCGAGCCGCGCTGCCGTCCGGTCCGTCTGGTCCACGATCGCGGCGGCATTGATGCCGATCGCGATGACGATGGCTTCGCTGACCTCTTCCTTGGTCGCTCCCAGCTTGAGGGCCTTTTTGACATGGCCGTCGAGGCACCCCTCGCACTTGGCGATGAGCGAACAGGCGAGGGCGATCAGTTCCTGGACCTTGGGGTCGAGATGCTTGTTCTCGGAGAAGTAGGTTTCCTTGTAGAACTGGCCGTAGATGGCCTTCATCCGGGGCTCGAGCATCGAATACGAAGCAGGGGCCGCGCCGTTCGGCTTCTTTCCGGCGCTTTCCTTTCCGCGCTGGCCCGGCTCGTGGTCGATTCCGGGAATCCGGGCCTCGGGGGCCGCTACGTTGTCCGCCATGCCGGAAGTTGCCTTGTGCCCGCCGCTCTTGGCCGGGACTTGGTCTCGGGCGACGGCGGGTGGGACGGCCACATGCCTGGCGCCGCCCGCTCAGCGCGTCGAAAGAGGAGTAACCGGTGAAGGTTAGCATCAGGAAGGAATGCAGGTCTTTCGATGTTCCGTCACCTTGGCGGCTCCGCTGACGACCGTCTTTTCGTTCTTTTCGAATGCCAGGAACCTGGAGTTGCTCACTCCACCCTGGCTCCGCTTCAAGGTCCTGACCGAAGGCGAGATCCCGATGTCGCGCGGCAGGCAAATCGACTATCGGCTGCGGCTTCGTGGCCTGCCGCTCCGTTGGCGCAGCGAGATCACGGCCTGGGAACCGCCGCATCGCTTTGTGGATGAACAGGTGATCGGGCCCTACCGCACCTGGATTCACGAGCACCGGTTTGAAGTCGAGGAACGCCCGGGCAGGGGACCCGTGGTTGTCGCATCCGATGAGGTGCACTACGAGGCGCCCGGCGGCGCACTGGTCAATCGGCTGCTGGTCGCCCCGGACCTAAAACGGATCTTCAGGTATCGCACGGCCCGGCTCAGGGAGCGGTTCGGTGCCTCGCGCACTTGAACCCCGTGCTGCCTAGCCCTAGCTAGCCGAGGGCTAGCCGCGACACGCGGCGACGCATTTCGGGGCAAGAGCACAATCCCACAGAAAAACGGGCTCGATGCCGGCAATTGCGCCAACCCCCCCGGGGAAGCCGTACTGGAGACGAGGCGCGACTTCAATAAGCTGTTGCTGTCAAACGCCGAGGAGGGCCAGAATGCAACGATTTGCCGTTGTTCGACGACAAGACCAGAAACAACAAATTGCGGATGCGGCCGTGAACGCCGCACACGTGCACTATGTCTTTGCCATGGATGGCGGATCCTATATCTCCTTCGAGGAGGAACATGAACCGGACTCGGATGGAGTAACTCCAATCGGCGTGCGGTCACCGGATCCGGTCGATGTCGTCATCAAGCGCTTGAATCGGCCCTACTGGATCAGTGTGGCGCTTCGGGCCGCGGCACTCGCTGTTTCGCTAGTCGCCGTCCTTGTCGCCATAGTCTGGTCCGAATAGGTCTACCTTCTGGTCGTTCGAACTTTCTTCGCGCGACCGCTGTACCAGGATGCCGAATCCTTATCGAAAGTCGCTTCGGCGACTTCCGATAAGGATGATTATGTTAAGAACTGGTGTACGCGGCTCAGAACGGCGTTCGCGCCGGACGCTAGCCCTGGTCCCGAAACGTCGTCACGTCGCGATGAAACACGAACAGTGAATCCAGGTCTTCGGTCGGCGATTCGAAGTTGTAAGTGCGCCCACCCCGGACCTTCAGGCGCAGATTGTTGTTGAGATAGTCGATCTCGAACCGTTCCGCCTGTTCGAACCCCAACTGAAAGGCGTCCTTGTGATCCGTCTGGTAGTCGAAACCGTCCGCCGTGGCCACCAGGACCCCCTCACAAGAGCCGAAGCGGTGCTTGTGGCCGACCGCGACCCGGACGTCCAGAGCCGCCACCAGGTCACCGAACTCCACGCGAACAGGCACTGCCCGGCGTCCTACGTCAACCTTCCGCGAGATCACCTCGTGCCCCTCGGCCGCGATCGTCAGGTTGTACTGCCCGGGCTGCAGGTCTGCGATCGTCACCGGCGTATTGCCCTTGAAGTTCCGGTCGAGGAAGACATTCGCCCCGGCGATGTCGCTCTCGACGACGATCGAGCCGAGCATCTCCAACAGGTTTGCCGCCAACGAACGGGTGCGACCGCCACGGATGGTGATGCTGACCTCGAGGGTATGGAAGCCATCCTTCTCGACGCGAATCGGGTACTCCCCGGTTTCCAGGTCTTCCCAGGTTCCGGGGACCATTCCGAGCACGCGTTCACCCAGCCGCACACTGGCGCCCTCGGTGCCCTCCACTTGCAAGGATCCGGTGGTCGGAGGCGGCGGTGGCGGGGGCGTCGCGGGTCGCGCCGGTTCCGGTTCCGGGGCGGGGGGAGGCTCCTTGACCGGCGCCACTTCTTCTGTGGGGGGCGGGGCCTCGTCACCCCCGCCGCAGCTCGCGAGGCCGCCCAGTCCCAACACAAGCAGCAGGGCCGCCCCGGAGCGCCACCTCCAGCTAGCCTGACCCACCATTCACTGCGCCTCCCACATCGCGATACCCCCGGTCGTAGTAGAGGAGCGGCGCAGCATCCGGCCGCTCCACCCTGCCCTCCGTCACTCTTCCGATGAACAGCGTATGGTCACCCTCCGCGTAGGATCCGGCAGTGGCGCATTCGAGCCAGCCGATACAGCCGGGAATCCTGGGTGGCTCTTCGGTTCCAAGCGCCTCCACGGCTTCGGCGAACTGCCCCCCGAACTGAGCTTCGGAGTCGAGGCCCGGCATCGCAAAGTGTCCGGAAACATCGGTCTGATCGGACGCGAGCAGGTGCACGCGAAAGGCGCCCGCGGCAATCGCGGAGTGCGCCCGAGCCGAATTCATGATGGAGACGAGCACCAGCGGGGGGTCGAGGCTCACCGGGATGAACGAGCTGACGGTGATTCCCCGCGGCCCCTCCGGGCCGCCGGCAGTCACGACGGTCACCAGTTGCGGCGCCCGGCGCATCAGTGCGCGGACCGCCGACGCCGGCTCGCTCATCCAGCTACGTCCGCGTCGTCCAGTTCTTCAAAGTCAGCCGTATAGGTGATGTCCACGCCGTCCTTGAGGGTGTTGGCGAGCGGACAGCCACGTTCGTGGAAGCGAAGAGCGCGTTCTGCCTCTTCGCGTTTACCGGAAGGAAGCGCCACGCGATACCGGATTCGGATGGCGCGCAGCGCCATGACTCCGTTCTCGTCCACGATGTCGCCTTCGATGTCGGCCGAGAGCCGATCCGGTTGGCTCGGAATGCCGCGTACTTCGAGCGCCCGCCCGAACGTGCCCACCATTCAACCGCCGGTGGCCGCCACGACGTAGTCGAGGGTCGCCGGCAACTCTTCGGCCGGGGTCACCCCGTAGAAGGCAGCGATTCCGCTATGGACACCGAAACGGACCGGCTGGTCGAAGTCCTCCAGAAAAGCCTGGCGGACGGGACCGGCCTGCTTGACCACCCGGGCGTGGCAGGTGTGGACGACCTTCTTCTCCGGACTGGGGCTCATCGCGACTGCCCGAAAACCTCGGAATGGAGGTTCTTCACGGCTGCTCCCGCCTCCGCGGTCGGCAGGGACAACTCCAGCGTGGTGCTGGTCGGGGCGCTGCAGGCGTTGTCCGTGCAGAGTTGGTAGCGAACGAGCACTTCAGCATCGGCGGACCGGCCGCGCTCGAAGACGGACGTGACCGGAATCCGGATCGCCACCGTTCCCTCGTAGAGGTCGTACTCGCCAAGCCCCGAAAGGTCCCGGCGAATCGGTAGCGGATAGTCGGGTTCGCCGCCGCTGAAGGCTCCTCCCTCGACGAGTTCCACTACTGTCGCGGTCGGGAAGGCCTCTTCCGGGCCGTAGAGGTGGTAGCCCTCATCGAGTTCCGCAACGACGGCCACTTCGATGCGGTCACCGGGACGCACCGGGGACTGCGAAGCCACGAGTTCAAACTTCGCGGCGTTCTCCCAATCGGGAATCATTGGCGCCTGGAGCGCGAGGGCGGCGGCGAGGCCGGCGGAACCGGTCAGCAGCAGACCGGCCAGGAGAAGACGGCGTTTCATGGGAAGAAACTCCTTTGGAATCGTCGGAATCACGATCCAGCAAGGCGGGAGATCCGGGACAGGATCTCCTCGGGGGCCGTTCGGTCGCGGTAGTTCACCCAGACGTTCACGAACTGAACCACTCCGTCCGTGTCCACGATGATGGTTGCGGGATGGGGAATGCCCTCCCGGTCCGTGCCGTCGTGATCCGGATTGGGGATGCCGTATTCGCGGATGGCCGGGCCTCCGTCCACCAGGATCGGAAAGGTCCATTCATTCTTGGAGAGCCACATCAGCGTGTCCCCTACCCCGTACTTGGAGATTCCCAGTACGGTCGTATTCTGCGCGTCGAACCGATCCAGGGATTCTTGCAACTCGCCGAGTTGCGCAATGCAGAATGGTCACCAGCCTCCACTGCGGAAGAACTCCAGGACGACCGGCCCGCGCTTGACCAATTCGGAAAGACGGTAGGAAGCACCGTGCGCGTCCTTGAGCTCGAACTCGGGCGCCGGGTCGCCGACCTTCACGGTGGGCGTGTCGGTGTCCTGAGCGGACCCACTGGTGGCGGCGAAACCCGTGGTCAGACCGGCTACGAGGAGTGCGGAAGCGGAGAATCGGGACATGCGGGCCATTCTAGTGCGGTGTCCCGCAAATCCTCCGGATGCCCGAGCCACGAGGAATGGAGGTTGGCTGAAGCCAACCTCCGTCCCTCGCGCTCAAGGGGTCTGCGCGGGGCTATCGCCCCGCTCCGGAAGCGAGCTTGCGATTCATCCCGGCTGAACCGCTGCGCTCGGCGTTCCGAATCAGTCGGAATACACTCGGTATTCCTCCCGATTCGCGCCTTGTCAGCCGGGCGCCTCGCCGCTCTCGGTGACTCGCAGAATCTACGGGACACCACACTAGCCGCGGGCAGGAGCAGCTACGAGGCTGGCTCCGGGCAGCCGCCCATGCCGTCCGCGAGCGTGGGGAGCCTCCCCCGCCTCCCGCCGCAGCGAGGTTCAGCGCACGCCCCTCAGGCCGCGCTTTCCGAAGAGTCGATTCCCTCGTTAACCCGTTGATTCACTGTTGCTTGCGTCGGATGTCGGCACGTCGACATCGCCGCTCTGCTCTTCAAGCTGCCGCAGGAGGGTCCTGAGCGCTTCCACCACTTCCGTGTCTTCGACCTCGCTGCGGCGAAAAGTCAACTGGAGGCGGAAGGGACCTCCCTTCGGGGCGTACCGGAAGACGAAGGGTCGCGCTCGCTCTCCCCTTGACTTCCGGCGTTTGGGTGCGGGCTCGTCCAGCCCCTGGGCAAGCCGCTGGACGCAGGCCAGCATGGCTTCGGCATTCGGCTCGCGCGCCACGCGCAACAACTGGCGGCGCGACACGATTCCCGAGGCCTGACAGACCTCCCGGATCTCCTCCGGGATGTTCAACAAAGCGAGGGTCTCGGTAATCGAGGTGCGCGCCTTGCCGACGCGGCGCGCCAGCGAGTCATGCGTGTGTCCGTGTTCCCTGATAAGCCCCTCGTAGGCGGTGGCCTCCTCGAACGCGGAGAGGTCATCCCGGAGCAGGTTTTCCACGAGAGCCAACTCGAGCGCGTCCCCTTCCTCGGCGTCGCGCTCCACGCAGGGCAGCTCACGCAGCCCGGCCAGCACCGCCGCACGGTAACGCCGCTCGCCGGCGATGATCTGGTAGTCCTTGATGCCCAGGCGGCGCACCAGAATCGGCTGCAGGATTCCCTGGTCCCGAATCGAGGTCGCAAGGGGCTCGAGCGCTCCGATGCGCTGGCGCGGCTGATCGGGATTCGGATGAATCTGAGCCGTCGGGATCATCCGCTGGCGGGTCGCCGGCTCGTCCCGAGCGAGCCCCGCCACATAGTGGCTGTCACGGGGCTTCAGAGTGACTTTTTCAGGAAGACCGGTTCGCTTGGACACGGGCAAGCACCTCCTGAGACAGGCGTCCGTAGTCCTCGGCGCCCCGGGAGTTGGGGGCGAACGCGAAGATGGACTCCCGGTACGCCGGGCTTTCTTCGAGTCGGACGTTGCGGCTGATCAGCGTCCGAAACACCGCTTTGCCGAAGTGCCCGCGGATCTTGCGTATCGCGTCCCGCGCGATCCTGGTGCGCTGATCGGCCATGGTGATCACCACCCCGAGGAGGGAAAGATCGGGATTGGGGCGGCGCCGCACCTGCTCCAGGGTGTCGAGAAGATCGTCGGCACCTTCGAGAGCGTAGTAGGTCGGCGGCAGTGGCAACAGCAGAGAGTCGCTGGCCACCATCGCATTCACGGTGATCAGCCCCAGGGTGGGCGGGGTGTCGATCACCACGTAGTCGAAATCGTCCCGAACGTACTGGAGGCGGTCTCGCAGCCGGTAGTGGGCGTCGATGTCGCCCAGAAGCTGCCGTTCCAGCTTCGCAAGCGAAATGCGTGCTTCCGCGACCGACAGGCCCTCGACAGTCGCCGGTCTGATGATGTCTGCGAATCGGACCTCTCCGGTAAGGGCCTCCAGCATCGAGGGCCGGGAGGGATCCGGTTCGATCACGCTGACCGAGGCGTTGGCCTGCGGATCTACATCGACGAGCAGGGTGCGGTGCCCGGCCCCGGCAAACGCAGCGGCGAGATTGACCGCGGTTGTGGTCTTGGCTACCCCGCCCTTCTGGTTCGCGACGGTGATGGTGGCTTGCATCGGAGGACGTCGCTCAGTGCGCGTCGCCGAGATCGTCCTCGTCGAGAGCTTCGAGCCAGTCGCCCAGCGCTTCGCTGTCCTCGGGCGGTTCGACATCCTCCGCCATGAGTTCCTCAGCGCGCCGCGCGCCTCGTTCGATGACGCGCGAATGGACGAAGATGGGCGCCCTCGTTCTCAGCGCCAGGGCGATCGCATCGCTCGGCCGCGCATCCACCGCCAACCGCTGCCGCTTGCGCTGGAGGTGGACATGCGCATAGAACGTGTTGTCCTGCACGTCATGGATCACCACCTTGGTGACCTTGGCGTCCAGTTCCCGGAGCAGCTCCCGGATCAGATCGTGCGTGAACGGCCGGGGCGGCTCATAGTTCTCGATCTGCAGGCCGATCGCGCGGACTTCCATCGGGCCGACCCAGATGGGCACTTCGCGGTCACCGGACTCTTCCTTGAGCATGACGACCGCGGCGCTGGTCCGCGGCACCATCAGGATTGCCTTGATGCTTACCTCAATCTCCACGGTCAGCTCCTTGCCGGATGCGTCATCCGGCCGCCCTCGCTTCCTGAACTCCGTCTGCCGCGGTCGCCTGGACCACCGGCAGAAGAATTTCAGATCCCGGGGCGCTCCACCTGGTGCTGGAAGCCGCGGACTCGCCGCCACTGCGGCGTGGTTTCGGTGAATGCAACAACTTCCCGAGCAGGCTGTTCGGGCCGAACCCGGTGATTTCGACCTCTCCAAAGCTCCCGGTGGCATCGGTCGGACCCTCAAAGTTGACAATCCGGTTGTCCGGACCCCGGCCTGCCAGTTGTCCCCCCTTGCGGCTTGGCCCTTCGACGAGGACTTCCACCCTGCGCCCGACCAGATCGCGATGCAGGGCCAACTGGATCTCTCGTTGCCGGGCCTGGAGCTCGATGAGCCGCTGGGTCTTCTCCGGATCCGGAACGTCGTCCGGCAACCGCTTCGACGCGAGCGTATGGGGACGCTCGGAGTACTTGAACGAATAGACCGAGGAAAACCGCACCTCGTCGAGAAGAGTCAGGGTGTCCTCGAACTCCCGCCGCGTCTCGCCGCAGAAGCCGACGATCAGGTCCGTGGAAAGGGCGAGTTCAGGGGCTTTTTCCCGCGCCCGCCGAACCAGTTGGAGGAATTTGTCCCGGCTGTAGCCGCGACGCATGCGTTCCAGCACGCTCGTCGAACCGGATTGAGCGGGGAGATGCATGTGCGGCATCAGTGGACCCCCGGCCGCGAAACGCTCCATGAGCGCTTCGCTGAAGTCCTTCGGATGAGGGCTCGTGAAGCGGATCCGGCGGATTCCCGCCACGGCTCCCACCGCATCGGTGAGTTCGGCGAATCCTCCTCCGCCTTCCGGGTCGCGGTACGAGTTCACGTTCTGGCCGAGAAGTTGGATCTCCCGAAAACCCGACGCTGCGAGCGACTCCGCTTCCCGGACAATCGACGAAACGGTCCGGCATCGCTCGCGCCCGCGGGTGAAGGGCACGACACAGAAGGAGCAGAAGTTGTCACAGCCTTCCATGATCGTGATGTACGCCTTGACTCCGGGAATCCGATCGATCTGTTCCGGTGGGATGTCGAGGTTGTCCGGGTGCCGCCCGATCTCGACGATTCTGGACTCCCCGGCCAGGAGCCGGCGTACGACATCCGGGAGGCAGACGAGACTCTGGGTGCCGAGGACGAAGTCCACCGCGGGCGCCCGGCCGAAGATGGCTTCCCCTTCCTGCTGAGCCACGCATCCCGCAACGCCGATCAACCGTGGGCGCTCCCGGCCTCGGCCGACAAGCTGCTCCACCCGGGCAAACACCTTTTCCTGTGCCTTCTCCCGAACGGAACAGGTGTTCAGGACCACGACTTCCGCGCTCTCCGCCTCCGCCGGACGGCAGCCCAGCGACCCGAGAGCGGCCGCCATCTTCTCCGAATCGTGGACGTTCATCTGGCAACCCCAGGTTTCGATCCGAAACCGGAGGTGCGGCGTACGCTCGGCGGTCCGTGCCGGACTCCCGTCGGCGAGCCCGATCAGGCCTGGCGGCGAGCCGGGCGCGCGGACCGTCATTCAGCGACCTGCCGGCGCCGACGAAGACCCGCTACTTTTGCCGGCGGGAGATTCGGAGTCCGCCCCGGCGAGCAGTTGGGATGCGTGGTTTCGGGCGCTGTCGGTAACCTCGGGACCAGCGAGCATACGGGCGATTTCCTCGACCCGGGCGTCACCACCGAGGGAGGAGACCCGAACCGCATCGGCGGATTCTAGTTTCTCGACGACCAGATGGGCCCGTCCGAGGGCTGCGACCTGGGGCAGATGGGTGACGGAAACGACCTGGCGCGCAGCGGCGAGGCGGCGGAGACGCCGCCCGACGGCGTCGGCAATGCGTCCGGAGGTTCCCGTGTCCGCCTCGTCGAAGACCAGGGTGGGCGCGCCCCCCTTCCCCGCCCCGGCTGCCTTGAGCGCGAGAAAGAAACGCGATGACTCTCCTCCTGATGCCACCTCTCCGATCGGAGCCGGCGCCATCTCGGAACTGGCGCTGAACAGGAACTCCACGCGGTCCAGGCCGTGTTCGGTGAAATGTCCCGTCGCGGCATCCGGTTCCGACCCTGCGCCCTCCCCGAGCGGTTCGATCCCGATCGAGAAACGGGCGCGCGGAATACCGAGGCCGATGAGTTCACCCTGAACCCGGCGCGCGAGTGTTTCCGCGGCTGCCCGGCGGGCAGTGCGGAGTGATCCCGCCAGTTCCCGGTAACGGGAGGCGGCGACCCTCGCGGCCCTCACCGCCCGGCGGCGCTCTTGCGCCTGATCCGTCAACCTGGCGAGCGTCTCCCGCATCTCTTCGACGCGCTGAAGCAGCGCGTCCGTCTCACCGGTCCCTGCGGCGTAGCGGCGGTCAAGGCCGCGCAACAGGACAAGACGATCTTCGATTTCCCGAAGCCGCTCCGGCGCCGCCCGGACGCTGTCGCGCCGGTCCCGCACCGCGGCCGCCAGGTCCTCCACTTCCACGAGCAGGTCGGGACGCCCGTCGAGCAGGCCTGCCGTGCGCCGGTCGATGGCGCTCGCCTCCTCGAGAGCCCGCAGCGCAACCGCCAATTGCGTTCCCGCCGCGGTGTCCGAGCCGTAAAGAGCCTGAAACGCACTCTCGAGCCGGCTGGCGAGCTGCTCCGCGTGACCGAGCGTCCGACGCTCTTCGAGTAGCGCCTCGATCTCGCCCGGACACGGCGCCGCCCGCCCGATCTCTTCGAGGGCCCGTTCCATTTCGGCGCGCCGCACCGCTGCCGCGCGCAGCCGAGCCTCAAGCGTGTCGCGTTCTTCCTCCGCGTTGCGGACCGCGTGGAACGCTGCCGACACCTCTCCCCTCAGGTCAGCGTGCCGCCCCACTTCGTCCACGGTTTCGCGCGCGGCTCCGGGCTGGAGCAGAGAGAGGTACTCCCCCTGGCTGTAGATCTCGGCGAGGATCCCACCCAGCGCGCGCAGCACCCCCACCGAGACCGCCGTTCCGTTCACGGTGATCCGATTGGACACCGAGCGCCGTCCGGATGCCACGCGCAGTTCCCTCCGGATCACGAGATCCTCGTCTTCGGTCGATACTCCCGGCTCATCGCCGAACGTCCTGAATCGCTCCCGGCCCGGCGATCCTTCTTCCGGCGGGGTGAAGCCGGCCTCGACGACGGCGCGGTCGGCCGCCGGCCCCACGAGCTGCGCACGGCCGCGGCCCCCGAGAATCAACCCCAGGGCCTCGAGCAGGATGCTCTTTCCGACTCCGGTCTCACCGGTGACGACATTCAGCCCCTCTCCGAATTCAAGCGAAACGTCCTTCAGAAGGGCGACGTTTTGCGCCCGCAGCCAGTGGAGCATCGTGGCCGGCAGTGAAACTGGAGGCGCCGAATTCCCGGCTAGGCGAGGATGCGGACGGAGGCCGCCCCGCAACGCGCGCCGCAACGGAGGGCCGAAAACGACGGACACCCCAACGGGTAGTGGTTGTGCATGGGTTAGGCTACTATATGTTGGGTATACGAGTTCCTCGCCGCATCGACGTGTTCGCCCCGTTCACGGCTTCGTGCAACGCTTTTCTCCGGGTCGGGGTTTCCCTTCTGTTGCCCTCGGCCGCATGGGCGGGCCAAGCGCCGCCCGAGCCGCAAGCCACCGCCGAGACAGTCGATGAGACGGTCACCGCGGTGGACATCGGCGCATCCCAGGGGTTCTTTGCCGAGGGCGGCTTCATGGCGCTCATCGTGGAGGCCGGGCCGGTCGCCTGGTTCGTCCTCGCCACGCTGCTCTTCTTCAGCCTTGTTTCCTGGGCGATCATCCTGCACAAGTCCAGCCGGTTGCGGCGAGTGGAGCGAAAATCCGCCCAGTTCCTGAACTATTTCCGATCCGCCAAACGATTCGCGGATGTGGTCGCCTGGGCTCGCAAGCACCCGGACAGTCCGCTTGCCAGGCTGTTCAACGCCGGCTACCAGGAGGTCCGCTACCAGTCCCGGAAGGACCCGGAAGACGAAGAACCGGTCCGCCTGAAGGTGTCGAACATGGAAGCCGTGGCTCGGTCGCTGTTGCGCGCGTCTTCCACCGAGACGGCGGCCCTCGAGCATCGGATGATTTTTCTGGCCACTACCGGCGGCGCCACCCCGTTCATCGGTCTCTTCGGAACGGTCTGGGGCATCATGAACTCGTTTCGGGACATCGCGCTCACCCAGGCCGCCAACATCAGCGTCGTCGCCCCCGGGGTCTCGGAGGCCCTGATCGCGACCGCCGCCGGTCTTGCGGCTGCAATCCCTGCGGTCATCGCCTACAACGCGTTCCTGGCCCGGATCCGGCGGATCACCAACACCATGGACGACTTCTCCATGGAGTACGTCGCCATGCTGGAACGGCACCTGGCCCGCTGACGGCATGGCGATGGGCACCGCCGGCGGTTCCGGCGGAGGTTCGGGCTCGGGCTCCGGCTCCGCCCTGGCCCAGCTCGGCGCCCGCCGGCGAGCGGCGGCCGGAAGCGCTCTTTCGGAGATCAACGTCACCCCCTTCGTGGACGTGGTACTCGTCTTGCTGATCATCTTCATGGTGACCGCCCCGCTCCTCGTCCGCTCCCTCGAAGTGAACCTCCCCACGGCGCGGATGCGGTCCGCGGAGGCGACCGAGCGCGTCATCGTCACGGTCGATGCCGAGGGCCGGACCTTCGTTGGGGAGCGGGCTGTGAACCCCCTGTTGCTGGAGGAGCGACTACGTGAAATTGTCGACCTGGAAGGGGCTCGCGAAGGCTATCTGCAGGGCGACGTCTCGCTAGAATACGGACAGGTCATCGAGGTTATCGACACGATGAAACGGGCGGGTTTCGACCGTGTGGGTCTCGTGTACGCCTACCCCGGCGAACAGCGGCGGAGGTAGCGTGCCGGAGCCACCCCGGAGTTCGCGAGCGCGGACCCCACCACTTTGGCGACGGCGGACCGCGTCCTCCCGAACCGGGCGAACCGAGGACACGTTTCGGCGCAATCTGATCTGGTCCGCGACGGCGCACCTCGTACTCCTGGGCGGCGCCGCCGCTGGCTTGGGGCTGGATACCGGCCGTGACCTGGCGCCGCCTTCCGCAGCCTTCATCGAGCTCGGGATGTCCGGGCCGAACCAGACACCCAATCTGGGGAGTGCCTCGGCGCCACCCCCAATCCCGGAGCCGGTCCCCGAACCAACCCCACCGCCGGAGCCCGAACCGGAGCCGCCGGCTCCCGAGCCTCCGGCGCCGGAGCCGGTCCCCGAGTCCCGTCCGGACGTGGTGCGGCCGACGGTGGAGAACCGCGATCGCATGCCGGTTCCCGAGGCCCGGGCTCGCCGCCGCGCTGCCCGTCCCGAGCGACCGGAGTCCGGTCTGCGGGGCCGGGACGCGGCGTGGGCCGACTCCGCGAGGCTCGAAACCCGGCGCCCCGTCGATACCAAGTCCCGGCCCAGCCGGAGGGCCGCCAATGCCCGTTCGAGCAGCCGGCAAGCGGAGGGCAACACCGGGATCGGTCTCGGAGGAACCCCGGGCGGCACCCGCTTCGACCAGGACTTCGAGTACGCCTTCTACCAGCGCCAGATGATCGCCCGGATCCAGGCGAATTGGCAGCAGATCCCCGTTCGCGGCCAGGCTACCGTCGTCATCGGATTCACGATCTTTCGAGACGGGGCCATCAGCGACGCCGAAGTGGAGACCTCGAGCGGCCAGTCGCTGCTCGACCGGGCGGCGCTCCGGGCGGTGGTTCTCGCCGAACCCCTTCCGCGGCTTCCCGACAGCTTTCCACGGGACCGCGTCGGGGTGCATCTCCTCTTCACCTACTCGCAGCAAGCGAATGGAAGTCCTGACGGACCGGCGCCCGAGGTTCCATGAAATCCCTTCGCCTGCATCGCCTGGGCCTGGCTCTTCTGGGCGCCGCGCTCGCCACCGGAGTCGCCGCGGGTTTCGTGCCCGGGACCGGCGGGGGCGTTTCGCTTGGCGCCGCTGGAGTCCTCCCCCGAACCACCGGTGGAACTCCGGTTGTGGAGGTAACGAGTCTGGGGGCGTCTCGTATCGAAACCGCTTCCCAGGAGGCCGGCGACTGGTACCTCGACATCACTCGTCCAGGCGCGCCGGTGCGGATCGCCATACCGGATTTCCAGTTGGCGCCGCGGGAGGTCCCCGCGAGCGAAACCGGTGGAGAGGGAGTTGAAGCCGGCTCGGCGCCGGCAGACCCGGGCGACGCGTCTTCGGTGGCCGAGGAAGCAGCGGGAGCGGCTTCGGTGGCCAGCACCGTGCTGTGGGATGACATCGAGTACGCCGGGGTCTACCGGATGCTTCCGAAGCGCTTCTACCGGATCGCTGAATCCGGATCACCGGAAGGCGTGCTCGACTACTACCAGTGGGAATCGATCGGAGCCGACATCCTGATCCGCGGAACTCTCCGGATCGAGGGTGAACTGCTGGTTGCCGAAGTGCGGATGCACGCCGTCCGGGCCCAGGAGAATGTCTTTGGCCGGCGCTATACGGCGGCGCGCGGAGCCGCCCGGACGCTGGCTCATCGGATCGCGGACGACATCCTGCAACACGCCGGCAACTACCAGGGCGTCGCCCGCACCCGAATCGCCTTCTCCACCAGCCGGTCGGGACCGCGCAGCAAGGAGATCTACCTGATGGACTACGACGGTTACGGGCAACGGCCGGTAACCGCCAACGGCTCCTTGAACCTCACCCCGAGTTGGTCGCCGGATGGGCGGGCGCTCAGCTATATCTCCTACCGCGAAGGCGCTCCCGCCCTCTATCTGGCGTTTCTCTATCAGGGGCGGGGTGAGAAGCTGGTCGGCGATTTCCAGTCCTTCACTCCGGCCTGGTCGCCGGACGGCAGGTGGATCGCGTTCACTTCGAATCGCGACGGCCAGGCCGAGATCTATCTGGCCGCCGTGGACGGGAGCGAGTTGCGGAGGCTCACCGACAACCGCGCCATTGACGTCGCCCCCACCTGGTCCCCGAACGGACGCACGATCGCGTTCACCTCCGATCGGACCGGAGCTCCACAGATCTACACGATGGACCGGGACGGACTCAATCTGCGACGCGTGTCGTTCGAGGGCTCGTACAACGATTCCCCCGCCTGGTCCCCGTCACGCCAGCACAGCGAGATCGCCTACGCCTCCCGGATCGAACGCCGTCCCTTCGACATCGTGGTCCACGATTTCGAGACCCGCCAGACCCGGCAGCTCACGACCGGACGCGGCAGCAACGAGAGCCCCTCATGGGCTCCCAACGGCCTGCACATCGCATTCACATCCAACCGGGCCGGCAACGACCAGGTGTTCACGATGCACCGGGACGGCTCCAATCTGAAGCAGCTCACCCGCGAAGGGAGCAATACCACCCCGCGGTGGGGCACTCCCCCCGGAAATCCGCAATGAGGTCGTCTGGATGAGACTTTCGATGAGACTCTTGAGGAGACTCTTTTCGCCCCGCCCGGCCCTGCCGGGAGCTCTTCTCCCGGTCGCGTTGCTGCTGGCGGGGTTCGCGTGTTCTTCCGTAAGCCGCAGCCCGGCGACGGGGAGCGACCCCGTGGCCTCGCCCATGACATCTCCTGCCGAGGTTCCGGAGGCCACTCCCGAAGCCGAAGCCGAACCGGAACCATCGAGTTCCGGCGGACTGACCGAGGACGAAATCCTGGCCATCCCGCCAGAGGTCGGAACCGAAACCGACCTGCTGGACATCGGAGCGAAGAGCCTCGAGGAGTTGAACAGCGAAGGACATCTCAAGGATGTCCATTTCGAGTACGACAGCGCCCAGCTCAGCGCCTCCATGCGCGCCACCCTCGGAGAGAACGCCGCCTGGCTGGCCCGCTTTCCCTCGGTGAGGATTCTGGTCGAGGGACACTGCGACGAACGCGGCACCGTGGAATACAACCTCGCGCTCGGGGAAGAACGCTCCCGGGCCGTCCGCGACTATCTGCGAGACCTTGGGGTCGGTTCCGGCCGGATGCGGATCATCAGTTACGGAAAGGAATTCCCCCTCGACCCGGCTCACAACGAGGCGGCCTGGCGGCGAAACCGGCGCGCCCATCTGGAGATCATCGCCAAGTGAAGTCATTCCTGACCGTGCCCCGCATTCCAGCGCTTCTCGTTGGAGTCCTCCTCGGATCCCTCAGCGCACCCCCGCTCCTCGGGGAGGCCCGGGCCGCGGCCCAACGGGACCCGAACCGCATCGTGGCCGAGATCCGCCAGATCCAGGTGCAACTCGCAACCCTGGTCGAAGCGCAGACCGCCCTTACCGGGGCCGTGGAACGTCTCCTCGAGGACCGGGAGGAACAACTGACCGCCGATCGCCGGAGCCGCGCCGAAACGAAGAACACCCTCGAACGGATGGAACGGAGCGTCGCCACCTTGGACGAAGCGTTCCGGGATACGGGGGAACGCCTCTCGGCGCTGATGGTGGAGGTGGAGTCGGTGCGGGAGGCGCAGCGCCGCGCGGCGATCCTCGGTGCGGGAACCGGAGAGGCCGCCGATACGTCGCCTCCCGACGGTGAGGAGGCCGGGGAGTCGACCGAGGGGTCGGATAGCCCGGATGCCGACGAGTCTTCGCCGGAAGGGGACCCCGAAGAAGAGGCCACGGTACTGGATCAACCAAGCGTTTCCGAGGTTTACCTGCAGGCCGACGCGGACTATTTGCAGGGACGCTATGACCTCGCCCTGAACGGGTTCGAGCGGGTCGCCGATCAGGGAGGCGAGCTCGCGGACAACGCCCGTTATCTGATGGGCGAATGCCTCCTGGCGCAGGACCGTCTGGACCCTGCCCTCGAGCAATTCGAAATCGTGATCCGGGACTTTCCGGACAGCAGCAAACATGCCGAGGCCTGGTACAAGAAGGGCCTCATTCTCGGGCGGATGGGCCATGAGTCCGATGCGCGCGAAATCTTTGAAGACATATTGGATGTTTTTGCCGGCACCACGGCGGCGCGTCTGGCGCAAAGGGAGCTCGACGCCATGCCCCCGAGGGATCCCGGCGTGTGAGAGTCGGCCGCTTCGGGCGGCCGCAAGGAGTGGATGCAATGCGAGATGTGAACAAGATCGTGCTGCGCGGGGTGGTTTCCGACGCACCGCGCACCCGGGTTTTCGAGGACGGCCGCAAGCTGGTGAGCCTGAACGTCAAGACCGTGACACTCGAAGACGAGGCCGAGGGGAAGGTGCGGGAACGCCAAGCCTGGCACACGGTAGCGGTCAGCGGGGACCGCAATGTGGAGACCGCGGAGCGGCTGGTTCCCGACAGCCCGGTATATGTTGAGGGGCGGCTGCGAACGCGCAAGTACCGCAACCAGGAAGGCGAGGACATGACGTTTACCGAAGTTCGGGCCGATATCGTGCGCGAGACGGAAAACGCCGGCCCGGAGCAGCCTCAGATCAATCGTTCGATCGTGCTGGGCAACGTGGGCCGGACGCCCGAACTGCGAAGCACCCAGTACGGCCCGGTGATGAACTTCTCCGTCGCCACCACCGAGAGCTGGTCGCGCCGGGACGGAGAAAGAGGAGAAGAAACCGAATGGCACCGGATCGTGGTGTGGGGAACTCCCGCCGAGCGCCTGGAAGGTCAGATCGAGAAAGGACAGCGGGTCCTGGTGGAGGGACGCCTCCGTAGCAGTTCCTACACGGATCGCAACGGCCGGAAACGGCGAAGCGTCGAAACCGATGCCCGCGCAGTGCTGGGCAGCGGGAATTCACGACGCAGCGGATATGAGCCGGCGAGTCGGGCTCCGGCCGGGGGGAGTAAGTCGGATACCGGATTCGGCGGCGCCCAGCAGCAGCCGGACGCCTGGGGATCAAGCGGAGTGAATACCGGGGACGACGGGGACGACGTTCCATTCTGACCGCGAGCGGCCCCGGAGCGGGGCGCAAAAGCGGATAGGTCCGAGCCAGGAACACTGGAATGGAGTGCGCCCCGCTCCGGGACCGCCCGGCGCTCCGCGCCGGGCTTCCGGAGTGCGGCGTGAGCCGCACGCAGACCCCGGAGCAGGAGAGGTTGGGGGACCCGGCTCCCAACCACTCCTGGCTCGGGAATCGAAACTCCTTTGCGCGCGATGCGCTGTCGCGCGTCAATCAGGGTGAGACGCCAGCGGCAATCAAGGTGAGACTGGATCGTGGGAAGTTGGCGGGAGGGATGATGGCGTTGCGGGAGTCGGAACGCAAGGGTGATGAGGAGGGAGAGATGGGGTGTCGGAGGTGCGGACAGAGCTTGCCCCGCTGGTGCGGCGTTCCGCACCAGGGTGGCGCCTCGGGCCTGGGTTGAGGGGTTGTTGGCTGGTTGGTTCAGTCGGAGGTGTGCTGGGCTTGTTGTCGGTTGATGGCGGCGCGCCGGCGATAGCTTTCGACGTTCATTTCGAGGATGGTGGCGTGGTGGACGAGGCGATCCACGGCGGCGACGGCGGTGGTTTCGTCGGGGAAGACGCG
>MKWU01004060.1_pt1 | contig 17936 bp, 14 predicted proteins | sample 809101 | NCBI WGS metagenome assembly MKWU01 (sample SAMN05860141, study PRJNA318959) | sponge metagenome | host: Aplysina aerophoba | place: Slovenia: Piran, Adriatic Sea, Gulf of Piran | collected 2013-05-07
GTGGATAGGGTTGTAGAGAAGCACAAGATGAAGAAGTACTTCCATCTGGAGGTCAAAGAGGGGCATTTAGCCTATGGACGGGATAAATCGGCTATTGAGCGGTCAGCGGAGCTAGATGGGGTCTATGTCCTTCGGACGAGTCTAAAAGAAGTTCCTCCGTCCAACGAATCTATCGTCCTTGACTATAAGCGTCTTTCTGCGGTGGAATCGGCCTTTCGGTCGATGAAAAACATTTCTTTGAAGATCCGCCCGATTCATCATCGGCGCAAGAAGCGGGTGCAAGTACATGTATTTTTGTGTATGCTGGCCTACTATGTGGCATATCATTTGCGTAAAGAACTGGCACCGATTCTATTTAGTGAAGATGATTTGGAAGGAAAACAAGCCCAGCGCAAGGATGTAGTAGCATCTGCTTCAAGTTCAGCCCAGACCAAAACCAAGGTAAGGCGTAAGCGCAACAAAGATGGCGACAAGGTCATGAGTTTTGCCAGCTTGATGAACGAACTGACTGGGATAATTCGCATTATTGGAAAACCCAATATCTACACAGACTCAATCCCTGAGGTAGTTATCCTTCATGGTCTAGAGGGAACCAGAAAGCGGGCCTTTGATCTGCTGGGAATTAAAATCCAAGCATCTGGTCCTAAGGGTTGAAAGTTAAGATTTACTGCTCGGTAAATCAAATCCGGACAGGAAAATATCACGTCTGAAAATCTTCCAAAATGAAGCGAATTTTTGAATGTGAAACTCAAAATAGGGGGGAAGTTCAGTTATAACTAAAAATCCTATCCTAAAGTTGCATTAATGGGATGAATCTACCTTTCTCTGATGAACCGACTAAAACGGTTCAAGTAAAAGAGATTTGTTGTAGTGGATAGATTTATAAATGGCTGATTGTCAAAGCTAGAATGCCGATTTTGACAAACTTGTGTACAAAATGAGCATAACTAACTGCAAGTTAATAAAATAAACCCAAATATTACCCCCCTAATATGAATTATTCGGATTTGATATAATTTGATGAAGATTTTTTCTGCTCGGACTGTCTTTTCATTCCAGGGTAATCAGGAAAATGACTCTACCGATACAAATTATGCGATTCAATATAGTTATTAACCGATGAAGGAACAAAATCTTTTACCGAAAGATTTTCAGAAAGTAAAGCCCGAATTTTTGTTGATGAAATCGGAATAGCAGGAAATTCTAGCAATCTAATTTTCTTAGATACCTCCGAAGTAGAATCTACCGGCGCTATCTTTCTGCTATGTGCATAGACCTCCACAAGGTCTAAAATTTGAGTGTAATCTTTCCAAAGATGAAAATCAACCAAATTATCCTGACCTATGATCAAAGCAAAACGAGTATCAGGGAACATAGACACTAATTTTGATAGACTATTGATGGAGTAATTAGGCTTTGATAAAGAAAATTCCAAGTTACTCACCACAACATTAGGTATATTTATAGTGGCCAATTTCACCATTTCAAGGCGATGGTTCTCATCAATAAGACACCTTGATTTTAAAGGGTTTGATGGACTGACAATAACCCACATTTCATCTAGGTCAAGTTTTGAAAAGCAATTCATGAGTACCTTGATATGACCATTGTGGATAGGGTTGAAAGAACCAAAAAAACAACCGACAAACCGTTTCAACTATTCAGAAAGTTCTCTACATATTCCAGGGCCTCTTCCTGGGCTTTTTCCAAATTGATATTCACCACAGAACCATCCATTATCTTCTGTCCCATCTCAAGTTCATAAGCAATTCTTTTCGATCGGTCTTTCATAGCTTCTATGGTTTCTGTTCCTCGGCTCTCAAGGCGCGTTTGAAGGTCATGCGGTTTAGCTGTTTTGATAAAAAGAACAAAAGTCTGTTCCGGATATTTATCTTTTATTAATGAGGCTCCATCAACATCAACATCAAATAAAATATGATGATTTAATTTCCAAATTCGCTCTATTTCTGATCGAAGAGTCCCGTAGTATTGTCTAGGATATACTTCCCTATATTCCACAAATAAACCTCTTTTGATGTGTTTTTTAAACTCTTGAAGCGAGAGAAAGTAATAGTCTTTACCATGTTTTTCGTTCATGCGGGCAGGACGGGAAGTAGCAGATATAGAAAAAGATAAGGGAGGTGAGCAGTTTTTGATCAAAAATTTAACAATGGAGGTCTTACCACTTCCAGAGGGTGCTGTTACTACAATTAGCTTATTCACATCATACTATGTTGAAAAGTTGCTCTTTGATTTTTTCTAATTCATCTTTCATACAAACCACTAACCGCTGGATAGGTGCATCTTGGATTTTTGCTCCAAGAGTGTTTAACTCTCTTCCTATTTCTTGAGATATAAAGCCCAATTTTTTCCCATTAGGAGGGTTTGTCAACAAGATTTTTTGAAAATAATCCAAATGACTTTTTAGACGAACGATTTCCTCAGAGACATCAAGCTTTTCCAAATAATATAATATTTCTTCCTCCATTCTTTTCTCATCGTATTCTTTCCCGGCTTGCTTAATGATTTTTTTTAGTCGAATTTCTTTATTGGTTTCTCTTTCATGGGCTTTTTTTTCTGTGGTTATCAATAAAGAATCAATCAGTTTGATAGAGTCTTTTAAGACCTTCATTAGAATCTCACCTTCCTGTATTCTATAGTTATGGAGATTGTCAATTAAATCAGCAAGAGCGGATTTAAATTTATCATTTTCATCCTCTCTTATAACAGCAGAATCTCTTATCCATACTTCAGGCATCTTTACAGCCAAGCTCATTAGTGTTTCCATAGAACAATCCCGATAAATTTGCCGCAGTTCATCCATATAACCTTTCACTAATTCAACATTTATTTTTTGGTTGGGTTGGTTAATAGGAATCGATTTAATCACAAGATCTATTTTCCCTCGATATAGTTTCTCTGCAATTATTTTTCGACAATAAGACTCTTGATTCCCAAGAAAAGGAGGAATTCGCAAGTTGATATCGGATACTTTACTGTTGAGACTACGCAGCTCCATAATGAGTCGGAATCGCTCCAGCTCTAATTCAGCGGATGAAAACCCAGTCATGGATAAGATCATGAGATTAGGAAAATAAGACTCCTTTGATGATGTGTTATCAATTCTCTAAGGTGTTTAGGAGTTCGAGAAATCAATGGATCGCATTCCGAACAAAGTCGTTCCACGGGGCAAAACTATTGATGATTTGAAAACTCGCATCAAATAAATCCTAAAGACCTGATAATGAACATTATTTGGCATACTCAGTCTAATGATAGTATCCTTTTGAGGGTATTTTCGTTTGACTGGCCTCCGGCAAAATCGTCAAAGGTTTTATGAGTTGCTTCAATAATGTGTCTTTGAATAAACTGAGCTCCCTCGCTGGCTCCCTGGTCAGGACTTTTAATACAGCATTCCCATTCCATAACTGCCCACAGGTCAAGTCCATACTGTGTGAGTTTACTGAAGATAGTCTTAAAATCGATTTGACCATCTCCAAGTGAACGGTAACGTCCGGCTCGGTCAACCCAATCACAATACCCCCCAAAGACTCCTTTTTTGCCACTTGGATTAAACTCAGCATCTTTAACATGAAAAGACCGTATAAATTCATGGTAGTAGTCAATGTAGGTCAGATAATCTAGCTGCTGCAAGACAAAATGACTTGGGTCGTATAAAATTTTTACCCGATTGTGATTGCCCGTTTCTTTGAGGAAACGTTCAAAAGTCACCCCATCATGGAGATCTTCACCTGGATGAATTTCATAGCAAACATCTACTCCTTGTTCATCAAAGTGATTAAGTATTGGTAGCCACCTTTTGGATAGTTCTTTGAACCCCAAGTCTACAAGTCCTGCTGGTCTCTGAGGCCAGGGATGAAAGGTGTGCCATAAAAGGGCTCCCGAAAAAGTGGCATGTACCTTTAATCCTAAACGTCGAGATGCTGTACCTGCTTTTTTCACGGTATCTATAGCCCATTGGGTTCGGGCTTTCGGATTATTCTTCAATTTATCTGGGGCGAAACTATCGAACATCACATCATAAGCAGGGTGAACCGCGACTAGCTGTCCCTGAAGGTGAGTTGATAATTCTGTAATCTCCAAACCGAAAGAATTGATTTTACCCTTTAATTCATCACAATAATCTTGACTATTCGATGCAAGATCTAAATCAATGATAAAGGATTCCCAAGTTGGGAGCTGGACTCCTTTATAACCTAAATCACTTGCCCACTGGCAAAGTCCTTCTAAGGTATTGAAAGGGGGATTATTATCAACAAACTGAGCCAAAAATATGGCGGGGCCTTTAATTGTTTTCATGTTTTTACAATGATTTCCAAATGTTTCCTTCCTTATGAGACTCAACTACTTTTTCAATGAACAGAATTCCTCTTTTGCCTTGATAAAGGGTTGGGAATTCTCCATCAAAATACTTTTGTTCACTGATTGCCTTTGCGACCCCTTTGTAGATGTTACCCATGGCATCGAAAATCCCTTCTGGATGTCCTGCTGGCAATTTAGTTCCATCATTAGCGAAATCAGAACAATAGGTATTTCCAGGCTTTATTACTTTTCGGGGTTCGCTATCTGATAGTTGATACAATAAATTGGGGTTCTCTTGTTCCCATTTAAATGCTCCCTTTTGACCATAGATGGCTACACTTAAATTATTTTCTTCGCCACTGGCAATTTGACTGGTTCTGATGACACCTTTTGCATTATTGTTTAGGCGGATCAAGACAGTTCCGTCCACATCTAAAGGATTATGATCATATAGCGTGTTCAGGTCGGCTAACAACTCAGTAACCTCCAGACCTGTGAGGTATTCCAACATATGGAAAGCATGAGTGCCAATATCCCCAATACAAGAACTTATCCCTGCTACCTTAGGATTTAGTCGCCAAACTCCTTTGCGTTTTTCAGGATCATGAATAACTGAATTGATCCATCCTTGGTAGTACTGGATATCTACTTTTTGGACTTTCCCCAAATGACCTTGACTCAATAGATGCTTCATGTGACGAACTATCGGATATCCTGTATAGGTATAGGTTACCGCAAACACAGTTCCATTCTTTTTTTGAAGTCTTTCAAGTTCAATGGCATCTTTATGGTTGGTCGTTAGGGGTTTTTCACAGATCACGTGGAATTTATTTTCCAAGAGTTTTTTTGCCATAGGGAAGTGCAGTGCATTAGGAGTAAGCACCGATACTACTTCTATTTTTTGGTCTTTGGGCTTTTGTGATTCAAGGGCAACAAAAGTGTCAAAGTCAGGATAAACCCTTGATAAATCCACTCCGAATTGTTGGGCGTATTTCTTGTTGAGTTCGAAATCTGGGTTGAAAACACCACCGGTGATTTCATAACGATCCCACATTCTGGCGGCGATTCGATGAAGAATTCCAATCAATGAATCTCCTCCACCCCCGATGATTCCTAATTTAATTTTTTTCATTTTTAGGAATTGATTGAGTATTTTTTGGCTTCTCTAAAAGCGAGATAAAACAAAATCAGCACCGCAAAGGCAATAATAGAGGGGACTAACCAAAACTCAAACCATCTGGTCGCTTCTCCATCTACAAAATAGTCTCTAACGTTACCTGCTATTCGGAAACCTATAAACATCCCTACGCCATAGGTAGCCAGGGTAATCAATCCTTGTGCCGAACTCTTATACTTCTTATCCGCTTTAAGTTCCGTATATATTTGACCTGTTACAAAGAAGAAATCATAACAAATCCCGTGTAAGACAATACCTATAATAAGCATCCAGGTCTGTTCATTAACACCCCCGTAAGCAAATAACAGATAGCGTAATCCCCAAGCTAGTATTCCGATGGCCAGGGTGTTTTTTATTCCAAAGCGTAAGATAAAGTATGGAAGTAGAAGCATGAAAAATACTTCTGACACTTGTCCTATGGTCATGATGCCTGCTGCTCCTTTCATCCCATAGTCATTCAAAAAGGGATTTGCCCAGGAATAGTAAAACGATAGGGGAATACAAATCAAAATGGATGAAAAGAAAAACAATAGATAAGCCCTATTTCTAAGTATTTTGAGAGAGTCAAGCCCTAGTAGTTTAACTATGGAAAAGGCACTTTCGTTGTTTTGGTCAACAATTGGGGGTGTTTTGGGAAGAGCAAAAGAATATAATCCCAAGATGAGTGAGGCTCCGGCTCCGAGAAAAAAAGTATTTTCAAGAGAACCTTCTTCCCAGTTGGCCCAGCCGATAATGATTCCAGCGGCAATCCACCCGACGGTTCCAAGTACTCGAATAGGGGTAAATTCTTTGGCCGGATTTTTCATTTGCCGAAACGCTATGGCGTTGCATAATGCTATGGTGGGCATATAGAGAATGAAATACGCTAGGATGTAGGGATAAAACTCAGAAAAGCTACTGCTCATTCCAGCTAAGTAGAGGAGTACGGCTCCAATGAGATGGATGAAGCCCATCAGCTTTTGAGCTGAGAAATATCGATCAGCCAAAATTCCTACTATTATTGGTGCGACTATAGCTCCTATTGCTTGGGTTTCGAATGCTTTGGCTATATCGGTTCCTGATGCTTCAAATTTATCTCCCAAAAAAGTACCCATGGTGACATAGAATGCCCCCCAGATAAAAAAATCAAAAAACATCATCAGCCCAAGTTTTCCTTGAACTAAAGACTTTTGACTAATTAGATTATTACTAAACACTTACTTAGATTTACTTCTCATATGTGGTTATCAGAAAACCTTTTTGAGAAGGTTCAGTCCAGCGATGATTCCTTCTTCTTCGGAGAGTTTTGAACCTTCATATTCTAAACCAATAAATCCGGTATAACCTGAGGCTTTCACTATTTGAGCCAATTTTCCAAAATCGATAAAGGTTTCTTGACCTTGGTCATCAAAATCATAGCATTTGGCACTAAGGCCGAAGGCTTTAGGCATAAGTTGTTCTACCCCTAGGTATATGTCATAGAGGTTTGTACATTTTTCAAGGCCTTCCCAACCGTCATTGCTTATACAGAAATTTCCGTAGTCAGGGAGTGTTCCGCAGTTTTCTCTTTCCACTCCGTTAATCACTTTCATTAGTTCAACAGCATTAGATGAAATTCCACCGTGGTTTTCAACGATGACATTGATATTTTTATCTGCGGCATAGTCACTTAATTTGCGAAGACTTTCGATGGAATTTTGTCGCCATTTTTCAGGATCTTGTTCTCCGTAAAGGTTAACTCGAACGGCAGAGCACCCTAGTTTATGGGCTGCATCGATCCATATTTTGTGCTTTTCGATGGCTTGTAATCTAGTCTCTGAATCTGAAGATGCGAGATCTCCTTCACCATCAACCATAATTAGCACATTGGTCATGGAGTATTTTTCAGATTCGGCTTTACTTTTTTCAACAAATCGATCAATTGCTGCAACCCTATCGGTAGTATCCTTATAAGCTGGATATAGATGGTTGACATATTCCAATCCGGTAAATCCCAATTCGCTTGCGATTCGAGCAAATTCATAAGGGGAGGTCTCTCCGTTTTTGATTTGTTTATTAATTGACCATTGGGCTAGTGAAAATTGATAGGGTTGAGAATTAGCTGAATAATCCTGTTCTTTGGCTCCTTTGTGCAAATTGGTGCTGCCAATAAAAAAGATCATCAGCATTACCATCAAGGTAAAAGAGTAAAGTTTTGATGTTTTTAATCGAATAGTATTTAAAACCATGAATATATAATTAAGAGTCTAAAAATATCTAATTTTGAATTAATAGCGAAAAACACCAATTCCATATGCTCATTGATCTATAGACTCTAGTTTAGATATCCTGAAATTAGACCATAAATCCGAGAGTTTATAAAATGAAGACAACTCCTCATTTTACTCCAATATTGATAAAACATGGTTACTATTTCCAAGATTAACCAAAAATTTCTCAGTTAACTGATTAGTAGCAGATTCAATTTGACCAAGTCTTTTGTGAACAAATTTCCACCTTTTGGATATTTCCAATCTGTACCCCGAAATTTATTGAAAGTAAGGTAAATCAAATAATTATTCCCCTCCCATAATTGATTTTTCTGAAAAGAATTCCATCTTTTGGGATTGTTTGGTTATCAGTTTTGTTCAATTCTGATGGAAACTAATGTAGTTATCAGTAAGATCTTTTGTTTCACATCTGAAAGACCATACAATACCGAAATCGACCATTTTTGAGTGGCATCATGGGATGGCAGGCATTTTGACATCTTATTTTCCATAGAGTTTTAGTTTTTGGATAGATACTTTTCCCAGTCGGTTTACAATTAACTGAGGTATTGATTTGTTCAGAAAGAATGGCTTATTTAGTTTTAAAAAACGAAATTGTTTCGAGTTATACCATTTTAAAAGCAAAAACCCAAGAGTTTACATAACATATATAATCATACTAGATACATACTAGATACCTAATTAGGATAAACATTTAAAAGCAAAAAATGAATTTAATCTAATAAGGGGTAAGAAATTTCAAAAAATTATATCAAGAGATTGTTCATCGTACAGTGTAATTGTTTAGATTTGCAGTCTTAATTGGAAAAGTAAACCAATAGTCAATCAATTAGGATGGAGCAATCAAACTTAAATTTAGAATATACATATCGTTCTGAGTGTATGTTTGGTTATATGTCTTCCTACCTATGTTTTTGCTACTGTCTGAATTAATAAACAAAAAAAGAGTTTGAACTCCTTTGGTAGTAGCAATACCCAAAGGAGTTTTTTTATTTAACCATATATCATAACCAACAAACCAAATAACAACCTATAAAATGAGTAATATAACAATTTCACATTCTGGGCAGAGTATAAGTGCCACAAAATTCATCGGACATTCGAGAAACTTTGAGATCACTATTGCCCAACGTCCATCTTTAGGGGGAAATGACGATGCCGCCGCCCCTATTGAATACACACTTGCATCCTTAGCAGGATGTTTGAATATCGTCGCACACATTGTAGCGAAAGAACTAAACATTGAACTAAAGTCCCTTAAAATTTCTGTAAATGGTACAATTAACCCCAACAATTTTTTAACTGGAAATTCTTCCCAGCGAGTAGGGTTTACCGATGTAGAGGTAAAGTTTGATGTAGATTCTGATGCAGATCAAAAACTTCTTAATAAATGGTTGGAGATTGTTGAGCAACGATGTCCCGTATCTGACAATTTAATCAATCAAACACCTGTTCAATTTATAGTTTAACGAAGTGTAAATATATTTGGAAAAATTTCTTAAATTTGCTATACTGCTTTTACAACTAACTAATTTTATGAATAAATTTTTAACTTCATTCTTGTTACTCTTTTCTCTGCTTGTCGTTTATGGACAACAACGTGAAATTAGAGGAACAGTGGTGGATGATCAGTCGGTTCCTTTGCCGGGAGCATCGGTGGTCATCCAAGGCACCGGGATTGGTGTTTCAACAGATTTTGACGGGAATTTCACGATAAGTGCTGCAACTGGAGACAACCTTCTAATCAGTTACATCGGATTTCAAAATCAGGTCATTGTTGTTGGAGATGCCGATACCTACAGTGTCCAACTTAATCCTGGCAGTGAACTTCAAGAAGTTGTCTTAACGGGAGTTGCTGGACGTACTGACCTACGCAAAGTTTCTTTTTCTGTGGGAAAGGTCAGCGAAGATGTGCTTCAGGAAGTACCTGGGGTAAACGCTGCTAATGCTCTTCGTGGGAAGGTAGCTGGGGTAACTGTGGTTCAAGGAACAGGCTTACCTGGTGTTGCTTCCAACATTCGAATTAGGGGTTCTAGTTCACTTTTGGGAAATCAGGCACCTCTAATTATACTTGATGGTACTATACTAGAGGGTTCACTTGCAGATATAAACTCTGAGGACATTGAAAGTATGGAGGTATTAAAGGGATCTGCTGCCGCGGCATTGTACGGCTCTCGAGCTGCCAATGGTGTTGTACAAATCTTTACCAAAAGAGGAAGTAAGAACTTTGGCACTTCTGTCCGGATAAGAAATGAAATAGGGCTAACGTTTATACCTGAAGGAAGGCAACCTTCTATAGCACAGCACCACAATTACAAGCTTGATTCTAGTGGTCAGTTTTTATTGGATGATGCAGGCGGTTACATTCTTGAAGAGGATAGGATTATTGATAACCCTTTTCCCGTATACTACGATAATCTATCACAATTTTTTAATCGAAATTTGACTCATACGGAGACAGTATCTCTTGCTAGTCGGACAGAATCATCTACTACTTATATCGCTGCCTCAAATTTATTTCAAGATGGGATTTTAAACTTCAGTGCATTTGGATATGAGCGTCAAACTGTCCGGTTAAATCATGATCTTGACATATCCGATAAACTGCGTCTAAGCACATCAACTTATTTTGCTGTAAGTGAAGGTGTTGAGCCTGATTTAGGTGCCGGAAGCCCTTTTTATGACATTTTGTTTGTTCCTCCCCATGCTGATTTGAGTGCTCCAAATGATGAAGACGGTTCTCCATACAATTGGAATGCCCAAGCCGAGACAAAGTGGCCATCAACGGAAACAAATCCGCTCTATACGTTAGAAAATGAAAAGGTTACGATTCAATTGCAACGAGTAACAGCTAACTATAGATTGGAATACGATATAACGGATTATTTATCACTGCAAGGGGCTTATGGAGTTGATTATAGAACAACTGATAGAGACTTTTTTGTTGACAAGGGTTGGCTAGATACAGAAAATAGTACTTATGACGGAGGATATATTTCAAGGGGTAGAACTAAAGACCGAAAAGATAATATTTCGGCAACCTTAAGTCTTGATAGAGATGTCACCGAGGATCTTAATGTAAAGGCCAAGTTGTCTTATCTTTATGATTATCGACGAGTTCATAGTGTTACGGCAGGCGGTGGTGAATTGGGAGTTACTTCACTCAACGACTTAAATAACGTCACTGCAGACAACGAGTTTGTAGGGTCATCTCTTTTTGAAATTGTAGAAAAATCTTTTGCTACAATTGTTGCTCTTGATTACAAAGACCGCTATCTCTTAGATTTTTTGGTTCGTAGGGATGGCAACTCTCTTTTCGGGTCAGATGTTCGACAACAAACCTTTTATAGGATATCCGGGGCATACCGTATATCAGAAGATTTTAACATTCCCGGTATTCAAGAGTGGAAGATACGTGCTTCTTATGGAACTGCCGGACTTTTACCCCCTTTTACTGCACAATACGAGACTTTTAACATTTCTTCTGGTATAGCGACAAAAAGTACTATTGGTAATGCTGAATTAGGTCCATTTTACTCTGCGGAATTGGAAATAGGAACAAATATTCAACTATTTGATTTCATCAATTTTGAGTATAATTATGCAGAAAAAGATACCAGGGGTCAAGTATTGCCAGTGGACATTCCTGTTGAAATTGGCGGATTCGCTTCGCAGTGGAGAAATGCCGGTACGCTCTCTGCTTATACCAACGAGATAACTTTAGGCTTCAATTGGATAAGTAATCCAGAGGCTTCATTTGATACCACCTTTTTGTTCCAATCGACAAATCAGATAGTAACAGATTTAGAACGACCTAAATGGCAAATAGGACCTAGTAGTGCTTTTATTATTGAAAATGGTAAGCCATTTGGAGCTTACCTTGGCAATCAAATCTTAACTAGCCTTGGTGATTTAGCTCCAAGTCAGGATCCTTCCAAACATTCAATCAATGATGAAGGGTACGTTGTGGACGAGAATGGTAACCCAGTGTTTCTTCTGGATGAATCTGGTAATAAAGCACAGGTTCAAATAGGAGACATAAATCCTGACTTTACGCTAAGTCTAAATTCGACCTTTAGATACAAAGGTCTTAGTGTATTTATGTTGTGGGATTGGAAGAATGGTGGAAACGTATATAACAACACCAAGCAATGGACCTATCGGGAGTTGTTACATCCTGAGGTTGATCAAACTGGCAAGCCGGAAGGCTCTAAGAAGCCTTCAGACTATTATAGTGGATTGTATAATATCAATGCCATAACCAGTCATTTTGTTGAAGATGCTTCTTATCTCAAACTGCGCGAACTAAATCTCAGCTATAGGTTTTCTGGAATAAAAGCTTTTAACAGAAATGCTGATGTTAGGTTTAGTTTAATTGGACGAAATATTCTTCAATTAGATAACTATTCTGGCGTAGATCCTGAAGTTACTGTTCGTGGGGTTGGTGACCAAACAAACTTTTATTTTGATGGCTTTGGGTATCCTACTTTTACCACTGTTACAGGAGGTTTAGAAATTAATTTTTAAAATATCAATTGATGAAAAATATAGTAATATTCTGCTTGACTGCAATTTTTCTCTGCTCTTGTCAGGGCCTAGAGGTAGAAAATCAAAATGAACCGGAAACGGAAAGAGTTCTTCAAACCGAAGATGACTTTAAAGCTGTTCTTGATGGTGCTGCTTATCAATGGTTTAATGGACTTTTTAAACCTGAACCAGCAATGACTTTATTGGTTGCAGCTGATGTGGGTACATCTTCATGGGGAAATTTTGGGATGAGGGAAGCCGGTACTGTGGGTGCTCCCTATGGTTTGGGTTCTCATAGTGCGATCAACAATACTGTGACTGCAAACTACAAGGGATTTTTAGAGATTCCGTATAATGAATTGTACTCTGCAGCCACTAGTGCTAACGACATTATTTCTGTCTTGGCACAAATAGAAATTGACCAAGAGACAGAAAATCAATATAATGCGTATGCGTATTTTCTCAGAGGTATAGCTTTTGGCTATTTAGGGTTGCTTTTTGATAAGGCACTGATTTTTGATGAGAGTTCGGAATTGGAATCACTGACTTATGAAGGCTTTGTCCCCTATGATGAGGTTATTGCCCAAGCCGTCAAAGATCTTGATAGTTCTGTTCAATATGCTAATGCGGCAACTAGCATAAACATTGAAGGATTTAATGGCATCAGTATTAACAAGGATCAGTTAATCAAGTTAGCCAATGGGTATCATGCGAAATTTCTAGTACAATCTGCCCGTACATTGGCAGAAACCAATGCTATTGACTGGAATACAGTACTCACGAGGATCAACTCAGCGAATCTGGATTATGATTTTGTTCCTATTGCTGATGGTAATACTTGGTGGTTTGCACAATTTTATACCAATAATGCTGGTTGGATGAGGGTTGACCAGAAGGTTATCAATATGGTGAATCCATCTTCTTCTCCTTATCCTTATCCAGAAGGGGGTTATGCGTCAGATGCTGATGCGGTATCCGCTCAGGATGCAAGGTGGGGCAGTTCCGTTGAACACAAATTTAGGTTTGCCGGGGCAGCTCCATTTAGGGCAAATCGTGGGATATATTTTTACTCCTTATGGAAATTCAATGATTATGAAAGTTGGAGGTTAGCTGGTGCTCGGGGTCCGATGAAAATATTTGAGGCAACTGAAGCGAAGCTAATTAAAGCTGAGGCACATGTTAGGCTGGGACAAGATTTACCCACTGCAGTTGATGTAATTAATGAAACTCGGGTTGGCTTAGGACAGAAAGAGCCTGCTACGGTAGCTGATACTGATCTTCTTGACAAAATATATTATGAAAGAATACTAGAATTATATGAATCAATAGGTAATGGTTTCTTTGATCGCCGAAGATTTGATGATTTGGGTTTAAATCAGTTTTTGCATTTACCAATTCCAGCAAAGAATCTAGACTCATGGGGAGCTGAGTTGTACACAACTGGAGGAGGGTAATAGTTGAAATAAAAATACAAAAAGGAGTAGGATTAATAGGAAAAGCCCTTGTCTTACAAGGGCTTTTTTCTTTAATACGTTATCGGCATTTCAAAATAGATTTTCCTTTTAATATCGGACTGAACATTCTTGGTCTTATGAAAAAAATGTAAATTATTTACTGATGGTATAATCTTGGTTGTTTTTTCTCAATTCGACTTTGGTTGGTAATGAGACATTTGCAAGAGAAAAGCCAATAAACGAGGAAATTCTATCAATTTGTTCTGTTTCAGGTGCTGTTTGTATTTACATCTTATTCGGAGTTGTAATAATATACAAAGAATCCTATATGAAGGTTTTATTTTTGGAAAAGACAAGAAATAGGGCAATTTAGACACCCAAGATGAGCAAATTGGTGGTTGCACTTCTTTTGCTAACAGATTATCTGAATGTAAAAATTAAATTAACTATATGAAGCGTTAATTTTTATTAGTCATTGAGAGGATTTATATTGACACCGTGTGGATTTTTTCTTTGAATCAAATTCTTTAATGCATTAGGTATCTACGTTTGTGTAGTATCTAAAAAAGGGCGAAAGATGTTCGAATGGTAAAAGAGAGTTTGGGGAGATTCCCAATATTTGAATAAAAGGCAGTACTTTCGTACGTCAATTCTTACGAGATTGAACTATCGTTTGTGATTTAATGAGAATTAGCATAACATTGGTTTGTTTTTTTTCAATTCAACTTCGCTCTTTCGCACAAGATCAAGATAGAGTATTCACCTTTAAGCTAATTGAGGAAAGACGTTTTACTTTCAACCAATATGAGTCGATCAAGGTTATTCCTGTATCAGATACATCCTATTTTATTGTAGGATATCACGAGGTTGTTCTCTTTGATAGGAATAATGGACGAGTGAATTCTTTGTTAAATTTTGGAAAAGAGGGCTATATATCCAGTTTTACTACTGATGAGAGTCATTTCTATGTAGTAAATAATGATGAACGTACGTTAAGAAAACACAAAATGGACAATGAAGAGGTTTATTCGTTAAAACCATTTGAGAGGTTAGACAATGCGATTTTTATGCATGGGGACAATTACATTATATCTCACTATCAAAAAGAAGAAGATGAGTGGAAGTATAAATTCACAATATACAATGTTGAAAGTAAGCGAATATTGAATTCATATTCCTTTGTTGATTTGTTAGAGAAAAGGTTCAACAAATCTTATGGGGAGGAATGTGCGGAGTTTATTTTTCAAGGATGGTTTACTTCAAACACTGATACTACCTTTTATGTCAGTGATCGAACTTCACTAATTTTTGCTTTTGATAATCAAGGAAATTTAATCTATATCAAAGAAGAAATTAACGGTATTTCCTTGCCAATTGACAAGGAAAGGAAATTCCTTGGAAATAGAACTTGTCATTTAACACCTGATAGACGGAGAATTAGATCTTCATCAAGTGATGATGAATATCTTTATTTGTTATCCAATATATTGGATAATTCAGATGAATACGCTGTAATTGATATATATGGCGTAGATGGAGGGTACTATGCCGGAAGTGCAAGGGTTCCATACTTAAATGGTGATTTTTCCCCATATCCCAATAATATAAGTACAGCAGAAGGGAGTATAATAGTGATATACGATGATAAATCAATCGTGGAATATAAATTGGAAAAATTCAACAAATCGGATTTATAGTATTATCTCTATAGTCCTTTTGTTGGTAGTCTTTGTTTATAGCATCATTCATTTTAATTTTTTTGTTGTAAGCATAATGGCTTCGGGTGTCATAGGTTCTGTAAACGTGATTATAGTGTCATTAGTTCTTCTACTCATTTTGAATATAGTTGGGGTTTATTTTGTTTTCCAAAGAAAAAAGTTAGGTTACCTATTGGAGTTATTTAATCAAGTATGTATTTAATTTACTTATTACTAATCTTTGTTGACGAAAATTGTGAATGTGGTCTTCTGATACCTTCTTGGTCTATAAATCAGCATTTTGTTTCACTCATACTTATCATCATTGTACTTAGTTTGGGAGCAGCAGAAACTTCCAATGCTAAATTGAGCTAATCATTTACAGCCTAGAATAAACCCATTAATGCAAACTTGGGCCAAAGTTTTCAACTATAAATCGAAGTTATCCCAATTGGATAAATAAGGGGGGGGGGGATTGTTGATTAGTTTTTTCATTTTAGTTACATATTTCACTTATACTTATCATTATTGTGCTCTGAGTTAAAGAGAAATTTCTGATATTAAATGGAGTTTATCAATTACGCTTTACACACAATTCCCTTCAATTGATGATTGATTAATGATTCCCAAACATTCTTTAAGAAAATAGGAAGGATAATTTGCCACTCATCAATGACCACATCTTCACCAAATGTATAGGTCAGTCTAAAAAAGAAAATTCACTGCTTATAGTAAAGAACTTAAGCATTTAACATAGATGATTTTACACGCTTGATTAGTCCTCATCATCTATAGTCATGTTCTCAAGTTTATATTTCGAGGGATTGAGTTTTCTGTCAATATAAAAGACCATAAATATACATACTAATAATAAAACACTTTCGAACAATCTAAAAATTTCGAAATGGGGAGTAGTATAAGAAACAAGTGTAACTATTGTTGAAGCGACTAAAAGGACATAAATCTTGGGTACATAACTGTTCAGTTTATTTGTTCTATATTTTTTTAGTAAAATATTTGCGTTGCAATGAACAAGAGAAAAGAGTATCAGACACAAGGAAAGTCTATGTAATGGTCTTTCTAGTGTATACTCATCCAAGAATCGTCCATTTATGTAAGCTTCATAATGCCAAACAGCTACATACCTTGACCATAATAAAATGGACGATATAAGAAGCACTACAGACAAACAAACAAAGAAATATGCGTAAATGAATTTTGCTTTCATTTTGGAATGTGGGGAACGATTTCACAATCTGGTGTCATATAAAACAATGGACCAAGGCTATCTCTTAAATGTGCACATGGGTCATCGGTTGGTGGAGGCAACAGATCTTCCCCTCCTTTGCATTTACGTTTAACGTTATCAAGACTATAATAATTAGAGGCAAAATAGCCGGCAAGAGTAATGGCGCATATTATACCCCCTGATGCAGGATTCAAAGGAGATAAGCATCCCGTTATAAGACTGGAAGTAGCAATGGTAAGATTTACCATTGCAGCTTCCCTTGCTTCTTTGCAAGAGTCAGGATTAGATTGAAGCATTTTAGGTGGTGAAGTTCTATATTGAGTTCTTGGTGAATTAGACATCGTCCCCCCGATTATAGAGTTGGAATACACTTCTCGGTGAAAAGATTTTACTTGGAATGTATTATTTAAAACTATCTCTGAAAGAATCATTGCGTTAAGGAAATAGTTGTATCTAGTGAACTCGGTTTCAGTCAAATTTAATCCTAAAACATTTTTCATGAACTTTTCAATGGCGTAATTAAATCCTGCATCAATAATATCTTTTTCAAAATCATGAAGCAATTTCTTATCAACTTCGTTTAATTGAGATTTAAGATCAGACTCTGGATTTAGCAACTTGCTTATTTCGGATTTTTCAAGATGCAGTCCCCAAGATTCATTTATTTCTATAACAAAATCTTCTATGCTCATATTGGAAGACAAGTTTAAAGGGATGTCTATTAAACTATTGAACAATGTAAAATCAAAAGTCCTTTTGGTGGTATGAGATTGGTCTGATGTCTCTTTCGTACAAGAGATAATAAAGACTAAACTTAGAATTATTAAAAGTTTTTGAGGTCATCATTTAAGCACATACCAGATTTTTTTGGTCGTACATTTTATTGATATGGAAGTTCTTTGACGTAGATACATTAAAAATAAGCTCTAATTACTTTGTTGCAGAAACATTGAAATGAAAATTAAAAGTTCTATTATAGTTGATTACAAAATAAACAAAAGGTCATTCCTGTTGATTATTTTCCTAATAAGATTTATTGATATTTGCCTATAATTTCGTATCTTTGATGCTTATAAATACACCCTATTATGAATATTTTTAAAGGTCAAAACCTCTTAGAGTTCTCTGCACGCTTCCAAACGGACTTAGATTGCAAGAAATACCTCTCCGAAATCAAATGGAAAAAAGGCTTCAAATGTGTCCGATGTGGACACAAAGCTTGTCAGGTACGCAAGGATTTTTCCCGGACGTGCAACATCT
>MKWU01004061.1_pt1 | contig 17931 bp, 21 predicted proteins | sample 809101 | NCBI WGS metagenome assembly MKWU01 (sample SAMN05860141, study PRJNA318959) | sponge metagenome | host: Aplysina aerophoba | place: Slovenia: Piran, Adriatic Sea, Gulf of Piran | collected 2013-05-07
CGGCAGGAGTGGCGGCAGGCGGCGTGCGCGCCGCCACGCCGTCGGCCTGGCGCGGGCTCGATGCCGGTGCCGGCGCAGCCGGTGTGAGCACTTCCGGCGCCGGTGCGGCCGCCCGCGGCGCTGCCACCGCCGGTATCAGACAGGGCGCCGGGCATGCCAGCACGGCACCGCCGAGCAACATCGACGGGGACGGCAACACCACAACCGGAGGCAGGGCGGCGCCTCCCGCCAGCGGGCCGGCGCGCAACTCGGCCGCCGCCAGCGCGTACTCGGGACTGCGCGGAAACCGCCGTCCCAGCTCCTCCAGCGCGGCCGCCGCCTCCGCGGAACGTCCCGTGGCGCTCAGCAGTGCTACCAGTCCGTACCCGGCAACCGCGCCGTCGGCGCCGCCATCGGCGTGCTCATCCCGCGCAAACGCCTTGCGCAACGACTCCTCCAGAGCGATGTTATCGAGCCCCTGACCGGCGCGCGCCAGCCCGGCGTGCACCGCGATCGGTGCTTCCCAGGGGGACGACTCGCCGCCGATCTGACCGAGTTCCAGGAGCAGCAGCGCCTGCCGCCGGCCGGCGTCGGGAAGTCGTGACCGGCGCAGTTCGTTGAGCGCCTGTTCGACGCCGCCGCGCAACTCTGCCAAGTCAACCGGCACCGCGCGCAGCACGCCGACGCTTTCGGTGCCCAGGGCGTGTTCATACCGTCCGAGGACGGCGTCCACCGTGCGTTGCTCCGGCGCGGCGGTAACTACCTGCAGCACCAACGGGAACAGACGCGCATCGCCGGGGTGCTCGGCCAGCCAGCCGTCCAGCAACGTCAACGCGGCGTCCAATCGGCCGTTCGCCGCAAGCTCGGCGGCTGCATCGCCGGGCGGCTGCGCAGGGTGAGCGCCAGGCGCCGCCGCCGCCAGCGCGATTGCGATCAGGCCGGTTGCGAGCGGATTCCGCAGCCGTGACAGCCGCCAGCGGCCGTGGGTTGCGGGCAGCGCGGCGGTCGACGCTTCCGAGTTAGCCACCACCGCCGGTGTCGCGGTCGCGCGCAAGGGCGTCGTCCGGGTCCTGTTCCTGATGCCGAGCGCCAAACGGCCACCGTCTGCGCCGGCGGGGCGCTTCCTCGGGCACCGGCTCGTCGCCGGGAACGTCAGCCCGCGGTGTGTCGTCCGGCAGCACGGGTTCGGCCTCCGCCGGCATTGGTTCCTCGGCTTCCGCCACTTCATCGTGGCCGCCACCGCGGTCGGGCGCGGCCGTACGCCGCCGCCCGCCCCTGAGCAGGGTCATCGGCACGACCAGAACGGCGCCGAGGATGAGCGCGATCAGGCTGGTGAGAAACACCGGCACGCCACGGAAGGTGTAAACCCCCAGCGACACGTCGGACCGGTTCTCAAGATTCAACGCCGAAAAGGCGGTCACCACGATCAACAATCCGATGACGCCGAACACTCTCCAAGGTAGCGGCAGGCGGTCTCTCACGGATTGATTATCGGCAGCTTTCAACGATGACCCGCGCACAAACGCTGCGAACGGGTTACATCCGGCGGCGCAGGTTCCGGATGAATTGGTACAGGTTGAACCCACCGAAGCCGAACAGGCCGACGCTGCCAAGGATCAGCAACGTCTTCAGCAGGCCGCCCAACACGGGCAGCAGACCCAACAGCGACCCGAGCACCAGCAGGGCAAGCCCCCCGCCGACACCACCAGCTGCGCGAACACCCTGTTGCGATACCTTCTCTCGCGGTACGATATCCGACATCCTCAGGCCCCCTCGCGTCCAAAGGTAGCGACCGGCGGCGGCGGCGTCCACAAGCATCCCCGCAACCCGGCGTACGGGCGTGCGGGGCGTGCGACCTTGTATTGCACGCGGAACGGCGATTCGGCTATGGTGCTGGCGACTCGCCGAGCGCGGGCAGCCACGGAATCCCAAAACAGGAAAGGGAGATGACAGCCAACACTCAAGCATCGCCCGCCGCACCGGGTTAAGCAAGCAATGGCAGCGAGGCAAGCGGCCGCGAACTGCACCATCGGCGCCGGTTCGATCTTCCACGGCAGGCTCCACGTATCCGGGACGATACGAATCGAAGGCAAGTTTCAGGGCGACATCCATACCGAAGGGGACGTGATCATCGGTCCCACTGGCCAAGCCAAGACCGACATCAACACTGGCAAGGTGGTGGTGGCCGGCACCTTCATCGGCAATATCCATGCCAGTGAAGAGGTGTACGTGGCGCAGACCGGCAAGGTGCTTGGCGGCATCACCACCCCCAAGCTCACCCTTGAGCCGGGCGTAGTGCACAGCGGAAACGTCACCATTACCCAGGACAAAGCCGAGAACGTGGTCGAGTCGGTTCGCAGCGCCTACGGCGCCGATGCCGAAGACGCGTTCACCGATGCTCCCGGCGATCCACTCCGGCTTGAGGGACCGCGGTGAGACGGCTCAAGAGCGACGCGGACATCGGGCGCATTCGGGAGTCCGCGGCCCTGGTCAAGGAGAGCCTCGGGCTGTTGCGCCGCAGCGTCCGCCCCGGCATCACCACCGCCGACCTCAACGAGATCGCGTCGCGGTTTCTTGCCTCGCGCGGCGCGCAACCGGCGTTCCTCGGCTACATGGACTACCCCGCCGCCATTTGCGTTTCCATTAACGACGAGGTGATTCACGGCATTCCGGGCAAGCGGCGGCTGCAAGATGGCGACATTGTCGGCGTGGACCTGGGGGTGGAGATCGATGGCTACTTCGCGGACGCGGCGCTCACCGTGCCGGTGGGCGAGATCCCCGACGAGGTGCGGCGGCTCCTGGAGGTAACCGAGGAGTGTCTGCGGCTGGGTATCGGGCAGGCGGTAGCGGGCAACCGCATCCGCGACATCTCCAATGCCATCTTCGAACACGCCCGCGAAGCCGGTTACGGTGTCGTACGCCAGTACTGCGGCCACGGCGTCGGCTTTGCCGTGCACGAGGATCCGCAGGTGCCGAACTATCCCGGCGGCGGCGAAAACCCCCGGCTCAAGCCCGGCATGGTGCTGGCGATCGAGCCGATGCTCAACCTGGGAACTTCCGAGACGTCGGTGCTCGACGACGGTTGGACCGTGGTTACCGGCGACGGGCGGGCGTCGGCCCACTTCGAGCACACCATCGCCATACTCAAGGACCGCACCGAAGTCCTCACCGCGTAGCGTCAGTCAACGCTTTCAACGCAGTCACGCACCCGGCCAGGTCACTCCCAGTCCCAAGTTCCGGTGTCCTTCACCGCGGTGGCAACCTTGATGCTCGACAGGCCGCCGCCGGCGGTACCGGCGAACACGAGGTCGCCGTGGCGGGCGAACATGGTGACGTGCGCCCGGTACAGTTGGCTGGTGCTGCGCGGCCCGCGCCGGACATCGGAGAGGTCCAGGTCCCGCACGCCAAACTGGTAGAAGCCGTAGCCTTCCGTGCCAATCAGCATCTGGTCCTCGATGTCGATGAACAGCGTCAGGGGTACCTCCTCGACGTCGTCGTCCGGTGGCTCGATCGTGCCAAGAAGTTCCAGGTTGTTGCTGTCCAGGCTGTAGATCTCGCCGGCGCGGTTGGCAAAGTAGCAATTGTCGGTTCCCAGACACCATATCCCGCGGTAATCGCTGTCCTCGGGGGCCCGCGCCTCACGCTGCAGGGGGTCATCGAGATTGCCTCCGAAGTACACCCGTTTGCCGACCGTGAGCCAGTACTTGCTGCCGTCGTGGAATGCGTCATACGGGCGTCCGCTTGCCGTTGCTTCCACCGGCAGTTCCACGCGGGAGAACTCCTGGCAACCATCGCGACTCACGAACAATCCGTCATTGTGGACAATCGCCAGAATCTCGCCGGCGCGGCCCGGAATCGCGAACACGCGCAGGATCTGCCCGGATATGCCGGTGGCCCGCTGCCAGCTCGGCGCCTTCGGATCGGCATCGGCATGATACACGCCGTTGTCCGTCCCCACGCACAGCGTGGCGTTGCGCTGCGCCATGCCGAGCACCGGCATCTCCACGGAACCCGACCGCGGTCGCCGTACTTCCTGCCAGCTGTCCCGCCCGATCGGCCGGCTCCACATTCCATGCGCGGCCACGTAGAAATAGCCGGCTACCTCCGCCGTTGCGCTCACGGTAAGATTGTCGTGGAGGTTCCGGTTGTCGCGTTCGCTCTCGGTGGCCAGCGTGTGGTAGATCCCCAGTACGTCGGGCTCGCAGGCCACGACCAACACCAACGCCAACACGCCCAGCAGGTGCCGGCCGGCGCGCCCCAGCCCCAGCCGCCTGGACCACATGCTTCGTTCCGCCATCAGAAGTGATACACCGCGGTCGCGGACGCACTGACGAAGTTGCCGAAAAAGTGCGGATCGCTGGCATCCGCCCACGGCGGTTCCCAAGAGAACCAGTACTCGAGCGTGGCGCCAAACGACCAGTCGGGGGTGGCGCGCCACAGAAATCCCGCTCCCGGTTGCAGGGCGAATGCCACCCGGGTGTTGTCCACCAAGCGCATCACCACGGCCCCCAATCCGGCGCTGATTGGAATCTCCATCTGCGGCAGGCTGATCACGTAGCCGCCGCGGACCAGGATCGGCACCATGTACCAGAGCGCGTCGTTGATGTCGACGGCCAGACCGCCGCCAAGTTCGGCGCCGATCGTGAACGACTCATTCAGGTAGACGTTCCAGTTGACGGCCGCCGAGCCCACCACCGACAGGTTGGCGGGCAGCACGTTGTTCCTGTCGCCGTCGGGGGTCTCCACCTCGTCGGTAGCCAGCAGGAACAGCGGCAGGGCAATTCCCAGCCGCATGGCCAGCGTGCTGTCCCCGAATCCATAGCGCGGCGCGACCAACGGTTCGCCGTCAGCCTCGCTCCCGACGCCGTCCTCACCCTGATCCTGAGCCAGCGCGGCGGTCGGCAAGGCCAGCCCACCAACCAGGACCAGCGCCCCAAGCGTGGTGGTACAGAGCCACCGGTACAAGCAAATCACCGCAGCTACCCTACCACCTGGCGCCCGGCACCGGCAACATCTAACCTCCAGCGGGTCGCGCGGCAACGGTGTCCGGCGTGGCGCCGACGCGCCGGTATATGCCGTCCAGTACGCCGTTGACGAATCGATAGGAATGCTCGCCGCCGAACTGCCCGGCCACCGCCACGCTCTCGTCGAGCGTCACCTCGGCCGGGATGTCGCGCTGGTGCAGCAGGCAGTAGGTGCCGACCCTCAGCACCGACAGGTCGATCCGGGACACGCGCTCAATGTCCCAGTGCTCCAGATGGCCGGCAATCTCCCGGTCGATTGCCGCCAGGTTCTCGATGCACCCGGCGACCAGCAACGAGGCAAACTCGAGCGTCGCCGGCGCCATGCCGCGCCGCCGCTCGGTGCCGATCCAGGAGTAATCGAACAACTCGGTCAGGGGCGCGCGTGATATCTCGAACCGGTACATGGTCTGCACGGCGATCGTGCGTGCCTCGCGCCGCTTGCCCATCAGCAACCGCCCACCCGCGCGCCGAGCCGCGCTACCACTGAAGATTCTCCTCGAAGATGCGCACCTCGGCCTCCTGGCGCAGATCGTCCAGGGTGGCCAGCAGCGCGGACTGGTATGCCTGCGTCTGCACGCTGTTCGCCAGCAGCACGCGGATCTGGTCGCGTACCGTGCTGTCCGAAAGCGGATTGACCGGATCGTCGAGGCCGAGGATGCGGGCCGTCAACTTGTCGACCACGCGCACGATGTGGAAACCGACGTTGGAGCGCAGCACCCCGCTGGTCTCGCCTTCGTCCATGCCGAACGGCGCCTCGAAGAACTCCCGCCCCAACAGCTGGCTGGTGGCTTGGTCGTCGCGCCGCAGGTAGGTACCGAACAGGCCGCCTGAGTCGTGCGACTCGGCATCCTCGGAATGGGTGCGCACCAGTTGATCGAAGCTGGCGCCGTTCATCAACTCGCGGTGCACCCGCTCCGCACGCTCGCGCACCGCCAGGCGCGCGGACGCCTCGTTGACATTGCGCGTATCGAAGAAGATGTGCTTGAACTGAACCATGTCCGGCTGCACGAACACGGTGGTCTTGTTCGCCTCGTAGAACTCCTCGACATCCGCCTCGTTGGGCAACTCGACGCTGCGCAATTCGTCGCCGCGCACGCGCGCCACGTAGCGCTGTTGAATGAGCGCCTTGCGAAGTTGCTCGCGGTACTCGTCCCAGGACAGGCCGGTCTCGCTGACCAGCGACCGGTACTCGGCGTCGGTGAGCGCGCGTCCCAGGTTCAGGCGGTGCCCCTCCTGGTCACGAAGCTGAGCGATGCGAGCGTCCACGTCGGCATCGCTCACCGTCACGCGTTCGCGCTCCGCGGCCTGGTCGAACAGCTGCTCGCCGACCAGGAGATCCAGGATGGCCGGACGCTGCTCGACCGGTACCGGCTGACCGGTGCGCAACTCCAGCAACTCGATCTGGGTGCGCAGTTCGCGCACGCCGATGACGGCAATCTTCTGAAGCCGTACGGTGGCTGCGGGGCGATCGATCGCCTGCGACGCGACGACGCCCGGAATCAGGACGCCCGGAATCAGACTGACGAGAATCAGAGCAAGACGGGTTGTGCGGCCGACCATGGTCCTCCGGAACGCAATATACCACGCGCCACGGTCGCAGGACGAACCGGTTGGCCAAGATGGCGTACGGACGGCAGGCTGCTACATGGTGACGAACTCGCGAAACCCGATCTTTTCCTTGAGTTTCTTCACGCCGGCAAGCTTGGTATCCAGGGACAGGCCCCGGCGCAGGTGCTCGGCAGCGCGGTCATTGTCGCCACTGCTGGAGTAGATCTCGGCAATCTTTTTGTGGAAGAACGCGGAGTCCTTGCGCGAAATCTCCAGGTCGATCAGATCCTCAATGTGGTCGATGACCACGTTCGCCGGAAGGCGCGGCACCATTCTGAAGCAGATCAGGGTGCGCAGCCGTTCCACTACCTCGTCGATGAAATGACGAAAGTAGGGACGCTCGCGTTCGTACAGGAAGAGCCGCCGATACAGGTCCGCCGACTTCACCAGGTCGCCACGCCGCTCGAATGCCTCCGCAAGGAGAAACGAACAGTCCATGAAATCCTCGTGGGACATGTACTTGCGCAGATCGATGTGGGCCATGAGGAGTTGCTCGTAAATCTCCAACGCCTCCTCGTCGTGGGAGTTCAGCAGATCATAGAAGATGAGTTTGGTTTGACTGACGTAGTCGTGCCGGCGCTGCCTGAGGAAGTCGCGGTAATCGAACGTGACGGTCCGGAACAGGCTGGCATGGGTGCGATCGTAGTTGGTGCGCCGCTGCGGATCGCTGAGCACCTCGTAGGCGTCGATAAGCGACCGCATGCGCTCGTCAGAACCAGCGAGTGCGGTGTCGGGATGAAGTTCCTTGGCACGGCGACGAAAAGAGCGTTTGATCTCGACGGCGCTGGCCCGCGGCGAAATACCGAGGATCTTGTAGTGGTTGGGAGACAAGGCACAACCCCATTGGCCGTGACGGGGACTGCCCCTCCCTGAACTGCCCGCCCGATAACCTGGCGGCCATTCCACCAAGCTATCGTCGCGAAGTTTAGGATACGCCGATCAGGCTGTCAACCCTATTGTGCCGCCGCGCGCCGCCGCCCCGGGGCATCGCGCCGGCGGCATCGCCACGGGCCTGTTGTCCACCGTCCGGTCCCGTGGTACAAGGGTGCACACGACTGCCTGACATGCTCGGATTTCTGATCAAGAAAGCGTTCTTCGATACTTGGGACAACCTGTTCCGGGTGCTGCTGCTCAACATTGGCTTCTACGCCCCGGTCGCGCTGCTCGTGTACGCACCGGTAATCGCCCCGGGCCTGGCGCTCACCCTGGCACTGCAAGTGGTTGCGCTGGCTTGTTTCTGCGTCTATACCGGCGGAGCGAGTGCGGTGGCGAGCGCGATTGCAGACTACCAGTCGCCCGGCTTCGCGTCGTTCTGGGATGCAATCCAGGACACCTACCAGACCACGCTGCTGTTTGCATTGGTCAATGGCGTCTACTTCGTGATCCTGCAGGTGGCGTTCCGCGTGTATGCCCAGGTGGACCAGGCGGTGCTCGGCATGATGGGCCAGATCATCCTGCTGTGGGTCACCGTCGGGTGGGTGCTGGCGGCGCAGTTCTTCTTTCCGATCCAGTCGCGGCTCGAGCGCACCCCGCGCAAGATGATCCGCAAGATGCTGCTCCTGTTCTTCGACAACACCGGGTTGATGCTGGTGCTCGCGGTCGGAGCGTTGGGCATTGTGGCGGTGTCGCTGTTCACGGGCGGCATTCTGCCGGGGCTCGGGGCCGTTCTGGTGTGGCACAACGTTGCGTTGAAACTGCGCCTCTACAAGTACGATTACCTGGAGGAGCACCCGGACGCCGACCGCAAGAAGATCCCCTGGGACGCCCTGCTGGTGGATGACCGCGACCGGGTCGGCAAGCGAACGCTGCGCGGAATGATTTTTCCCTGGAAGGAGTAGCACGCGGCGCAGCCCGGGGCGGGAGGCCAGGCTAGGCGACGTGCAGGCGGCGACCGACCTCCTGAGCTTCGACCTCGGAGTTGAGCACGCCTGAGTTCTTCAGGAACATGCCCTCCCCCTCCATCGCCTTCATGATCCGCTGCAAGGCTCGGTTGGCGCTGATCGGGGATTTGCCGACAAACGCGTAACAGCGCTTGCCGGAGATCATCCCGGCGTTCTTCAGGTAACGTGACACCACGTCCGGAATCTTGCCGGTAAAGGTGGTGATCGCCTCCCCGCCTATGGCAATGTAGCCGTAGATGGTAAGCTTGCTATTGACGTCGTGGCCGCCGTCGATCACATCGACCTGATGGCCCTGGGTCTCGATCCCCTTCGCCAGCGCCTGCGCAAGACCAAGCAGCCGTTTGCGATTCTTGCCCTCGAAGAATACTACCGCGATACGCATATGCAAGGAGCTGTTGGCACTTGAGCCAGTATAGGGAGCCGCCAAATGCGTGGTCAATGGGAATCCGGTACTTGGCCGTCGTGTTGGTCGCGGCCGCGGCGGTTGTGAGCTGCGCGAAATCGGAGGCGCCTGCGGGAACCGAATCCAAACCGGTCCTGGCGCTCCCGGAGAGCGTGGTGCTCGCCGAACACGCGCCGCCGTTCTACTCGTTGCAGGAGTCCGCGGACGGCGGCCAATGGATTGCCGTGTTCGCCGACGCGGCCGACCTCACCCTGCGTCTTGCGCGCGGCCCGCTGGCCGCGCCGCAGGCGGCCGTGGACGAGGTGGTAACCATCGACCGCATCGACCTGGTGCCGGGTATCAACCCCTACTTCGGCCGCCACGCCTACCTGCAGCACGCCGGACTCGAGCACCTGTTCTATGCCGACCAGGAACTCGCGGACGCGCGCGTCACGAAGTGGATCTACCGCTCGCTGGACAGCTCCGACCCGTGGACGGTCGACCTGCTGCCGGAGCCCTTTGTGCCGGTCGGCGTACTACCGGGCACCGGATCCGATTCGGAACATGCCGGGTTCACGCTGTTCGGCCTGCCTGGCGAACGGGCCGAACAGCCCGCGCTGGCGTACGAGGTGCGGCCCGCTCTGCTGGCCGAGCATTCCGCTCCAATCCATGCCGGCGACCGTTCGTTGCCGCCGGATGCCGCGCCGACCGGGGCTCCCGATGCGCCCGGCCCCGCGCTCAGCCCCTTCCATTGCGCGGGCCGGTACGGCTTCTCCCTGTTCGACGCGGCCGGATTGCTGGTTGTGGAAGATGGCCATGACGGGTTGCGGGTCGAGCTTCCCGGACGCCCGCCGGAGTTGCCGCCTCCGCCCCTGTCGGTGGCATGTAGCTCCAGGGAGCTACTGGTGGTGGCATACGCCCGTGACGACCGCACCGCGCAGGAAACCAGCGACGGCGCCGCCCGCGGGGCACACGAGATCGTTGCCGTAACGGTTGACCACAGCGGCGCCATCGGTCCCGAACGCAAGATTACGCTGGCCCGCGAGGTGCACGCACTGGCGGCGTTTCCGGACCAGGGCGAGGCCGATGCCACGCATCCGACGCTCACCGTTCTGTTCTCGGAACTCGCCCTGGGCGAGTCCGGCGACCCCGAATATCGCCTCTCCCTGGTGCTGCCGGGCGCCGAAGGTTCCTATCGGAAGCTGATCCTGGCACGCGGCGGTGAGCCGGTGCAGGAAGCGCGCGCGCTACGCGCGGGCGGCAGGATGGCGGTCTTGTACCGACGTGCGAACCAACTGCGGCTGTTGCTGGCCGACGTGGCGCCGCCGCCCGCGAACGCCGGGTCGCAGAGCGCGGGCGGCTGGTAAGGGGGCCGCCGCGCGGGAGCAGGGCCGGCGGCGTTCAGATCAGCGCGGCATGCGCCCGTGATGGCGGCGCGCAACAGCCAGGCGCACGGCAGAGTGGCGCAGTGCCTCGTGGGCACGCCCGAGTTCCAGATCGTCGGGGCCGCGCTCCATCAACTCGACCGCCCGCCGGTGAGCCTCTTCGGCCAGCGCCAGGTCGATTTCGTCGGCGTGTTCGGCGCGGTCGGCGAGCACCACCACGTGATCGGGCAGCACCTGCATCACGCCGCCGCCGATCGCCACGTATCGGTCGCTCTGTCCGTCGGCCCGGATAACCAGTTCGCCGTGCTCCAGGGCAGTCAGCATCGGCTGATGGTGCGGCAGAATGCCAACCACGCCATCCGAGCCCGGCGCAATTACCATACTCACCTGCTCGTCGAACAACTGGCGTTCGATGGTCAGAATCTCCAGGCGCAGGCGCCCGGCGGCCGCAGCGCTGGTGGTCTCCGGCGTCTCGGCGTGACCGGTCCCGCTCATGTCAGCTGGCCGCGGAGTCGGCGCGCTGTTCGCCGGCGCGCTCGATCACCTCGTCAAGCGAGCCGGCCATGTAGAACATCGGCTCCGGTATCTCGTCCACCTCACCGTCGAGCACGCGCCGGAAGCTGGACACCGTATCGGCTATGGGGACGTAACGGCCTTCGCGGCCGGTGAACTGCTGCGCCACGAACATTGGCTGTGAAAGGAATTGCTGAATCTTGCGCGCGCGGGTCACCACCAGGCGGTCGTCCTCGGAGAGTTCATCCACGCCGAGGATGGCAATGATGTCCTGCAGGTCGCGGTAGCGCTGTAGCACCTCCTGCACGCCGCGCGCCGTGTCGTAGTGCTCCTGCCCCACCACACGCGGCTCAAGGGCACGGCTGGTGGAGGCGAGAGGATCGACCGCGGGGTAGATGCCGAGTTCGGCGATCGACCGCTCCAGGGCCAGCGTGGCGTCGAGGTGCGCGAACGTGGCGACCGGCGCCGGGTCGGTGTAGTCGTCCGCCGGCACGTACACCGCCTGCATGCTGGTAATCGAGCCGCGCCGGGTGGAGGTGATGCGTTCCTGCAGCTCGCCCATCTCGGTGCCGAGCGTGGGTTGGTAGCCGACCGCGCTCGGCATCCTGCCGAGCAATGCCGATACCTCGGAACCGCTCATCACGAAACGAAATACGTTGTCGATGAACAGCAGCACGTCGCGCCCCTGGTCGCGGAAGTACTCCGCCATGGTAAGCCCGGTCAGCGCCGCCCGCAAGCGTACGCCTGGCGACTCGTTCATTTGCCCGAACACCATGCACAACTTGTCTATAACGCCCGCTTCCTGCATCTCGCCGTACAGCTGGGTGCCCTCGCGGGTGCGTTCGCCCACGCCGGCGAACACCGAGTAGCCGCCGTGCTCGCGCGCCAGCGAGGAGATCAACTCCTGGATAATGACGGTCTTGCCGACGCCGGCACCGCCGAACACCCCGGTCTTGCCGCCCTGGGTGAACGGCGCGATCAGGTCGACCACCTTGACGCCGGTCTCGAACACTTCGGTGCGGGTTACTTGGTCGGTAAACGCCGGCGCCGGACGGTGAATTGGGTAGTGCTCCTTCGCCTCCACCGGTCCGCGCTCGTCGACCGGCCGGCCGAGCACGTTGAAGATCCGGCCGAGGGTAGCCTCGCCCACCGGCACGGTGATCGGCGCGCCGGTGTTGATAACCCGCTGGCCGCGGCGCAACCCGTCGGTGGTGTCCATGGCCACGGTCCGCACCACCGACCCGGACAGGTGCTGCTGCACCTCCAGCACCAAGCTTTCGGCGGACTCGTCCTGGCCCGGTGAGACGATCTCCAGTGCGAAGCGGATCGCGGGCAGGTGCTCGGCCGGGAACTCCACGTCCACCACCGCCCCGACTACCTGAACGATGCGCCCGTCAGTGGGATTCGAACCGTTTCCGTCTGCCATTGACTCTGCCATTCATTCCTCTCTCACGAACTCAGCCGGCGGCTCTCAGCGCCTCGGCGCCGCCGGCAATGTCCAGCATCTCTTCGGTAATCGACTGCTGGCGCAGCTTGTTGTAGGTCATGGTGAGATCCTTCAACAGGTCGTTGGCGTTGTCGGTGGCGTTGCGCATCGCCACCATGCGCGCCGCGTGTTCGCTGGCCAGCGACTCCACGACCGCCTGGTAGATCTGCAGTTCCACGAAGCGGCGCACCACCTGCTCCAGCAGGTTCTCCATGGCGCGCTCGTAGCTGTAACCGCCCTCCAGCGGCGGCGGCGTGTCGCGCAGATAGCTGGCCATGATCGGGCGCTGCCGTTCGTCGCCGGCGGCGTCGGTCAACGCGTCCGGATGCAGCGGCAGGAGTTGCCGCACCCAGGGCTGCTGGCGCAGTACGTTGACGAAGTCGGTGTAACCGATATACACCGCGTCGCTGGCGCCGCTCAGGAAGCCGTCGGTGGCGAGCCGGGCGATCGGGGTCACGTCGCTCTCCCGCGGGCGATCCGGCAGGTCGCCGAACTCCGCCTCGATCGTGTAGCCCGCGCGCAACATGGCGTCCCGGCCCTTGCGCCCGACCGTGATCATGCGTTGCTCGGTACCCTCTTTGCTCTGCAGGAATTGCGTGGCGGTGCGCAGCATCGACGCATTGTAGCCACCAGCCAACCCGCGGTCGCCGGAAATCAGGATCAGGACCACGCTGCGCACCGGATCGCGGTCGGTCAGCAGCCCCGTCGGCACATCCACCACCGCCCGTTGCGCAACCAGCTGCGTGAGAACCTCCCACGCCTTGGCGGCATACGGACGCGACGCGGTGACCTGCTCCTGCGCCCGGCGCATGCGCGAAGCCGCCACCATCTCCATTGCCCTGGTTACCTGCGACAAGTTGCTGATGCTGCGAATGCGCGTGCGCAGTTCGCGGATTGTTGCCATCGGACTTGCCAGGCGCTAGGCCTGGTCCTCCTTCACCTCGTACCCGGCCTGCCGCGTATATTGCCGTACGGCGGCGGACAGACTCGTTTCGATTTCGTCGGTCAGTTGCAACTCGGAATCGATGCCGCGGATAATCGCCGGCTGCGTATCGGCGATATGCCCAATCAGGCCTTCCACGTAGCTGGCAATGGCGCTTGCCGGCACCCCATTTGCAAAGCCTTGGGTCAGTGCGAAGACGCCGATTACCTGGTGAGCCAGTCCCTGGGGCTGGTACTGCGGCTGCTTGAGCAGCTCGGTGAGGCGCTGCCCGCGTTCCAGTTGGCCGCGCGTGGTCTGGTCCAGGTCGGAGCCGAACTGCGCGAACGCGGCGAGCGCGTAGTATTGCGCCAGGTCCAGGCGCAGTTGCCCGGCCACCTGCTTCATCGCCTTGGTCTGGGCGTCGCCGCCGACCCGCGACACGGACAGGCCCACGTGCACGGCTGGCCGCTGGCCGGCGTAGAACAGGTCCGACTCCAGGTAGATCTGTCCGTCGGTAATCGAGATGACGTTGGTCGGGATGTACGCGCTGACGTCGCCGGCCAGGGTTTCGATGATCGGCAGAGCAGTGAGCGACCCGCCGCCGCGTGCCGGCGACAGCCGCGCGGCCCGTTCCAGCAGCCGCGAATGCAGGTAGAACACATCGCCGGGATACGCCTCGCGGCCGGGCGGCCGGCGCAGCAGCAGCGAAATCTGCCGGTAGGCCCATGCGTGCTTGCTCAGGTCGTCGTACACCAGCAGCACGTCCTTGCCCTGCTCCATGAAGTACTCGCCGATGGCGCAGCCGGCGTACGGGGCAACGTACTGCTGCGGCGCCGAATCGGCCGCTCCGGCCACCACCACGATGGTGTGCTCCATGGCGTCGTGTTCGCGCAGCGTGGCCACCACCTGGGCGACCTGGCCCTGCCGCTGGCCAATCGCCACGTACACGCAAATCAGATCCTTACCCTTCTGGTTGATTATGGTGTCGACGGCGAGCGCGGTCTTGCCGGTCTGGCGGTCGCCGATCACGAGCTGCCGCTGGCCGCGGCCGATCGGGGTCATCGAGTCTATCGCCTTGATGCCGGTCTGCACCGGGGTGTCCACGTTGACGCGTTCCACCACGCCGGGCGCCACCCGCTCAATCGGCATCGTGGTGGTGGCCTGGATCGGGCCCTGGCCATCCACCGGCACGCCGTTGGCGTCCACCACTCGCCCGATCAGCGCATCGCTGACCGGAATCGACGCGATGCGCCCGGTGCTCTTGACCAAAGCTCCTTCTTCGATGTGGGCGTATTCGCCCACGATTACGGCTCCCACCTCGTCCGGCTCGAGGTTGAGGGCAATGCCCTGCACGCCGCCCGGGAACTCCAGCAGTTCGGTGGCCATCACCCCCGACAGCCCGCTGAGGCGGGCAATCCCGTCGCCCACCGACAGCACGGTGCCGACCTCGCTGGCCTCCAGCGGTGCCTCGAAGCGTTCGATCTTCCGGCGGATCTCGCGGGTAATCCGGTCGAGCTTGAAACTCACTGCCTCGCGCCCATCAGACACAGCCGGCCGCCTGTCGATGCCCTGCATCGCTTGTCATCCTGCCTACCCTCCGCCGGCCAGGGCGCCGTCGATCGCCTCCAGCCTTGTCCTGACGCTGCCATCCACGATCCGGTCGCCGATGCGTACCACCGCGCCACCGACAATGGCGGGGTCGACGGCAAAGGAAACGCCAACATCGGCTCCGTGGGTCTGTTCCAGGGTGGCGACGAAGCGCCGCCGCTCGGCGTCGTCGAGCGGGTAGGCGGTGGTCACGATCGCCATGCGCGCCTGCGGACCGCCGCTCGCCATCGCGCCCAGCCAGTCGACAACCGCCGCCAACTGCCCCAGGTCGCCACGTTCCATCAGGGTAAACAGGAAGTTGCGGCAGTCTTCGCTCGCGGATGCGGGCAGCAGCTCCAGGAACTGCTGCCGGCGGCCTTCGAACGAGGCGCCCTTGTCGGTGAGCCGGGCGAGCAATTCCGGTTCGCCCTGCAACTTGCCATGAACGGCGCGCAGGGTTCCAATCCACGGTTCCACGGCAGCCGCGAACGCCGCCAGCGCGTAGCTGCGGGCGTCGGTCACCGGCCCTCCCCGCTGCCCAATTCGCTCACGAACCGGTCCACGAGGCGCCGTTGCGCCGCCTGATCGAGCGCCGCGCCCACCACCTTGCGGGAAATCGCCATGGCCAACTCGGCGGCCTGCCGTTCCAGCTCTGACGCCACCTGCCGGCGCTCCTGGTCTATTTCCTCGCGGGCGCGCGCCTTGATCTCGGCGGCCTCCTGTTCGGCGGCCTGCAGCACCTCGTGGCGCACCTGCTCGGCCTGCTGGGCCTGCCTGGCGACTTCCGCCTGTGCCGTTCCGCGCGCTTCGTCGAGCTCCCGTTCGAACCGGCCGCGCTGTTCGGCGGCGTCGGCAGCGGCGCGTTCGGCGGCATTCAGCCCCTCCGCGATGCGCTGCTTGCGGTTGTCGAGCATCTGCTTGACCGGCTTGTACAGCAGCACGCGAAGCAGTACCACCAGGATCACGAAGTTGACCGCGTACGCAATCAACCCGAACAGAGAAATGCCGAGAGCTTGCACGGTAGCCTCTCGACCTAAATCACGAACAGCAGGATCAGCGCTACCACCAACGCCAGGATGGCGAGGGCCTCGGCGAAGGCGATCGCCACGAACATGTTGGGAACGATCACCCCGCTCGCATCAGGGTTGCGGCCGAGCGCCTGCAGCGCCCCGCTGGCAATCAGGCCGATGCCGAAGCCCGGTCCGATCGCCCCCAGGCCGATCGCCAGACTCGCTGCCAGTAGTTTCATTGCCTCAGCGTCCATGCGTTTATACTCCTTGTCCGAATCTGTGTTGTGCCAATCTCTTGGCTGCGTCGAATGTCGTCATTTTGCTATTGGTATGCCACCGTCAGTGGTCGTCATGATGCACCGTCGCCAAGTGGAAGAAGGCCAGCGACAGCATGAAGAACACGAATGCCTGGATCAGTCCGACAAATAGCTCCAGTCCAAAGAACACCACCACCAGTACCAGCGATACCAGGCTGGTGATCACGATCAGAATCACCTCACCGGCAAAGATGTTGCCAAACAGGCGGAACGAAAAGGAGACCACCTTGGCGAACTCACTGAGGCCCTCGATGAAGCCGACGAAGATATCCACCAGCCCCATCAGGACGCCCTTGGTCTTCAGACTCCTGAAGCGTAGAAACTGCCCGATATAACCGACGCCGCGGCTCCAGAAACCGAACACCTGAACCAGGAACATGGTGATCAGCGCCAGGGTCAAGGTCAGGTTGAGGTCGCTGCTCGGGGCCCGCAACAGCGGCACGATAAGGAACTTGGCATGGTCCGCGTCGTGGGGGGCATCGCCGCCGTGGGCGGCATGGTCGGCGAGCACCTGTTCGGCGCTGCCGCGCAGAAACGTGATGTCCTCGGCCGCCAGCGAGCCGTGGTCGCTGGCGTGAATGATGCCAATGCTGCCCAGGGCCGGGCTCAGTATACCGAACCAGTTCGATACCAGCAGAAAGATGAAGATGGTGGTGCAGATCGGGAAAAAACGCGGCGCCCAGGTGCGCGTGGCAGTCTGGTTTACCAGGTTGTCGAGCCCCTCGACCAGCGCTTCGACCGCGTTTTGCAATCCGCCGGGCCGCTGTTTCAGGTTGCGTCCCACCACGAACGCCACCAACAGGATAGCGGCGCTGAGGATGAACGAGGTGAGCACGGCATTGGTAACCGGGCCGAGACCGATGGGTTCGGCGGCCACCTCGATGGCTGCCTGCGGCACCGGCATCAACAAGTTGCCGGCTACCAGGACCGCCACCCCGACCACGATCAGCAGAGCGATCTTCATCGCGGCCTACGAATCACCCGCCTTCGCTGGCGGCGGGCTCCGCGTCGTCGGCAGGTTCGCTCGCGGCATCGGCCGGCGCCTCGCCAGCGGAAGAACTCGCGTCGGCGGGCTCGCCCTCGTCAGCGGCCGGACTCGCGTCCACGGCCGCCGGCGCCTCCTCGGTGAGCAACTCGGGGACCGGCGTCTCTACCCACCAGTCGGTGCGTTCCACGCTCTGCATGCGTTCCGCGCGTGCCCGGCCGATCACGTTGCCGGCATCCGGGGTGCGATTCATCCATGCCAGGGTGAACGCCGCGGCCAGAAAAATCACCGCCAGAACGGAGGTGAGGCGGGTCATCACGTTGCCCGTTCGCGCCCCGAACGGAGTACCGGCCCCGCCGCCGAACATGGCGCCGATGCCGCCGCCCTGGTCGTCCTGAATGAGCACCACGGCCATCAACAACAGCGCGCTCACGACGAACACGACGAGGATGAGAATCGAGATTATTGCCATGACAATCGGAGGACCGTAACCGCGGAGACGGCTCGATCCGGGCCAACTATACTCAATTGCCGGGGCACGAATCAACGAGCGGCGACGATGCCGACGATGCGACGATGCGGATGAAACTGTCTGCCTGCAGCGATGCGCCGCCGACCAGCAGGCCATCCACCTCCGGACTGGCCAGCAGTTCCGCGGCATTGTCCGGCTTGACCGAGCCGCCGTACTGCACCACCAGGCCGGCGGCGGCCGCCGCCCCGGTCATGCCGGCGACCACGGCGCGCACTGCGCGGTGCATGGCGTCGGCGTCCGCCACCGACGCGGTGCGGCCGGTACCGATCGCCCACACCGGCTCGTAGGCTACCGTGACCG
>MKWU01004063.1_pt1 | contig 17917 bp, 10 predicted proteins | sample 809101 | NCBI WGS metagenome assembly MKWU01 (sample SAMN05860141, study PRJNA318959) | sponge metagenome | host: Aplysina aerophoba | place: Slovenia: Piran, Adriatic Sea, Gulf of Piran | collected 2013-05-07
AATCTGATAGGTTTCTCTGGGAAGGCGCATCGAGGGTCTCCTTCATCTGGATGTGTGACGAACACCAGAATACTGGAAGCCGATGCGCCTTTCCAAGTTAATTCCAGGCTTTACATACCCCTGTCAGCCTCTCCCTAGGGGAGAGGGTTAGGGTGAGGGGAAACGCCCCTGTATCAATCTCTCCCCAGAACAGCGAAGCCATCGCCAATCGTAATTCCCTTGAAAACGGGAATCCAGCGGTGTCAGAAAATCGCCTCTCCCCGCGGGAGAGGGCTAGGGTGAGGGGAACTGAAAACACCACCCACCCCTCGACAGCGCAAAGAAGCGATGTAGCAGAACACGACAACACATCCTCCCCATCCTGTACATCGATGTCAGTTCTCCCCGACGACCTCGACTGCTACTACGAACCCCTAACCCCCGAAGACCAGGCAATCTTCAACTACAACTCCCTAATGGAGTCCGGCGAATTCGAAGAAGGCGAAATCACCTTCGTGCCGCCCTCAGAAGCAGCCCACCGCGACTACGCCATCGCCCTAAAGCAAATCAAAGAAGCCGCCGCATCCGAAGGCGTCCCTCTCCTCCCCAACCCCCTGGCTGGCACCCTACGCCGTCCGGCAATCCGCAGCCCATAACCCACCTGCACCAACCCGTCATTCCTGCCGAGGCAGGAATACAGCGGCGTGGCGCGAGGATGAAAAATCCCCTCTCCCCGCAAGTCACCCGTCATTCCTGCGAAAGCAGGAATCCAGTGGGGCAGGGGCAGGGCGCGGCGACTGACCCCTGACGGCTGACTGTAACTCGCCCGCACACTAACAACCGAATACTGGTACACTGACGCCCTGACGGACTGAAACACTGACAGACTTTCAGGACACGCCTTGCGCCGCATCAACTACGCCTGGGTCATCCTGGCGACCGGCTTCACCGTGCTGTTCTTCAGCAGCGGCTCCCGCTTCGCCTTCGGCCTCCTCCTCAAGCCAATGAGCGAGGACCTCGACCTCAGCCGCTCCGCGCTATCCCTGGCGGCCACCTGCTTCATGATAGTCTCTGCCGTCTCCATGCCCTTCGTCGGCAGGCTAGTTGACAGCTTCAGCGTCCGCAAGGTCGTATCCATCGCAGTCGTAATCGCCGCCGCCGGCATCGCCCTCATGGGCCTCGCCCAAACCCAGTGGCAGGTCATACTGCTCTACGGCGTCATATTCGCCATCGGCAACGGCGGCTCCTCCGTCGGCCCCATCGGCGTAATGATCAGCCGCTGGTTCGAGCGCGGCAGGGGCACCGCCACCAGCGCAGCAATGTCCGGCAACGCCCTCGGTCAGCTCATCATCATCACCGCCCTCGCATCCGCCCTAGTTCACATCGGCTGGCGCAACGCCTACATCACCCTCGGCGTCGTCAACCTCCTTATAGTGGTCCCCCTAGTCCTAGCATTCGTCCGCTCCGACCCCGAATCCAGTCCCCCCTCAGATGCGGACCCCGCCGCACCCCCGCCACCTGACACCGCCGCCCTCCCCACAAAGACCATCTTCACATCCCGCCAGCTCTGGCTGCTCCTCGTGGTGTACGCGATCTGCGGCTTCCAGGACTTCTTCGTTGCTACCCACGTCGTAGCCTTCGCCCAGGACAAGGGCCTCACCGCCGCGTTCTCCGGCACCCTCTACGCCTTCATGGGCCTGCTCGGGATGTTCGGTGTCATGTCCGCAGGCCTCCTCGCCGACCGCTTCAGCTCCATCCACCCCACCGCGCTCTGCTTCCTTGCCCGCATCGCCTGCTTCGCCCTGATTATCTTCACGCAGACCACCCCCGCCATCGTGGTCTTCGCGCTGCTCTACGGCTTCACCTTCCTGATTACCGCCCCCCTCACCGTAACTTTCGCCGGCAGCATGCCCGGCCCCCCCCGCCTCGGCATGATGAGCGGCATCATCAATATGGTCCACCACATCGCAGGTGGTCTCGGTGCTCTGGTCGGCGGCCTCGTCTTCGACGCGCGCGGCAGCTACGATGCCGCCTTCGTCCTGATGCTCGCCCTCGCCGTCCTCGCCTCCGTCCTCACCTTCACCATCCGCGAGCGGCTGATATCCCAACCCCGTCCCCTGCATCCTATACAGCCCTGTTGTTAGCTAGTCGCCCGCCGCAGCCTGCCCCGGCATCTTCGTCGGCGACTTCGCGTTGCCGATGATGAAGCCCAGCGCCCCAATCAGCGCCCCGATCCCCGTCAGCCCGAATGTGTTCGCCGTCCCAATCACCCCCTGCACCGGCCCAATCACGAATGCCCCGAACGATCCGCCCACATCCCACGCCTGCTGAAGCGTCGCCATCGCCGCGCTGCGCTCCCGCATCGGCGCCCTGTCCACCGTGAACGACTGCACCCCCGGCTGCAGCATCCCGAATCCCAGCCCCGCGAAGAACCCGCCGCTCAGGAACATCGCCTGGAAGAACGACCCGTTCAGAATAAACATCGCCACCGCCACCGCCACCAACCCCGGCACGATGACCGTCGCCCGACCAAACCTGTCCGCAACTGGTCCCGCCACCGCCATAGCGAACATGGACACCATGGAGAACACGGTGTAATACAGCCCCGGGTTGCCCAGGTTCTTCTCGTGTGCCAGCAGTGGCAGGTAGGTATTCGTCGGCGCCGTAGTGAACGTATATGTCAGGAACACCAGCGTCGGGAATAGTGCTGAGCGCGCCACCAGGGGAGGCTTGCTCGGTCTGCCGCTCGCGCTCGCTGACGGAGCCGGCTGCTGGAACGATATGCGGCTGGCCGATATCTTCAGGCAGGTGACCGTCGCAATCGATGCTGCCACCGCCGAGAAGAGGAAAGCGTTGTGCGATCCCGCGTATTCATACAGGAATGATGCTATGAACGGCGCGTAAAGGAATGAGATGTTGATTGCATTCCCCATATATGCCATCGCCTCGCCACGGCGCGTGTGCGGCGCAAGATTGGCAATCATTGTTGAAGTCGCGACGGGTCCCAATGCAAGGCCTACCCCCTGAAGCATTCGCATCGGCATCAGCCACCATGGGCTGAGCGCGAAAATGTAAGAAATGCTGCCGAGCGCTACGATGATCGTGCCGGCAACCGCAACACGCTTCGGCCCTAGCGTGTATATCCACTGCCCCCCGAATGGCCGTATCGCCAGACCAACTACGCCGAACGCTCCTATTATTATCGGCAGGTGATACGCAGGGTCGCCGCCGAGGTCGATCGCATATGGCGGTATAATCGTGAGAGTCGCCGTATATCCCGCGAACATGAAGTGCCCCGCCAGCAGCGTCAGAACGAAGTCGGTCGTCCACAATTCATTGCGTCGCAGCCTGATGCGGAGCAGTTGTATTAGCCTGAGGGACTCGTTCACAGTATGCCTGTAGAGTAGTTATGCGCGGGAGCGAGTGGTCTGCCAATCAGACTTTAACATATAGCTGTTCTGCCCACCCAAGATTTCTTACCCATTTCGCTGAACGACATTGCAGCGAGACAGCATTGGCTTTATACTCACGGGCAAAAATACGCTGAAAAGCTGGAGGGCAAGCAATGAAGCTACTGGTCATTTCGGGCGGCAGGCACCCTTACGAAGAATCCACACCGGTATTGGAAGGTTTCCTGAAGGGCGCGGGGCATGACGTTGATGTCTCCTGGGAAGCCTCCGTGCTGGCAGACGCTGACGCACTGGGCGGCTACGACGCACTGGTGTTCAACACGATGCGCGCCGGCGACAATGGCATGACTAAGGAAGAGCAGGCAGGCATGTCACAGTTCATCAGTGGTGGCAAGGGTTTTGTCTGCATCCATATATCCGGGTGCGCTTCTGAGGACTGGCTCGAATACTACGACATCACCGGCGGCGGATGGCTGCTCAATGACAGCTACCATCCTCCCTACGGACAGTTCGAAGTCAACATTACCGATGCCGACAGCCCGGGCGCAGCAGGCATATCCGACTTCACAACCAATGATGAGCTATACATGGGCATCGAGTATCGTGACGGAAACAGCGTGTTCATGACGGGCGACTCTGAGGATGGCACTTGGACGTGGCGCGGCGAGGAGACATTCATGCCCGGCGGGACGTTCCCCCTCGGCTGGACGCGCACCTACGGGGAAGGCAAGGTGTTCACTACGCTACTAGGACACAACGGACTAAGCTTCGAAACGCCTGAGTTCCAGCGCATGGTACTGAACGGTGTGGACTGGACTACTTCGTAGGCCAGTGGCGAAAAGCTGCTGGAACCTGGACATTGATATTAGCGTCTAGCGCATAGGAGATCATACTCATGAGACTGGAAGGCAAAGTCGCAATTATAAGTGGTGGTGCGCGAGGTCAGGGCGCTGCGGAGGCGAAGATGTTCGTCCGAGAAGGCGCTAAGGTAGTCTTCGGGGACATCCTTGACGACGAGGGTCAGCAGGTTGAAGCTGAAATCAACGAGATGGGCGGTGATGCCACCTACGTGAATCTCGATGTAACCGATGAGGAGTCCTGGAAGAATGCCGTCGATACTGCAGTCGAGCGATACGGCAAGGTGGACATCCTGGTGAATAATGCAGGCGTCGCATTTTGGACATTTGGTGATGATGCCAGCGTCGAGGACTGGGACACTGTCATGGACGTCAACGCCAAAGGCGTCTTTCTCGGCACGAAAGCCGTGATACCGGAGATGAGAAAGGCCGGTGGCGGTTCCATCGTCAACATCTCATCCATATCAGGCATGGTGGGGCAGGCGACGATTCACCCTGGCTACAACGCATCCAAAGGCGCCGTGCGTATTCTGACCAAGTCCACAGCGATTCAATATGCGAAAGAAGGAATTCGCTGCAACTCCGTGCATCCCGGACCTGTGCAGACGGAGATGACCGCACGCGGATGGCGCGACCCCGAGCGCCGGCAGCGCACCGAACAGAACACGCCCCTTGGTCGCTATGCCGATGCGGACGAGATCGCAAGTGGTGTGCTGTTCCTGGCATCTGAGGAATCTTCGTACATGACTGGTAGCGAGCTTGTCATCGATGGAGGCGTAACAGCGCAGTAGTTGCGGCTGTGGATGCAGGTACTAAAAGAAAATGGGCTGCGCGCACTATGGAATATAGTCGCGCAGCCCTTTGAGAGGGTGTTTGGCTAGTTGAGAAAGACTCGCCGAACTAGACCGTAATGAGGTCGCCGTCCAACTTTGCCATAGGGTCAATGTCTTCTTCGATCGCGCGGGACAGGTCCTCGGCGTACAGCAGGCCAATCACGCTGCCGGCTTCGTTGACAACTGGGAGGTAGCTTACCTCACTGTCCATCATGATGAGCAAAGCATCGCCGGTATCGGTCTGCGGTGTTGCCACTTCATTCAGGGCGGTCATGTGTCTGTTCACTGGGCACTTACTAGAAGTGTGGCCATCTATAAGGCAGCCAAGAACCATGTCGCGTTCTGTGATAATTCCTGCGAGCGCGCCGTCCTTTACGACATCCACGACCACGATGCAGCCGGTGTTCTGCTCCTGCATCATCGCCGCCGCGTCGGCTACGCTCGTTCCGAGGTCCACTTTAGATACCTCGGCTGTCATTAGTTCTGATACGTGCATTGCTTCGCCTTTCGATCTGTTGAGCCCTATGTTTGTTAATTTCTCTGTTTAACTGTGTCCGACTGATTTTACCATCATATTGTGAACCACATCACAAATAATAGGCGATTGTTATTATCAGAATGTTGAATATCTGTTAAGTTTGTGTTACGGAAAATCGAATACTATGAGATTAGCGGTCGCGTCTAACCTGCTCAGTCAGACGCTCGAAAGGTGTTATCGATTGTGGTTGACTTTGTAATGACGGCGTCAATATACTTTGATGAATGGTTTCAATGATTCAGTTGACCGCAAGGTAAAGGCTCTTGGCAGTCATAGCACAGGCAATTGCTGTAATAAACGCCACTGTCGCAAGTGACGGAGCGTCTTCCTAATGGGAAGGTACGGCGATCCGACTAACCCTTTACTGATATCCCAGGTACTACTGACCCCTCAAAATGCTTCCTTCAGGGCAAGCGCGTTGCATGTTCTGGAGCCCACAGTGTCCCTTCTATGCCGTGATCTGCGGCACGTATCTCTGCTATGTGATCAGATGCCGCTTGAGAGGGTGTGCTTGTATGACGACTAAGTTTGTGTTTGTAACCGGCGGAGTAGTCAGCTCGATCGGCAAAGGAATCGCCGTGGCGTCTCTTGGACGAGTGCTCAAGAGCAGGGGCGTATCCGTCTCAGTCCTGAAGCTCGACCCGTATCTGAATGTTGACCCAGGAACCATGTCCCCATATCAGCATGGTGAGGTCTTCGTCACGCGGGATGGCAGCGAAACTGATCTCGACCTGGGCCACTACGAGCGCTTTATAGATGTAGAGTTGACGCGCGCGTCAAATCTCACTGCCGGCCAGATATACCAGGATATTATTTCGCGCGAGCGACAGGGAGAATTTCTCGGCGGTACGATTCAAGCCGTTCCGCATGTAACCGACGCAATCAAGCAGCACATGCTCAACCTGGCTCGGACGAGCGAGGCTGAAGTCATCATTGTGGAGGTTGGGGGGACAGTAGGCGACATTGAGGGGCTGCCTTTCCTTGAAGCCATAAGACAGATGCGGAATGAGGTGGGGCGCGACAATGTGTGCTACATCCATCTGACATTCCTGCCTTTCATCATGGCAACTGGGGAATTGAAGACGAAACCCACGCAACACAGCGTGCGGGAGCTACGCAGTATTGGCATACAGCCGGATGTGATTGTCTGCCGCAGCGACTATGAGGTCGATGAGGACATCAAGCGCAAGATCAGCATTCACTGCGATGTGCCTCTTCACGCTGTCGTGACGCTGCCGACGGTAGAGACGGTGTATGAGGTTCCACTCATTCTCGAAGAAGAAGGAATGGGTGAACTTGTCATAGATACATTGCGTATCGAGAGCGGAGGACGGGACCTTGCCAGATGGGAGGCGTTGGTTGACGGCATCAAGATGCCGAAGAAGACGCTGGCTATCGCGGTGGTGGGCAAGTATGTTGACCTGCAGGACTCGTACCTTTCCGTTAAAGAGGCGCTGTTCCATGCAGGAATGGCGCACAATGTGGATATAGATGTGCGCTGGGTGCGATCGGAAGACATCGAGCAGCAAGGACCGGAGCACCTGCTCGACGACGTGCGGGGCATTGTGGTGCCTGGGGGATTTGGGCAGCGCGGTGTAGAAGGGATGATACAGACCGCAGAATACGCGCGTACTGAGAAGATACCCTACTTGGGGTTATGCCTGGGACTTCAGGTTATGGTCATTGAGATGGCGCGGAACGGCCTTGGCAAGCGTGAAGCGAACTCCACCGAGTTCAATCCGCTCACGGCTGATCCGGTCATTGACATTATGCCGGAGCAGCGTGTCATCACGCAGATGGGTGGCACTATGCGGCTGGGCGAGTACCCCTGCGACCTGGTCGCCGACAGCAAGGCGCGCGCGGTTTATGGCGTGTCGTCCGTTAATGAGCGCCACCGCCATCGCTTTGAGTTTAACAACGACTACCAGGAAGCGTTTGAAGCGGCGGGATTGTGGCCGACCGGACTTTCTCCTAATCGCAAGCTGGTCGAGATCATGGAGATCGATGCCGAGAAGCACCCGTTCATGCTGGGAGTGCAGTTCCATCCGGAGTTCAGGTCGCGCCCAAATAAGCCGCATCCACTGTTCAGAGGGTTTGTTGCTTCTGCATTAGACACTTTGCGTGAGGGCGCGCAGCATTCACTGCCGATCGGTGATACAAGGGAAGCGGTGGATGCACGCTGAAGTACCCGTTGCGAATGGTAGTTTCAACCTATACAATGCGATAGACAGGTCTTAATTCCGTGTGCTATACTTTTTTGAGACCCCCCAAAAAGTGGCGCCCGGCGCTGAGGCACACATTTTCCTGATTGTCCACTTCTGATGAGCGCCTTTTCTTTCAGAGCAACACTGGCAGTGAACATTCGCTTTTTCTGAACTACCTGGTGGGCTGTGTTTACATCGGAGCGACTTCCGCTTTCAAATACCTCCCTGGATATGCACGGCGGTAAGCTCCACTGCGTAATTCCTTCTCTCCACCGAAACTTTGTCTTTCATCAGCCCATAGCAGGCGCCTGCGGGTGCGGAGTATGTCATGAACCTAGCTGAGCTTCAAGGTCTTAACAACGAAGAGCTGTTCAAGCTCGGACAAGAACTAGGCGTCTTCGAGAACGGCAATATGCCGCATCGCCGCGAGATGATGAACAAGGTGCTTTCCAACCTGTCGGAGAAGAACGGCAACCTGAGAGCAACCGGCATCCTTAGCATCCTGAATGATGGCTACGGCTTCCTGCGGCAGAGCAGCGCTTCTGCCAGTAACTCGGATGTCTATGTCTCTCAGTCGCAGATCCGGCGCTTCAGCCTGCGCACCGGCGACGAGGTTACCGGGCAGGTGCGACCGCCGAAGGACGGCGAGCGATACTTCGGGCTTGTGCGCGTCGATCAGGTGAATGGCGGCGAGCCGGACCGTTCCCGCCGGCGCAGGCACTTCGAGAGCCTGACGGCGATCCATCCGACGCAGCAGATCACGCTGGAGACGGGCAAGGACCTGATATCTACGCGGCTCATCGACATGCTCGCGCCGATTGGCAGGGGGCAGCGCGGCCTTATCGTGTCGCCGCCCAAGGCGGGCAAGACGACGCTGTTGAAGCAGATCGCCGACGGCATTGCGGCGAATGCGCCCGATATACAGATCATGGTCGCGCTCATCGGGGAGCGGCCTGAAGAGGTGACGGATGTCACACGCTCGGTGGACGGCGAGGTGTACAGCTCGACATTCGATGAGCCGGTGGAGGACCACTGCCGCGTGGCGGAGATGGTGCTGGAGCGAGCGAAGCGACTTGTCGAGAGCGGCAAGGACGTGGTGATTCTGCTGGACAGCATCACGCGGCTCACGCGGGCGTACAACCTGGCGGTGCCGAGCAGCGGGCGCACGCTGTCGGGCGGCATGGACCCGGTGGCGCTGTACCCGCCGAAGAAGTTCTTTGGGGCGGCGCGCAATACGGAGGAGGGCGGCAGTCTGACGATCATTGCGGCGTGCCTTGTGGACACGGGCAGCCGGCTGGACGACCTGGTGTACGAGGAGTTCAAGGGGACGGGCAACATGGAGATACACCTGGACCGCAGGCTTGCGGAGCGTCGCTTCTTCCCGGCAATCGACATCGAGCGAAGCGGCACGCGCCGTGAGGAGCTGCTGCTCGACGAGTCCTCGCTGCAGCAGGTCTGGCTGCTGCGCCGCTTCGTGGGCTTGCAGAAGTCGCAGGGCGACGACGGCGCGATCGAGGTCATCGACAAGATCATGCGGCGGACGCGCAACAACAGGGAGTTCCTTGCGAACCTGCCGCGTCTCGCGCAGGAAGTGTCCCCGCTCAGGCGCTAGCCTCAGCGCCTTTCCCCCATTCACTTAGCCATTCGATTTCGCTGCGCGGGTCTGATGCGGTGTGCGTCAGCGGATGGGTCGCAGGGCGACCACGCTCATGTCCCGCGGCAGGCTCGTTGGCGTTATGCGCAGGGTCGGCTGCGTCGCCGCCTCGGTTACGCCAAGCTCGGCGAGGAGGGGCTGGAGGGCGGATGTGTCTTCGGCGTCGCCGGACTGCCAGCCCACGGGCACGACGATTCGCGGGCCTATCTGGTTCACCAGGCGGGCCACACGCTTCGCAGCGGCCTCATCGCCGCCAGCGTCCACCGCCAGCACCTCGATGTTGTTCAGGTCGTCGAGTTGCCGCGAGCTTAGCTTGGGCACCACCGCGCCCGCATGGCAGACACGCAGCCCTTCGGCGCGCATGGTATAGACCGTGTTGATCTGGCGCGCTTCCTTGTCCTCGGCGTCGCCGCGCGGCGTGCCCATGCCGCTTATGTAGAAGTTCGCGATCTCGTATTCGCCGGGGCCGTGGAGGACGCGGGGGTCGCCGTTGACCGCGGCGGCGCCGGCGTGGTTGGGGTCGTCGAGGCTGATGGTGACGATGTCAGCGCCGGTGGGGGGCATTGCCCAGCCTGCGGCAGTCTGATACGGGTCGCAGACGATTGCGGTCTCGCCTGACTGGATGCGGAGGGCGGAGTTGCCCAGCCATGAGATGTCCATAGGTGAAGCGCTCCTGTGTGGGTGTCTTTTGTGTGTATTAAGCGGGTGTGTTAGTGCCGCGTAGTGCAATCATGGATGAAATACATTTTTTCAAAATAGTGCAATTTAGTGCAACTTAATGCAATTTTGGCGGATTTCGGGCGTTCTGGGCGCATTTTGCGTGCCGGCGCGGGTCTTGCGCGGGCGTGAAATGCGCGGGTTCATTCTGAGGGTACGACCGGGTGAATCCGGGGTGTGAGTACATGATACACGATTGGCTTTTGGCGGGCTGATTTTTTTGGATGAATCAGGGGATGAGTCAGGGGATGAGCCGGCGGATGTTTTTCATGGATGATTTGATCTGCGCGGTCGTCTGATGGAAGCTTGCACCGGCGCTATCGGTTTTGTCGTCAATGTCGGTCGTCAGTGTCAGTCGTCAATGTCAACTCTGCGGGAACCGGCGTCGTGGCTCGGCGGGATTGCCGGGATTGCTATGTATGATGGTCTGCCGCTGCGTTTGCATTCGCGCCATGCGTTCTTCCTATTAGTTCTTCCTATTACCTAAGGGCTAATACCCTCATATCCTCTTGTCCTCTTGTCATGTGGTCTTGCCGGGCGCTCATCGTGCAAATTGAGGCATTGAGGGCACGAAACACGAAGGCATGAAGCGAGAAGGGATGGGGGGATGTTATGAGCTGGGGCGTTGCTGCGGTCGTGTGGAGGGCCGCTGCGCTGGGGGGGAGACGGGGCGCTGATGGGGTCTGGAGGTGTGCTCCGGGGGATGGGTAAGTGTTAGTGGGGTTCTTAGACTTTGTTCTGCCGGTTTCTGAAGCGGTGACGGCGCGTGGTCTGCGGGGATGGGGAGGCGGCATGCGCGGTGCGGTGCTTCGGCGGGCTTTGGCTTCAGCGGGGTTTGGTTTGGTGGTGCGAACGGGGTGGAGTATTCGGGATGGGGCGATTGCGCTTGGGAACGACAGGTAGGGGCGTGGGTGATTTTCGTTAAATATTGCCTTCCGTTTCCCATTTATTCGTAATACTCCCGTAATACAAGAGGGATAGTATTGAGTTCGTGCGCAAAGGCACTAGCCATGCGTGCGTGAATTCGATTACAGGACGCTAAGCGAAACGACGCTGGAACTTAGACGAGGAGGTGTTTGGAGGGATTTCAGGCTTTAGCTAGTTAAATGTTCAGCAAAAGGCTTGAAAAAGAACGCGGGATTTTCATTGACATAGGAAAATGACAGGCGTATCTTTTCCAAGTATGTGAATGGGCAGGCTGCGCTTTGGCGTGGCGTTTGCCGTTATAAATGAGATTAGGCTTCCCCGGAGGGGGGAGGAAACGGAGGAGGCAGGGAGCGCGGAATGAACCTTATCGGTGAAAGGCACTCCGGGCAGTCCGACAGCCGGTGGCCACGGCGAAGCGGATGCCAGAGGGCAAAACGGAACGAAACATTGGAAACACATATCGGATCGTTGGAACGGAAGCTAGGAACAACTAGGAGGAACTAGTGAAAAGTAGTAGAAAGATTTGGTCTGTGCCGATAGCGGTGCTTGCGCTTGCCCTGATGCTTATCGGGGGAATGGTTGCAAGCGGTGTCGTACGCGCGCAGACGGTCGATAATGAAACTTTTTATATGATCGTAGGAGCCGGTGCCGGCCTCGAAGTTACGGTTGAAGGTCTAGATCGTACTGAGACAGATGACACTGGTAACGAAGACAATGCTAACGGTAAATCTGCCTCCATTTCGACTGCGGACGATGCTGTGACGCTGACCAACTCGGATGGCACAGCACAGACTGATTTCACCGTGGCAGCGGCAGCCACCACTTCCGGTGGCACTACTAATGCGGAGACGCAAGTTGTCACCATAACCCCAGCCGGTGGCGACGCAGCTCCAGACGCTGGAGTCTATAATCTGAGGCTTACGGTCAATATAGACTTAAACGATGATAATAACCGTGATGACGAGGGCGATGCGACTGACGACAACGACAGGACGCTTACTTCTTCGGTCACGATTTATGTCGTCGGTGCTCCGAGCGGCGATGATCGCGTTCCATTCCATGCCGCCAGTGAGACGGCTTTTGAAGGGGAGCGCGTTTCGGCGTTTGGAAAGGATTTGAGAAACAGTCCTCAATTCATTCAGATTACGGGCTTGGGTCCAAATTCGAAGATTGCAGTTGATCCTACTGCGACCGGGCTTGACGAAGGCGTGCTAGCTTCCGAAGGCGGGTTGGACTTTATTGTTGACCCGAACGATGGCAGTAAAATAATCGCCCAGGTTTCTGATGATCCTGTCGCCGACACCGCCACGATTGATTTCAACATCAGCGTAGATCCGGACACGACGGACGACACGGACACGGCGCTGGTCGTGCCTGTTCAGGCGAGCCTGACTGAAGTTGAAGACATAGATTGGTTGCCGACCGCTGAAGATGGTACTACTGTCGGTCCGCCGTTCTCTTTCACTATGCTGTCGAACGACCCTGCGGGTACGGTAGTCGGTGAAGTTGATGTGTCAGGTGCTGCAAACGCAGTGGATGTCGGTGGGGGAGCCACCACGGGTGAATTCCTCGATGGTATTCTGCTGGCCTCTGACGGCAGCGCGCAAAGGATGTTCTCGGTAAGGGGCGGTAATGGCCCACCGACCGGAACCACCCCCAATGCAACACTGCAGATTGTGTATAGCGGCAATGGTTCGCTTACCACCGGCACGATGACATTCCGCCTAAGCGTGAACGGCGACAGCGGTATCGCGCACCGGACGATTTCAAACGGCGGGCCTGAAAATGAATTGAACAATGTGACAATAACAGTCAACCCGGTGAACGAAGGACCTATGGGACCCGACACCTATGCGGCTAGGGTAACTGAGACCGTCGAAGGCCTTGGGATACTCGCTGACGACGATGAAGTAGCGGACCTGTCCGGGCTTGCGACTGACACCAACGCATTGATTTACGACTTGGTCACTGGGGACGACTCCGGCTTGTTTGATATTGACTCCCGGACGGGCGTGGTGACGGTCGACAGTACCGACGGCATCGCGGATAATGATGTGACATCACCCGCAGTCGCAGACAACCCAGTGACAACTGATGTCAACGAGGCGAAAGCTGCAGTCTATGGGCGCGTCCCCGACGACGGTGGTGAACTCGTTGACCCTAGTAGCTTGTACTCGGACATCACTTACGAGTTCACTGTGAATGTGAGTGACGGCAATGCCGCCAGCTCTCACAATATAGCCGTGACCTTGACGGTTGATGTCAATGAGCCGGTAACAGAGACAGGTGACATCGCTGGCGATGAGCCCTCATACGAAACTACTGACGTCCAGAACCATGTGATAGTGGACCTGAACGACTACCTCACGGGCAGCGACTCAGGTGATGACGACATACAGTACAAATGGACGGTCACACCTGTGAACCCGCCATTCGGCATTTACGATGGTAGCATCAGGGTCAACTATCCTGGTCCCTCGCGGGCGATCGCGGACAACCCGGCTACTACCGATGTGGACGAGAGCTGGGATCCGGAAGAAGACGGCTGGACGATAAGGGTGTTGATCGGTGACGCATTTGCTAACGGCAGTGGGCCAGACGCATGCGAAGACGCAACGACTGGCGTTGCGGGGCCTTGCGCGCACGATGATCTGCCCAACGGCGTAGATGCGGTACTCGACTTTACGATCAAGCAGATACCTGGACCGCCGCTGCAGTCCTTCGACCTGGTATTCGATGTTGACGAGAATGCGGCAGCCGGTACTTCCGTTGGAACGCTCAATGTTGAGGGTGCAACCACCTACGCAGTGATCAGTGGCACCGGCGGAGCGCGTGACGACTTTGCGGTCGATACGAGCACCGGCGAGATCACGGTTGTTAACCCGCGTGACTATGACGCGGAAGGCGCCGAGAACAACATTGTGCTGCTGGTTGATGCTTTTGGCGAGAACGGAATCCGCTTGGGCGCCGTGATTGCCGGTATCGCGATACAGGACATTGATGAAGACCCGGTTATTACTGACTTGGTGAGCGCCACCAATGCAGATGGCGAATTTGATGCTTTGAACAGTGAGGTCCCCTGGGTCTATGAGACGGCGCAGATCGGTGACCCCGTGCTTACTAAGCCTGTAGGCGAGGCCAGTGGTTCGACTGACGATGATGATACCGTCATTTCGGCAATGGACCCTGAGGGCGCGGCGATTACTTATTCCATTAGCAGCACTGACGCTGTTCCGTTCTCTGTGAACGCCAGCACGGGTGCGCTGACGGTAAGCGGCGCTCTCGACCGGGAAACGGCTATGACCCATACCTTCACGGTGAGGGCAGCCGACCCGGCAGGTAACGACGATACAACTGAGATAACCGTGCATGTAGCGAACTCTAACGAGGCTCCGATATTCACGAGCCCGTTGGGTGACGCTGCGGTCACGACGATACCTGAGAATACGCCTAACAGCGTGATAATCTTCACCTTCACGGCGACTGACGAGGACGGAGACGACCTCGAGTTTAACCTGCGTGAGGGTCAGTCACGAGACCTGTTCGTCATTGAGAACGCTGGCAGCGCGATGGTGAACGGCGTTGAGGTATGGAGCGGTGAGCTTCGTGTCAAGACTGACGTGACACTGGACTACGAAGATGCCGGGTATGACCCCAGAGTACACGTGGAAGCGAACGACCCACAGGGTCTGAACGCCACGCTGCTCCTGACGGTCAACCTGAGCAATGTAAACGACAACGAGCCTGCGTTCGACAGCACGCCTGCTACACAGCTGAGCGTTGCGGAGAACACAGTGCGCGGCACGACACTCGCCAACTACTCAGCGACGGACGCTGATGGCGACACGGTTACCTACTCGCTGGGTGGCGGAGATGCTGGTTCCTTCAGCATCGACGGCTACGGCAACCTGATGACTCTCGAGTCACTGGACGCCGACCGGCAGGTACCTTGCGGCTCTGACGGCTGCGCGGTCATGGTTATCGCGTCTGACGGAACACTGACGGCGACTGCGGATGTCCGCATTACGGTTACGGCCGTTGAGGACTCGGTGAGCACGCTTGATGTAAGCAAGGCGAACCCGGTGCCCGGAACTGAGATGGGCAACCCGATGAGCGCGCTTTCGAACGCGAAGGACGGCGGTTACGAGTATCTCTGGAACCAGCTGGACTGCGCGGGCATGCTTGACCTGGTAGGCGCGAGCGACAACGCCGTCAATAGGGCAGCATACTGCCAAATGTGGGACGGCATGACGGACGCCAACCAGAAGAAGGTTAGGGACACGTACATCGCAATGGGTGTGTCAGCACCCGCTGAGAGCCCGTACGACCTGCCTGCAACTTATGGCAGCTCCCCGTTGAACTTTGTAGAGACGGCGTGGGCGAACTGGGGCGCGGTACTGCGGATCGAGGTTACGGCGGAAGCGCCTGACGCGAGCTGCGGCAACGGCAACCAGTGTGTGGTAATAAATGTCAACAGCGATTCGGCTGACGACTCCATCAAGCTTGAAGCTTACAGGGTGGACACTCCGGCAGGCTCAGCCTCCAAGGAGAACCACTACGTAGCAGCGCTGATGCTGGTCGAGCTGAGCAGCGACGCGACACCTGGCACCGACGCGGTATTCGCCGGAGTTGGCGGCGGTGTTGCAGCGCTCAAGGTTGACGAAGAAGACGAAGTAGAAGTTGAATTTGGTAACCTGCGTGACACCATCGATGTCGAGAACGAGGCTCCTGAAGTGAGCAACTTCGCTCCTGAGCACGAGCGCGCGTTCGACGATCCCGATGTTGACTACACGTTCACAGTTACGGATGACAATTCCGGTCTGCCGGAGCCTGAGGATCTGCCGGACAATGACGGCGACGAGAACTACACACCTGTCGTAGCTCTGATAAGTAAGAGCGAGGGCGGCGTGGGCCAGTGCTCGGTTGCGAAGACGGCACCTAAGGACACGGACGTTGTTCTGAATTTCGCGGCGCACATCCATGAGGATGACACGCTGTACTGCCCGGGTACTGAGCAGGAAGGCGAGTACGTCGCGAGCGAGGGCGGCTTCGGCTTCGCCCCGATCAGGGACGACAAGGACTTCGACGAGATTGACAACGGTTACGATGTCGAGACGACAATAGTCCTGACCGAAAACGATACATACTATGTGACCTTCATCGTGTGCGACAACGCAGGTAACTGCGCCTACCACGATCCCGACGGAAACGATGACAACGAAGAGCTGGCCGAGATCACGGTGGACACGCTGGACCCGGTCTTCGTTGAGGCCAGGACAGGCCTGAACTGGGACTCGACCGACAACGAGTATGACGACGACCGCAACTACATCCAGGTTATCTTCAATGACCTGACGACGCTGAACCCGGCGACGGTTGAGGTTGACGACTTCGTGGTCGAGGGTCACACAATTGAGAGCGTGACTGTCTATGAGAACCCTGATGACGACGATGTCAACTGGGGTGACAGCGGCAGGTATGCTGAAGAAGGTAGCAGGAACCTGCGCCATATCGACCGGTACAGGGACCTTGAGAACGCGGTATTCCTCGAGCTTGCGGACGAGCTGCTAGCGGACGAAACTCCTGACGTCACGATAGTGCCGAACGGTGTTGAAGACGGAGCCGGCAACGAGCAGGACGATGGAGACCAAGAGGCAGACGACTGGATTTCGCCGAAGTTCACTGTGGTGTCGATAACCTCGACGCTGGAGACGGCGCAGGACGAGGTCCTTGCCGGCGACGGCGATGAAATTACACTGGTAGTGACAGCTGACGAGCGCCTGGACGCGACGCGCCCGACCGTTACAGTCACCTATGTTAACGCACCGGCAAATAGCGTTGACACGAAGGGCGTCGCAACCTGCGACACCAGCGCAGGTGCTGACAAGGGTACGCGTGACCGTGGCGAGATCGTTAACAGTGACGATTGCCAAGACAGCTCTGCCGCCAAGGGCGGAACGCTTAACAATAGTGTGGAGAAGGTCTCCAACACAGAGTGGATCGTGACCGTAACAGAGCCTAAGGATACTGGTTACTACAGCTTCCGGATCAGCGGTGTCGACCGCTCGCCGCAGGAAAACCCTGGCAGCGAAGGTATCGCAGCGGACAGCATCGTGACCGACTTCTTCGACTCAGACGGTGACGTCAACACTGACGACGCAGTGTTCTGGGAAGGTGACATCAACCTCGCGAACCCGAACGTAAGGGTGAGCGGCAACGTGATCACCGACAACGAGCCGGACATTGAGTACAGGTCCCCGCTGTTCGTGGAGATTGACTTCACGGCGAACCACTGGAGTTACGTTGACTGCAGAGGCGAGGACGACAACGACAATTTGGCAGCTAACTGCATAAACGAGAACAGCGAATACGCTGAGGATAACTTCGACGATATCGTGATCACCATGTTCGAGCTTGACGGCGTGGACATGACCGACAGCGTGAAGACCACGGATGACCAGACATTCCTGGTTACCCTTGAGAGCGTAGCTCTCGGAGATCACACGGCGAGGATCCAGGCGATGGACGTCGCTGGCAACACCTTGGAAGATGTCCTAGAGATTGACTTCGAGGTGAGCGACAGAGATCCGTTCGAGCGCCGGCTGAACCCGGGCTGGAACCTGGTAAGCTTGCCGGGTGAGCCTGCGGACAGCAGCATCGGCAGCGTGTTCGGTCCTGGTGTTGAAGTACGGACTGTGTACACCTACGATCCGGTCGTACCGGGTGGATGGATGGTTGCAGTACGTGAGACGCTGGACAGCGACTGGCAGGGCGACCTGACAGAGATTACGGGTACGC